>Ga0163146_10006074_pt1 | contig 13864 bp, 16 predicted proteins | sample OliLakLV19MP7G1_FD_148648 | JGI IMG/M metagenome (GOLD analysis project Ga0163146, IMG submission 148648) | Freshwater microbial mat bacterial communities from Lake Vanda, McMurdo Dry Valleys, Antarctica - Oligotrophic Lake LV.19.MP7.G1 | ecosystem: Environmental > Aquatic > Freshwater > Lake >... | reverse complement strand
GATATAGTTTAAGTTGTGTTTTGAAATACCAGTGGGCTTCACTTTTCTAAGAAATAGCATCGTGGCGACTGAAGCTCGCCTATTCACTCCCGTTATTCCATCCGTTTTTAAAACAGTGGTCATAGCAGGTGTTTTTCAAAAATATAAAATTAGAATGAATAAATAAAGAAGTGGCAGCACTGAAAAGGTAACATTTCGTTAGGAGTCCTCATCCTCTTCGCCTATAGAATTGGCTTTTTGCTCCAAAAAATCATCTACTAATGCACTAATGTCGGAATCACTTAACGTTGTTATTTCTGATTTATCATAAATAGACAATAGCGTAACAACCGTTTGAGCTATTCCATTTTCATCTTCTATCGTTTCAATAATATAAGTAATGATTCGAAATCCGCCACTTTTGCCTTTGCCTTTACTTTTTGAGGCTAATCGTATTTTATAAGTTGTTTCCGTTAGCCTATCTCCTTGTTTGGGATGGAGGCGCAATGATTCTTCCAATGCAGCCAATTCTTCTTTAAGGCTATGAAACTTCTTCAAATACCTTTTCGCTTCCCTGCGAAAATTATCCGCGATAACAACTTCAACATTCATTTAAAAATGCCGTTAAAGATTGCAATTTCCGTTTCTCCTGCTGTGCCTGATGCGCTTCTTCCAGCGCCGCTTTGATGCCTTGTAATATTTCCAATTTACGCTTGATTTCCTCGTATTCCTTTTGAAATACCAGCCAATCGCTCATCGGGATTTGAACGGCAATTTGATTGCCCGCTGCATCCGTGATATAATTTAAATGGAGCATATCAACAATTGTTATGATTTAAAGGTAAGGATTGTTGGCGAAAAAAGCAAATTATTTTTTCATAATTATAGACTAATTTGCCTTTTATACTTCTTTTATTAGTCTATCAAGTATGATGCAAAATATATCAGCATTATTATTGATTTGCAATACAGGATTTCTTCCCGTTTCTTTATCTATTTCAACGCCGGCAGTATATGGAGAGATACCCAATATTTTTTCTAATCTTATGTTTGAGTTCTTTTTATATCCTATAAAAATTATTCTTTTATTGGTTAGGTAAAGATTACCTGTGTCATTTAAGGATAATTGTTCGGACGATACACTTTTTGGAGAATAACTACCTGTTTTTAAATAGAAGCCTTTTACTACCTTTATACTCGCTGAATACCCAGAGTAGTTTACGCTTGTTCTTACTGTCCTTAATTCATACCAATGTACGTTTTGAGCCAAGAAATAACACCTTTCATTCTTTTGTAACTTAATGCCAACTTGATAGATATTAAGCTCAGTGTTTTCTATTGCCCAATAAAGCTTTAATTTTTCCAATTGCTGGCTTGTTGCAGCATTCATTTGAATATTTACATTTAAGCTTTTGGCAATCATATCGAGCTCTTTTTCTTCCTCAGGAGACAAACGGTGGTCTTCAATTGCCTTACCAATATAATCTTGAATGTATGTTGAGCGAACATGATTTGAAATCCTTTCTGATAATTCCTTAGACAATTTGAGGTCTGTTTCAAGTTTTTCAATGAAGTTTCTTTCTTCCTCGCTAATTCTTCCGTCGGCAACTATTTCCTCGAAAGCTTTTTGATAAACCTCTGTGCCAACCATTTCATGGATTTTGGAAATTGATTTGTCGGAAAGCGATAATATTGATTTAAGTCTTTCTAAATCCATTATTTCTTCATCACTCAATATTCTATCTTTTAGAAAATGATTGAGAGTAACAGCATAAAACTCCTCCAAATTCAATCGAAAGGATTTTTGAAAGTCAACGCAGTACCTTTCTTCAATTTCCGATACCTCTTGGATAGAAATATCTTGAATTGCAGCCGAAGCCAACAGGTTATTTAACTCAAAAATTGCATTTTCTCTTGGATACTGTCGAAAAACTTTCTGCATTGGGCTTCTCTCTTTCAAACGAACTTGTTTAAATATTTGCATAAGCTATTCATATTTTCTGTATTCTTGATAAATTGGGTCATTCCAGTTGCATACTCCTCCGTGGTGAGAGCACGCGCCGCTACCTCTTGCACTCGATGTGGTTCCGTCGCAGCACCTTGTAACGTAACCAACTACCTTTCTACGAACTGGGTTAATCTTATTGTAAAATTTTTCGGCTTCTGAATTCCCAAATTCTATAGAATATTTTAGGTCACTGATTGCATTTTCAATTTTACCTTTTTTGTTATAGCAAATCGCCCTTTGTAAGTATAGTTCTGAATTTCTTTGCCCACCATCCAGCAGTGATGTTATCTCAGTTATCGCTGCTTCATATTTTCTAGAATTTACGAGACAAATCGCTTTTTTTGATAAAATCTCAGTTTTTTTATTATTTGCAAAATTTAAAGCCAATCCATATGCTTCGATGGCTTGATTAAAGTTCTTTTTCTTTGCTAAATTATCTGCTTTTTTGAGGTAAAGATTTAAACTATCTATTCTTGTCTTTTCTTTCTGCGTTGCCTCTATCCTTACCTGCTCTTTTCTTTCATTTTCAAGTTTTTGCTGGTAAGCTACTCCTCTATCTATTTCTGCATAATGAGAACCTGTAAAACCTGACAACAATAGTAAGACTGCAGAAAAGCCCATTCTAATTTTTGGAGTAAGTTGAAATTGCAGCGTTTGCTCAATCCAGCGTTATCCTTTTGGCAGGAAAAGAAATCCAAGTAATCCAAAGAGAATTCCTAGCCAAAAATGATTAAAAATATTTAGTAAGGCAGCCAACAGAAAAATGACTGCCAGAATCATGTTTACAGCCTGCCAAATTTTGCCAGATGTAGTTGAAGGTTTATTTGCGTAACTTTTAAAGTAATTTGTTAGGACTCTACACTCTTCCGGTATTAGCTCAGGAACGTACATATTTTATATTTTTATTGTTTTATCACATTGAATTACTTTATTGCTGTAAGTTTGTACAGATAATTACTGCTTAACTACAACATAGCTAAAAACTAATTTCCAAAAAAAAAATCCACCTACAAGCACATTTTATGCCTGTAAACGGATAGCCTCTGTTATTGCACCAAATATAAAGGAACGCTTGCTATGATGCAAGTGTATTTGGTATTATTTTTTAATTTAATTATTTTAACTATGCAAGAACCCTTGTCATCAAGTTATCAAAAACTTAAAATCCCCTCCATTTGTTATTTTCCCATATCTTTGCACCATGCTATCGCGAATCACACATATCACCCTCGCGCTGTGGCTCTTCGTGATTTCGACGGGCGCGCCGCTCTTCCGGCATTTCTGCATGGAACGGGTGAAGCATATGTCTTTATTTGCAAAAGCAGTACATACTTGTCAGCCGGTTCAAAAAACGTGTTCCCTTCATAAAACGCAGCAAAAGCAGGGTATTCAACGCAAAAAATGCTGTCAAGACCGCGTTGACTATCTCAAATTTAATACTGATTCTAATACGTCCGATTATTCTATTTTACATCCAGATATCATAGCGATTTTGTTGCCACTTCCTACTTTTGAAGTCGCAGCAGTATCTACCGAATTGATGCGTTGGGCACATTATCGTCCACCGCCATTGACACGGGCTATTCATATTTGGGTGCAAGCTTTCCTTTGTTAGGTATTTTCATTTAAGTAAAAAGCTACTCATAGCTTCAACTAACCACAAGGCACACAAAGCAGTGCGTAGCGACCTTTGTGAAAATCTTTGTACACTTGGTGGTTTATCTTTTAGACGAAAATATCATTATCATGAAAAAAATTGGTTTTTTATTACTAATCGTCTGGTTGGTAAATGAATGTGTTCAAGCGCAAGGTCCGCCCATTCTTACCGATAAGCCAATCATGATGGGTGCCGGGCGCGGTATGGTGATGACTTCTGCTCGTTATCGGGAAAACGACTTGGTAAAATATACTTACATCCCTATCATGTTTCATTATGATATGACGGAAAACACCGAGTTCTCTATTATGCCTTCGCTGGTCATTTCCGATGCGTTACGACGCGATGTTGAAATCGGTGATTTACAGGCTATCTTCAAATACCAGTTTTTCCGGAAAGATAGAATTGGTAAAACGGTGCGTTTCGCCGCCAAAATAGACCAGACTTTTCCAACTGGACCGGATACACATACGGCTGACTTGGGCTTAGGCACTTGGCGCACGTATTTGGGCATTGTCGGTGGTATGGAAAGTTTGAAGTTAGGCGTGCAATCTGAATTGGGCTACAGTTTCATGGCTGCCGGGCACATGGCGGATATGCTGGAATACAAGCTGGGCTTCGGTTTTCCGCTGTTGAAGCCGTCGTATCCAGTCAATCAATTAAATTTGTATTTGGAAACGGAAGGCTTTACCATGATGCCGGTGCAGCACAATGAACATACTTACCGGATGCAAAGTGCGCTGTTTTACGCGCCGGGTATTCAGTATGCGATTAATAAATGGACGTTTGATTTGTCGGTACAATTGCCGCTGTATCAGGATTTGCCTGATAATCCGCTGTGGGAAAGAGATTTTTCGGTGATAGCGGGGTTTAGAATTATTATAATTTAGGGAGATACCAGATATTTAGATGCCAGATGCCAGACGTTAGATATTATGCTGTGAATTAAGTTTATTTATATTTCCTCCGCTACCTCTTTTCCTAAAGGACGACCCTCCCGCGCGTTGGACACTCTTTAGGACTGGGGTAAAAGGAGCGCATTTTATATAAAAAATTATTTTGTAGTGTACTCATTTCTTAAAACTATTAAAAATTTAAAAATTAAATAATCATGAAAAACATTATAATTATTGCAATTGCGTTGTTTTCAACGGTGACAATTTTTGCGCAGACGGATAAATTCGCAGTGACAGTGGAAGGCTTGGGCTGTCCCTTCTGCGCGTATGGATTAGAGAAAAAGTTTAAAGAATTGAAAGTGGCGAAAGATATTAAAATTGAAATTACGACGGGCGTAATGACTTTTACGGCGGATGCTTCCAACAATTTATCTATTGAAAAAGTGAGTAGTCAAGTGGATAAAGCAGGCTACACCACAAAGGATGTCAAAATTATACGTGCCAATGGCAAGGTAGAAAACTTAAATCTTGCAAAAACGGTGGCTATGAAAGGAGAAGTAGCTGAAACGTTTAAAGTGGGTGGTAACTGCGGAATGTGCAAGTCTCGTATCGAAAAAGCGGCGACCTCGCTCGACGGTGTGACTGCTGCGGAATGGAACGAAGAATCGAAAATGATAACTGTAAAATATGATGCTGAAAAAGTATCATTAACTGGTATTCATGATAAAATTGCATCCGTCGGACATGATACAGATAAAGTAAAAGCGAAGGACGAAGTGTATAATAGCCTGCACGGCTGCTGTAAGTACGAACGAAACTAAATGTTTTTCTTTTCTTTGAGGTGACATCTTGCGCGGCAAGGTGTCATCTCAAAATTAATTGTGTTGCTCGTATCATCCGCTCTTTTCCATTCATATCCTTTTGTAATAAACTATTCTTAAAGCCTTTATTTACAAGCAACTGCAGGACTTCTTTTGCGTTAAATTCATTACATTCAAAAAATAAATAACCATTTGGATTCAAATGTATTTTCGCAAAATCAGCGATGGCATCATAAAAAATCAATGGATTTTCATCTTCTACAAATAGTGCTAAATGAGGTTCAAAACCTGTAACATTTGGAAACATGACTGATTGCTCGCGTAAAGGAACGTACGGCGGATTACTTACAATGATATCAAATTGTCCAAATTGCTGCCAGTCATTTTGATTTAAAATATCAGTTTGAATAAATTCAATAGAAGTTTTGTGCAATTCCGCATTCGCTTTTACAATAACTAAAGCATCTTCACTAATATCTACCGCACTGATGTTCAAATGTGGCATTTTCTTTTTCAAAGTAATTGGAATACAGCCACTTCCGGTACCAATATCTAATATTCCAAGATTAGAATGTTTAATTTCTTTTTGAATCGTTTTTAATATCCAATAGACCAATTCTTCCGTTTCTTGTCTGGGAATCAGCACGTTATGGTCAACCTGAAATTTCAAGCCATAAAAATCCGCCTTTCCGAGGATGTATTGAATCGGTTCGTGTTGTAATAAACGCTTTTGAATATCTTGTAATAACTTTTCTTGCAACTCAAAAAACGGCGCTTTACTTTGCAAATCATGCACGCGCAGCGCATCTTCAAATACAATCCGCGCAATGCTTCGTGCCTCACCGGGGTCGTACACGCCGCTCAATGTTTGTACGAATGCTTGAAATGTTTCTGAAATGCTCAAAATATTGTGTTCAGGTGTTTGTGTATGAATGTGTTCGTGTACGCTTTTCACGTGAACACATTAACACACGAACACAATTTAAGAAAGCCTATTTTTATAATCTGGATAACCAAATTGGCGCACAATTTCGAGCGTATCGTTCTCTTGCCAAATAGCAATCGCTGGATGTTTTACGCCATTAAAAGTAGAAGTTTTTACCATCGTGTAATGAATCATATCTTCCAATATCAATTTATCCCCTACTTGTAATGGTTTTTCAAACGAATATTCCGTCATATAATCTCCCGCCAAGCAGCTTACACCGCCGATGCGATAGCTTGGTTTATCGGGTTCAGGAGTGGAAGAAGCACCTGTAATGCGCGGTCGGTAAGGCATTTCCAGCGTGTCAGGCATGTGCGCTGTGAAAGAGACATCTATAATCGCCGTTTTCACACCTCGATTTTCTATAATATCTAAAACGGTAGAAACCAGCACACCTGTGTCCCAAGCGATAGCACTACCGGGTTCTAAAATCACTTCCAGATATGGATAACGTTGGCGGAAATCTTGTAATAATTTTATTAAATGTTCGATATCATAACCCTTGCGTGTCATGAGATGTCCACCGCCAAAATTGACCCATTTCAATTGTGGAAAAAAGCTGGAAAACTTGGCTTCAAAAGACTGCAAAACTTTTTCTAATTCAAAAGAGCTTGATTCACAGAGGGTATGAAAATGTAAGCCTGATACACCCTCCGGTAACTTACCATTAAAGTTATCAATCACTTCGCCCAAGCGAGAACCCGGTGCAGCGGGATTATACAAGTCCGTTTCTACTTCCGAATACTCAGGATTGACGCGGATGCCAGCCGAAATGTTCGCGGCGGCGACTTGGTTTTTATACGTATGATATTGCATAATGGAATTGAAAGTAATATGGCTGCTATATTGCAAAATCTCTGCAAACTCATCGGGTAGGTACGCGGGGGAATAAGTATGCGCCTTCACCCGCATTTCTTCAAAAATAAGTCGCGCTTCATGGAAGGAACTTGCCGTTGCACCTTTCAAATACTGCCCTACAAATGGAAACACGCGCCACATTGCAAAACCTTTGAGTGCCAAAATAATAGACACATCTGCTCGGTCTTGCACACTTTTTATCAATTCCAAATTTTCTCGCAACCGCTTCATTTCCAACACGTAAGCTGGCGAAGGGATTTTATTTATATCAATCATTATTTTACAATTTAAATAGGATTCTCACTTTTTACAACCCTTACTGCATAATTGGAACGCGGATGACGCGGATTGGGCGGATTTACACGGATTTTTTCGCCTTTTTTCCAATTCTATCTCAGCGATTTTTTACTTTAATAGAGAAAATATCACAATTTATCAGAGGCGGACAAATATCAAAATATCGCGCAGCCAATATCACAATATCCTAACACTTTACATTTTCTCTGGCATTTCAATACCCAACAAATCCATTCCAAAACGCAGCACATTGGCAGTTGCTTGGCACAATTTTAATCGAAAAGCCACCGCTTCTTCTGTTTCTGCGCGCAGAATCGAATAATCATGATAAAACTTATGATACGATTTTGCTAAGGTGTAACAAAAATTGGCGATGGTGGAAGGGTCGTAACTCGCCGCCGCTTCTTGAATCAGACTTGGAAAAGTGTATAATTGAGCAATCAAATCCTTTTCGTCGGTTTCCAGCGTTTGATATGCCGCACTTACCGATAGCCGGTCATTATCCCAACCTTCCATTTCCGCTTTGCGCAATACCGACTGAATGCGCACGTACGCATTTTGCACATACGGACCTGTCTGCCCCTGCATATCCACGGATTCCTTTGGATCAAAGGTCATTCGTTTTTGCGGGTGCACTTTTACAATGAAGAATTTCAAAGCTGCCAAGCCAATTTTACGTAAAATATCTTCCTGTTCATATTCGGATAATTCCGATAGTGTGTCTCGTTCTTTTGAGTTTTCACGGGCTTCGGCGATGACTTCTGCTACCAAATCATCTGCATCCACGACGGTGCCTTCGCGGGATTTCATTTTGCCGGTGGGCAAATCCACCATGCCATACGACAAGTGATACAAGCCCCGCGCATACGGTTCTTCGAGTTTTTTCAAAATTTCAAACAATACCTGAAAGTGATAATTTTGCTCATCTGCCACCACGTACACTGCCCGATTCATATTAAAATCTTCATGTCTAAGTCGCGCAGTACCAAGGTCTTGTGTCATGTACACGGACGTGCCATCACTACGCAATACCAATTTGTGGTCGAGTTTTGCTGCCGTCAAATCAATCCAGACCGAGCCATCCGGCTTTTGGTAGAAAACTTCGCGTTTCAATCCATCTTCTACAATATCTTTTCCTAACAAATAAGTATTGGATTCATAATATAATTTATCAAATTCGACACCTAATTTATGATACGTTTCTTCAAAACCATGATATACCCAGCCGTTTAGTTGTTTCCATAATGCAATCGTATCTGCGTCGCCTGCTTCCCAACGCAAGAGCATTTCACGGGCTTCTCGACCGAGTACGCTGTATTCGTTGAAATAAGTATTTTTATATTCTTTAAAAAAATCAATTTCATTTAGCTCTGCTTTCTTTCTACTTTCAAAAATAGCTTTTGCCGCGTCGGTTTGTTGCCATGTTTTATATTCTTCTTGAAATTTCTTTTCAAACAGTACATAATATTCACCTACAAAATGGTCGCTTTTTGTGTCTGTGGATTCTGGCGTAGCATCGTTACCAAATTTTTGCCAAGCGAGCATACTTTTACAAATCGCGATGCCTCGGTCATTTACAATTTGCACTCTATTTACATCATAACCAGCCGCTTGTAAAATTTTATAACAAGACCAGCCGAGCAAAATATTACGAATATGTCCTAAGTGTAAAGGCTTGTTCGTGTTGGGAGAAGAGAATTCGACTAAGACTTTTTCGCCATTTGGGGATTGCTGTCCATAGTTCTCCTGCGTGTAAATATCTTCTAAGAAGTTCGTCCAATAATGGTCGCTTACAACTAAATTTAAAAAGCCTTTAATAACATTATAAGCCTTAATCTCATGGACATTATCCACCAAAAAATTGCCCAGCTCCTCCCCTATCACTTCCGGCTTTCTGCCTGTTATTTTAGTAAATGGAAAAGTTACAATCGTATAATCGCCCTCAAATTCTTTGCGCGTCGGGCTTATTTGAATTTGTGTAATAGGAACAGATTGCCCATACAATTCTAAAACGGCGCGAGTAACGCTGTCTTGAATAATCGTTGTAATATGTGAAGTAGTAATTGTCATAAAAAATTGGCTGATTGGAAATAGAGGCGCAAAGTTAGAAAATGTAAAATGTAAAACCGCAAAATGTAAAATGTAAAAGTGTAACTGACGCGTAATCCAATACTCCTATCCTACCATCCTCATGCTCTCGGAATAGATTTTTTCAGAATTATCTTGCCCGGAATACAAGGTCCAAACGAAGTGTTGCCCGTCCAAGGGCCTTCAAGCCGCGAAGAACTGCCAGATTTCACCAGATTCAGCATCGCACCTTTCAGACACCACTCCATGCCGTCCAATTTTTTATACGCCGTTATTTTACTTTCTCTGAATATCAGCATTTTACCATCGGTAAACTCGCCTTCGAGGTACATTTCAGCATATACTTTGTCAAAATAAACGAAGGAGCGACCCGTCACTTTGGTGCCTTTTTGGGTGAGGTAGATTTCGATCCCGTATTCAGGTCGGATACCGCCTTTGTTTTGCGTGATTTTGCCCCGCCAGCAGCCGGTGATATTGGTTTCTTTTTTTACTTGGGCAAAGCTGCTGGAAAATATCGTGCAAAATGCGATTAGTAATATAATTCTCATGCTCGGTTTTATTTTTAATAAAAACTGGATTTTGGGCGGGGTGTTGTGTGAGAAGGTGGTTTTTAAATAGTATACAACACGTTTTTTTAGATAGTATCCAACCTAAAGGTTGGGGGACGAGGTCAGCCTAAAGGCTGTGCTACAAAAAAACTAAAAATCGTCTTCCCATAATTCCGTTCTTGCAAAAAATTCGGATGCGTTTTATACGAATGCGTCGGGTCGTGTTCGAGCACAAACCAGCCGTCTTCCTTCAGCAAATCATATTGAAAAATTAAATCAGGAATTGTATCAATCGTGGGCAGCGCGTACGGCGGACCGGCAAAGATGTAATCAAATTGTTGTACATTATTTTTTATAAATTGAAACACATCGGCTCGAACGATTTGTAAATACACTTCTACTTTTAATTCTTTCGACATCTTCGTTACAAAACTGACCGCCGGGGCAAATTTGTCTACATACGTCACGTCCTCGCAGCCGCGGGAGATAAATTCGTAGCTATGACTACCCGTGCCGCCAAATAAATCAAGCACTTTCAGGTCTTCAAAATCAAAATTGTTATTTAAAATGTTGAAGAGTCCTTCTTTTGCAAAGTCGGTCGTAGGGCGCGTGGGCCAGCTATCCGCCGGTGGGTGGAATTTTCTTCCTTTGAATTGCCCTGCGATGATTCTCATGTAATACGGGATTGGTGATTTTGTAGCAGTGTTTTTAGCCAACCTGAAGGTTGGTGGACGAAGTCAGCGTAAAGGCTGTGCTACAATTTTACCATACCAAACAAATTAAAATAGAAATACGTTGGCTGTTGCTGTAATTTTGTGCCCAATTGCAAAAAATCGGGCGCGGGCAGAAAGCGGAGCGAGCGAACATAGCGCTGCAAAAGTGGATAAATCTCGGAGTTTTCGTAAAGCTGACCGGAAATGTAAACAGGCGTTTCCTCAGGCGTGAGTTTATATTGGTCAAAAATAAGTAGCACATAATACAAAAAATCCTTCGCTGCCAAGTAATGAAAGGTATTTGCAAACAATAAATTTTTACCTTCCAACACAATCGCTACTAGCCAGCCATCATAAATTTGCAAATATAAAACCGGCGAAGTAGGCGCATTCGGACGAGCCAACAATCCAGCTATGAGTGCAGTCGTGGCGTGAGAAATTTTTGCATTAGGCAATTGTTTAGTAATCGCATCCAAAGTTTTGTTTGGTGCACCATACACGAGCCGAGCTTGCAACGCAGACAATTCATCCATTCGCACATCCGTCTCATAAGTCAGCGGCGCAATTTCCTGCAAATACGTGCGCCGCTCCACTGGATTGTACAAACGCTCCGGCACCAAAGTGAAAATAGGCGAGACCACCGCCGCTCGCACCTGCTGATATGGGAGTTTCAAAAATTCATCTTGTTCCAAAATATCAGTCAGCCCACCGTTTTCAGTCGGAATAGCATAGGTTCGCAACAACTGCACTTTGCGCTGCGCATTCGTCACCAAATAAGCCAAGGTATCCATTCCGACCAAAATAGACAGTTCACTCTGCGCCGTCATTTGCCGATGGAATACGTCTTCTGATATGTCTACTTGTGGTTTCGTCAATCTTTTGAGATATTAGAAGGTAGACTTTAGATATTAGATAAATCCTTTTCAATCAAGCACTTGCCCAAATCTAATGTCTACCATCTATGGTCTAACGTCTATTGTCTATGATCTAAAGTCTACCATTTAACTTTTCACACCTGCTTTACAATCGCCATCAAAAAATGCGCCTTCATCCACCACGAGGTGCTTCGTAAAGATATTCCCGTGAATTTTTGCCGTACTTTGCAAATGCAAGGTTTCTGTGATGTTGATATCGCCGCGTATCGTGCCCATCACGACTGCATCTTGTGCAAAAATTTTGCCTTCTACCAAACTTTCCTCGCCCATCACGAGCTTCTTATCACAACGCACTTCTCCTACCACGTTGCCATCCAATCGAATATTTTCCGGCGAACGAAAATTTCCTTCTATCTTCGTACCCTTCGCCACCACGCAGTTGGCAGAACTGGAAGTGGGGCTACCATTTTTAGTCATTGGGATTTCTACCTTCGGTCTGATTTTTGTGTCCAACATTGACATACGCTACGGTGTTTTTGTGATTATGAATGTAGCCGCCATCCTGATACGAGTCGGAATGAATCGGCGAATTAACAAATAATTTTTTGAATTTTGGTAGCCTGTAGACACCTACTTTGTGAAACAACTTGTCATTGGCGAGATAGCGAGGGTAAAGTTAGTACAAATTTATGGACTTACGCAATAGAACGGTCACTATTTTAGGCATCGAATCGTCGTGCGACGACACTTCTGCAAGTATTGTAAAAAATGGTATGGTTTTAAGTAACCTTGTGGCGGGTCAATCCGTACACGCACTTTATGGCGGCGTGGTGCCGGAGGTCGCGTCACGGGCGCATCAGGTGCACATCGTGCCGGTAGTGGATGTGGCGTTGCAAAAAGCAGGTATAAATAAGAATGAAATTGACGCCATTGCTTTCACGCGCGGACCGGGTTTAATTGGCTCGCTGCTGGTGGGCGTTTCGTTTGCAAAAGCGTTTGCCATGAGTTTGAATCTGCCGCTTATTGAAGTGAATCACATGCAGGCGCACGTACTCGCGCATTTTGCAGAAGACCCGAAGCCGAATTTTCCGTTTTTATGTTTGACCGTTTCCGGCGGACACACGCAAATCGTGCTCGTGCGCCATTATTTTGACATGGAAACGCTCGGACAATCGCTCGATGACGCAGCAGGCGAAGCCTTTGATAAAACGGGAAAATTATTAGGATTGGATTATCCAGCAGGACCTTTAATTGACAAACTCGCACAACAAGGCACGCCGCGTTTTGACTTTCCAGAACCACAGATGGAAGGTTTGAATTTCAGTTTCAGTGGTTTAAAAACTTCCATTCTCTATTTTTTGAAAAAGGAATTGGCATCAAATCCGAATTTTATACATGAAAATCTGGCGGATATTTGCGCTTCCGTGCAAGACCGGATTGTCACCATTTTATTACATAAATTGCGAAAAGCGGCGCGTCAAACGGGCATTCGAGAAATCGCTATCGCGGGTGGCGTGTCGGCGAATTCCGGCTTGCGCAAAAGTTTAGCAGAAATGAGCATCCCAGAAAATTGGAATATCTACATTCCTCGTTTTGAGTATTGTACGGATAATGCTGCGATGATTGCGGTGACGGGATATTACAAGTTTTTGAAAGGGGAATTTGTGGGGCAGGAGGTGGCGCCGGTGGCGAGATATCCATTTTGAGTTCTAACTAATGTTTCCGTGCGCTCATAACATTAATTGGAACGCGGATGACGCAGATTTTCGCGGATTTTTTTCCTGCATTACTTTTGTAAAATTCTTTTTGCTTTGGCATTTCTACTTGTGTATGGATTGTACTTAAAATAAAGAAAATGAAATCTGCGTGAATCCGCCCAATCCGCGTCATCCGCGTTCCTATTGTGGTGATACGGGCACTTAACAAAAAGGATGAATACGCACTCAAAAAATCGGTTATCTCGCGGAGATAACAATACCGTCATCGCCCTCTCCGATACCGAAGTTGGCAAACTTTTCACGGGCGATACGCGCTCGGATATTGGCTCAGAGGCGGATAAAATGAAATTTGCAAATGCAGTAAATGGCTTAGTCGTTCGCTTTATCCGCTTGGATGTTTTTGCAAATGACAGTGAAGTGT
>Ga0163146_10006072_pt1 | contig 13871 bp, 14 predicted proteins | sample OliLakLV19MP7G1_FD_148648 | JGI IMG/M metagenome (GOLD analysis project Ga0163146, IMG submission 148648) | Freshwater microbial mat bacterial communities from Lake Vanda, McMurdo Dry Valleys, Antarctica - Oligotrophic Lake LV.19.MP7.G1 | ecosystem: Environmental > Aquatic > Freshwater > Lake >... | reverse complement strand
GTCGAGCAGGCGATCCGCGACTTCATCGCAGTATGCAATGAGGATCCGAAGCCGATTCGATGGACCAAGACGGCAGAAGAAATCCTGTCCTCGATCGCTCGCTACTGCTCACGTATTTCTGGTCCATAACACTAGGACCCTACTCCCTGGATCCCCAGGGCAAACTGAGCTTCGGAACGACCTTCTCCCCGAGTCTGCTCCCCACCACATTGACCTTCCAGGCCTTCATCTTCGATGCGGCCGCGGACTACAGCGTGGCGGCCACCAACGGGCTGGAAGTCCGAATTCAGTAGCAACCCGGAGATTGACCTACGGAACGAGCGGCCCCAGGCATCCGGAAGCATGCCTTTGGCCGCTCGGTTTCCACAGGTTTTCGAGCCGCGCAGCAGTACTCGGTGCGAGAACCGTCGCGCGCTCAGGAACTCGGTGCGCGTTCCTTGCGTTCCGCGCCGTCGCGCTTACCGACTGCCGTCGATCGGCGCGACAGCAGTAGCGGCAGACAGGCGAAGATCGATCCGGCAACCGCCAGCAACCACTCCGTCGGCTGCAGCGGCGACAGATGGAGCCAGCGCGCCAGCATCGGAGTCTGGACGAAGATCGCCGCCATGCCGATCGTCGCGACGGGGATGCCACGCGACATCCACGTGCGTAGCCGGGAAAGGATCGCCGTCGAGAAAGCGCTCGCGCAGGAGAGGATCACGAGCACCATCGCTCGGGCCTGCTCGATCGGATGCCCGGAATCGATGCCCTTCCAGTATGCCAGCACGACGAACGCGGTCAGCAGTAGGCCGACGATTCCAACCGTGACCCATTCGCGGCGCGCGAAAATGGCGCCCGAGCGCAAAGCCGCTTGGCGCGCCAGTCGCCCCGTCGACGGCAGCTCCTGGAACACCAGCATCGCGGTCGGGTGGATGACGAGTTCGAGCCACACGATGTGGATCGGCAGATAGAGCAGCGGGAAGCCGGCGAGCGGGACGATGGCAGCCGTGAGCACAAACGGTATGTGGATCAGCAGCAAGTACTGGAAGCTCTTCTGCAGATTTCGAAACAGCTGTCGGCCCTCGGCCACCGCGCGGACGATCGTGCCAAACTCATCGTCCAGCAGCACGATCGATGCGATCTCACGAGCGCTGCGCGTGCCGCGCTCACCCATCGCGATGCCGACGTCGGCAGCCTGCAGCGCCGGGACGTCGTTGACGCCGTCGCCCGTCACTGCGACGACTTCGCCCTGGGATTGCAGCGCGCGCACCAGCGCGAGTTTCTGCGCTGGGATCGCGCGCGCGACGACTTCGATGCGCGCGACTTCGGCCTCGTTGCCGACCAAGATATGCGCAAGATCGCTGCCCAGCACAACGCGCGGACCGTCCAAGGACGCACCGACGCCGATCGCACGCGCGATCGCACGCGCCGTGGCCGGATGATCGCCCGTGACGACGATCACGCGGATCCCCGCGGCTCGACATTCCTGCATGGCCGCGCGTACGCCGGGCCGAACGGGATCCTCGAAGGCCAGAAGTCCCGAAAAGGTCATACCCTGTTCGGGTTCTTCGCCGGTCCACCCCGCGCGCGCGCTCAGCAGCGCGGCACAAGCGATGACCTTGTGGCCGCCGTTCGCCAGTTCGAGGACGTCGCGCTCGACGCTAACACGCGTTTCTGCACCGAGAGCGCACAGCGCTAGCACGGTCTCCGGCGACCCTTTGGTCGCGACGAACAGTGTGTCACCCTCGACGGAAACGGAGGTCGCGCGCTTGCGATTCTCGGTGAACGGAAAGATCGCCAACGTCTCCGTGGAAGCGATCGTGTCGTCCTCGGCGTCGGCGACCGCCAGGATCGCCACGTCGAGCGGATCGCCCGAGTCGCGCTGACAGGCAAGCGCGGCGACGCGCAACACGCCTTCGCGCTCCGTGTCGGGCCCAGGCATCACATGGGTGAGCTCGAGGCGACCCTCGGTGATCGTGCCGGTCTTGTCGGAGCAGATCGTGGTGACGCGTCCGATGTTCTCGACGCTGATCGCGCGCCGCACGAGCGCCTTGCGCCGCGCCAGACGGTGGATGCCGACTCCCAGAAACACCGTAAAAACGACGGGAAACTCCTCGGGCAGCGCTGCAATAGCGAGCGTCACGGCGCTGAGGGCCGCATCGAGGAATCCATGTCCTTGCAGCAAGCGGATCGCCGCCAGTGAAACGCACAGGACCGCGGCGACGATCAGAAGCACGCGCACCAGCTTCGCGATGGCGGCCTGAAGGGGCGTGCGCGCTCGCGCGCCGAGCAGCGCCGACTGGACGATGGCTCCGTAGAGCGTCTCCTTGCCCGTCAACGCGATGCGCAACGCGACGCTTCCCGTGAGCAGGCGAGTCCCGGCGAAACCCCAAGAGTTGCCGTCAACCGCCACGGTTCCGGTTCCGCTCGGCCACGCGCCCAACGCCGACTTCCGCACCGGGAATGCCTCGCCGGTCAGCGCGGACTCGTCGACCTGCGCTTCCGACGTGTCGACGACGATGCCGTCGGCCGGAAACGATTCGCCGACCGCGACGAAGGCGAGATCACCGGGCACGACCTCGCCCGCGGGGATCTCGACCCGGTCGCCGTCGCGCAGCACGCGCGCGGAGCTCGAGAGCAGCGAGCGCAGCCCGACCGTCGAAGCGCGCGTACGCTGGTGAAGCCACGCATCCATGCCTGCCAAAGGCAAGATCGACACGCCGAGAATGACCGCTTCGACCCAATCGCCAAGCACGGCGTAGAGCACGCTCGCGCCCACGAGGAACCACAGCATCGGATCCTTGGCGGTATCGCGGGCGATAGCGAGCAACGCACTCTCGGGCACCTCAACAATGTCGTTCGGGCCGAACTGCGCGGCGCGTTCGCGGACTTCCGCGGCGGTGAGTCCGCGGGAGGCTCCGGTCAATCCGGCAAGTCGATCGAGAGGGAGTTCGTGCTTCATAAACTCCGCTGGAGGGCCAGAGCGGGTCCAGCTCACGTGCTTTCGACCCGGTCATCAGCGATCGAGGAATCGCTGCGCGTTCGCCAGGTCGCGAGCGAGCCGCACTGCAACTCGATCGCAGATGACCTTGCACAAGCGCTCCGGGACTGAGTCCGCGACAGCGTACAACACCGTCGAACCCTGCTTCTTGCGCACGACGAGTCCAGCCGAAGCCAGAAGGTTCAAGTGCTTGCTGGCGTTCGCGTGCGAGAGACCGGCGTACGCGGCGAGGTCGGTCACGCTCTCCGGCCCCTCGATCAATCGCTCGAGGAGTCGCAGGCGCGACACCTCCGCCAGGGCGCGAAACTGGATGGCGACGAGTTCCAGCGTCTCGTCGGGCATCCGCGGCTTCAAAGCGGAGGATTTGCTCGTTCGGGTCCTCTTCTTCCTCACAGTTTCGCGCTTCCGGTTTCAGCAGGGAGATCGGCGCGTGACGCCCACTCTTTCCAGGAACCGTCGTACCAGCGCGCACCTTCAACGCCCAGCAGGTAGCGCAGCGTGAACCATGTCTGGCTCGCTTGGTGTCCGGTGCGGCACGTCACGATCGGTGCGCCCTGGTCAAAGACGCCCAGATTCCTGTAAGCAGCGAGGATTTCCGCGCGTGGCTTCCAGTACAACGCGCCGTCGATCGACACCGTGTCCTGCGTGAACTCTCGGTTTTGCGATCCGGGGATGTGTCCCGGGCGCGCTTCCGCAGGCTCGACGTCGCCGCGGAACGACTTCGGAGGTCGTACGTCGACGATGGGGGCAGAATGCTCCGTGCTTGCTTGAGCGACGTCCTCGAGCGCAGCGGAGAACTCGGGGAGCGCGTCGCGGGCGACGTAGTCCGCGACCGGCGGGTGCGGAACAAAGGTCGAGAGTTCGCGGCCCGCGGCCATCCACGCCGGGAGTCCGCCTTCCAGGAGAGCGACGGCACGGTGTCCGGTCGACAGGAGCGCCAGCACGAGGTGTGTCGCGTCCTGCAGCTTATCTTCCGCGTACACGACGACCGGCGACGTGTCCTCGATGCCGAGGCTGCCCCACATCTGCGCCAGCTCCGCGACCGGCAGGAGCTGGTCGTCGACGTCGGCGATCTTCGCGCGCGTTCGCCCGATCGGCACGTGCAGCGCACCCGGAAGGTGTCCGCGCTGGTAGGCCTCCGCCGAACTGCGCGCGTCCAGGATCACGACGTCCCGCGCATGTTCGTCGAGCCAGCGCACGGAGACGACGGTCGGCTCGCAGAGCTCCCCAGGATCCGTGGCGAACGTCTCGCGCGCGGGGATCGCAGCGCCTTCGCCGAGCAGGAGGCGTCGTGCCGCGAGGAACCGGTAGCGCTCCATGCGGGCGGTGTCCTCGTCGGCGACACCGCGCAAGGAAGGCGGGGCGAGTTCGCCCGCGCGCAGACCGTCCAAGCCGTCCTCCAGCACGCGCACGTTCGTGCGGCCGCGGCGTGCGAGTTCCGTCCAGGCCTGCGCCGGGTGCGTCATACCGTTGCTGACGAGCAACACGGTGCGCTGCGCGTTCGCGCCGAGGAATGCGTCCCCTTCCCTACCGAGGAGTCGCGGCAAATCGAGGTTGACGGCCGAGGCCAAGTGGAACGCGGCATACTCGTCGGCTGGCCGCAGATCGGCGATGGCGACGGATTCAGGATCCGCCAGCACGCGCGACACGAGGTCGGCTGCGGTCATGTGGTCCGCAGCGGATTCGACCGCGCTGGACCACTTCGGTGCGCCCGCAGAAGCCTCCTCTTCGTCCACAGCCGACGCGCAACCGTCGCGCGCGATGACGGCGAGGTAGAGAGCGAAGGCCATGAGGGTCAGCGACGCGATCTGGTTCCAGGTCGCAGACTTCACGCGGACACCTCCGTGCTGCGAGCGCGCTCGATGCGCGCGATGACTGCAAACATGACAAGCGCTACGGCCAGGACGGCGGCCGTCAGCACGCCGATCGGAACTCCGAGCACCTCGGGCAACGTGATCGCGCCGCAAGCACCGACGGTGTTGAAGTCCGCTAGCTTCCCGTAGATGGACGCGTACCCAAGGCTACCCACTCCCGCTGCCAAGAGGAACGCGACCGCATCGAGCTTGCCCGAGGCCGCGCCGACGAGCGCCGTTCCCGGGCACCAGCCCGCCAGAACAAACCCGGCGCCGAAGATCGCGCCCCCGAGGATCTGGGGACCGAGCGTCGTGTCCAGCGTGAATAGCGATGTCGGTGTCGCGATGCCCGCCGACTGCAGGACGAAGATACCGACCAAGGCGGTCACGACCGCGGTGAACATGACTTGCACGACCGCGAAGTCGCGCAGGTAGAAGATGCCGGCGAGCTTACGCGAGCTGCCGAAGCCCGCGCGTTCCAGCCAGAATCCGAATGCCAGCCCGATGAGCGCCGCGGCGACGAACGCCGCCGGTGTGGCGAGCGATCCTGCTTCGAAGAAGGTCACGCGGTCCACTCCTTGCGCACGAGCGGCGCGACGGCGAATCCGACGGCGAACATCGCGATGAGGAAGACCCAGCCGCCGGGGATCCACGCGGACATGCCCGAGAGGGCGAGGCCCGACGTGCATCCGCCGGCCATGCGGCTCGCGAAACCGGCCAGCAGTCCGCCGGCCAGCGCGAAGGCGATGCGACCTGTCGCGCCGATGCGCGGGCCGCGCTCGACCGATAGCTGCACGCGGCCCGCAGCCGCGGCCGAGACGAACCCGCCGACGAGCACGCCCACCGCCATGAACACGAGGTAGTACGCAAGCGGCGAACCGTCCGCGAACCATCCGCCCATGTAGGCGTTGCTCTCAAGCGCGACCGGATCCACCGCGTGCGCGACGGAAGCCGCGCCGCGAGCGATGGCTCCCGACGCGCCGAGCCCGGTGCCGAGAACGACGAAAGACAGCAGCATGGTCAGACCGAGACCGACGCCGGCGACGTAGGGATTCCAGTAGGGCTTGCGCTCCATGGTGCGGCCTCAGCAGCCGGCCGAGCGCTTCTTGGGCGCGGGTTTGGTGGTTTGCGCGGGCGCCGGCGTCGGCATCACCGCGGGTGCGGAGGCCGGAGCGGACGAGGGCGCTGGCATCGCGAGGTTGTCACTGCTTCCGCTCGACTGGGCGCGCCACCAAGCGACCGTTCCGCCGAGCAACGCGCGAACCGAACGGTTCGCGTCGGCCGCTTGGACGAGCGCGGCGACGGCGAACGCCGTCGTGCCGTCGCGATCGACGATCACGGCGCGCACGCCGGCGGGCAGCGTGCGCACTCGCTGGGCCAGCGCGGCGGGCTCGACGTTTTCAGCCGCGGGGACGTGGAACTCCGCGTACTGCCAGGCCGGACGCACGTCGAACACCGCGTACAGCTTGGGCTGGTCCGCCAGGCCCCGCGCGAGTGCAGAAGCGTCCATGGGCTCGGGCAGGACGAGCGGCGCCGCGGACATCTCCTTCGCAGGCACCGTGTTCGCGGGCACCGTGTTCGAAGGCACCGTGGGCGTCGTTGCCGCAGTCGGACATACGGGAGCCGCGCACAGCGACGCGGTGCCGTAGACCGGCAATCCCGCGGTCAGCCATGCGTCGAGTCCGCCCTCGAGGCTCGCGACCTGCTCGAATCCTTGCCGTTCTGCGAGGCCGACCGCCATCGAGCTGCGGAACGCAGAGTTGCAGACCATGACGACCGGTTGCGCCGGGTCGAGGACGCGACCGAACTGTTCAAAATCGGTGACGGAGATGTCCGCGTAGTCACCGATGCGCATCTCTGCGTTCTCGGCCTTCGTGCGCACGTCGACGATCATCGGCTCGGTGCCCGATGCGATGCGTGCCGCGAGATCCTGTGGGGTGATGAGTCCGCTCGTGCGCACGGGCTGCCCGGCCGTGCGCCACGCATCCATGCCGCCAGCGAGATGCCCGCTCACGCGGTCGAAACCGATTCGGCGCAAACGGAAGGTTGCTTCGCGCACTTCCGCGTCGCTTCCGACCAGCACGAGGTCCGCGTCGAAGGGCACGACGGTTCCGGTCCACGTGTCGAGTCGGCCGCGAACAGCCACGTTGACGGCGCCCGTGACGTGTCCGCTCGCGTACTCGCGCGCTTCGCGCAGGTCGAGCACCCACGCGCCGCCTTTCGCAGCGCTCGCGACCTCGGCCGGGGTCTGCGCGGGCGGCAACTCCGCGGTCCAGTTCACGACCGGGGGACCCGCGCGATTCAGCGCGACGTTGTGCCGGAAGTACTGCGGCGCAATCGGCAGCCCGCTGATGACCTGCGACACGAACTGCGCGCGCGATTGCGATCGCATGTACGGATTCGTCGCCTTCTCGGCGCCGATTGTCGACACTGTCTCGGGCGAAAGGTGCGCACCGCACAGCGAACCGGCGCCGTGCGCGGGCAGGACCTTTACCGAATCGGGCAGCGTCTGGAGTCGCGCGATCGAGTCCCAGGCTTTCGCGGCCAGGATCACAGGCGTGACGTCGCCGCCAACGAGGTCGGGTCGGCCAATGCCGCCGATGAACAGCGTATCGCCCGTGAGCGCCCAACCGGGCTGCGCCGCGGTCGCCGGCGCCCGCACGAGGAAAGTCATCGCGTCCAACGTGTGCCCCGGCGTCGCCCAGGCCTCGATCGAGATCGAACCGACCGCGATGCGATCGCCGTCGTGCAGGGGCGTGTGGCCGAACTCCGAATGGCTGTCCGCGCTGATGAGGATCTCGGCGCCCAGCCGCTGTGCGAGTTCCGTGTGACCCGCGACGAAGTCGGCGTTCGTGTGCGTGAGGATCACCTTCTTGATCGTCAGCCCGAGCTCCTGCGCGTCGCGTAGGTAGTGCTCGACGTCGCGTTGCGGATCCACCACCACGGCTTCGCCGTCCGAGCCGATCAGGTAGGTGAGCTGAGACAGGCAGCCCAACTGGTACTGGCGCAAGATGAGTTCCGGAGTCTGCTCCTCGAAGGACACCTGCGGTGAAGCAGCCTCGTCATTGTGCGTGAGCCGCTCGGCGTCCTGGGCGGGCGCGGTTCCAGTGAAAAAGCCCACGACGACCGTGCGCAGAACCATGCCGATCGCGGCCGAGTGCTGTGGGGTGGATGTTGATTGCATGGCGGGTCGCTCCAGTTCTTGTCGACGCCGACCAACGTACAACTGATTAGTTGTAAAGTCGAGTTGGCGAATGTACAGCCCGCATGGCGCACGAAGTCGGAGCCGCCTCCAGCCCTGGTCGGGGCCGGATTACGGCACTGCGGACAGGCGACACTCGTGTCATCGCCAGGACCCCCCCACGGCCTCGTGCGGACATTCACCGCGACCAGGGGCATCTGCCAATCGGCATGTCGCGCGAGGTTCCAGCGCACGTTCACGTCCGCGTCAGTGTTCGACGGTCGGGCCTCGAACTCGACACTGGCCGTGGTTGTGGAACGAAGCGCGACGCGACGTGACTCAACCGACGTACATGAACGTGCCGTACGCACAGTCGGTCTGCGGATCGAATGCGAACTCGGATTCGGACCACGGCCCCCACGGTCGGTCGACGTGCGCTTCACGATCCCGCGCGACGCCGGCGAGTTATGGAGCCCGGGCTAGCGCCCCCACCTGACACCTCGCTCCCCCACTCTCGGACCAAGATGTAACAGGCGCCGTGCTCACGATCTGGGACTACGTGTTGCGTCTGCTGCGCCACCGAGCCGAAGCACTGCCCTGGGCCCCGCACTAAACAATCGCTTGAACTTCTTGGCCTCGCACGATCACTTCTGTGTGCGAAAGCGAACACCGACGAGCGCTGCTTGTATCACGTATCGAGCGGAAAACTACGCGACTTTCGCACGCCCGTGACGGCGGAGAAAGGGAATGTTTGGCGCGGAACGGTCGGCGTGGATTGTTCTCGCTTTCTCGTCCTACGGCGGCGCAGCTCCCGTAGTGCGCGGGACCAATGCAGCGGCGCACGACCGCTGCCGCTTCGATACTCCCTCACCCATCCTTCGAACCATGCGTTTCCCGCACCTCCCTACCGCATCCCTCGCCGCACTCGCCTTGGCGGGTTCGAGCTTCGCCCAGAGCCAGCCGGCCGTCATCGTCCGCATCGAGAACCTCGCGCCCGACGCCGGCACCTTCTTGACCCCCCTTTGGGTTGGCTTCCAGGACGGAAGCTTCGACCTGTACGACACCGGCGCCCTCGCGAGTGCACTGCCGTTCGCCGGTTCGTTCGCTCTTGAGCGCATGGCCGAGGACGGCGACCTCGCAACCTTGATCACGGACTTTGCGACGCTTCAACCGGGCGGCCCGCAGGGCGTGATTCGGTCCAACGGGGCCATGCCTCCGATCGCACCGGGTGCTTCGGTCGCGAGGCTGTTCCAGGTCGACCCGAGCGTCGATCGTTACTTCAGCTACGCCTCGATGGTGCTGCCGAGCAACGATGCCTTCATCGCCAACGCCAACCCGAAGGCTAGCGAGCTCTTCAACGCCCAGGGCGCATTCGTCGGCAATAGCTTCGTGGTTTCGGGCACGCAGGTGCGCGACGCCGGCACCGAGGTGAACGACGAGCTGCCCGCCACCACCGCGTTCTTCGGCCAACAAACGCCCGACACGGGCGTTGCGACCTCGGACCCGATTGCGGTCCACCCAGGATTCGCAGCGCCGAACCAGGGTGGCATCCTTGCCGATCCGATGTTCGCGAACGCCGACTTCACCCAACCGGGCTACGAACTGCTGCGCGTCAGCTTCACTGAGGTCGACCGCGGCGGCTTCTTCCAATTCGGCGGCATCCTGGATGCCAGCCAGGAGGTGGCAGCGACTCCGGTTAGCAGCGCGGGAGTCGGCACGACCCTCGTGCGCCTCGACGGAGCCTCGAACCAACTCCAGGTCGTGGCCGCGATTGCAAACCTTACCGGTCCGATCACGGTCGCGCACCTGCACGTCGGGCGCGCTGGCGAGAATGGTCCGGTCGTGCTCGATCTGACGCCGTTCATCGTGCCGAATGGCAACGGCGGGACGATTCAGTCGCGCTTCCTCGCCGCAGCGCTCACCGGACCGTTCGCAAACGAGGCCGACGCGTTCGGCGCGCTGCTGGCCGAAGCCGCCACCGGCGGCATCTACTTGAACGTCCACACGGCCCAGAATCCCGGCGGCGAAGTGCGCGCCCAACTGCGGACCTTCTGAACGCAACGTGCGGGACCGGGCCCAGTCTCAACTGGGCTCCGCCCCCGCCCCATGTCGCTTGCCGCCGAGGTTGCCCGTCGTCGGCTCGCGGCCCCTGTCCGGCCGGGCGAGCACCGCATCGATACGACCTCGCGCAACGGCGCCGAGGCCCCATGGGTGTGACGACACTGCGTGACTTCTATGCGGGCGTTGTGCCAAGCGACAACCTGGCAAACGCAGGCTGCGCCGCCACGCGGACAGGCGAGGCATGCCCGGGCTGAGCGAATCCGCCTGGCGCTTCGACGTCTTCCTCGGCATGTTGGCGGCGCTGGCGCTGTTGGAAGCTCGGCTGCACGGACCCGATCCCGCCCCGGATCGCGCACGGCGCTGGCCGACGAATGCTGGCCTGGTGCTCGTGGTCACCCTGCTCGCACGCGTGCTGCTTCCGGCAGGTGCCGTGAGCGCGGCGCTGTGGGCGCATTCGCGTGGCCTCGGCCTGTTCAACGTGGTCGCGTGGCCAGCCGGGCTGACGTTCGCGCTGGCGCTGGTGCTCATCGACCTTGCGATCTACCGGCAGCACCGCCTGCTGCACGTGCTCTAGCCCGGGTTATTCACCAGCTTTGCGATCGGACGGCCCAACCGGCGGCCTTCGGCCGCCTTTCGTCGTCTTTCGCCCTCTGGCGGCACTTTGCGACCACGGGCGTCCCTCGTTGACCTGTTCAAGGTCGACTGTGGATCCCGCGGCCGCAGAGCACCACCAGCCGACGCCTTGGGCTCGTCTGCTCGAAAACCTGAGGAATAACCCGGGCTAGTGCCTGTGGCCGCCGCAGCGAGTGCACCACACCGATGCCACTCTCGATGCGACCTCGGCACTGCGTTTCCATCCGCTGGAGATCCTGCTGTCCTTGGCCTTCAAGCTCGCGCTGGCGGTCGTACTCGGCATCGTGCCTATAACATTGCTGACGTTCGAGATCCTGCTTTGGAGCTTCGCGCTCGTGACCCACGCCAACCTCGCGCTGCCGCTTCGGCTTGACCGCGCGGTGCGCTGGCTGGTGGTGACACCAACCATGCACCGGATCCATCATTCGGTGGGCGGCGGCAACGGCGCAGCGACTATGGCTTCAACCTGAGTGTCTGGGACCGAATATTCGGCAGCTATGCCGTGGATCACCAGGATGCCGAGCTGCGCAGAGGGTGCCACCCGCAACGGCGGCAGGTCGTCCGCCGTATCGGCATCGCGCAGCGCGTTCAGGTGGCGGATGCGCGGCGTGCCAAGTGCGGCAATGAAGCGCTCCCTGGTATCCGCCTGCGACCAGGGCGTCGTCGTCCAGGCCGCACGCGCAACGGCGGCGACGGCTCTCCAAGGCGGGCCTGGAGGCCCGCGCTCCCGGCGGACAGCGCCCGGGGAAGGACGTGTGCAGAGGGCGTTGGATTCGAGTCTCGCTCCATGGCGGGCCTGGAGGGACGCGCTCCAAGGGACGCTCAGCGCGTCCCCTACCAGGCGCTGTTCCATCGCCACGGGTTGGCGGTCGCGCTGACGACCGCGCCGTGTCAGGAGCTGGCCTCTGGTCGGTCCGAGCGCGACGCGCCCTTCGACCGAGGCTGCGCGCATGAGCGCGAGCAGGGGCCCCGCGGCCCATCGGATCAGGCGGCAACTACCCTGACACCGGGGGGTCACTGGCGTTTTTGACGTCGCGTGGCCCCGAAGTTCCTCCGCGCACTCTTCAGAAAAGCGGGTACTGGTGCAGCGGCGCGCTCTCGCCGCTCAGCACCTGCGTCAGCCACCAGATCGCAAAGATCAGAGCCGGTGGTGCGAGGAGCCAGAACCAGTATTGGGCTAGAAACTTGCGCACGGCGATTTGGGTTGGCTAGCTACGGTGAAGGGACGGGGAGCCGCGCGAAGGTGTCATCTGGCGCCGGATCCGACGACGGGTTCAGCGGGCGGCCGCCGGAATGGGAAGGATTTGGCTCTCGACGATGTGGCGGGAAAGAATCGCTGCCAAAAGGTCACAACCAATGTCGGTCAGGTGGACCGTCTCGGTGAACAGGCCATCGTGGCCGTCGGCTGCGCGGCGCCGATCCGCTTCGGACTCGATCGGGGGACGCGCGTCGTAGAAGTGGGCACTCTCGCGCTCGGCCACCTGCCGCAGGATCTGCGTGGCGCGCTCGAAACCATCGCGCTGCAGCTGCGCGGAATCGGCGTTGTCGAAGTCGGTCAATCGAACTGCTTGGGTAACAAGGAGCACTTCGCTGCCGTGTGCCCGAGCCGTTGCGACGATGGTCTTGAGGTTGCGCTCGAAGTTCAAAAACCCCAGGTTCATGTCCGTCGGTTGACCGAAGTCGTTGGGCCACCAGCGGCCGTAGTCGACGATCACGTGCCGGCCGAAGTCGCCCCGCTCCTTGACCCAGTCCGTCGCATATCGCCGCCAGGTGCGGTACGTCCCGCTCTTTTCCAGCAGCGACTCCGAAACGGAAGGGCGGTCGAGGGGCCACACGGCGCGCCAATGGGTGTTGTCCCGATTCACACCGGGGTACAGCGCGGAGCGCATGTCGTTGATCGTGTGGTACACGAGTACCAGGTCCGGCTTCAGGTCCACACCTCGCAGGGCCAACTGGATCAAACTTTCGAACGTCGAATAACCCTGCGCCGCCAGGTTGATCACCTCCACCTTGGGGGGCAGCCCGCGGGCATTAAGCCGAGCCTCCAAGCGCACGGGCCAATTGGTGGCGTCGGTCGTCGGACCAAATCCGTAGGTGCTCGAGCCGCCGAGGCAGACGATGCGCCACACTCCCTCGGGCTTTTCCCAAGTTGTTTCTGGGCCCCGAAACCCAAGGGAGTTGTGACTCAGTTGGAAGTAACTGTCCTCGGTCGGGTCGATGCGCAAGTCAGGGCGTACCGCGTACGCGAGATAGGGGTGGGCACCGATGCGCGCCTCGGCCAAACCCTTTGAAATCGGGTCGAGCTCGTCGCGGCGAAGACCGGGCACCCGCTCCATCGCGACAATGCCTTCGAAGCCCAGAAAGAGCGCGACCAAAAACAGCGCGGAAATCAACGGTCCGCGTCTCCTTCCGCCGCTGGTCTTTGGCTCGCTGTGTGTGCTCGACATGCCGCCCAAGCGTAGCGCATCCGCGGTATTGAGGCGCGCCGGGAGTGGAGTCGGAGAATTGGATGGCTGGTTGGGGGGATGTGCTGCGCTACCCGCAGGGCTTTGGGTCCGTGAGATCGCGCCCGAACCCGCCTCGCCGTCGGCCGCCGGTTCGTGCCCGCCCCAAGACGGCAGGTTCAAGGACTCCAACTCGCCGACACGGCAGCTGTAGGCGCGCTCCTCATGGCGGGGGGTGTACTGGGCGCCGGCGCAGGGGGTGCTTGCGCTTGGCCTCGTCGTGCTATTCGGCGACCTCGCGCGGCTGGGGTGCTCCCGCAGTGACCACAGTCGCGGCTTTGTGCCGCTGAGCGCGGAGAGCGACGCCAGAATGCCCAGCTTCGGTCTTACGCTCTTCGGAATGGCGCTTTTCGCCGGCGGCGGGATGTTGATGTCGATCGCGCGTCGCGGCCTGGCGGGTGCTGGTGTCTTGTTAGACCCCGAACGCGCGCGCGAAGATGCCGAGCTGCGGATCGGGGTCGCTGGAGTCGAGGGCAGCGAGACCACGCGCTTTCTCACGCTGCTGCGGGAGCCGTTCGCGCGCCGCGACGGACATCGGCTGCCGACGCTCCTAGCCCGGGTTATTCACCAGCTTTGCGATCGGACGGCCCAACCGGCGGCCTTCGGCCGCCTTTCGCCCTCTGGCGGCACTTTGCGACCACGGGCGTCCCTCGTTGACC
>Ga0163146_10006067_pt1 | contig 13873 bp, 14 predicted proteins | sample OliLakLV19MP7G1_FD_148648 | JGI IMG/M metagenome (GOLD analysis project Ga0163146, IMG submission 148648) | Freshwater microbial mat bacterial communities from Lake Vanda, McMurdo Dry Valleys, Antarctica - Oligotrophic Lake LV.19.MP7.G1 | ecosystem: Environmental > Aquatic > Freshwater > Lake >... | reverse complement strand
AAAGACGCCGAGTTCGCTTCTCAAACGCTGCTGCAATCGACGGCTGATTTATCGGAAACAACGCTATCGCTTCTCAGCGGGTCGCTGGTGGATGCGCAAGTGGAAGCCGGCCAGGCCGTCTATGTCGCCGGGGCGATCAACGGCAGCTTTCCGATCGTCACCATCGATTCTCCCACGCAACTCACGCTGAGCATTCTCTACGACAAACTGTACGACGCTCCCCCCACGCCGGGGCGCGGGGGCCCGGATGCCACGGGCGTTTCAATCGCCATCCGCACGTTCTGGGCGCAGCGTCAGGTGGTGACCGAACTGTTGCTTCACGCCGCCGGATTAACGGCAAATGATTTCGCGAAGGTGCTCAATCCGCAGTCGCTCAAACGCGCGTGTGTGCTGGGCACGCTGCAGATGATCTACAACGCCCTCGCCGCCGCCGCCGCGGAGTCTTCGATCTATGCCATTCGCGCGGCGCTCTATGAAAAGCTGTACCGCCGTGCACTGCGCAGCGCCCGCGTCGAGCTTGATCTGAACGGCGACGGCAAAACCGATTGCGTTCGAAAACTCAACACGCTCGAACTCATCCGTGGGTGAGTGTGACTAAAGGAAGTGTGGCACCCGGGCTTGTTGCGAAACACCAGAAACTAAACATCAAACACGAGACACTTATGTTCCTTCTCGAAACCGATCCCATCCTCAACCCCATCGCACAACTCGGCGTGGCGGGGCTGATGGGCGCCATGTGGCTTTGGGAGCGTCGCACCAGCCAGAAACGCGAACAGCAGATCGACGAAGCCCACAGCCGAATCATCATCGACGGCGTGCAGCTCGAAGAGCTTATCACCGTCGTCAAACACAACGCCAGCGCCATGACCGAACTATCGGCCACGCAACGGCAACTCATCGCTGAACTGAAGGAGGTGCGAAAATGAAATGCCACCTTGCCGCTTGCGGCTTAGCAGCACTTGCAATGTCGTGCGCGCCCTACACGCAAATGAAAATCGATTTAGTCGATCAATCGAGAAAAGGCCTGACACTCATCCAGCAATCAACCGAGCAGCGGCAGGCGTTGATCAATCAGTTCTACACCGCCCGCCGCACGCAGCTTGATCAAGCCTTCGACATCGATGCTCGATCAAGGGTGTCGCTGGCTGCCGATTGGGTGATTGACGCGCGCCAAGCCTACGCCGTCGGCCTGGATGCCATTCACCATCAAACCGAATCCTCGCAGCGGGCGCACGAGCAGACGCTGCAAAACATCGCTGCCGTGGATGAGGCGTTGCAGCAGCTTCAACTGCTTCATCGCATGGAACAAAGGCTTGCATTTCCGGAGGCAAGACCATGAACATCATTTATTTACGCGGCGAAGTGGAACGGGCCGTGAATGGCGCCTGGTCGCATTTTTCTCAAGAACATCCTCACCTGGCCAACGTGCTCGACCGGGAAGTGCTCATCGAAGAAGCCACGCATGCCTTACGCGACGATCCGGAGTTTGCCGCGGCGCTGGCCGATGCAAAAGCCGCCGGGTGGGCCGGCGGCTTGGCTGCGGAGTTTGTGCAGCGGTTTGTGGTGTCGTGGTTGCGCCGGCTAAGCTGAATATTGTTCGGCGCGAGCGGTGCAATCACACTTTGTCATCATGCTCACTCGCCGATTCCTGCTCTTTTTGAACGCGAACGTCTTCGGGCGTATTAGGCTCCTGGCCGATGCCCACTTCCACTTCCACTTCGTCGATCGGTGGATTGTCGATCGGCAGATCTTCAGGCAGCGGTGTGGTCAGCTTGCCGCCGGGCCTGCTGTTGTTGGCGTGTTGCTGGGAATCCGGACGATTCGTCGGCGTGGTTTCGGCACGATCCAGATCGCCCATCCCCGATTCGGCCCGCGGGTCGGCCCGCTCGTAAGAGTTGTGCGGCTTGGGCAACTGCGATTTTTCTTCCTTGGTCATGGTGTGCTCCTTTGCTGTTTGATCATCACTGAAGCATTCTCCGCGCAACCGCGCACGGCGCGTATCAGGGCGATTACCCGCGGCGGCGTGGGTGAAGCGTGCAGCAAAGCTCGGCCGTTGTGAACATGGAGAACGTGCGGTAGGCGTGTGAAACTGGGTCGACTGATGTACAAAATGTCCCAGAATGTCGCGCTAACTCAACTTTTTTAAAATCACAAGTAGCACGGGTTTCCACCCCGTTCTGCGAAACGAACAATGGGTTGAAAACCCATGCTACGTTAGGATCACGGCATGGCATCCGAACAAAAATCCTGGCAGGCGAGAATCGGCGAGGCCACCGACGCCATCGCGCAAAGTTTCGTCGAATCCGTCAGCTACGACTGGCGGCTGTACAAACACGACATCGCCGGTTCGATCGCACATGCGACGATGCTGGCGAAGGTGAAGCTCATCACCGACGCCGACTTGGGCGCGATCGTGGCGGGGCTGAAACAGATCGAAGCCGAGATCGACCGCGACGGGCCGAAGTGGGCGGGGTTCAAGCCGGAGCTGGAAGACATCCACATGTGCGTGGAAAGCGCCTTGACCGAACGCATCGGCGAGCCGGGGCGCCGACTGCACACGGGGCGGAGCCGGAATGATCAGGTGGCGGTCGATCTTTCAATGTGGGTATCGGATGCCGCGGGAGAAGTGCACAAGCTCGTCGAGCTAATGTCGATTGCGTTCGTTTCTCTTGCCGATCGTAGTCAGAACATCGTTATGCCTTCCTTCACGCACTTGCAACGCGCGCAGCCAATCGCCGCAGGCGCAGAGGCCCTCGCGTGGGCAACCATGTTTAACGCAGATGGACAGCGAGCTTTAGTCTGCGCACTCGACAACAACGACGATCTCAGTCCGCTCGGCAGCGGCGCGATTGCGGGAACATCGCTACCGATTGATGCCACAATGACGGCCGAGGAGTTGTGTTTTTCAGGTCCGCCGTTAAACAGCATTGAAGCCACGGCTTCGCGCGACCAGGCCTGCGACTTCGTCTACGCCTGCGCCATGATCGCCCAGCACCTCTCCCGCTTCGCCGAGCAGTGGATCATTTACATGACGACGGAGTTCGGCTTCATCAAGATCGCCGACCGGTACACCACCAGCAGTTCGATGATGCCGCAGAAGCGCAACCCCGACATGCTCGAGCTGATCCGCGGCCGGTGCGGCAACGTCTACGGCGACCTGTTCGCGCTGATGACGATCCTCAAGGGTCTGCCCATCGGCTACAACCGCGATCTGCAGGAAGACAAACGCATCGTCTTCCGCGCGTACGACACGGTTTCGCAATGCCTGACCATGGCGGCGGCGATTGTGAACAGTGCATCGTATGACAAGGAGCGGATCGAACCGACGCTGGATCGCGGGTTTTTGGATGCGACTTCGCTGGCGGAATATCTGGTGACCCAGGGCATTCCGTTCCGCACGGCCCACCACATCGTCGGGACGCTGGTCGCGCGATGTGAAAAGGAAGGGAAGCATGCGTTGGCGCAGCTAAGCGTCGAAGCATTCAACGAAGTCATCGCGAGCACGAAGAGCGATATTCGCGTGACGGATGACGTCTACACCTGCCTCGGCGCCGCCAATGTCGTCAAACGCTACCAGAGCGCCGGTGCCGCAGGTGGCAAGCCGTTTGAGGAACAGTTGAAGGCATGGAAGCAACGGCTAAACGTCCTCTGAAATCGGACTGTTTTGGTACTTTCACCGTCCTTGTCGACTACGTACCGTACCCGCCTTTTCCATTATTAATGCAGCGTTCGCCCTTTTGCTTGCGTCGAGTAGGGCCGCCACGTCTTTATCTTTGGGAACAAATTGTTCGTTAACGAACTCGGCCACCAATTCGCGCCAGCGGGAGACAGGCTTAGTTTCGCTCGTCAATTTATCCAGAACAGTTCGGTCACGCGAAACGCACTCGTTAAAGTAATACTCCCATTGCGTCGGCCTGAGTGATTTCAAAAGTTGATTCGCAGCCGGTTGTGCAGCCCAAGCCTCTCCCCAATAGTTTCCTAGGCGAACGGCCAAAACTGCTTCCATGCATTTCCCGAATGCAGGCATCGGAATTGATGTACCGAGATTAGCGAGCGTCTGCATCGGGTCACGTTCATTGAAGAAGTTGTTCATCGCGAAATGAGCTGAAAGCACTTTAGCAGCCGCCTCAGTGAACGTGCTTGAGCGCAGAGTTTCCGGCACAAAGTCGAAGCCATGTACATCCAGCAACGCTTTCTTCAGACCACCCGATGCTAAGCGGTTCCCAGATGCACTCACCTCGGCATACGCCTGTCCGATCTGCCACCGTTCTGGCGCACGGAGCCTCTCCCACAATGAAGGTACGATGACCATGCAGTTGCCAACTGCGTGCTCTAATGTTGCCCCTTGTTGGGTCTTGATCATCGAGAGGAGAACGCCGAGAGTTGTTCTAACGAAGAAGTAGGGTGAGTTCTTGATGGCGGTGACATCACCGCCATCTGACGACAACGTTTGCTCGCCTAGTCGTTTTCGAAAGTCCGCGAACTGAATTGCGGCCTCGAATCGAGGTTTCCCAAGAATGCTTGTTACACACGTCCGAAGCAGACTTACTGCTTCCTCTTTCTGCATCGCCTCATCAGCAGCCTGATTCTCGTCAAGAGCTGCAAAGTGAGTCACGATCTGAAGCGAATGCTTGAGCCGGAGTGCTTGCGTCGAAGTTATCATGCCCAAATCTTCGGCAAGGGTAATAACTTCATGATCCGCGATTGCCGTAGTCGGATCTGAATCATCGTCGAGATCCGGGCGGCCGAGCATCTCGCCGACGAACTCCATTCCTAAAGTCGCGACCTGCTTCTTCATCGCAGCCGCAGCTTTGGTCCAGATGAACGTTGAGACCATTTCGTAGCCTTGGGCCTCGAATCCCGCGATGATCGACTGGATATCTCGCTTTGCGAGCGTGGCGCTCCCGTACGCGACGATCGCCGCAGGCGTTTCGGCTGAATTGGGAATGACGACCACGTCGGTGGGATTCCAAGGAACAATTTGATTGGCTGAATCGCTCATTGTTGCACCTTTGCGCACTCGGTCTGCCCATCCTGCGACCGAAAAAAAGCCGCTTTGACGTGTTCCCCAATGCGAGATTTCATTAGCTCATAAGTTCGTCGCCGTCCTCCGCCCTCTTCGGGAAGCGATTTCTTCTCCTCGTCCGTCGGCTTTAGAAATATTCGGTATCCAAGGACTCTTCCATCGTTACCAAAAACCACGAGCCCGTCACTTGCAATCATTCCACCTAACAGTGCTTCGCGAGCAGAGAGCATTGCAAGCGAGTCTGCATCCTTGGATTCAGTTGCCGATACGTACGCGCCGATTAAATCGAGCGACGTCGTGAGCCAAACGCCACTATTGAGCGCTTCCGGTGGTTGATTTCCAGCCGGAACAACGTGCGCCATCAAAAGCGTTCCGTGACAATGCTGTAGAACGTCCGTTAGCAGTCGAACCAAGTACTGCTTAAAACTCGCCTTGTACTTTTCGGCTGTCTCGACCGACGCAGCCTCGGCAAAGTCAGTAACCTGTTGTGCAAAAGCTGATCCAGCTGCCGGCGCAGAAGTGAACGATGCCGTAAGTGTTTCATTCTTAGAGTTGCGAAGCTCAACAACAAGCCGTCCCCGATTTCGAACAAGGACCATTGGCACATTTCCCTGCTCGATCATAATCTCCTCGGCAGTTGTCGCGAAGGAGTGCATGGCGGACCTGAAGAGCCCGTACTCGGCAACGTTTTCAGCAGATTTGGCAATGTAAACAGACCAACCCCTGACTGCGAGACTGGCGCAGTCCTTGAGAACCCGGTCAGCTGCACTATTAAGTGGCACTCCGGTTTTGATGATCACGCGTTCAGTACCCGGAGAGATCGACGAAAGTCCAGCCAGTTCTGGCAGTACAAATACGTCCGGGAAGAGTGGGACATCTTCTTCGCGATAGCTTGCGAGCAAACATGTGATGTCACGCACCAACTCTGCTGTATGTGCACACGCGATCCCGCTGTCTGTCAGGAAGTCCATCAACTCGCCTTGCAGCGGCCCTCGAATGGAGAATGCTTTACTCATCGACGATCGCTCCATTGACGGTATTCAAGTCGGGATTCTATCTAGGGTGTGACGTGTGTCCACCGAGTTCGGCTTCATCCAGATCGCCGACCGGTACACCACCAGCAGTTCGATGATGCCGCAGAAGCGACGGCTTGGCTCAAGTTGGCGGACATGCTGGAGCTGATCCGCGGCCGCTGCGGCAACGTCTACGGCGACCTGTTCGCCCTGATGACGATCCTGAAGGATCTGCCCATCGGCTACAACCGCGATCTGCAGGAAGACAAGCGCATCGTCTTCCGCGCGTACGACACGGTCAGCAGTTCCCTGACGATGGCGGCGGCGATTGTGAACAGTGCATTGTATGACAAGGAGCGGATCGAACCGACGCTCGATCGCGGGTTCCTTGATGCGACTTCGCTGGCGGAGTATCTGGTGACGAAGGGGATTCCGTTTCGGACGGCGCACACAATCGTCGGGACGCTGGTGGCGCGGTGTGAGAAGGAGGGGAAGCATACGCTCAAACAACTTTCGGTCGAGGGGTTTAATGAAGTCATCATGGCGCATTGGCCATCGAAGTCATCCGGGGCTGAAGCGCCCGGCTTGTCGTCGTGTCTGGTGGATGTGGATGTCTACAACTGTCTGGGCGCGCACAATGTGGTGAAGCGCTACCAGAGCGCGGGCGCTGCGGGAGGAAAACCGTTCGAGGAGCAACTGAAATCGTGGAAGGAACGATTAGGGATATGACCTCTTAGCCCGGTCGCTCGCGACCGGATGTTTGTCGCGCCCGGATATACCGACACGCAACCAAATTCTCTTCCCGACCGAATCTTGGTTGAATACACTTCTCGGAAAGTCGGTCGCGAGCGACCGGGCTAACGGAATAATGGATTGGGGTACTGTCATGATTGCGTTTCATCTCATCATCAGCGCTTACGGGTTCTGGTTGCCGAATGATCCGCGCGGGTCGTGGTCGGATTTCGTCGGGTCGTGGGAACTCTACAAGTTCGGCCCCGCAACGAAGGTGAACGACGCCCGCAACTACGCCAAGGATCCGCACGATGCCGCGCTGCGTCGCGCCGCCAAGAACGCGCTGAAGTATCCGCCGGTGCGTTTTGACGATGTCCGGCGCCGCGCCATCGCCGCCGGGTTCGCGCGGGCGTGCGATGAGGCGCAATACCGCTGCCGCGCCTGCTGCATCGGGCACGATCACGCGCATCTGGTGATCGCGCGGCACGATCGCCAGATCACCGTCATCGCCGGCCACCTCAAGGCCGCCGCCACGCGCTCGCTGACCGATTCCGGCGTTCACCCGCTGACCGGCCACACCGGCAAACGCGGCGGGCTGCCCACACCCTGGAGCGAAGGATGCTGGAAGGTGTTCATCGACGACGACGAACAACTGGCATCCGCGATCCGGTACGTCGAGCGGCATCCGGAGAAGGAAGGTCTGGGGTCGCAGATGTGGGAGTTCGTAGTGGGGTGTGCGCGGGTGTGAGGACTCGGTGCGGCGAACGTCGTCAAACGCTACCAAAGCGAGGGCGCTGCGCGTGGAAAACCGTTTGAGGAACAACTTAAGGCGTGGAAGGAACGATTGGGAATTTGAGCGGTCGCGAAATATCCATTCACCGCCGACGAATGTGAAGGCAGAGCGAGGAGCGAGGTCTTCGCGTCGACATTTCGAATTTCAACAATCGAGGTTTCATATGATCTGGCCAAACGCGGCGAGAGCGTTGATTCTGGGCTGCATTGTTATGGTCGCATCTCAGTCGTCGGCCCGCGCCGAACCGCCGAACCTGACGCTCGAACAACGGCTCGACGCCAGGGTGACCGACGTCTATCCCGCTCAGAACGAGCCGGGATTGGCGGTGTTGGTGATGGTGGACGGCAAGCCCGCGCTACGGAAGGGTTATGGAATCGCCGACTTAAAAGCCGGCGCGAAAGTTTCGCCGGACAGCATCTTCCGCATCGGCTCGATCACCAAGCAGTTTACCGCTGTGTGCGTGCTTCAACTGGTGCAGGCGGGGAAGGTGGCGTTGGATGATCCGATTACGAGGTACGTTCCGGGTTTTGATACGCAGAGCAAGACGATCACAATTGAGAACCTGCTTTCGCATACGTCCGGCCTGTTTAACGTTACCGCGCGCGATGACTACGACGATCAGATCACCAAAGACCTGACGCCTGGTGAAGTGGTTGCGCTCATCGCCGGCAGGCCGCTGGAGTTTGAGCCGGGCACGCAATTCAAATACAGCAACACCAATTACATTCTGCTGGGCATGGTGATCGAGAAAGCGTCGGGGCAGACATACGGCGAGTATCTCATCGAGCACATCGGCAAGCCGCTCGGGCTAACCGACACGCGTTACAGCCGCGACGATGCCCTCACGCCGCGGCACGCGCGCGGGTATGAGAAAGATAAATCCGGCAAGTGGGCGCCGGCCCCGCCGCTGAGCATGACCCAGCCTTTCGCCGCCGGCGCGATTGAATCGACGGTGGATGATCTAGCCAAGTGGACGGCGGCGCTGGATGAAGGCAAGTTGATCGATCCGGCACTGCGCGACCGCGCCTGGACGCCGTTCACGCCGACCGAGCGGCCGTCGCGCTACGGCTTCGGATGGAACATCCGCCCCGAAGCCGGCGAACGTTGGATCGGGCACGGCGGGGCGATCAATGGATTTATGTCCAGTGCGGTTTGGATCCCCGAGAAGAAAGTCTTCGTGGCGGTACTGCACAACGCGCTGGGCGATACGACGCCGGAACTGCTCGTGCGCCAACTCGCCCTGGAGGCCGTGGGCCGGCCGGCGCCCAGGCGCGTGGCCATTACGCTGCCGGCCAAGACGCTCGACCGTTATGTGGGCGTTTTCGCGGTGTCGCCGGAGCAGAAGTTCACGTTTTCGCGCACCGGCCAAAAGCTGTTCGTCGTGGCGCCGGGCAAGACGAAGATGGCACTGTTCGCCGAGGCCGAGGGCAAGTTCTTCAGCAAGGAAATAGACGCCCAGTTCGAGTTCACTGTTGAAGCGGGCAAGTCGACGCAAGTCACGATAACCCGCGGCGGGCGCAGCGGGACGGCAAGTCGTGAATGATGAGCCCGCCCAGGGGGAAAACCGCCCGAAGAACAGCTATACGCGTGGATGGAGCCGCGGGCGGGAAGCCGTTTATGGAGCAGTTCACGGCGTGGAAAGAAATACTGGACGCCTGAACTGTCGCGATTTGGACGGCCGTTATCGACCGCAGCATTTTTTGAACTTGCGGCCGCTCCCGCAGCCACAAGGTGCGTTTCGGGGATACCGGCCATTGGGCACGAATCGACTACGCGGATGCGTCTTGACCTCCGGATACTCGTTGTAACTTCCGTGAATCGGAGTGACGTTCTGGAGAATCTTCAGGTCAGCCTGCAGTAGCGCGGCCTCAGCCGCTTGCTCTGGCGTCCAGTCTCGGGCATTCAAATACAAGAGGTCTTCCGAACAACCCGATTCGGAGGTCGGAGATACGGCAATCCCAACGATGTCTCTAGCGCACTGGTTAACCTGCTTGCAAACCAAGCAATACGCCTCAAGGAGCTTCCGCCGGATCTCGCGGTACTCCTCCTCACTCTTCGTATGAGTGGATGGCATTGATAACAACACGTAGTATGGTTCGCGTGGCTCGGTGCTCTGATAAATCCGAACGAATCGTTGCGTCGCATTCGCCTTATGGACGACTTCCAAAAGACCTTGGGCCAACATGCGTCGACGAGTTCGATTCTCAGCGGCAAGAAAGCGGAGCGGCAGTTCCGATTCGTGTGGGCCATCAGAAGAAGTAAATTGCTGCGTGCCGTTCATGATGTGGTGGCTGAACTTTTCGATTAGCTCATCCCAGAGATAGCTAACTCGATTCGCGTCGATCTGGGCCAAGCGCTGCGGATGATGGCAGAACTTCGCCCAGTGCCCCTCTTCGATCATGAACGCATTGACGTCCTTCGGTACAACAAAATCGTGTTCACCCGCCGGACTTAGCTGCTTGAGATAAAACGCGAGAAGTTCCTCCTCGCCTGCCGCGATCACTCTGTGAACCAGAGAGAGCAACGCCTCCTTTTTGGACAGGTAAGCAACGAAATCCGCGACGGTGTCCAATGTATTCATGACGACATCAAGCGTCGCATCGTCGAAAACGTGAACGTACCCCTTCCGTGGGTTAATCTGTCCGATTGTGAAATGCGTTGGTGGATTGCGCTTCGCTAGATGGTCATCTCCGACAAGCATCGAATCTAACATCAAACTACCGCTGCCGCTTCCAAACCATGCCTTGCACGCATCTGACGCACCATGAGCAACCACGATCCGATGAAACCGCGCAGACTCAGGCGATGGCAATGGAAACGGAAATGCCTTGGTGCATTCGGGGTCTAAAAATAGCCGGCTCGGAAAGGACTTAATGCGACGTTCTGCGCCATAAATCTGATTTGCGCCAGCCAGAACCGCTCGCTTGAACCAGCGCGTCCAAGCAACATGAAGATCGTGATGCCTAGGAAACTGGCAGTGCTTATCGGAAAAGATGAGAATGTCGTTGCCGAAAACTACCAAGAGGTCGCACAGTTCCTTGCCTTGACCGCATCGGTTTACGCCATCATCTTGAAAGACACGAGGATGGCTCCAGAACTTCAGGAATGACCGCTCGCAGAGTTTTTGAAGGTACCGCTCGCTTGGGGTGCTTCCGGACGCGCGCAAAACGGTGGGTCGAGGCGGTGGGGCCCCCTCACGAAAATGGAGTTGATCGGGCATTGCGTCCATAGCATTCACATTGTAACGCGCGCGTTTTGGTTGTTCACAGCACGATCGCCCCGCCTTCGCCTCGTTCCGACTGATTTGCTCCTGAAGACTCGGCCCGCCGTCGCCGTTCCGTCTCTCTACGTTCCAAACACTCGGCCCCGCCGCCCCGTTCCCACTCTTTTGGCTTGGAACAGTGGGAACACCCGCGTCATTCCAACTCCTTCAACCTCAACCAGTGGGAACGGCACTCGCGTTCCCATTCTTTCGGATCGGAATAGTCGGAGCGGCCGAGCCGGCCCCACTCTTCGCCTCCCAATCAGTCGGAACGCCGTGGCCGGGCCTTGTGTTTCGGGGCTGCGGACACTTCTTTCGGGGAGGAATGATTCGAAAGAAGCGTTCATCTCACTTCTTCAACGCCTCAACTCATTTCCAAAGACGCATTTTCGCGGACGTGCAAGACTCGGGCGGTTGCGGGCGTCAAGAGACTGCGAATTTGTGACGATCAATCACACTGTTACGGCTGCGCGGAGTGGGGTCGCGCGTCAGATTCAGATGAGGTGCACTATGCCGGATTTCATTCCACGATCGGACAACGGCTGTCTCGCGTGGTCGGCAAGTTATGCCGGCCGCATCGGCGCCGACCCGGCTATGTTTGGGATCAGCGCCGCCGATGCGGCGCTGCTTGCGTCGTTGCAGGCGGACTTTGCCCAGAAGCTGCAATTGGCGCAGTCGCCGGGGACGCGCACGCCGGTGGGCATCGCCGCCAAGGACGCTGCGCGGGCCGCCATGCAGCGTGTGGCGCGGCGGGTGGCGAACCGGGCCCGCGGGGTGCTGATGCAGAATCGCGCGGCACTGGTCGGGTTGGGCTTGTGCATCGGCAAAGGCCGCTCGGCGAAGCGGTCGAGGATCGCGCCGCCGCAATCGCGGCCGAGCGTGTTCGTCAAAGACGTGCGCGGGTCGAGCGTCTCCATCGTGCTGCGCGATGCTGATGCGCTGTCGCGGCGCGGGAAGGCGCATGGCATTTCGGGCGCGATACTGTTCACCTGCGTCGGAGATGTGCCGCCGACGGATCGCGCGCAATGGCGAATGCACAAGATGACGTCGCGCACGGATGCAACGCTCGATTTCGGCGCGCGCCATCCGCCGGGCACGATGATCTGGATCTGCGCCCAGTGGATGGGCTCGCCCTCGCAATGCAGCCCGGTGAGTGCGCCGATCAGCACCTACCTGAATTATCCAAACCTGACCCGCGCTGCGGCGTGAACGCGGGGAATTAGCGCCCTCGCCTGGTACGCCGGGAGAGGGATCATCCATAACCCTCCCGCGGCGTACTAAGGCGCGGCGATCAGAACTTCCATCACCGCGCGCACCTTATCTTGTAAATCAGTGAACGCGCCGACGTGCTTCAAGTTGGGGTGTGATTGATACAGCCGCAATAAAAGCTTGCCGGATTCAATCGCCGCGTCGGCGTTTTCAAATCGCACCGTATTGCTGGCAGCCCCGTCATACATCCCCAGCGCCGCCGCGGTTTCCAGCCAGATGATCTGGTCGTAACGCGACAGCTCTCTCTCAAGTGAAGAATGCAGATCGGCCCAGTAGGCGTCGGGGCCGTCGGGCCAATAAGCGGCGCCGTCGATCGTGCCGCGGTCGAGCAGGAGTGTCTTGTCCGGATGAGCGGCGGCGAAATGGTCTTCCTGTTGCAACTGCAGGCGATAGATCATCCGCTGGGCTTCTTTGCGGTTGGCCAGATCGAGGCGATCCCAGGTGGTGCCTCGCTGCGTGTAAACCTGCGTGGCGGCTTCGGGCACAAGGATGAAGCGGGAATTTCGCCGCACGATTTCGTCGGCGATCACACTCTTGCCAGCGCCAGGCCCGCCGGTGAGGACGATCTTAGTTAAACACGAAGTTCGCGAAGGCACGAAGCAGTCTCCGGACTACCGTACCATTCGCTTGATTCCTTCTTTGATCAACTTCACGTTGAAATTGATTAAGAAGCCAAGTCGGTGGCCGGTCAGTTTGAGGTAAGTTAGAAGTTGTGCTTCGTGGATGGGCAGAAGTTTATCAATTGCCTTGACCTCAATAATAATGCTCCCTTCAACGAGCAGGTCAATTCGCAATCCATCGTCAAGAATTTCGCCGTCGTATTCGATTTTCACCACCACTTGTCGTTCGACGTGGAGGCCGCGCTTCTGTAGTTCTCGCATGAGGCAGCGTTCATAGAGTGATTCGAGTAAGCCGGGTCCAAGTTTCGAATGGACTTTGAACGCCGAATCGACCACTTCCGTTGCAATGCGTTCCAGCGCAACGGGCAATGTATCACCAATCATCGCTTCGTGCCTTTCGTGACTTCGTGGTTAAATCATACCGCTGCTGGCCGCCGGCGTGAGGGGACGCGATATGGCGTGAGATGATCGACGGGCCTCAATCCAGCACGCCGTCGATTTCGTCGCGGTCTTCGCCGCCGTCGGTGACATCGGCGCCGAGGCCGGTGGCCAGGGTGTCGCCGCCGTTGCCGCCGCGCAGGGTGTCGTTGCCGTCGTCGCCGAAGATGACGTCGTTGCCGTTGCCGCCTAAGAGGCTGTCGTCGTTATTGCCGCCGGACAGGGCGTCCTTGCCGCCGCCGCCGTCGAGCGTATCGTTGCTGCTTCCGCCGCTCAGCCGATCGGCGCCGTCGCCGCCGGTGAGGAGGTCTTTGCCTTCGTTGCCCTGCAGCACGTCGTCGTCTTCGTTGCCCAGCAGGGTATCTTCACCGGCGTTGCCGATGAGCAGATCGTTGCCGGAGTTGCCGGCGATGAAGTCGTCGCCGTGGCCGCCCTGCATTTCGTCGCGGCCGGCCCCGCCGAAGAGTGAGTCGTTGTTCTTCCCGCCGATGATCAGATCCTGGCCCTCGTCGCCGCTGAGGGTATCGCGCGCGTTGCCACCGATGACAGTGTCGTCGCCGCCGTTGGCGAATACTTCCAGGCGGATGTTGACGGGCCCGGTTGCGGCAAACTTGCGGGTTACCGAATCGTCGCGGTTTTCTTTTTCGCTGAGCAGTTGATCGACGGCGTCCTGCTGCACCTCGATCACATCATTGCCCCGGAACGCGGTGACTTTAATGC
>Ga0163146_10006054_pt1 | contig 13895 bp, 10 predicted proteins | sample OliLakLV19MP7G1_FD_148648 | JGI IMG/M metagenome (GOLD analysis project Ga0163146, IMG submission 148648) | Freshwater microbial mat bacterial communities from Lake Vanda, McMurdo Dry Valleys, Antarctica - Oligotrophic Lake LV.19.MP7.G1 | ecosystem: Environmental > Aquatic > Freshwater > Lake >... | reverse complement strand
GCTATTGTGCCGGTCGGTTCCTGTGGCGGGGGTAGGCCGCCGTGTCGGCTCGGAGCGGCGTCCCTTGGTGGCTCTCGCTCGCCAAACCACAATCGCGCCCAACGGAAAAATTCCGCGGAATTCTCTTGACTTTTTTGGATTAGTTAGGATTATGTTCTGGTGCGATGGAAGAGAAAGCGGGACAGGTCCAAATAACAACAAAAATACACTAACGTAATCGCTATTCGATCTATTGTGCCGGTCGGTTCCTGTGGCGGGGGTAGGCCGCCGTGTCGGCTCGGAGCGGCGTCCCTTGGTGGCTCGCGCTCGCCAAATCACCAATCGCGCCTGACGGAAAAATCCCGCGGAATTCTCTTGACTTTTGGGACATTAGTTAGGATGATGTTCTGGTGCGATGGTCTCGTAGAGAATGGCCGATCGCCGGTCTTTGGCAACTGAATATCGTCGCGTGATGGGTCCGCCGAAGCCGCCGGGACGGCCGTCGCTGCAAGTCATGGATGGGTGGGAATTAGGGTGCAGGTGAGTTGCCGGCGTCCGATCGCGCACGCGGGGGGCGGGTTTGGGCCGGAAAGGTACTGAAAAGGTACCAAAAGGTACTGGTCAGGAACCGGTTAGGAACCGGTTTTTGGGAGCAGTGTTTTATCTAAGTCATTGCCATGAAATGACTTGAAATTTTAAGGAGGCGCTTTTCAAAAAAATTTCTCACTTCAACACCGTTGCAAAGGGAAAATCGGGGATCAGGAATCAGGCATTAGGCATCAGAGAGAGACGGTAAGAGCAGGTCATCGATGATGCGCCGTGTTGAAAACTTCCCATCGTCCGCTTGCGGCTTCGCAGTGAAACTATTGGTTCGGGGAAGAACGCGTGGGAGTCCGCTGGGGACATCGCCCGGCGCAGCGAGCGTCTGGCCGAAGTTGGCGGCGAGGAGGGTGAAATCGTCGAGGTTGACCGTGCGATCGGGAGAGCGGGAGCGGCAATTAACGACTTACGACACCTCCATGTGCCACCAGGCTCGCGTCGCTCCCGCCGGAATGATCGAGCTGACTAAAATCGGACCTGTCCCGCTTTTCCAGTCAAGCATCAGGACGATCAGCGTCAGCCATCCACCGAGAATACCTGGCGGATACTTGATCGTGGCCGCGGGCTGCACATTGAACTTAATGCATGTGCAACCGACGCAATACCGCACTTTGCCGATATCCTGTACCTCTTCGCTCGCCTTGAACCTTCGACCGCACGAATAGCATCGCACTGGCGGCAGATCGATGAGCACGGCAGACGGAAGGTCTTTTTCGTCAATCGGTTCCATGGCACGCAGAAAATACCACGAATCGTCGATTTTTCGACACAAATTCAGATGAGGTACTCAGCGTTTGATCTCGTTTCTCAAGAAAATCGCGGTTGCATCGCCTAACGTCCGACCAAACGAACCTCAATGGTTCTGCGTTGTCGACAGAAGGCCGCGGTCTTTTAAGGAGGGTGAGTTGACTTATATTCCGGCTTATATGCTGCACTGTATTCTGGGTTGTATGATGAGTTGCGTGATGGCGGGCTGCGTACGCACCATGTCCCACGACTCCACAGCGACCGTTCGTGTTTCACCCGACGTGCCGGGTCCGGCGGCGGCGGTTGCGCCGAGCGGGCACCGCGAAGTGATTGGCGTGAGCGTGCTGGGCCGGCCGATCGAGATCGAATACTTCGGCGGCGGCACGCCCACGGTGCTCGTGATCGGGGGGATTCACGGCGACGAGGTGGCCAGTGTCGATTGCACCCGCGGACTGATCGCGCTGCTTCGCGCTCAGCCGAATCAGGTCGTCAACCGCACGGTGGCGGTCATCGAAGTGGCCAACCCCGACGGCTACGCCCGGCGTACGCGCACCAACGCCAACGGCATCGACTGCAACCGAAATTTCCCGGCGCGCAATTTCAAACCTGGCGGATCGCGCGCCTATCGCGCCGGCACGCAGCCGGCCAGCGAGCCGGAAACGCGGGCCATCCTCTCGGCGATCGCGCAGCTCAAGCCGAAGCTGATCATTTCGATTCATTGCATTAAAGGAGGCAGGCAGCAGAACAATTACGACGGCCCCGGCGAAGCGATCGCCACGGCGATGGCCGCGAAAAATGGCTATCCGGTCTCGGCCAACATCGGCTACCCCACGCCCGGCTCGCTCGGCAGCTACGCAGGCGCAGACCTGCAGATTCCGATCATCACACTGGAATTGCCCCGCGACCAACCCGGCGCGGCGACGTGGATGCAAAACCGCGCGGCGCTGTTGACGGCGGTGGGGTGGTAGTTGGTGTTTTGTGTTTTGTAGGTCGTGGGTTGTGTGGGCGAACCTTACAGCGATACGAAACACGAAATTCGAAACACTAAACACCCTACCGCGTCGTCGGATCAAACGCCGGCAGCAGGCGGATGGCATCGAGCGTGACCGTTTGGCTGCGTGTGCTCGGCCGGAAGGTGATGGCGGCGTCGGCGAGTTTGTTGAACTGGTACTTGCCGATCAGCACATAGCCGTGCTCGGTACCGCGCACGCTCTGATCAACGGTGACCGACCGCTGCTGTTTGCCGCGCGAATCGGCAATGTCAAACACGCCGACGGCGTTTTCAGAAAGCGCCGGGGACCATCGGGCGTACAAAAAATATTCGCCGTCAAAGTCGAGCATCGGACTGATGTTGACCCGCGACCGGCCGTTGAGCACCAGGCTGTTGTTGTTCAGCGACTCAGGATCAAAGATGCCGGAGATTGATCCGGTGGCGGATACTTCCGGCCGGCCGGCGACGAGTTCGGATGTTACATCAATGACCCGGTCGCCGAGATTGGCGGTCAGCACCGTCAGCGGACCGGCGAAGCTGCTGGAGCCGGCGATGTTGAACGAGCGCACGCGGTAGAAGTAGGTGGTGCCGGAGGCGACACCGTCGTCAAGGAATGATGTCGTGCCGCTGCCGACGGTGAAGCGTTTGACTTCGTTTGTAAAGAACTGATCGCGGGCCCGTTCAACGATGAAACCGAACTCATTGTCAGAGCGATCAAACCATTCCAGCCGCACCTGGTTCGATCGAATGGAGACCGCCGAAAGGCTCGTGGGTTTGCGCGGGGCGACCGTGGCATCGAACAATTGAACCTCAACCATTTTCGTTTTGCCGGTGGTGAGCAACTCATCATAAGGACGCGCGTAAAACACCCGCGTGCCGGCGGGCAGGCCGAGCGATTCGGTGTTGGCGTTCACACGGAAGCCGCCTTCGGGCGACAGGTCGGACTTTACAAACGTGTCGCCCCCCGCGCCGGTTTGCAGGCCTTCAAGCCCGTTGGTTTCGGCATAAAACGCGACGGCGGTCACCGAGTCGCCGGCGTCTTCATCAAACGCGCCCGAAGCGCGAAGTTTGACGATGCCGTTCACCGCGTAAAGCGCGTTGTCGCTGCGCACGGCATCGATCGAGGGCCGGCGGTTCAGGCGGTCGGAAAAATCGCGGCCTTGGAACGAGGTGTCGGCGTCGTCGATGGTGATGGTGTACGAAAAATCCAATAGTCCTCCGCCGGCGGTCGCCGGCGCGGTGATGGGGAGGTCTTGAATGTCAGGGTCGTAATTGTCGGCGCCGCGGTAGTCGACTCTGTAGCCCAAGTCCTGCAACAATCCGACGGTTACCCGGCTGAGCGGCGAGCCCGATTCGCCGAGGGCCGGCGTCATCAACTCGTTGCCGAAAATGGCTTCGCTGAAGTGGGAGAACTCGCTGCCCTGCCCGGCGCCGCGTGGCTCGAGCGGCACGCCCGAGTCGTCGTTGTCAAAGATTTCATTGAACTCGCGGGTGGCGTTGGCGCCGACAAAAAGTGGCGTCGCCATCGTGCCGCGGACCAGGGAGAAACCCGTTTCTTCGTCGTCGTATTTGAACCATGTGAACAGCGTAAAGCCCAGCGCGTGACCGATTTCGTGTATGGCAATTTCGAACAAGGCGGGATTCTTTGCATCGGCAAGATCAAACTCCAGAAATCCGCGAACCGGCAGGTTGGGATCGTCGCTCGCTGCGTCCCGGAACACGCTGGGCGCTGCCTGAGCAAGCGTCCCACCGAAACCATCAAGTTTTTTACCGAATACTTCCAGCAGGATGTCATCAATGTCGCCGTAGTCTTCATCGAACTGACCGGCAACATCTCCGACGATTATTTTCTCCCAACGCGCCGCTGCCGACTCAATGACCGATCGCGCCGCCGTCGGCACCGATTGGGCGAACTCGAGTCGGATATCATAGTCGCCGCCGAAATTCCCGAATCCACCCTTGGGCGGCGAGTTCTGTCCGTAGCTTGCCGGGGGCAAATGGCCCACGAAATACTGCCCCGCCGGGAGGCCCGTAAATTCGTAGAAGCCACTGGCATCGGTGACGACCGAGCTTTCGCCAAAGTCGAGTTGGCGGTTGCGGTTCTGGTCGAGAAAGACCGTCACACCGGCCAGCGCGCGCTCGCGGCCGTCGCGGCTGCCGTCGTTGTCCAGGTCTTCGATGACCGTGCCGCTGATGCTCGCCAGCAGGCGGCGGGTTTCCAGAGTTTCAATGATGTTGAAAACGGCTGAGCGGATGCGGTGTTCCATGGTGTAATTACCTTCAATGCAAACGATAACAAATCAGGCGGGAACCGCCCTTGGTTATGATTGTCGCGGTTGGGCTACGGGCCTGTCAATGTTGAAGTAAAGTTGCAGCGCACCCCGGCCGGCGATAGTCAAATTCGACACTGCCCGCCGGCAGCCTTACCATCAAAAAACAACGGCAATGGATGACATTTCTCACAAACCCCCCGAGCACAACCGCACCGGCCAAAACCTGCGTGCGCCAATGCCCCGGCCAAAGGTTCGGGGCCGGATGATCGACTTTCATTGCCACCTGTTGAATGCCAGCCACGCCGATGCATGGTTCGCCGCCGCCGACCACTTTGGGTTTGCCACGTTTTTCAGCATGGGGCCGCTCGAGGAGGCGATCCGGCTGAAGCGCGTCTGGGGTGATCGCATCCACTTCACCGCCGTCCCTGCTTGGCGCGAGATTGGTTCGATGGGTTGGATCGACGACTGGTTGCGTCGGATCGAAAGCTTCTACAACCTCGGCTGCCGCATCGCCAAGTTTCACATGGCGCCGGGCACGCTCATTCGCACGATGATGAGCTTCGATTCGCCGGTGTTCCAACGCGTCCTCAAGGAAATGCTCGATCGGAAGATGATCATCATGTCGCACGTGGGCGACCCGGAACTGTGGTATCAGACCAAGTACGCCGACACGACCAAATTCGGCTCGCGCGATCTGCATTACCAATTGTGGGCAACTGTACTGGAGGCGGTCAATGGCAACCCGTGGGTTGGCGCGCACCTCGGCGGCAACCCGGAAGATTTGCATCGCCTGCAAGCATTGCTGGATCGCTTCCCAAACCTGTGGCTGGATTGCTCGGCCACCCGCTGGATGCAGCGGGAAGTTTCAGTGCGCCGGGATGCGATGCGCGAATTCTTTATTCGCAATCAGGACCGCATTCTGTTCGGCAGCGACCAGGTAAGCGGCGACGACCGTTCGTTCGACTTTTACGCCAGCCGCTTCTGGGTGCATCGGAAACTATGGGAAACCGCCTTCGTCGGCGACAGCCCCATCGCCGACCCCGACCTTCCGCCGGACAATCAGCCGACCTTGCGCGGGCTTTGCCTGCCTGATCCGGTACTCCAAAAACTTTATCGCGAGAATGCGGTGAGGTTGATGGCGAACGCTAATGTGCAATTGAGTTGATTCAGATTGCCTGCCGCGAACACAACCACTACAATGTAGTGCGAGAATGAGCCACCTGCGATTCAGTTGGGATCAACGCAAGAGCCGGACCAACCATCGAAAGCACGGAGTCACATTCGAGGAAGCACAAACAGCATTCCTTGACGAAAATGGCCGCCGAAAGTCCGACGTTGATCATTCCGAGCAGGAGGATCGCGAGATCCTGGTGGGATTCGGCGCGCGGTTTCGGCTTTTGACAATTGTTTTTGTATTCCGCGGAGACGAAGAGGTGATACACATCATCTCTGCGCGACGATCGAGCCGTAGCGAAACTGCGCATTACATGGAGCACCTATGAAGAAAAGTTACGACATGACGGGGTCGACACAAAATCCATTCGCACGACGACTCAAGCGACAATTGACGATTCGCGTGGACAATTTTTCCCTTTCGTATTTCAAGGACATGGCGGCAACTTCCGGGCTTTCCTACCAGACGCTAATCAATCTGTACCTCCGCGACTGTGTTTCGAGTCGGCGAAAGATCAACCTGAAATGGGCCAGACGGAGTGCGTAAGGCGGACTCGTCTTTCATGAGGCAGTGCGCGATTCTCAACAATCTGGTTCAAGCGCCCGCTTACAAATTGCTAACCATTCATTTACATCGCTTGCGGTTTCGCGGAACAAACAGACTTCGATTTCTGTTAGAATCAGAAGCCGAGGAATTCAAGGCATGTCGAGCAACACAATCGCGCCGATTCGACTCAACTTTTCAACCCAATGGGAATACGCCCCGGCCCCGGAGACCGCCAAGGTCGAGATCAAGCCCAAGTATGACCTGTTCATCGGTGGCAAGTTCGTCTCGCCGGTGGAGGGTAAGTCATTCGAAACCATCAACCCCGCGAATGAGCAAACGCTGGCGCGGGTCGCTTCGGCGTCTTCGAAAGATGTGGATCGCGCGGTCAAATCAGCGCGACAGGCTTATGACAAAGTCTGGTCGAAAATGCCTGCAAAGGAACGCGGCAAATACATCTTTCGCATCGCGCGCATGCTCCAGGAACGCGCCCGCGAGCTTTCGATCATCGAGACGATGGACGGCGGGAAGGCGATTCGCGAAAGCCGCGATGTGGATATCCCCCTCGTCGCCGCCCACTTCTTCTATTACGCCGGCTGGGCCGACAAACTTGAATATGCGTTCCCCGGAAGAGTGCCACAGCCGCTGGGTGTGTGCGGGCAGATTATTCCGTGGAACTTCCCGCTGCTGATGGCGGCATGGAAGATCGCCCCGGCGCTGGCATGTGGCAACACGGTCGTGCTCAAGCCCGCCGAAACCACGCCGCTTACCGCGCTCAAGCTGGCGGAGATCATTCAGGATTGCGACCTTCCGCCGGGCGTGGTGAACATTGTCACCGGCGCGGGCGCAACCGGCGCGGCGATCGTGAATCATCCCGACATCGACAAAATCGCGTTCACCGGCAGCACCAACGTCGGTAAGAGCATCATGAAGTCGATCGCGGGTTCACAGAAAAAATACACGCTGGAGCTAGGCGGCAAAGCAGCCAACATCATCTTCGACGATGCAACGATCGATCAGGCCGTCGAAGGCATCATCAACGGCATCTTCTTCAATCAAGGCCACGTGTGCTGCGCCGGCTCGCGGTTGCTGGTGCAGGAAAACGTTCACGACCGCGTGATCGCCAAGTTGAAAGACCGCATGCAGACGCTGATCGTCGGCGACCCGCTGGATAAAAACACCGACATCGGCGCCATCAACAGCAGGATGCAGTTGGAAAAGATCGGCGGATACCTGTCGCTGGCCAAAGACGAAGGCGCGGATGTCTGGCAGACGGATTGCAGCATCCCGGACAAAGGCTTCTTCTGTCGGCCGACATTGTTCCTGAATTGCGCGCAATCGCATCGCGTGGTGCAGGAAGAAATCTTCGGCCCCGTGCTGGCGGTGCAGACCTTCCGAACTCCGGAAGAAGCCATCGAAAAAGCTAATAACACGCCGTACGGTTTAAGCGGCGGGGTGTGGACCGACAAGGGCAGCAAGATTTTCAAAATCACCAACGCCATGCGCGCCGGCGTGCTGTGGGCGAACACCTACAACAAATTCGACCCTACTTCGCCGTTCGGTGGATACAAAGAATCGGGTGTCGGGCGCGAAGGCGGGCTGCATGGGCTTTCGGCTTATTTAACGTTGGAATAATACGAAGATGAATAGCCACAGAGGCACGGAGTACACAAATAAGAAAAGAGATGGGTTGCCTCAGCGGTGAAATCGAGATTGGAATCATGGCAAAGAAACTAACCATCAACGGCAGATCCAACGGCCACATGGCCATCGCTAAAACCGCATCGCGCGCCCCGCGCATGCAAGACGACCACGGCGAAGCGCGTCTGCCCGTGCTGAAGACCTACAAAATCTTCGTCGGTGGGAAGTTCCCCCGCACCGAGTCCGGTCGGTACTACCTTCTGAAGAACGCAAAGGGCGAGCCGATCGCCAACATGTGTCTTTGCTCGCGGAAAGATTTTCGCGATGCCGTCGTCGTCGCCCGCGCGGCTCAAGGCCCCTGGGCCAAACGCGCCGCTTACAACCGCTCACAAATCCTCTACCGTATTGCCGAGATGCTCGAAGGTCGCAGAGCACAATTCATCGACGAACTAACCGCTTGCGGCTTAGCTTCACAGTTCGCCATGAAAGAAGTTGATCTGAGCATCGACCGCACCCTCTACTATGCCGGCTGGGCCGACAAGTATCAGCAGATCTTCTCAAGCGTGAACCCGGTCGCCAGCAGTCATTTTAACTTCAGCATGCTCGAACCCACCGGTGTCGTGGCTGCCATTACGCCGGAGGATTCCGGGTTGCTCGGGTTGGTCAGCACCATCATGCCCGCTATTTGCGGCGGCAACTCCATCATCGCTTTAGCCTCGTTTTCAAAACCGCTCTGCGCCGTCACGTTCGCCGAGGTGCTCGCCACCAGCGATCTTCCCGGCGGCGTGGTAAATATTCTTACCGGCCTGCGTAAAGAGCTGATCGAACACATGGCCAGCCACATGGACGTGAACGCCATCGTCTACTGCGGTAGCGATATTGCCGAGCGCAAGCTGCTCCAGGAAAAAGGCGCGGACAACATGAAGCGCGTTATCGCTCACGACCGCCATTGGAACGCCGTTGAATCTCAGTCGCCCTATTTCATTCTTGAAACGCAGGAAACCAAAACCACGTGGCACCCGATCGGCGTGTAAACAATGGTGGAGCACGAGGCGTCGATCTCGGAGACGGTTTAAGAATGTTGCCAAAGATCTTCATTCTCGTGTCCCTCATCGCCGCTTGCGGCTTCGCCGGTCCACCCACCACACAACCGATCAGTGGCTCCGACGATCAACCTCTGGTCATCCACCTCCCCGGCATCGGCGGGCATCGGCTGCCCGATGAAATGATCAAGCAAGGCCTGACGCAATCAGGGCTTGGCGCTGAGATATACATTTACGATTGGACCGGCATCGACGAAGGTTTTGCCGCGTTGACGAATGTCGGCCGCCACGGCGAACAATCCGCCATCGTCGCCAAGCTCATCACTGACGCGACAACCAGGCAATCGAACCGGCGGATCATTCTCACCAGCCACAGCGCCGGCGCGGGCGTGGCGGCGTGGGCGCTGGCGCAGCTTCCGGATGGGGTCGCCGTTGATACCTGGTTGATGCTGGCCCCGGCGCTATCGCCGCGATTTGATCTGACGCCTGCGCTCAAACACGTGCGTGGCAAAGTCTATTCATTCAACAGCCAGCGCGATCCGATCCTGGGTTTTGGCACGCGGAACTTCGGCACCGTTGATCGCATCAACACCGACGCCGCCGGCAAGGTGGGTTTCGAACGGCCCGCAACCGCCGACGCCGAGCAATATGCCAAGCTAATGCAGTTTGCGTATGACGCGGGCTGGATGCGGTATTACAACGCTGGCGATCATATCGGTGCAACGATGCGACCGTTTGTGAGGCAAATCGTCGCGCCGCTGCTCATTACGGGGCAAATCCCGTCAACTCAACCGACGCGGTGACGACGTACTGCACGCGTTTAGCACTACAGCGCGGAGTCGTTCGTAAGTCCGTATGAATCGTCGCTCCTACCCCGTTTTGCGGGCTAAAAACGACGACCCTGCGCTGTAGTGTTAGTGGCAAGGGTTTCCAGCCGGTTGCGGCATACACGCCGCATCGCGCCGCGACAAAGCAAGTGCGAAGCGACTAAGTGATACTTTTACCAAGCGTCGCGCCACTCGAATTTGATCGCTTGTGTACAGGCAAAAGCCGGAGTACCGGCTTCATGGGTTGGAAACCCATGCCACGTTCACAGCCTCGCCGAACTAAACGCCATCGTGCCGGCGCGGGTTTGGGCGGCGTTGAGGGTGATGTAGCCGTCGTTCGCGTCGCCGCTGGGCAGGTTCGCCCCATCGACGCCCCACGGGTTGCGCACCACGATGGATTTCGTACCGTTGCTGTTGCGCACCACTTTGATGACCGTATAAGCGTGCCCCCCCACCAGCAGCGAACCGGTGTCATCGGCGATGCTGTCGGTGGCGATCGTCACCATCTTCCCCGCGACCAAGTCGAGTTCGATCTGATCGATCAGCGCCTTGCCACTGGAAAATTCTGCGTTGAATCGATCATTGCTGGCGATGCCCAGCGCGCCGTAAGTTTCATCGAACCATCCGCCGTCGCCAATCGATTCGTAACTGCCCGCGCCGGTGCGAAACAGGGCGAACGCTTTTTCGAACAGCGGCGCCCACAGCGCGTTTTGTGTGCCCGGTTTGGCGTAGACGGCGGTGGTGGCCGACCAACTGTACACCGGCAGGTCGGCGTCGATGCGGTAATAGACGTTGGTTGCGCCGCGCGTCATCCGAACGGCGAATGTGCCGTCGCCTAAATCGGCGAGCGTTTCGCGAACGCGCATCGGGTTCGCCCGCGCCACCGCGGCGAGGGGCGCGTGCACGTAGCAATCGCCCAGCGACCCTTGCCGCACATCGTCCACCACCGGGCCGGTGGCCGCGAACAACGGCATCGAAGAAAAACTGGCCCACTTCCCCCCGGCGTGCTTGCTCGAGGGGTCGGGGAGATTGGTTTTCCTATCGCTGAGTTCTTTTCCGATCGCTTGCCCGCGGATCGATTGGAACGCGCCGATTCGGTGTACCGCCGCGTTACGGTTTTCGCCGGCCGACGGGTCGATCACGTTTTCGCTGCCGCCGGAGTCGAGCCAGAAGCTGTCGTCACCGTCGCCGCCGACCAGCGAGTCTCTCAACCCGCCGCCGATGCCAATCAGCACATCGTTCCCGCCGTTGCCACTGATGGAATCATTGCCGGCGTGGCCGTAAATGCTGTCGGCCCCACTCCCGCCGCGCAGCGTGTCGTTGCCACTATTGCCAAAAATCCGCGCCGGTGTGAAGACCGAAGTATCGATCGACACCAAATCATCCCCCGCGCCAGCCTTGATCTGCAGCCGCGTGGGTGAACCTTTGACGGTGGTTAACCAGGTGCCGTTGGTGACTTTCCAGGTATTGCCTGTTCGCGAAACGAAAATCGCTTCCGCTTGATCCGTCCCGCTGATTCGCAGCACACCGGCGTCCATCGCCACCGCCAGCGCCGCGTTGGCAAACATCCGTCGCGATTCCAACGCCTCGACATTAGTGAGCGAGTACGGCTGCTTCGAACACCGATTCCTGGCGAAAACGGCGCCCGCCATGCGTTCCGTGTATCGAGAATGCTTCCCTTGTAATTCCGGCATAGTGTTGACATGCAATTCTTCGACGCGGCCGGCAACCCGCTCAACCACCCTTCCCAGCCGCCCAACCGCGAGCGCAGCGTCTGATAACAGTCGCCGTCGGTGCAAAACCAATCTCTAAACGACGGCGAGCGTAAGCGACCCGATTCCGGCAGCAATACGCCCGGTCGCTGACGCTCGCGGCTCTTCATTGGGGTCATATGCGGGGCCAAGCCACAGGCCGCGCAACAGCACCCCTTGCGAGCACCACGCCGCGCCATCTATAATGTTATCCCGCGCCCAGGTGGCGGAATTGGCAGACGCACTGCTTTGAGGTGGCAGCGAGTAACATCGTGCAGGTTCAAGTCCTGTCCTGGGCACTGTTGAAGGCGATCCGAAAGGGTCGCCTTTTTCTTTGGCGAGAGACATGAAAACCGCTGCTTTTCAAGGGATTTCGTTGATTTCCTCGTCGAAGCGTCTGCCCGAAACCTGCCCGCCCCAACCCTTGCCCAAATTACCAAGTTGATGGTATAAACGGCGAAGTTGCTGGTATGAATGTGCTGGTACATACCAGCATGTTCGAGGGTCAACCGCGATGCTTCAGAAAGCCGCCAAGAAAGCGCGGACCAAACCGCAGGTCAAAGGGTTGTTTTATCACCGCCCCAGCAGCCAGTATTTCGCCTACATCGGCTACCACAAGAAGACCGCTATCGACCCAATCACGGACCACAAGATCAAGTGTCGAGTGAGGACGACCTGTTATTTCGGAACTGATCCCACCGAAGCAGTCGCCAAGTTCTATCAAGTAAAGGGCGAGTGGCACCGCGTGATTGCTGCCGAACGAGAGCAATACGAGGAACAAAAGGCTTGGAAGTCAGCAAACGAACTGCCGCCCCCAGCTCGTTTCAAACCGATCTGGCCGAAGGAGGCCCGAGATCATCGAATGGTGCGGCTCCGGGCGGACAGAGTAAAGCAGGTGGCCGATTTCTTCGAGGACGAGAAGAAGCAGGACGCGCTCAACCTGACGATCCGCGAAGCGCGTGAAAAGTACCTTGCAGATTGTCGCGCCCGCATCGGATTGCAGGCAGGCAAAGGGATCAATCAGAATAGCTACGACAAACATGCCCAGAACCTGACACTCGCCTTGGGGCTGAACACCAACTACTCCCGAAGCCGCAAACCTATCGACGTGGATCGGACGCTGGAGGAATTGAAGCACGACGACTACAGAGATTTCGTCCGCTTCTGGTGTGATCCTGCGGTGGTGAAGTCGGAGCGGACGGGGGCGAATTACATCCATGCGTTCAAGAGGATGCTGGATGCGTTGAAAGTGAAGCTGCCCGAGGATGTGGCGGAGCTTTTCAGCTTAAAGATCCGGACGGGGACAAAGATCGTCCGCTATCAGCCCGTGATGCTGAAGAAGTTGCTGGGCTGCGAGGACGACCGAGCGAGGCTGTTTCAGCTCATGTTCCTCAACTTCGGCTATTACGCGGTCGATGTGGCGCGGCTCCGCTTCGACCACATCACCGACGCCGAAGGAAATCCTTATGCTGGACGTGGGGAGATGTTCATCACGCGCCATCGGGAAAAGACGCGGCACCAGAACGATTTCGCCACGACCTGTTATGTGTGGCCGGAGACACAAGCGCTGATGCAGAGGCTGAAGGCGCCTTCCAACCCATCAGGAACTTATTTTCTGAGTCAGTTTGGCGAGCCCTACAGCGTGAAGACGATCAGCGGCGTCGTGGAGCAGGTCATACGTAATGTCGGGCTGGCGCGGCAGTTCTCCGTGAAGCAGTACCAAAAAGTGGGGGCCAGTCAGATCAAGGCACTGGCGGGGACAGACGCTATGCACCAGTACAAGGCAAACGCTCCGAGTGCGGCGGACAAGCCTTACATTCTGGAGGACTTCTCGATCCTGACGGCGGCGCTGAAGAAGCTGCGGAAGAAACTGAAGGCGGATGGGGTGCTATGAGGGTCAGCGGCAAGACGAGAACGTCGGCGTGGTAGTCGGCATGCAATCGGGAAGCACTGCGAGGGGATGAGATCGCCGCGAACTCGGCCGTCCCGTTATCTGCGTTTACCGCCGCCGCAGCGCCGCCCAGCTTCCGCCGCCAGGCGAAAAACGACGAGCACGGGATCGAGCGTCCGCTGCAAAACCGTTTGACCGACACTCCGCTGGATCGCTGCTCGTCAACGATACTCAACCACTTGGCCCGTCCCGATTCTGATCGTGTCATCCCCTCAACATCCCAAGCCGTAACGCTGGCGCGAAGATGCGGTTGGCGTACTTTCAATTACCCACATCTTTCGCCAGGCAGTATCCGAGGTGGATGTCGGTGAGCCTGGACATGCCGCGCCACAAGACCATGTTGCCGGGCGGAAGGTCTTGCTTTCGATTCAGGTA
>Ga0163146_10006051_pt1 | contig 13903 bp, 17 predicted proteins | sample OliLakLV19MP7G1_FD_148648 | JGI IMG/M metagenome (GOLD analysis project Ga0163146, IMG submission 148648) | Freshwater microbial mat bacterial communities from Lake Vanda, McMurdo Dry Valleys, Antarctica - Oligotrophic Lake LV.19.MP7.G1 | ecosystem: Environmental > Aquatic > Freshwater > Lake >... | reverse complement strand
GCCGATCAAATACCCGCGGACTGCTCTTTTACCGTCTGGCGCAACAAGCTGTTGCCGCCGCCCCGGCACCGTACCGTTCCATTATTTCCGGCAAGTCGCCAACACGTGCGTGAAAGGGATACCCATTTCCCGAGAAATGAGGAGGCGACCATGAGATGGGTAACCGCAATACTAACAGCCATACTAACTGCCGGGCCGTTGGCGGTTGCAGCGGCGGAATGTGGCTGGGTTGTGTGGGAAAAGATAGAAGGTCATCAAGTCGAAGGTAGTAGCCTAAAGCAATCAGTTTCTCAACCGACTTGGACAATTCGGCAGGCTTACAATTCTTTCGAAGGTTGCAGAGATGGGAAGGAAGGTATTTGGTCTAATGATGAAGCTTATTGGGAGGGAGCTAAGAGTAGGGTAGCGAAGGTCCAAAAGATTGAGATTCGGAAACAGCCTGGCGAGAAGTTGGACGTATCATTTAGCTCGGAGAAAGAGGTGAAGATGTTTTTTCATACCTACCTCTGCTTGCCTAGTGCCATCGACCCACGGGACAAGAACTGACCACGGCAATTAAAGATACCTGTAAGGGGTCGTGTCTTGTAATCGTACATTTTGTTTTCCGAGCGTATGATTGCTTTCCGTTGTGGCCGTTGAACGAGACTACTGATGATCCCGCCAAGCTCGCTCGTTACCTCTTCAGGGATGGAGGCTGAGGGACCTTCCACTGCGCGCAGCTTTCTCACCCGCCCACCCACTGGCACGCCGAGACGTGCCAGTATCCCAGGCGAGAGTCTTCGCTCCCCCTCACTACTCTCTTTGGGCGGGGTGAGGACGTTGAACCTCATCTGCGCGCGTCCAACGAGGGGAGTCCTCGACCGCGCGTTGCGCGAGCAACTGAGGTCGGCGTCCTTGCCCCGCCTCCGTCATCTTTTCGCTTCCGGCGGCGGCCAATTCAGTTCGGCATGTCGTCCGCAGTAGAAGCAGGAGAGGCGGTAACGGGCTTTGCGTCTGGGATTCGGCATGGAGGTAAAGGTGATGGGGGTGTCGTCGAAGGGGCATGTCGGTTGATCGTGGAGGAGATGGACTTCCGCCATCATGGTGATCGAGGCGCCGTCCCACGGCGGCATCGGCTGTTCCTTGCCGGCAATCTGCTCCTTCGTATGGCATTGCTTGCATTCGGCCTCGTACGTCTTGATACGGGCAAGATGGGGCGTGTGGTCGGTGACATCCATTGGCCCGCCGCATCCGGGCTTGGGACAAGTGATATGTTCGTGCTGGAGGGCTTGGATGAATCGACCATGTGCTGTCCGTTCTTGTTCTGATTTCATGATGCCTCCTTCAACTCTTTCTCTTCGGCACTTCTGCTGCTTCTCTCAGAGGGTGGCCGAAGTGCCCTTTGACTGTGCGCATGGCCCCCCCGCTGGTAACAAGACTCTTGGGGCCTTCTGACTCAGAACTCAACATTCATCATTCAACACTCGCGCCGCCGTGGCGCGCTATACTCCCCAAGCGCCACTGATTTGAATGTTGGCCCCATTGACGTATCGAGCCTCGTCGCTCAGGAGATAGCGCACCGCAGCCACGGTGTCGTCTACCGTCCCAATGTATCCGGCGGGGATGCGTTTGGTCATGCCGGCGAGTTCTTCCGGCGGCGCACTGCCTGAATCGATGAAGCCGGGCGAGATGGCATTGACGGTAATGCCGTGCGGCGCCAGCAGTTTTGCCAGCGTGCGGGTCAGAATCAACACGCCGGCCTTGGCGATGTAATGGGCCGTGACGTCCGGCTGTGAAATCATCTGATCGGCGTTGGCCATACTGAAGCTGATGATGCGACCAGATTTGCGAGCCTTCATCCCCGGCGCCACGGCTTGGGCGAGATAGAAAATTGGATGGAGGTTGCCGTCGAACATCTCGTTCCATCCCTCGACAGTTTCCTCGAACAGGTTTACACGATGGTAGGGGCCGGCGCCATTGATGAGGGCGTCGATATGTCCCCAGCGCTGTTCAACCTGGGCAACGAGATCCTTCGCGGCTGTCGGCTTTGATACGTCGCAACACACGGCCAGTGCGTGCCCGCCTCGTTGAGTGATGGCGAGAGCAGTCAGTTGAGCTTCTGCTTCGCTCGTGCGGTAGCAGATGGCAACCGACCACTGTTGCGCCGCCAGGTCGAGCGCGATTCCCCGTCCAATGCCTTTGGCCCCACCGGTGATGAGTGCCACTCGCTCTGCCATATAGGTGATCCCTTTCGTCGTCGATGTGGCTGATCGCCTATCTTATCGAGTGTTGAGTCTGGTCGCGAGCAGCTGTAAGGTGCCGGCTGTTCGCATGGAGAAGGTCCTGTTTTGTTTGGGCTGCTTGTTATCCTCTCGGCACTCTGTGATGAGCGCTTGCAAGTCTGTCATGGTATCCACGTCGCGCCACGCAGTGGTGAGTCCGACGGACAAACCCAGCGCCTTGGCCTTTTGCTGTGTGACGGCGAGGACGTGATCGGTGGACCAGGGCACTCCGGTCAAGAGTTCTTCTGCCGGTTTCGTGAGCCCGATGAGGTAGTAGCCACCATCGAGGGCCGGCCCCAAGACCACGTCCGAGCGTCCCAGTATCGCGAGCGCCTCCTGATAGACCGACAAGGGCAGGGTGGGGACGTCGGTTCCCACGAGTATGACGTGTGTATAGTCTTTGGCGAATAAGTCGACAAACGTGCGGTGCATCCGCTGACCCAGATCCTCGCCGACTTGATCCAACAAACTGACGCCCTGCCGTTCTTCCATAATTTTGAAAAACACCAGTTCCGAGGAAGGCGCGCAGGCCAAGTATCGATGGAAGGGGAGCTGTAATTTCGCGACGGCGAGCTTGCTCCGCTCCAGCATGTCGAGGACGAAACTGCCGTGCAGGGTCGCCGCCTCATCCGGCGTCAGCGGCGGGCAGAGCCGCGTCTTGACCTCGCCTGGGATTGGGGCTTTGGCGAAGATCACGAGAGCCGCGTGAGGCATAAGGCGAGACTTGTCGGGATTCTGAGCGAAAGGCTGCGTCATGATTTACCTCACCAAGCCATACCAACGATTGAGTGTGTGAGACCGAACGCCGATCACATACAGGAACCGTAAGGTCCACATCAAGAAGATTGTTCGCCAGGGGCCCTGCTGTTCCCAGCGGCGGAAAGAAGTGGTCACGATTGCAGTGAGGGCTGCGGTCGCTCCCTTACGTTTGAGCCGGCGGGAGAACTCGATATCCTCCATCAACGGCATGTCGGCAAACCCTCCCATCTGCTCGAAGATAGAGCGGCGTACGAACAGGGCCTGATCGCCGGTCGCGATGCCGCTCAGTCTCGATCGCCAGTTCATCGTCCTGCTGATGACGTCTCCCCACATCGATGGGCGATCGAACCGGACATCGAATCGCCCCCCCACCATCCGTCGATCAGCCAGTGCCGTGCTGATCACTGCTTTGGCATCGCGTGGAAGTTGCGTGTCGGCATGGAGAAACAATAAAACTTCTCCTCGGCTGACCTTTGCGCCTTCGTTCATCTGCCGGGCGCGCCCGCAGGGGGCCGTCATCCATTGGACAGGACTGAGGGCTGAGGACTGCGTGCTGAGTCGGTACGATGCGAGGAGTGAGGGAGTCTCATCGGTGCTTCCTCCATCGACCACGATGAGTTCATCGAAGCCGAGCGAGGCGGTGTGTGCGAGTGTCGCCGTGATGGTCCGTTCTTCGTTCAGTGTGGGAATGATAACCGAAATCGGCATCGCCATGACATGTTAGTAGGTTGCGGGAAAACTATGTTGGTGCGCGAGAACTTTGATGGTCCGTGCGTGTGGCGTAACGGGAGAGTGCGCCCCCAGGATGCTCAAACAGGCCAGACGTCTCACCCGCCCACCCCGGCGCGCCAAGACACGCCGTTCCGCGGGCAAGGCCGCAGCAAGTGAAGGGCCGAGGCGTACCCTCTGGGGCGCACGGTGCGACGAATAAGGAGCACCACGTCTGTGCGCGCCGGCGAGTGGTGAGGCGGCCGGGTCCCCGTTGAGGGTCTGAACGATGCGAGAACGCTGCTGGCGGATTGTTTCAGCATCCTGCTAGGCGGGCTTCTTCGGTTCGTAAAACATGAAATACATCACCACCACCACGGTGGACCAAAACAGCACTTGTTTGTGCCAGAAGAGAACCTCTCCATAATGATAGAAGACGGCTGCGAGCAGGAGGGCGCCGCCAATGAGGCTGTAGCGGATGGTGGCGTTTTTGACGACCGCATTGGCCCACACGGCGACCCCGCCGAAATAAATCAAGAAGGGAATGACGTCGATCTCGAATCCCCCGCTGATCGAGAGAAACACGTCGAGGAAGCCGATGAAAATGAGGGCGGTGCCTATGACCATCCCGGCGACGCGCATCTGGTTGTCGCCCCCGGAGTCCTCCTCCGGCTCGCGACGTTCCGGCTCCTTGGTCGGTTCCGGTTCCTTTGTCGGTTCTGGCTCCATGGTCAGCTGGTTCCTTGCCGCTCGTGAAGCGTGAAACGTGAAGCGTGAAGCGTCAGAATTCTTGGCGAACGACGCTTCACGAGATACGCTTCACGGGTTTCGAGCATCCTGCAGCCCGCATTATTCATGACGGTTCGTCGCGAAATCGCTGAGCCGCGTCGCGAGACCGGCGCGCGGAGTCCTGAGGACCCGATGCGTACTCGTGCAGTACGGTGAGGGTCCGAGGGACGAGCCCGCCGGCCGGAGGCTCGTCGTAGCAGCGGATCGGCGATTGCAGCAGAAGTGTTCATGAATAATGGGGGCTACACCTTGAAATGTTTGCTCAGGGTCAACCCTTGCCGCTGATACGAGGACCCGAGTGCCGTGCCATAGAGCTGACTGGGTCGCGCGAGCATCCTGTCGTATACAACCTTAAAGAAGGTTTGTCCATCATGGATGAGGAAGGGCACGTCGTGGGGGCGAACTTCCAAGACGACTTGGGTGCCGTGCAACTCGCCGCGGCCATACCCAAACCCCGGATCGAAAAACCCGGCGTAGTGGGTCCGTAACTCGCCACAGGCTGCTTCGAACGCGACCATTTCTGCCGCGTAGCCGGCGGGCACGCGGATTCGCTCTTTCGACGCGAGAATGTAAAATTCCTCCGGTTCCAAGAGAAGACTGTCCTGGCGGTGGCGGTAGAGGGGTTCCCAAAAATCGAGCGCGGCATAGTGGCCGACCTTCGACAGATCGATGACGTGACTATTTTTCTTCGCCCGATAGCCGATAATCGGCAAGGTATTCCGGTCGTCTCCCTTCAGATCGATACGGAGAAACAGGCCGCGATCCGTGCGGAGGTCACGGGCGCCCAGCGCGTGCTTCGTCGGGAGATTGTGGTAGAGCAAGGGCTCTCGCTGGTGGAGCGTCTGGAGTGAGCGGTCCGACACGGTGGCATTGCCGCGCACGAAGCGAATTTGATTGAGGGAGTACCCGGTTTTCACCTTGATGGCGAACGAGCGCGGAACGATTTCGAGATAGAGGGGACCGGAATAGCCGGTTCGGATTTCATCGAAACCAGTGTTGAGATCCGTGACGACACGGGTAAAGATATCTAGCCGTCCGGTCGTACTCTTGGGATTGGTCCGGGCCCGGAGGGTTTTGGGTAACGAGAGACGTTCCAAGAGCGGCACTAAATAGACGTGGCCTCTCTCAAGTATCGCCCCCTCAGTCAGGTCCATCTCGTACATCACGAGGTCGGACTGGTAGAAGTCCAGAACGTTGAGTCGGCTCGTGATTTCGGACAACTCCGGCAGGAAACTGCTGATCAATCGATAGGCTTTGCGTCCAAGTCGCAGATCGAGACTGGCGGGCTGGATCTGCCGGTCTTCGATCGGCACGTCGGCGTGGATGGCGCCGCTTGCGATCAGCTGTGTAATCTGTTGGTAGGGCAAAATGCCTTGTGTGGTTCTGGTGCTCACAGGTCGTCGTGCTCTCCAGTGCTACAGGAACCCAATGACGTCCCTGCGCTGACCATCGGCAGCTCGCGCGCGGACTCCTGTTTCGGCTGAGGATAGTGGAAGGCCTTGTTCTCATAGTTTTTCAAGAGCACTCCCTCGGCATCCATGTGCACCATGTAGTCGCCGGGAAGCAAGGGAATCTTGCCGCCGCCGCCCGGCGCATCGATCACGAAGTGTGGGACGGCCATTCCGCTGGTGTGGCCCTGCAGCGCTTTAATGATATTCAACCCCGTTTCAACCGTGGTGCGGAAGTGATTGGTGCCCTTGGTCAGGTCCGCTTGGTAGAGATAGTAGGGTTTGATGCGCGCGAGCAGGAGCTGATGCATCAATCGCTTCATGATGTCCGGATCGTCGTTGACGCCTTTGAGCAGCACGGTCTGCGCGCCGAGGGGGACTCCGGCATCGGCTAACATCCCGCAAGCGGCTTTCACTGCCGGAGTGAGTTCATCCGGGTGATTGAAATGCAGGTTCATATAGATCGGATGGTACTTCTTCACGACCGCGCAGAGTTCCGGGGTGATCCGTTCCGGCAACGTGCCGGGCACCCGGGTGCCGAGGCGAATCAGCTCCAGATGTGGGATCGTGCGCAGGGCCTTGAGTATCCGTTCCAGCAAATGATCCGGTAGGAGCAACGGGTCGCCGCCGGAGAGAATGACATCGCGCACTTCAGTATGTTCGCGCAAGTAGGCGATGGCCTGGTCGAGCTCGCCCTTCTTGAGGAATCCCGGTTTCCCGACCAGCCGCTTTCTCGTGCAGAACCGACAATAGATTGGGCACTGATTCGTCACCATCAGCAGAACACGATCCGGATAGCGATGGACAAGATGCGGGACTGGACTCATCAGATCTTCTTCGAGCGGATCGTCTTCCGCGTCGAAATCGTCCATTTCGGCGACGTCGGGGACCACTTGCTTCCAAATCGCGTCGCCCTTTTCTTTGATCGTCGCCATGACCGTGGGGGTAATGCGCATCGGATAGTCGCCGACGATGGCCTCGATTTCCTTCGCATCGACGCCGAGCCGCTCCGCTAAGTCTTTCGGTTTGACAATGCTGTCGGCGAGTATGCGTCTCCATGCTTCCATGCGGTCTCCTTTACTGTCGAGTGGATCAGCAGGCCTGCAGCCGGATGCTGAAATAGTCCGTCCGCTTCGTTCTCGTTTCGCCTAGAGGCGCAACGAGAATTGTTCGGAAATCGGAAGCACTGGAGGGGCTTTCCCGTTCACCAAGATCCATGACAAGGGCGAACGGCCCCACGAAGTGCGGGACGTACCTCCTCGCCTCTTCGCTCACTGCGGCCTGGCTTGGGACTGGGTGCGTCCTTGGGCAACAAGCCTGTCTTGGCAGGCTCAGGGCGGGATGGTGAACTAGCCGCCAGGGTTGGGCGGGTGAGAAGGCTGGCCCTGTTGAGTATCCTGGGGGGCTATGTTTCTTGGTCATCCGTGACCTGTTCCTGACCGTACGTCTTGTCCAAATGATCGAGGATGTCCTCGGTTTCCGTCAACACCCGATCTCCGTCCGTAAGGACCGGGACATAGTACTGACCGGAGACTTCTTTGACCACTATGCGCATCGGGCGAATGTCGGGCACGATGATGTGCTCATATTCGACATGGAGGTCAGCCAGTTTTCGGCGCACCACGTCACAGTCTGGACACCAGGCGACGTGATAGAGAGTGAGTGACATAGTGCTGAGTCCTGAGTGCTGAGTCCTGAATTGAGCCTTCCGAGTCTGAGAATCAGAACTTAGAACTCAGCACTCAGAACTCGCGTTTCGCGCAACTGCGCAGGGGACCATCACCGCGTCTTTCATTCCGTGGATCACTTTCTTATCCGCCGGGCAGATGGTAGCCAGGATACCAGCCAGTTCGATCTTTTCGCCACTCACGAAATAATAGGGTGAGAGTCTGGCGCGGCCGGACATCCGACTCATCTCGCTGCTCACCGGGTCGAAGTAGTCGAGTTCGTACAGGCGACCCTTGTGAAACTCCTGCAGGATATAGGGTGTTCGAGGAAAGGAGGCCAAGGCCTTGTCGATCGCGCCGGCCCATTCCTTCTGTGGCATATCGTGTCCGACCGATACACCGCGGCTGCCCCAGGCGAGCTCAGAGAACCCCGATGGCTTGATTACGAAGTGCCGTTCTTTTTGGGTGGCCGTGGCCAGATCATGCCAGTTCATCACGGCCCGCCCCCCAATTGCCAAACCAGGAATCGTGGCGGACGGAGGGATCGGCGCAGGATCGAGAATCCAGGTGCGCGGCATGACGGTGGTCAGATGCAGGAAGACCTCCCGGCCCAATGCCTGTTCCCAGAAGGGTCGCAAGGCTGGGTGATGGAGGAGAGCAAAGGCGAGCTTTTCTTCCAGTGCCGGCTTGTACGGGGGCGTGACGGAGACTCGGTCCTTCTTGATTGCATATTGAACAAGTTCAGATTTGGGAATGTTCAGAAGGTCGAATAACTCATAGAAACGGTAGATCAAGGCGATCGGTTGGTCCATGCCCTCGCCAGCGATCCGCAGGCCTTCTTCCGTGAATCGAATCTGACGAGGCTCCACGCAGTAGGCGTCGAGACCGATCGCTCGAAGTCGAGCCGCAAGCCACGTCATTTCAGGCCGATAGTCTTTGGCTTCTTCCGACATCAGAATCGCGACACATCCTGTCTGCTGGGCCAGCTGGGCCTTCAGCATGGCGGCAAAACCCTGCACCATCCCCTCGGGGCCTCCTACCAGTGAGAGACCACCGCCGGCGTCACGCTCTGCATAGAGGGTCGAGAGGCATGCGGTCATACCGATTCCGCCTGGGACTGAGTCGAGCTCGGTGATCACCATGCCGTCCTGGGTCGGGATGATGTCTGGTCGGATGACCGCAGGAAGCTGATCGCGAAATCGTTTCATTCGGCTATAGGTCAGCAGACCTTCCGGTTTTCCTTGGTCAAGGTATCCCGCGACCCAGGCTGGTTGGAGACCTCGTACACTGTCGAGATAGAGGCGGTTCAGGGCTCGATACAAGGACAAGAGCTGCGGCCCGAGTTGATGGAAGAATTCTACTTGATCGTTCGTGAGCAGGAACGGTGTGACGGCAATACGCCAGGTCGTCGTGGCCGCAGCGGCTTCAGGGGTCGAAGCCTGTCCGGGCAACGACGGAAAGAGACCAGCGTGACTCAGCTGGTCACGGATGATCGCGCAACGGTGTAGGAGGTCGGAGGTAGCCAAGTCAGACAGAGGCAGTATCCGTGTGAATGAATGCCCCGTATGCGAGGCATGAGAACTCTAACACGGGCTTTTATGACCGTACAAGAGGCGAGGGGAACGGTTTGTCGATGGCACGCGACCGGGTCCGGGGTATGAAGCCCAGGATCTGTCCGGTTATTCCGTTCGAGTTTGTCAGCCGCGTGCCGAACGTGTGGCGTGCCCCGTTGGTCTCGAATGGGTCAGCGGTGGGACGTCCGAGCCTCCATCGTTCACCGTTCACGTTCCTGCTTGTGACTCCACTCATCAGCGTATAGGCGCCGTGGCTCCTCGTTGCTATCCGTTCGTCGCGTCCACTGCGCGACAGCAGTGTTTGTAGAGCTTGCCGCTGCCACAGGGACAGAGCTCGTGACGACCGACACCCTGGCCGCGCCCTGGCATCGAGGAGAACAGCGACTCCGTATCCTGGTGAAAGAGTTTTCGCAGCAGCGCGTACAGGGTCGGATCCCGACGTTTCAAGAGTTCGGGCGACGTGAAGAAATACTCCGCCAGTACCGCGAAGAATTCATGTTCGTTTGTGTAGGCATAGGGATTGATATGATCACGATGTTGAGGTGGGCGAGCCAGTTCCCGTGCCACATATCCCACCCATTGCCGGACCACCCTCCAGGGCACCTCGGGCGGGAGCCCATATTCGCCGGCTTCCTTCTCAAACAGGTGCGCAAACTCATGGACCCCCACATTGTGGTGACCCGATTCATCGGCGAATCCCGCCAGGAGCGCCGGCTTGGAGAGAATCATCACCCCGCTCAAATGATGCAGCCCCACCATGCCCAGAATATGTTCATCAGACCCGCCCGTGCTTCGATAGGCGTCGTCGAACGCGTCCGGATAAATCAGCACCTCACGGAGCCGGCGATATTCCCAATCGTGGAACCCGAAAATCGGGATCGCCGCACTCGCCGCCACCAGCACCCGTGTCGTCGCATCGACCGTCGTGCGAATGCCCGTAATTCGTACCTCGTCGAGAAAGATCTGCACCAGTTGCCGGAACCGGACCTTCTGCACCTCGTCGAGCGCGTGGAAGAACGCCACCTGCTCACGGAGGATCTCCTCCCACCGGTCTGGAAACGGCTGGTGCAGCACCGCCTTCCGTCGGAGATACCGTCGCCGGACCCACCAGTAGGCGAAGGGACTCAGCCCCAGCAGGAGCCACAGGGCAGGGAAGACCCAGCCTAACAAGCCCGTGGCCCAGGCCACTAAGGCTGCAACAATGAGCGCGTGGCGCCGGTTCCGACGATTGGCCTCCGGCGTCACGAGCATCGCTGAGGTCTCCCTGGTGAAGGGGCTGGCAGAGATAGGATTCTACTCCTGACAAGCCTTTGCATGTTGCGCTCGTTCATCTGGTGTGTCTGGTCGCTCTGGTTGCGTTGGTCTATTTGATTGTTCTGTATGTGGATCATGTTGGCCGATTCATGGAACAACGAAACAAACCATCTGCGCCTTCATTCCTGACGCATTACCCATTGCCCCTCACCATCCGCGATTTTCCACCTGTCAACGACTCGTCAGCTCCAGCCATCATCCATGAGCGATAGGCTCAAGAATCCGACTCTCTCGCTGGCCTGCATTCGGATTCGTCTATCCGGTCCATGCGGTTTCTCTGGTCTGTCTGGTCTCTTTGGCGCGCCTGGTGGATGTGCGGTCCGGCCAATCAGACAGGCCAGCGTTGCCCTCACGTCTCACGTTTCATGCCCCATGCAAGACCGTTTGACCAGTCGTGTGTGCGTGAGGGTGGGCGAATCGACCAGCGCCTACACTCATCCCTGGTTTAGTTAAGATGTCTTTTGCATAGCCTCTGACTGCAAAACTCGTCGCTCATAAACTTCTCCTTTCATGTGCTCTCGGCAGCCCCTGAAATTGGCTAGCTAAAGCTCTTGGGTTTGCAAAATTCAATCAATGCATACATACTGTATGCATTCGACGATGTTTGTAAACCATGGCTCCAAATTCGAAGAAAAAACCACTGGATCGACTGCCTCCTGAAGGAGAGTTGGTCAATCGTGCGTGGCTCCAAGCACGCGGGGTTGATCGTCCTTTGGTCGATTCCTGGTTGCGCTCAGGAAAGTTGGCGGCCGTGTCTCATGGCGTCTACCGCCGGCCTGGGCCTCCCTTAAAATGGGAGCAAGTCGTCTATTCGTTGAACGAGATAGGTGTTCGCGTCCATGTCGGTGGGCGCAGCGCATTGGAGTTTCAGGGCCTGGCGCATTACCTTCCGCTGCAGGGCGTCACGCGGGTGTCCTTGTATACCACGTCACGCGTTCCGGCCTGGGTGCAGGCTTTCTCCACCGATTATAGGTTTACGGTTCACCGCCGCAGACTCTTTGAGACGTTGCCAAGCGCAGCCGTTGTACCCAAACCATTTGGGGCCTGGGATTGGCCGGTGCCGTACGCCACGATTGAATTGGCGCTGCTCGAACTGTTGGCGGATGTCCGTCAAGCGGCGGATTTTGATTTTGCGGATAAATTCTTCGAGGGCGCCACCGTCCTTCGTCCCGCGCTCATACGGGAGTTGTTGTTGGCCTGTTCCCATGTACTGGCGAAACGACTCTTCCTCTGGTTCGCCGCAAGGCATCGACACGCCTGGTTCAACAAGCTTGATACCAAGGGAGTCGATATAGGACGTGGCAAACGGTGGGTGATCAAAGGAGGCGCGTTGGATGCCCGGTATCAGATCACGGTCCCTCGGGCGATGACCCATGGAAACGAACAGTCCATTTTTTGAGCAGGTCCGTCTGCTGGTGGCGCTCCTGCCTCACGTGGCTCGTCAGCGCTGTTTCGCGCTCAAGGGAGGGACGGCGCTCAATCTCTTTATTCGTGATCTGCCACGCTTGTCGGTGGACATCGACTTGGCCTATCTGCCGGTCGAAGACCGCGAGACCAGTCTGTCCGCGATTGACCTAGCTTTGAAGGCGATCGGCATGGACATTGAGCGAGCCGTTCCACGGGCTGTCGTGCGTGGATCGGCATTGAGCGGGACGGCGACTTGGTTCAAGCTCTTGGTAGAGCAGAAGGGCCTCAGGGTGAAGATTGAGGTCACGCCGGTATTACGAGGGAGTGTGTATCCTCCCGATCTGCGTGAGTTAGTGCCGCGGGCGCAGGCTCTCTTTGGCTATGCGCAGGTGCAGCTTCTGAGTTTCGAAGATATCTACGCGGGAAAACTGTGCGCTGCGCTGGATCGACAGCACCCACGCGACCTGTTCGATGTGCGGCTACTATTGGCTGCCGAGGGAATCACTCCACGCATGAAGGATGCCTTCCTGGTGTACCTGCTCAGCCACAACCGCTCGATGGCAGAACTCATCGCTCCCACGCGCAAGGATATTGAGGCAGTCTACAAGGGCGAATTTTCCGGTATGGCGGTTGAACCGATCAAGTTAGAGTTGCTGTACGCAGCGCGCGAGGAATTGATCGCAACCGTTCACCGTATGCTCACGGAACAGGACCGGCAGTTCCTACTGGCCGTCAAGCGGGGCGACGCCGACTGGAGCAAGTTTCCCATTCCTGATGCCCAGCGATTACCGGCGGTTCAATGGAAAATATACAATCTGTCACGCATGGAGCCGGCTAAGCGCAAGAAGGCACTCAAGGTGCTTGAGCGTGCCTTGTACGAGTGACAGGATGTCCGAATACTTCCACGTCGAAAACCCTTTCCTGGATCAGCTCGCGACGTTGGACTGGACGGTCATTGACCAGAGGGCATGGGCAGATTCCAACGGACCTTGTGCCCAGCGCCTGAAGAAGGGTCGAGCTATTGGAGGATTTGGAGTAGACTGCCGGAGCTTGAAGGCTTGGATACCGAGGTGACCGGATGCAGTGGATCGCTCCCTCTGAAAAAGACATCTCCACCAACACACTGGAAAATCGCCTGTGGGCCGCCGCCGACCAACTGCGCGCCAATAGCGGCCTGACTTCCGCGCAATACTCTACCCCGGTCCTCGGCCTCATCTTCCTGCGCTTCGCAGACACTCGCTTCGCCAAGCGGCGAGCGACGCTGGAAAAGACCGCAACCTCCTCTCGCCGCGGCTCCCGTATGGACGATCCAGCCGCCTACCACGCCGAAGGGGTGCTCTATCTCACGCCCAACGCCCGTTTTGACAGGCTCTTGCATCTTCCAGAGGGAAGCAATGCCGGCAAGGCTATCAATGAAGCGATGCGCGACATTGAGAAGCACAATCCTCAGCTCGCCGGGGTGCTGCCCAAGACATACGAAATCTTTACCGGCACCCTGCTGAAAGAACTCCTCAAGCGGGTTTCCGAAATCCCTGCCACCATCGATTACGACGCCTTCGGCCGCATCTACGAATACTTCCTCGGCGAGTTCGCCAGAACGGAAGGGCAAAAGGGCGGCGAGTTCTACACGCCGTCCGGCATCGTGCGTCTCCTAGTGGAAGTGTTGGAGCCCTACCACGGTCGCATTCTGGACCCGGCCTGCGGCTCTGGCGGCATGTTCGTCCAATCCGCTCGGTTTGTGGCGGAGCACAAACGCAGCGGAACCCTCAACCCACACCCTTCTCCCACTGGGAGAAGGGCCGGGGATGAGGGTGCGCCAGTGTATTCTGGCGACCCATCGCGTGAACTAAGGACTCGCGCATAAATAACTTGATAAATATTGGACGCTGTGTTCTAAAGCGGGATGCAGGTTGCGTCCGCGATAGAGCAGATTGAATCGAAGTACCGATCGCTGGCATCGGTGTTGGATGAGCGAG
>Ga0163146_10006048_pt1 | contig 13907 bp, 9 predicted proteins | sample OliLakLV19MP7G1_FD_148648 | JGI IMG/M metagenome (GOLD analysis project Ga0163146, IMG submission 148648) | Freshwater microbial mat bacterial communities from Lake Vanda, McMurdo Dry Valleys, Antarctica - Oligotrophic Lake LV.19.MP7.G1 | ecosystem: Environmental > Aquatic > Freshwater > Lake >... | reverse complement strand
CCATTCACACTGTATTGGACTCTGATATAATCGCCTGAGCAGTTGTTAGCGGCAATGTCGGTATCAAAACCCGCCCAGGTTAAAGCAACTGATAGCGATACAGTACCCGCAGCACTGATATTCATGAGCGGGCTTTCCCAACAGACTTCCTGATCCAGGTCGATGGACTCAAGGACACCTGATGCATTGGTTTGGAAATAATCATTGGGGTCTCGGAGGTCTCCACCCTGGCAAGTACCTGTGGCGTCCCAAGAAGATAAAGTCCAGTTTACGCCCGCCAAGTCGTTTGCACAACTGAGCAAATAACCTTTGTTGGCCGTGAGAAAGGTCTCTGAGTATTGTGCTTTCGAGGTAAAGGGCATGGCCATCAGACTGGCAAAAACCAATGTTGTTAAAAACAGTTTTCCATGAGCCTTTTTAAGTTCTGCTTCATTAACCGGCGAAGAAGGTGCAAGCGATTTTTTCAGGATGTTGAAACTGGACATAATGCTTGGTTTAGTTTTAAAGAACAAAAAGGTACGCGTTTTCAGGTTTGGGCTTTGGATAGAATATGGTCTCCTGGTGGGGGGAATTGCCCTCTTTAAATTTGAGGGGTGAAGACATGCAGTTCTTTTGCTGAACGTGGAATGCTCAGTGATCCGAGTGGAGGCTGAAGCAAGGTTATTTCTGCCATGTTAACAAGATAACGCAGCAGTTATATCTCCTTTGGTGCCTCCATCACTTCAAAGGGATGCGACAAAGTAGGAATGGTGCAAAGATAAAAAACTTTTTAAGAATCAAGCTCAGGCTATCCCCCCCTCAACCTCAAAGATTTTAAATTTATTTCCAATTTGAAATTAATCTCCTAACTTTCCTGCTGCTGATCTAATTCTCAACAAGCGTTTCACCAACTACCGCTTATGTACTGGCTTTTACTCCTCTTCCCGCTGGCAGCCATTTACGCAGGCATAAGCGCCGTGTTTTACGTATTTCAGCATTTTTTCTTTTTCCGCCCCGAGCGCTTACCCACCGATTTCAAATACCAGTATTCTTTTGATTTTGAAGAAAAAACCTTTGAAATGGAAGATGGCGGGAGCATCAACGCCGTGTTTTTCCGGGTACCGAACAGCCGGGGCGTGATTTATTACCTCAAAGGCAACTCGCGCAGCATTAAGGGTTGGGCAAAATTCGCCCGCGATTTTATGAGCAACGGCTACGATTTTTTTATGATGGATTACCGCGGGTTCGGGAAAAGCCGGGGCAAACGCACCGAACAAATCCTATACAACGACGCGCAGGATTTGTACAACTGGCTCAAACGCAGCTACCCGGAAGACAAAATTGTGGTCTACGGCCGCTCGATGGGTTCCGGCATTGCGGCGCGCGTCGCCTCCTGGAACAGGCCGCGGATGCTCATTCTGGATGCGCCTTATTTCAGTTTTTACCACCAAATCAAACGCTATGCCTTTTTGCTGCCGCTGCGCTGGCTGTTGCGCTACCAAATCCGTACCGACCGCTTTCTCAAAAAAATTGAATTCCCGGTCTACCTCCTGCACGGCAACCGCGACCGGCTGATTCCCTACAAACATAGTCAACTGTTGCAGCAGGTCAATCCCGCGCATGTGCAACTGCTCACCATCGAGGGCGGCGGCCACAATAACCTGACCGATTTTGCGACTTACCACGAGTATTTGTACGATATTCTCAACGGCTTTTACGAAAAGCCTGCTCAACCGGAAAGTATATGATGACCAGGACTTTCGATATCCTTCGCTTTCAACTGAACCGGTTTCCCAACCCTGTGGCCTTAGGAAGTCGCGGCCAAGGGCAGTGGCAGATTTACAGCATCCAGGATTGCATCGCTGAGGTAGATCGCTACAGTACAGCCTTACTGAACTTGGGCGTCAAAACCGGCGATCGCGTGGTGATGGTTCCCCATGCAGCCTCCGCCGAGTGGCTTTTTTTCGACCTCGCCGTCCAGCAAATCGGTGCTATTTCTGTACCCGTACACGATACCTCCCGGCCCGAACAACTGCATCATATTCTCCGGGAAACAGAAGCTTGGTTGTGCATTTTTGCCACACCGGAACAGGGCGCTTATTTTTTGAGCGACAGCGGATTGTTTCCAAACCTCTGCCCTGTGTACCTGCATACTACAGCCGACGACCCGAACGGGCTGAACTGTTTGCTGGATCAGGAGCCATCCGAAGGGGTCTACGATCTGGATGCGCTGCGGGCTACAGTCCGCGAAAACGATTTATCGGCCATTATCTACACTTCGGGCACCACAGGAATCCCCAAAGGCGTCATGCTCAGCCACTACAATATTGTGAGCAACCTGCGGGCCATCGTCCCCATTTTACCGGTCTATCCCGGCAAAATCGGGATGAGTTTTCTACCGTTCAGCCACGTGTTGGAGCGCATGGCCATTTACACCTATCTGGCTGCCGGTGCCAGTGTTTATCTGCCGGTTGATCGCGACAAGATCGCAAATGCCCTACTCGAAGTGCGCCCGCATTTGCTGACGGCGGTGCCGCGCATCCTCGAAAAAATGTACGACCAGGCGTTGGCCGAACGCGCGCGCCAGGGTTGGCTTGGGAAAAAGGTGATGGACTGGGCGCTTACGTTGGGCCGGCAATACACAGGGCGGACGGGTCTGAAATTGTTCTACCGTTTCCAGTTGGCGGCAGCGCGCCTGCTGGTGTTTAATGCCATGAAACGCCGCCTGGGCGGGAGGGTAGAGGGCATCCTCGTAGGCGCTGCGTGGTTGCAACCCGAACTGGGACGGCTGTTCGGCGCAATGGGCATCAAAGTGCGGGAGGGCTATGGCATGACCGAAACTTCGCCGGTGGTGACCATGAACCAGTTCAAACCCGGGCTTTTTTCCTTTGGAACGGTGGGGCTACCCGTGCCTGGCGTGGAGGTGCGCATTGACCAACCCGACGAAAACGGCGAAGGGGAAATCCTCGTGCGCGGCCCCAATGTCATGCAGGGTTATTATAAACAACCGGAGGCAACGCAGTTAGTGCTGGATGAAGAGGGCTGGTTGCGTACCGGCGACGTGGGCAAGTGGAAAAAGAAGCGCTTTTTGCAAATCACGGATCGCAAAAAAGACATTTTTAAGACCTCTTCGGGGGAATACATTGCGCCGCAAGCGCTGGAAAATCACTTTAAGCAGTCGCAATTTATCGAACAAATTTTGGTCATTGGTTTTCAAAAACCCTTTATTACCGCCCTGATCAAACCCAATTTTGACGTATTGGAAGTTTGGGCAAAAGACCAAAAAATCCACTGGACCAGCGCGCCGTACATGGTACACAACATCAAAGTGCGTCAAAAAGTAGATTCGGAAATCCAGCGTCTGAATGCGGGGTTGCCCAATTACCAAAGCATCCGCGGGTTTCACCTCACCCACGAGGAATGGACCGTGGAATCGGGCCTGTTGACGTATACAATGAAACCGGTGCGGGCACGCATTTTGGAGCGTTTTGGGAAAGAGATTGAGGGGATGTATAAGTCGGTTAATTGATGATTGATGATAGATGATTTTTGATGTAAAATACGGATACATTCGAGCTTTACAGAGGCCCACATCATCAATTATCAATCATGTAATCATCAATCATCAATAAAAAATAAGCAATAATCAGATTTGAGACCTTTAACCTTTCTACTTTAACCTTTCTATATGAGAATCGCAATTTTCCTCCTCCTCTGCTGCCTTGTTACAGCGCTTCCCGCCCAGAAAAAAGGCGACTGGCAACCATTATTCAACGGGAAAAACCTGAAGGGCTGGCATCCCAAAATCAAGGGTTATGCGCTGGACGAGAATTTTGGAAATACCTTTCGGGTGCAAAAGAAAAAAATGGTTGTCGCGTACGACCAGTATCCCACTTTTGACAGCCGTTTCGGGCATATTTTTTATGAAAAACCATTTAGCTACTACCGCCTGCGCATCGTGTACCGCTTTAAAGGCGAGCAGGCAACCGGTGGTCCCGACTGGGCCTGGCGCAACAGCGGGGTGATGCTGCACGGCCAATCGCCGCAAAGCATGGGCAAAGACCAAGACTTTCCCATCAGCCTCGAAGCCCAATTTTTGGGAGGCCGCGCGGAAGGCGAGCGTACCACCGGCAATTTGTGTACGCCGGGAACCCACGTGGAAATGAACGGAAAATTGGTGACGGAACACTGCATCAGCGCCAACTCCAAAACCTATCCCGGCGATCAATGGGTTAGTTTGAAGCGGTAGTGCTCGGCGATTCTTTGCTGGAACACTACATCAACGGCGATAAAGTGCTGACTTACAGTCGTGCGGTCGTCGGCGGCGGGGTCGTGGATGCCTTTGATCCCGCAGCGAAAAAAGACGGAACACCAATTACCGGCGGCTACATTTCTCTGCAAGGCGAAAGCCACCCCATTGAGTTTAAAAAAGTGGAATTACTCAACTTAGAAGGGTGCATGGATCCCAAAGCAAAAAATTATAAATCCTGGTACATAAAACCGGACAATAGCCAATGTCGTTATTAACTGCATCAGCAATCCTTAAAGCACAATGTTAAAAGCCCTGCAGAAACGGATCATTTTTCAGCCGACGCGGTTATCGGCCGACTACGTTTTTCAGTTTGACCAGTCGTTTGAAGAATTTTTTCTGACCGATTTGACGTCCGGACTCCGCATCAATGCCTTGTTTTTTTCGGCAGAGTGGGGGAGTGGCCGGCGGCTCATTCTGTATTTTCACGGGAACGCCGGAAATCTGCAGCGCTGGGGCAAGCTTGCTGCGGATTTTACCCGGCACGGCTACGACTTTTTGGTCATTGATTATCCGGGGTATGGAAAAAGTTCGGGACAACCCACCGAAGATGGCTGTTATCACAGCGCCCAAATGGCTTACAACTGGGCTTTAGAACGATACGCTTCCGAACGGATCATCATTTACGGGCGGTCACTGGGGTCAGCGATGGCATCGTGGCTGGCAGCCCGTCGCCCTGCCCGGCAATTGATTCTGGAGACGCCGTTTCCCAGTATGACCAAACTGATTGCCTATAAAGTACCGCAGTTTATTGCGAATCTTGGCGCTCCCGTCCATTTTCCGGTGGAGCATTTTTTGCAAAGAGTGCCCTATCCAAAATCGGTTTTTCAGGGCACCCACGACTGGATCGTGCCCTACAAAGCCGCGCTTGAACTCAAGCCCTGGGTTGGGGACGACCGCTTTTTTGTCATCGAAGGTGGCGGCCATAAAAACCTCAACCAGTTTGATTATTATCATGAAAAATTAGGGGAGGTTTTGGATAAATAGTGTCTGTCTTTATAGTCCGATAACTGCGTTGTATTTTGCCCAAAAATCGGTCATTTACGCGAGTAAAATCCCGTTTTTGGGTCAAGCGTGCCTTGCTCTCGAACTCTAAAGAACAGACACCGACTATAAAGACAGACACTAATTAAATAAACTGCATGCGCCTTTTTGAACTTTACATTCTCTCTTTTTTCAGATACCTGCGATATTACTTTTGGGCGCACACGAAATACGACGTGCATTCGCCATACGTCGCTGATTTTTTGGAACATACATGCGGAGATGACCGCTGGTTTTACGTCTTTTCAACGGCAGAAATTCTGCGAAAAAGGCTTTTGCAGGATCGTACTAAACTGGCGGTGACCGATCTCGGCGCGGGTTCCGCCATTTTTGATTCCAATCATCGGCGCTTATGCGATGTGGTTAGCCATACGGCAATTTCCCCGGCACTGGGGCGCCTGTTGTTCCGCATTGTTTACTGGCATAAACCTGCTACGTTACTGGAATTGGGGACTTCCGTCGGAATTTCTGCCATTTACCAGGCTTCGGCAGCGCTGGAAGCTGCAATGATCACCATCGAAGGCGACCCGGCGTTGGCGCAATTGGCCCGGGGTCACCTCCAAGAAGCAGGCTTGGAACAGGTGAAGGTGGTGGAAGGCGATTTTCAGGTCGCCCTTCCTGGTGCTTTGCAAGTACTCAAAAAATTGGATTATCTTTATGTAGACGGCGACCACCGAGCCGACCGCACCCTCGCTTATTTCAATCAATGCATGGCTTTTGCCCACGAAGGCAGCCTTTTTGTTTTCGCCGATATCCATTGGTCGTCCGATATGGAGCGGGCTTGGGAAACCATTCGCCGGGATCCCCGCGTCACAATTTCGGTAGACCTGTACGATTTTGGTTTGTTGTTTTTTAGAAAAGAAAACAAAGAACAACAACACTTTACGTTGATCCGGGCGAAATGGAAACCGTGGAGGATGGGTTTTTTTTAGGCTATCTTCCTTCCGCCGTCTGCCGTTGAAATCCGATATTTTTCTTATTAAAAATAAAGCCGCTTTTGTCCAATTTGAAGGAAGACACGTCTTCCAGCGACAGCTCATTCAGGGGCACCAAAGCGCGTTCTTCCGCAGGGAGGCTGGCGATGCGCAGGTGGTGCTGTTTCACGGCTTCCTGGACGATGCTGCGCACCGTTCGGGCATTGCCAAAGTATTTATCGCGGTAATCGTAGATGAACGATAAGTATTTCCCTAAATGATCGGACGCTTCTGCGGTGACGGACAGGTTTTCGGATTGTAGCATCTGCACCGCAATTTGCTGCAAATCTTGGGGCAAATAATCATCGAAGCGCAATATCTTGTCGAAACGCGAGCTTAGTCCCGGGTTGGCTTTGAGGAAAGCTTCCATATTGTCCGTATACCCGGCTACAAAGACGAAAAAGCGGCCCCGGTTGTCTTCCATGCGCTTGAGCAGGGTTTGGATGGCTTCGTCGCCGAAGTCGCCGTGCGCGCTGCCCGTATGGTTGGTCAGCGCGTAAGCTTCGTCTATGAAGAGCACGCCGCCCATGGATTCATCAACTTTTTCTGCGGTTTTGATGGCCGTTTGACCTACATAACCCGCCACTAATCCCTGGCGGTCGGTTTCGACCATGTGACCCCGTTCCAGAATGCCGAGGGCTTTGTACATTTTCGTGAGGATGCGCGCCACCGTGGTTTTGCCGGTGCCCGGATTGCCAATGAACACTGTGTGCAGGAAAAAGCTATTGAGCACATCGCGGTTCGTTTCCCGGTAATAGCGGGCTAAGCGCACCATTTCGCTGATCTGTTCTTTCACTTTAGACATCCCAACGAGTTTATTCAATTCATCCAGCGATTCCTGTAGCAGGGTTACGTCAATCGGAATATGCGGCAGCACGCGGCCAGGTTTCAGTTCGATCTGATCCACGTCTTCCCACTGAATCAGCGAAAGGGCGTCGCGATCCAGCGCCCGTGGGTTTTCAAGTGCCATGATGCGCAGCCCTAAGTTGAGTTTCGCTTTGTCAATCAAATCAAAAACGAAGCGGGCATTGCCGAAGGTGCGGTCGCGTTTGCGGTAATATTCCACGATGATTTCATCAATGCGGGCTTTCGCCTCCGGGGTGAATTGCACGCCTTTTTCGCGACAGGCGAATTCGGCAATTTCGGAAAGTTCCTGCGGTAAATAGTCCTGAAACTCGAAGTGGAGTTTGAATCGCGATTTTAAACCCGGATTCGAATCTAAGAAATATTTCATTTCTTTCGGATAACCGGCAACGATCACAGCCAGGTCGCCGGGGCCGTTCGACATTTCTTTCACGAGGATTTCAATGACTTCGCGTCCGAAATCTTTGGTGTCGTCATTGGAGCGCGCAAGGGCGTAAGCTTCGTCTATGAAGAGTACGCCGCCGCGGGCTTTTTCGATGGCCTCTTTGACTTTGGGGGCGGTTTGCCCGATGTATTCGCCGACGAGGTCGGTGCGGTCCACTTCGTGAACATGGCCTTTGGAAAGCAGCCCCATTTTTCTGTACAGCATGCCCATCATCCCGGCCACGGTGGTTTTACCGGTGCCAGGGTTGCCAATAAACACCGAATGAACATTAATCTCCGTTCTTTCCTCGAACCCTTTTTCTTTGCGCAACTGCAAAAACTGGATGTATCGGGCGTGGTTGCGCACCTGGCTTTTAACTGCGGCGAGCCCGATCAGCAAGTCCATACGTTCCACTAAGTCCTCAAAACTCAGGTTGGGTTCTTCAGCAGCGGCCAGCAAGGCGGGCGTATCCAGGTAAGGCAAAATTGCCCCGGCAAAGCCTTCTTCAAAAACGTCGCCGACTTCAAAAGGCGCTACGGCCAGCAGCCGATCCATGAAGACAATTTCAGCCGTATAGCGGTCTTTGCGCCAGGAACCTTTCACATTCGACCCCCAACCGGCAGTGAACACAATGGTTTCGTCGTGTTTTTCCACTTTGTGCAGCCGCACAACCTGCCCTTTCAGTTCGCGGGCATCGTTGTAGAATTTAACGAACAATTCGCATTGCCAGGCTTTATGGAAAAGCAGGTTTTTTAAAGCAACTTCGACGTAAATGTAGCAAGTTTCTTCGCTGCTGAAGCGCCGCATGTACAGGCGATCTTCCTCCGGTACATCATCGTAAGGGCCCTCGTAGAGTTTGATGGACTGAATATCGAGGTATGGGTTTTCGCCGGGCAAAAGGCTTTTGCCGCCGTCTTCCACATGAAAATGTTTGACGCTTACTTTTTCGCCTTCTATCCAGGCTTCCCAGTAATAAGCGCCTTTTTTCCAGAAAGCGCCCTCTGCTTTGTTGCCCCAGCCTTCTCGGATGTAGACGATGTTGTCGCATTTGCTCACTTTGCGGTGCAGGGGCAGGGTACAAACCTCTTTTTGGGGTTTTTTAACCGAAAAGCATTTCAATTCCACGTTCACTTCCCAGTCGTCTTCATCAAAAAGCTTGTTGTAAAATGACAACTCCGCGTAGATGTAGGTCACTTCATTACGGTCGAATACCTGGCGGTATTTTTTTCTGTTGTCGGCCAGCCACTCTGTGGAGGCATAAACCTTCAGATCCCTGAATTTAAATTTTTCGTGACTTGGAACCAAATAGCCTTCCGTCATTCAATGTCGTTTTTACTTTTTGGATCGGATTATAAGAGTTGATACTATGGTTCATCAAAATTATAAGAATTTTCCGCTTTTGCAAAATGAAGTTGGCAAATGTGCAAATTGGAAACCGAACTACCTTACTTTGCCAAATGAAAATTGCGCTTTGCATATTTGCTCCTTGCCTTTTGCCAATTTGCCTCTTAACAAACAATCTTGCACGAAATTTTGCCGGGTCAACAAGGTTGCCTAACTTCCCGCTCTTCAAACCAAGCCCTGCCGAATGGCCCTGATAACGTTAGAAATACCTACCCTTGTAAGACACCTCCGGGTAGACGGAGCGTCGCATTATTTATTGCGCCCACTTTTTGTTGCCTATCCGGTTGTCGTATTCCGGCGCTACGAAGAGGCAGTGGCTCAATACCAGAAAGATGTTAAAAACGCTTTCAAAGGTTTTACCCTAACGCCCGGCACGGCTCAACAACTCCTATGGTACCAGTTTCACCCGGAATTGAAATACCACCACCATCAATTCGACCTTAACCTGGGGGGCTATTTTGTGAAAGGCCTGTTTGGGGCGGCAGATTTCAAAATCCAGGGGCATACCTTCATCGTTTTGCCTTTCGTTGAGAATTTTATGTTTATGGCCAAACCCGACGAACATGGAAAAGTGGCTGTAGAAACCCAGACGAAGGCGGCATTGCGGGAAATGTTGCGCGGCATCCGCGACCGGGACGACAAAGAATTTGATCCGGAACAATATTTTTCAACAAAAAAGGAGTTCATCACCGACATTCGCGTGGACGTCCACATCAAACCGGGGCCTTTTCAAACGGAGCAAACCGGCAATTTTCAGTTTTTCCACCGCATAAACAGCACGGTTGATTTTGAAGGGGATGTGGAAATTGAAAAGATTGGTGCCGACTTGAACAACCGTTATCCCGGCACCCTCGACCGTGCATTCTATCAGGACGATTTAGTGGAAAACCTGCGCAAAATTATTTTCAGCGGCGATCAATCGCCTTTGGCCATTATTGGACCGGAAGGCGTGGGCAAACACGCCGTCGTTCAGGAAACTGTCTGGCGTTATATGGCTGGCCGGCGCACCGAAAATGACCACCAAAACGACAATAACCAGCGCACTGAGCGCATCTGGCACCTCGATCCGCTGCGGGTAATTTCGGGGATGAGCATCGTAGGCATGTGGGAAAAGCGCTTCGAAGCCATCCTTAAGTTTGTCCGCCGTCCGGAAGAACACGCGCAGCGCCCCGACAAAATCATGTTCGACAACGTCATTGCTTTGCTGCACATCGGCAAATCGGCCTCTGGCAGCCTCACCCTGAGCGATGTGTTGCGCACGTATATGGAAAAGCGGCAGTTGCAGGTCATCGTGTTGGCGACACCCGGTGAATGGCAAATCGTTCAGGAAAAAGACCGGCGCTTCAGCGACCTTTTTCAGGTCATCCGAATGACCGAACCTTCGGTGGATCTGGCAGCAAAAATTATCCTCCAGCAGCGAAAAAAATTAGAACAGGACAACGGCACCGTCATCAGCATTCAAGCCATTGACCAGTTGCTAACCCTGCACCGAAATTATCTCAAAAACAAACCATTGCCGGGCAGCGTGGTGAATCTGATGCGCCAGTTAGCTGTAAAATACCGCAACCGGCGCATTGACGCTACCCAGGTTCGCGAGGAGTTTCGGATTTTCAGCGGCATGGAAGAACACATTTTCGACGCTGCACAAACCATCGAACCCGAAGCGGTGGAAAACGACCTCGCCCGGGCTTTGGTGGGACAACCCCAGGCCGTCGGTGTGCTGATGGATGTGATCCAATTGATTAAGTCGCGCCTGGCAGATCGCAAAAAGCCCATCGTTTCTTTCCTGTTTACTGGTCCGACGGGGGTGGGTAAAACGCAGGCTGCCAAAGTCTTGTGTCAATACCTGAGCGGCAGTGAAAACCGCCTGATGCGCCTCGACATGAACGAATACATTGACGGCGGCGCGGTGGGCAGACTGATCGGCAATTATTACCAACCCGAAGGACACCTCACCGGCAAAGTTCGTTTCCAGCCATTCGGGGTGCTGCTGCTGGATGAGATTGAAAAAGCACACCCGTCTGTATTTGATTTATTGTTACAGGTGCTGGACGACGGCAGGTTAACGGACAGCCTTGGCAGAACCGTTGATTTTTCCAATACGGTCATCATCATGACGTCGAACCTTGGCGCGTCGGAGGTGAGCGCGCAACCCGGCTTCTTTGGCAGCAAGCGCGACAATCGCGCTATTTTTAACAAAGCTGTTGAAAATTTCTTCCGCCCAGAATTTGTCAACCGCCTCGATCAGGTGGTGATTTTTAATCCGCTTGAACTCGACCATATCCTCGATATCGCCCGGCTTCAAATCAAAGAATTGTTGCAGCGCGATGGCTTTGTGCGCCGAACCACCATGCTCAGCGTGTCAAAAGAAGCATTAGCGTGGGTGGCCCAACGCGGCTACGACGCCAGTATGGGCGGGCGGGCGCTGAAACGCCAAATCGAGCGCGACCTGACCACCCTTTCCGCCGAACAGTTGGTGTCTACTTACAGCGACCAGCCCATTATTTTGAACATCAGCCTGGAAGATGGACAACTCAAGCCGGAAATCACGCCGCTCGACTATGCAGAGCCAATCGAAGGAGAATGGTTGCCCAAATTACCAGACCAGAAGCAAAGTCGCCGGTTTTACCAATTACTCATCCAGGAACTCGACCGACTGAAAATGCGCGCCGATGCAAAAAATGACAATAAAAATACCCTGATAGACCGCGAGGAAGGAAAAAGACAGTGGCGTTATTTTGACCTGGTTTCCAATATTCAGGAGTGCAAAGAGACGCTGCAACACGCCATATTGCGCACAGGCCAGGCAGCCTCGGCGCACCTGCCGGTCATTCCGCTCCGACTGAAACACGGCTACCCGGTTTTGAAAAAAGATTGGTCAAGAGCGGCAAAAGAAAGCCTGCGCGACCGACTGTTTCAGGAAGAAGCGCTGGCGGAAATCAATCAGGCGTACCTTTATGGCGTCCCGGAATTCGACAGTGAACAATCAGAACTGCTCAACCACTGCATTGACGTGATGCTGCTGAAGCTCGCGGTCACGGGCTTTCAGGAAGATCGGTTGGATCAGGGCTATTTGAACATTGAATCCTGCTTAGATGGCCAGGGTATTTCGGAAGTACACTACCTGCTTGATTGTTACGAATCGCTGTTTTCCCTGCTCAATGTCTCGTACCAGGCAGACCGGGAGTCCAAGCGCGTCTGGGTGGAAGGGTATGCCTTAAACTGGCTGCTGGCAGGCGAACAAGGCATTCACTTGTTTTATCTTTCCCACCAGAATCCTCTGCCGGTGAAGGTATGGTTTGAGCACGACCAAGCGGGGAGCGCTTCAGCATCGCCGACTTTCAGCCGCATCATCCGCATCTACAACGGGAGCAGCACGCTCACCGATTTACGCACTAATTTCAGCAACGCAATCAACATCAGCGCGCCCGAATTAAAGTTATTGTTGTATGCAGGATTGAATGAAAAAATAAAACAAAGGATTGCCGTTACGTAGGGGCGACCCTTGCGGTCGCCCAAATCCATGACCCTTGCGGTTGTGTAATAAGGTGCAAGGTGCAAAAGGCAATAATTCCACGAAATTGGCTGATTTCAAAAAGTCGTTCTGTTTGTTTTCAAAAACAACAGGTGTTATGAAATAAAATCGCCTTTTGCGCTTTGCCTTTTGCCTCTTTACACAACCCCAACGGATCGGAGTAAACGGTTCTGCTAATTAACCACGCGGCGGGAATACTCCCTGCATCGCGATACAAAAGTTCATCGTAAGATAAGGCTGCATGTTATCGTGGGGCTGGCTTCCGCCCGCCGGCGCAATAGCATTAACAGACAGGGTTGCACTGCCTGGTGCCGCCGTATTGTAAAAACTTGCTCTGGCCGGATAGGCACCTCCGGGAGCTGACTGCAATCCGGAGTCATTCACGCCTTGGAGGGCATGGCTGTGCGCAGGCATTTCGCTCTGCAGGAGGGTTACGCTGGTGGTACCCGAAGATTCTCCAATAGACCAGTATGATAGTCCGGGGCCTTGTTGCCAAAACATGGGGAATCGGCCCTTGAGGTCGGGAAGCCCAAAAGTAGATTTTCCGTCGCCGCCATAGTTAATACCCAATAAGGAAAATAGAGCCGTATTTTGAGAAATTGGCAATAGTTGCCCGTTGCAAAAGGCCCAGCCTTTTGGGGCAAAATTGAAGCCAAATATTCTGATTTCCGCTACGAAAGGATCAGCCATAACGAGGTATGATTTAGGTTTGTGAAGGAAAAATGCCGTAAAGGGAAATGATGAAACTGACACATAGATACGGCGCCATGTTTTCGTGCGGTTGCGAGTCGCCAGCTGGCGACACCGTCGCGTTATTGAGCGGGATAAGCCCGGTGCTGCCGTCGGAGGTATATGCATCTGCCGAAGCATTTCTGGACAGTACCGTGCCATTTGGGCTGGTTCCTGAGCCGTTGTTGTCGGTTGCTAAGAAAGGGTGGCTGTGCGCTGGCATTTGGTTGACGGACAGCGTGACGCTTTCCGTTCCGAAGGCTTCCGCCAGAACTGCATTGCCGCCCATGTGTACCGGAATGCGTCCACGCAGATCAGGAAGGGCAAAGGTTTGCTGCCCATCGCCGCCATAAGTGGTGCCGATTAACTGAAACAAGGTTTCGTTTTCAGCAATAGATAACAGGGACCCATCGCAAAACATCCAGCCAAGAGGAGCGAAATTACCCCCAAACATCCGGATTTCGCCTACATAAGGTTGTGACATAATCGTAAGGAGATTTAGTTTTGACTTGGGAATATTCCCTGAAGCGCAATACTCATGTTCAGGACCAGCGAAGGTTGCACGTTGTTGTGCGGTTGAGATCCGCCAACCGAAGCAATTACCCCTGCATTCATCGCAACAGTAGGTGTGCCACTGTAAAATTC
>Ga0163146_10006038_pt1 | contig 13926 bp, 10 predicted proteins | sample OliLakLV19MP7G1_FD_148648 | JGI IMG/M metagenome (GOLD analysis project Ga0163146, IMG submission 148648) | Freshwater microbial mat bacterial communities from Lake Vanda, McMurdo Dry Valleys, Antarctica - Oligotrophic Lake LV.19.MP7.G1 | ecosystem: Environmental > Aquatic > Freshwater > Lake >... | reverse complement strand
CACTAATACTATTCGGGTAAATGGCTACGATTTTAATGAAATTGAAGACACCCTCGATATTTTTATCTGTTCAGACTATTCAGGTAAAGAGCCGCCGACGAACTTCTCCCGTCCTCAAATTGACGAATTATTTGCTAAAGGCCAACGTTTTTTCGAAGCTGCACTCGTCGATCTTTATGAGAAGATTGACGAAGCCAATGAGGCTCACAATCTGGCGCGCGAAATTCATTCACGTTATAAAAAGCACCAGCTTAGCCGTGTAAGGTTCATGCTTTTTCTAGATGGTGTTTCAAAAACCAAGGAAAAAGACTCAGAAAGAGTCAAAGATTTTGATTTCCTTTACAGGATTTATGATTTAAACTCCCTTGAAAGATACGCTGAGTCTACGAAAGAACGTCCTCCGATTGAAATTGATTTTCGAAGTTTTGGTGAAACTGTGCCGTGCTTACCTATCGTTTCTTGTGGGGATGATTTTGATGCATGTGTAGCAATGATCTCCGGAGACTTACTGTGCAAGCTTTATGCAGAGCACGGTTCTAGGCTTCTGGAAAGAAATATTCGGTCTTTTCTACAGTCAAAAAATAAAATCAACAGCAAGATTAAAGAGACAATTCAAAAAACGCCGGAGCGCTTTCTCGCCTATAACAACGGCATTTCGTGCACTGCCGAACATGTCGATTTTGAATTCAAAGGCGAGGGTTGCAAGATTATTAGGATCAAGAACTTTCAAATTGTAAATGGTGGCCAGACTACAGCATCCATTTACAATGCGTTTAAAAAGCACAAAGCTGACCTTAGCAAAGTGCAGGTTCAGGCGAAAATCTCGATCATCAAAAATCCTGAACTAGTAGATGAAACAGTCAAGAAAATTTCGCTTTATGCCAACAGTCAGAACAAAGTAAGTCAGTCTGATTTTGATGCTCTGGAGCCCTTCCATGCCAAGATTGAACAGTTTTCGAGGACTGTCTGGGCGCCTTCCTCGCCTCGGCACATGCATATGTCCAAATGGTATTACGAACGCGCAAGAGGAGCTTATGGTGACGAGAAATCGCGAAGCCGGCGCTCCGCGTTCGTTAGTACGTACCCGGAGAACCAGGTTTTTACAAAAACTGACCTTGCTAAATACGAGAGCGTTTGGGATGAATTACCGCAAAGAGCCTGTCTCGGAGAACAAAAAAACTTTCGCGACTTTACAAACAGGACCAGTAATGCTGATCCCAAAATTGAAGTAGACAGACAGTTTTTCATGGATGCTGTTGCCAAACGTCTGCTTTACGAAGCTGTTTTAGACGTAGTAAAAAGGGTCAAGTTACCAGCCTATAGAGCGCAAACCGCCAACTATGCGCTTGCCTATGTTTTACATAATGAACGTCAAAATTTAGACCTGAAGGAAATTTGGCGATTACAGGCGGTGCCACCGCTTATGGTAGCAGCGCTGGAGGCTTGCGTGCCTGTGATTCATAAAAGACTGAGCGATTCGTTCGGAGGACAAAATGTCACTGAGTGGTGCAAGAAGGACATATGCTGGGAGACAATAAGTTCTCTCAAAATCAAAACACCCTCTATTTCAGCCGCAAAAGGTCGAGACATGGAATCAAAGGAGTCTTAAGGTTTTCAGAGGAATTGATGCATATATTGACGGGAGATACACCGGCCTGTTGACGGCGGTCAAATACCGCAGTTTTTGGGTAGGCAAAAGCGATTCTCCCGCCTTCTCTCCATGCCGGCAAACCAGCCTAGCATCAACAACCCAGGGTCAAGATCAAGCCCAAGGTGACATGGTCAATCTTGACCCTGGGACCCATGTTTTCGCTATTCCGGCATGTGCTGCGTATTCTCATTAATTCGGCCAGTCATTCTCGCAATTCGGCCGGTCATTCTCGCCCACTCGGCCACTTGACAGAATCCATAGTAGTCATCAGATAGAGGCACTTTGTCATGACCCTTCTATTTCGGTATCGGATATGGTGGCTTTGCGAATAGACCCTCCTCTAAGAATTAGTTTGTAAGAGTTATGTACCACTCTGTCGAGAATTGCATCGGCAATTGTTGGATTTGAAATTGTTTGGTGCCAATTTTCTAGTGGCAGTTGGCTTGAGATAATAGTGGGCTTAGCTGGTGAGCGGTCATCGATGACCTCAAGAAGGTCACGACTGTTGTCGTCTGGCAGGCAAATCAAGCCAAAATCATCTATGACTAGTACGTCAATCCTCGCCAGCTTTGCGAGTAATCGACGATATGATCCGTCGGCTCTAGCAACTGCGAGATCCTGCATCAGTCTCTGTGAGCGGGTGTAGAGTGCAGAATGGCCATTTCTACAGGCCGATGTTATGAGTGCACAATTTAAGTATGTTTTGCCAACGCCGGTCGGACCACAAATCAAAATATTACGACCTTGCTCGATCCAAGCTGATGTAGCTAGAACGGCAAGAGTACCTTTATCTAGGCCTCTGGCAGAGATTCGAGAAAGATTCTCCAGACATGCTTGTGTTCGTGGCTTTGCGCTTTGTAGTCGACTTTTAAGCTTCTTTGTTGCTCTGCTGGCTTCCTCGGCGTCGACGATCAAACCAATTCGATCTTCGAAAGAAAGGCTGTGAATATTCGGCTCAATCTGTTGCTGTTCCAGGGCCCGAGCCATGCCGCTGAGGTGCAATTTTTGCAGTTTATCTAGTGTTGGTTGAATTAGCATGAAGGATACTCCTGCGTGGAAACAAAGTAATTAGCGCCGCGCAGATTCTCATGCGCATCGATTGAGAGTTGTGGAATTGAGAGCTGAACAGCTTTCTTGTCGAGCCCGCACTTCAAGAAGGACCGAATATTTTTTACCGTCCAGCCGCCAGATTGATTTGCATGACGAGAGGCTTTTTCAAGTCTGTCCTGACCGAACTCTTTGTGCAAGCTAAGGAGACCGAGGGAGGCCTGAATTCCAACACTCGGATGACGACTGTTTGTGATGATGGTGGAGCAGAGGCTGGCTGTAGCTGGTCCTATGCGGGCAGCCCAATTCAGCAGTCTTTCCTCAGTCCAATTGCTCACGTGCTTGTGAGCCTCAGGACGGTGTTCATCCTCTGTGGAGCTTTTGCCTTGAATGTGGCTGACACTGTGGCTCGCCACTCTGTTGCCCTTAAAGAAAAATTCGACTGTGTTAGCTGAAACGCGAGCTTGAATACGCTTGGATTTCAGTGTGTAAGGAACGGAGTAGAAGTGGCGGTCTATCTCGACATGATGATCTTCTCCGACGAGCACGTCCATCCAGCGTGCATCTTCAAACTGATCAAATGGAAGCTGCTTCAATGCTGGCCGGTCAATACTTTCAAACCAAGTACGACGAGAGCCGGTCATTTTTTTGAACGGTCTGTTGTTTAGTTTTTCCAACAAGCCCGCGATGGCTAAGTTGAGTTCGGCAAGAGAGAAGAACGTCTGTTTGCGCAGCACTCCGGTTATCCACGTCGTGACAAATTGAACGCCTTTTTCAACTTTCGCTTTGTCCTTTGGCTTTCCTGATCGCGCGGGCATGATCGAAGTATCGAAATGCCTTGCCATCTGGTGGTATCGTTCATTCAACACAGGCTCATACCTGTGGTGTTTGATCACCGCAGACTTCAAATTATCCGGAATCAACAGTTCCGAAACTCCACCAATGAATTGAAAAGCCCTAACGTGAGCAGCGATCCAGTCGTCGATCTTTTGAGATGCACAACTTCTACGTAGGTGTAATTGCTAGCACCAAGCACAGCAACAAACAACTGAGCTTGAGTGACCTCGCCAGTTTCGGCATCCACAACTGGTATCGTTTTACCAGCGAAATCGACAAAGAGTTTTTGACCAGCTAGATGTTCCTGCCGCATCACTACAGTGATGTTCTTGGCCCAAATTTGATACAGCTTGCAGTACTGCTGGTATGAGTATGGCACTCGACCCAACGAGTGGCAGTCGGATTTATACTCAAGCCAGATCAATTCACGGGTGACGCCCTTCTCTTTTAGTTGGCGATGAAGTAACTCCCAGGCTGGTTCAGAATATACCAGTCCGTGAATTTGACTTGGGTAGAGGAGTGTTTCAAGTTGAGCGTCGTCCAAACTGTCTGGCAGAGGCCAGCTGAGTTCGTGAAAGCGCGCACGACGCAGATATTCTTGAACGGCAGAGCGTGAAATGTTGACGCTAGTTGCGATTTTATTTGCGCTCAAACCGGCCTGGTAGTGCAATCTAATTATTTCTCGTAGCTTCCTCACATCGATTCTCCTTCGCGACATCGGCTTCTCCTGCGTGTTGATCACGAAGAGCATCGCCCAAATGTCTGAAGCCTTAACCAGATGCACTAAATTGGATGTGTCAGTCGTTACGAAACGCCTGTTACCAAGTGGCCGAATTCATGAGAATAGGTGGCCGAATTGAGAGAACAGCCGGCCGAATTAAAGAGAACAGGTGGCCGAATTGATGAGAACAGGTGGCCACTTTGGTTGAGAATCTGCAATCTGCCTGCGAGGATCATTAAAACCCAGGCTATCGCAGTCTAAAACTTTTCGGCAGTCTAGTATAGCGGCAGTTTCTCGAGCTGCTGGACGAGATTCTTTAGCCATATCATTCAAGCGTTTTTCGACGTACTCTTCCAAGTCACGCGAATTGCGATTCTGCTTCAGAGACATAAATTGGATGTCGTTGACTAACGACTTTGCAGTTAAAGATGGATTCAAGCTATTATCGCCGTCACTGCGCAACGCCAGCAGTTCAGGTCTATGAATTTCAGTTTTAGGAATTTCATTTTCGAAGCCTTCAAATTTTGGCAGTATTCCTTCGTTTTCCAATTTTTTATTGGCCTGCGATTTCTTCTCTTCAGTGCTCGATATTGAATCAGGCTTCCCATCGGCAACTGAATACAGATTGCCAAAGTCAATTTTCTTCGAAACTTTTTCAACTCTGTCACTAGGCTGATCGAAGTTCATTGTAAAAACCGCCTCAACTGAAAAAAAGACTATCGATTACTCCGTTCACCGAATGCTGCTCAGTAGCAATCAGAGCCGGTTGTCAATGGCAATAATACGAAAGAGATTGTGACAAACGCGAAACAGGGCGCATTTAGGCTTAACAGTTTTGAGTTAGAGCCAAATCACGTTCAAAACATGGTGCGCTAACTCGCGGGCGCTTGCTTGGCTGTCAAGCAAATTGTTAGGTTGGGAGATATTTCCACTTTTCAAAAATTATCGGAGCAGTTGTCGCACAGTCCCAACTTACATTCTTGCTAAGTCTAGTCATTCTCAACTGAGATGAAAGCAAAGCCTCATTTTTGTCCATTAACAATTTGGAATGCATACTATGTCTACAGTAACAAAATCTCAAGCTCAAAATCCTGAAGCTGTCATTTTTTCCACCACTGGTCAAATTGGTTATTTGTTCAATGTTACGCAACCAGGCAAGATTTTCGTCTCTCTCCCTGGACAAAATCCTAAGTTAATCGATGCTGAAGCAATTGTGCGTTCTTACAGCCCAGTGGAACAGCGAGACTTAATTTCAATCACCAGAGGCATTTCGTCTAACGCCATTGGTGTTGCTCATGCAGCTACAGAATTGCACGGCAAGCGCGTGTTGCTTACAGCTCTTGGTAAAAGTCGAGTGGGCATCATTAATAGAGTAGAAAATCTTGATGATGGTTACAAAATTTTCTTGGCAGTAGAAGGCAGTGTTGCAGTCATCAGTGCCTCCGATGTGCAGGAGCTTGAGGAGCGGCCACAAGACTACTTTATTAGTGTCGATGTGATTGAGGCCGGAAAGTTAATCTTCTGGCTGAAAGATTTTGTCAAAGTTGATGTGCTATACACCATTGCTGCAAAGCGTCTGCGCGTTAGCGCGGCCGTGAGTTCTGCCATTGATCCGCAGATTTGCTTCACCGCCCAGCAGGTAAAGATTACATATCAAGATCTTGCTGCAGTAGACGAACCTGATAGCTTGCAAGCCTACACGGTTGATTGCGATGAGGTCTCAATCTCGCCGGACCAAACTGGTTTCAATTTATTCTCGGCTTCGCTGTCAGCTGTCGAATCACTGATTTCGCTCAAGTACACTGCTCTGAGCTACAAGAGCGGAAGCAGTGCGCCCTCTTACATAGCCTTCGACAAGGCAATCACTTTAGCTCTAGAGCTGACAGACGCTAATACAGACATTGTGCACGGCCTTCTGGGAAGTGCCAATTACGCTGGTAAGACTCACCTAGTAAGCGATACCACACTATTAATTGATAAGAGCGTTCTGTTAATTACTGTTGCCTCTGAGAAACTCAGATATGGTGACTATGACTGGAATCGCGAATCATCAGATGTGAAAGTGCCGGTGCTCAAGAATTTTGGTGACTCTCGTCGCCAAGAACTAATTATCTATCGCGATAGTGTCAGCAAGCTACTGATTTACGCGGGCAAACTAGGTCTGACAGCCGGGCAAACCATTCTAGTAACAGGGTTGCCCAATTCGTACACAAAAGTTGGAGTGATGGGTGCAGAAGTCAGCCGCCAGTCAGCTGTCTTTCGCTTCACCATCGGTAGTGCAGACGAGCGGATTGCATTTTTAGAAGAAGTTTCTCAACGAGACAATGAAAAGGTGCATTTCAGATTTGTGTTGATAGATGACAGCGGAGCGGTCAATTACAACGGTCTTAATCTCTTGCCTGAACCTGTCTTTCCGGCTGACCATAAACCTACTTTGCTGCGCTACAAAGATAGCTGGGCTGCCTACCAGCTCAGAGTAAAGCCGGTGACGAAGTTAATGCAAAAATTCATGAATTCTCAGGAAGAGCTGACAAACTTCCTGGCGCTCACTCGACTGATTAAGGCTGGAAAAGCAGATTCGATGCTGGATGCCACAACAGATCTTGTGGAGCCAGCTGAAAAGTTGTTGGCCGCGGTACGAGCAATAATTTCTGATACTTGGGAGAACTAAAAACATGACTGTCAAAATGAACAAAGAAGGCTTAATCAAGCGCCATGCCGACGGTTCCCATACTGTTACAGTGAGAGGCGTGAGCTATATTGCCAATTTGCCTGGAGTGGTCTGTACCAATCCAGACGCAGCAGAAGCCGAACGTATCTACACAAAGCATTTTACAAAGAAGCCTATCTATTTGCCCCACGAGTACGAGAAGGCTGTGCGCGAAAATCTGCAAGGTCGTGATGTGATCGTGCTCGGTATGAACGGATACAGCTCCCTCACTCCTCAAAAGTGCAGTGAGTGGGGCATCGTCCCTGGTGCCTATGAAGCTGCTTGTGCAGGCATTCTAGAAAGTGTCATTCAAGAGTTAGAGAATGCCTACCCGGGCATTGACATACGGTTAGGTCATGGTGCGTCGAGCATGGGGGTAGATGGTGTGATTCTAGCTGTTGCTGCTAAGCGCAATAAACGTCAGCTCGGACATTTCTGCCCACGCTTTATGTTCTACGTCGAAGATGACGAGATACCAGTCTATGTCGCCAAAACTCAAACCGACTACGCCAATGCTTTCATTGATTCGCTTAGAGTTCTCGTGGCTGCCAATGGTCGTGAACAAGCCTTTCGTCACGACATCAATGCGGTTTTCGATAAGGGCAAGCATGTCATTCCGGTTAATGTCTTGCGCAGCATTTCTACCACCGGCGGGCCACCAGCTTTAAACGCTGACGGTAAAATTGAAGATGCGGTGGCATACTTTAAACGCTGACGGTAAAATTGAAGATGCGGTGGCATACTTTGAGCAGCGTGTTCATCTTATGTATCACGCCTTTTCTGGCTCAGGAGATCCATTTCGAGACATTGTCAATCACGTGATAGATCAGGTACGGCAGATTGGTCGCTCGCTGATTTCACCTGAGCGCGCCTTCAGTGCGTCCAGCGTCGCTAATCTTCGCAATAGATAACTATTTGCTATCAAGTTCGCTTTCTCGCGCGAATGCTGTCTAGTTGCAGACGCGCGAGAAAATACCATAGCGAGGCTAGCAATCAGTTTTGATTATATCTTCACACGCTCGCGAAGCCAGTCACACTAGGGCCGTCAAGATGATGACCAATCTGACTGTCGTTGCATCTCATGCGCCGCATCTGCTAAGCCTCAGATATCCATTTCAATCTACTCAACGCATCTACTCAATTTTTCAGGGCAAGCATCTAACGCTACTTATCCACACAGCCACAAGCTACCGAATGCCAACACAGCAAGTGTTGAATTTTCGACCAAATTTGCAAACACTAATTGGTAACTAACATGTCTAAGAAAGGAAATGCCCGCTTCGCAGCTCTTAGTCTTCTTCTGGCCACTTCCATCGCTTTGACCACTGCCGGTCAACCAGCCATGGCTGCCAGCACCTGGATGCCCAATTTCGATGCCAACCAGACTGTCTATGTTGATCCTCTGCTCAGAGCTGACACCGTTGCTCCAGTTGATCTCAGTGCTCTGCCACCTAAACTTGCTGCCGAAGCGGCGAAAAACAATCTCAAAGTCTATTTAGTGATGGCTCGCAAGGGCGATGAAACCACCGGCAATTGCAAGCAAAAATTTGCAGTTTGCAAAATGGAAGAGCTGATGGGCAAATGGAACGCGCAACTACCACAAGATGACTATGTCTTGCTTTTAGTAGTTCGCTCTGACGTTGATTGGACAAAAGTAAGCTACGCAGTCAATCTCGGCAATCGCCCTCGCGGTTTCGGTGTCGGCCCCCAGAGCCTCAATCTTCAGCGTTGGGCAACCGGAGCCGATGGAGGCGTGGCCTACCTACCTCGAGACCCTGGCGGCTATGCACTACATGTGGTGCAAGACATCAACGAATTGATGGATAAAGCAGCCAGTGCGAGGCGCGATGAACAGTCTAAACAGCAGTTCATGGCCGATCTTCCAGGCTATCTCATGCTCGGCACCGGTCTTCTTATGGCCATCGGTTTAGGTGTTTTCTTGGCCCTTCGCTACTCTAAAGAGCGCACCAAGGCTGAGGCGGCAATCAAAAAGCTCAAAGATGCCTTGTTTAATGCCAATGGAAACTACATGGAAATCCAGAACGCATACTTAGACTTTCTCTCTGAGCAGGGTAATGACTGGAAGACTCGCTTTGAAGGCCCTACTTTGGTCTCATACACTGAAGCAGTGGCTGATTATGCGGCATTGAGCGCTCGAATTGCTGCTGCCAACGAACGCATGATTGAGGCTGAATCAGCTTTCAAAGCCGGCAACTACTTCTCTGTGGCAGGTTTCCAAAACGCCTATACCCTACTAGAAGAAACGCCTGTGCAAGTCACCGGTGAATCTCTTCCTCTCGAAGTACGAGGGCTCTTCAGCAGCGAGGTAAAAGAAGACAGCTACACGCCTGGCGAGCTGCTCAATAATATGGAACAACTGTTCAGTGACACCAATCGTGCTCTCGCAGGCATCATATCGGCATTCAGCCAGGCCAATGAGAACGCCCAAAAGGTCACAGCCAGCGCAAGCCAAATTGAGTCGCTCTGTGAGCAGCTCAGAACCGCAGGCATTGGCACAGAGCCATACAGCTTACGGCTCAAAAATGTGCTGCAAGCAAGTCAGAACTTCGAGGCTAAATTGCAAAAAGATCCTCTTTCTGCATCAACTGCCTCGGCACAGGTCTGCAAAGATGCGGCATCAATTGTCACAGACTTACAGACAGCTCTGGCTCTTTCAAGTGACCTGGGCGCGGCAGAACTCTCACTGCAAAACGCACTTACTAAGGTAGCGGCACAACGGGCTCAGATTGTTAATTTCAACTATGCAGGAAGCACACCTAGTGGTAGTACTCCGAGCAATTATCTGCTTGACGAAGACGGCTATAACCCAGACACAATGGTAGCGCGCGCACGTTCGTACTTTGCCAGTGCACTCAAAGCATTGCAAGAAGCGCAGCTTGAAAAAGCCACTGAGCAAAAACAGTCAGGAATTGACCTTGTCAACGAGCTTCCTACTTTACTAAATCAAATTCTTGAAGCTCAAGATTTTGTCAGTCAGACTGTGGCATCTATTGCTTCGACGCGTGATAAATTGAGTCTTGAAGTTGAACCGGCTTCCAAAGCCCTTACCTCACTCCAGTCAGATTTTTTGCCGGTCAACTATGAAGCGGTAAAAGAGAATGCTGTTCGAGGCTTAGCGCTGGCCAGTTCGACAATTAGCCGCCTGGAGCAAATCAAAGTTGCTTACTTTGAGCAACGCTTCATGGCTGCTGCTCAACAACTCAAGGCTGTTCGTGCTGATATTCAACAAAGTCGAGATGGCCTGGCTGCCATTCACGACACCCTGAAGAATTTGCACCAACTGCGCTCGTCTGCTCGTGAAATAAACGGTCACATTCAAATTCAATTGACCACCATTGGCGCTCGACTAAAAGCAACCGCTTTCACTACTTCTAGTGCTACAGACAGTGACTTTGAACAGAACGCTAACAGAGCCGCCCAGCTGGCGCAGCAAGTGGCTCTGGACAAAGCTAATTGGGTTCAGTGCGATCTGACTGCCAACGAGGTGCGCCGCGCCCTTGCAGACGTCAGCCGCTCGATTGAATCGCAACTAGCAATATATGACTGCGCTGTGAGCGAGCTAGAGGCCACACAAAGCTTGTGCCAACAAGTAGAAGCGACTGTCTCTGAAGCAGAAGTACGCGATCAAGCCCGTCAAAAGCTAGCTGAAGCCAATCGCGCCAAGCAGTCTGTCGAAGCTTCGATGAAGATTGCAAAATCAGATTGGAAGGCGCTATCTCAATCTACTTCAAATGTTAATCAGCAGCTCGCCGCGGCTCAAAGCTTGGCAAAAGATGATATTCGGTTGGCCAATGAAGCTGAAAATGCTATCGACAACGCTAGTCGCGAAATCGACGGTGTTTCTGGCTCATACTCTGTTAACCGTTCTATCGGAGGCAGCTATCAATCGTTTGGTTTTGGCATCAGCGCTGATACCAGCTCGGCTCGTTCGAGACTGAGCAGCGCTCGTAATGCTTACGGCGCGAAAAACTACGAAGAGGCAATTCGTTCTGCTGAATCTTCTCAGTCGGCTGCTCGCGAGGCGCAACGCGAGGCTGAACGTCAAGTTGAGTCTCAAATTAGTGCCGCAGTGTACATCTACGAAGAAGAGCAGCGTCGCATTCGTGAGGCCGCCGCAGAACTTCAGCGTCAAGAGGATGCTCGCCAGCGTCAAATTGATGACGACAGACGCGCCAGCGAGAGAGCCGCAGAGGCCTCTAACTCGTATTCTAGTGACACCTCTAGTTCTGGTAGCTACGGTGGCAGCGACACCACCGATTCTGGCAGCTTTGGTGGCGGCGACTTTTAGTCTAAATAATCAAGACAAAAACTGATGATTCCATTGCAGACACTGGCTAGACCTCCTCCTCAGGGGGCTCGCCAGTTTCAAGCTCGAAGTCAAAATTAAGTCCACACACTAAAAATAAACTCGAATCATGGAAAAGATCATTCTCGGCTTAATCGTTGTCGGCGCAGGCGTTATCATCGGCTTTCCTAAAGTCAGACAAGCACTGCGTATTCGCATCAACGGGGCAGTGGACAATTCAACTGCTCCCATTGAACGCTTAGAAGACAACTACAAGCAACTGATGGCTAGACTACCTGCGCAAAAGCGCGCAGTGGCCTCAGCCCAAGCCAGTGCTAATCAGGCTAAAAACGATCTAGCTGACGCAAACCAAAAATTGCTGCAGCTGGAAGAACGCTACAAAACAGCTGTAGGCCTCCAGGCATCAGATGAAGCATTGGCCGTTCTTGAAGAAGCCTATGCTGCCCAAGAAACAGAAATTGCCGAGCTCACTGCCTATGCTGCCGAAGCTGCTCAAATTGCGGCCGAAGCTCTCAAGGCACTGCAATCAACCACCACCAGCCTCAAGCGTTTTGCTGCACGTGTAGAAAGTGAAGGCCGCAAAGCTGAACTTACCCAAGCTCACAATGTTGCCAACGAAGTCTCTGCCCAGCTTGGTGAAATTAACAGTAGCCTCTCTGAAGCTGGTGGCATTAGTCGTCAAATCGATCACGATCTTGAAACTGCCCGTGCGGAAGGTAACTTAAACAAAGGTTCAGTCGCCGAGCAAGAGCTTAACGATCTAGAAGCCAGCCAACTCACCAGCGGTGCTCGCAGTCGCTTGCGCGAAAAGGCTGGACTTTCGCCCGAATAATCATTGGGTAAGAATCGCCTGATAGCAAAATGAAAATATTAGATTACTAGTCGCTTTACCGTGACTAGTAATCTTTCTTCTTTCTCGAATGGGCCTCCCCATTTTTTTTCAAAAAGATAGTAGACCGGTCGACTAACATGCAAAGAATTTGCCTATCCAGTTAGCTCAGCTAATTTAGTAGGTTTTGCAGAAGAGCAAGCCCTAATGAGGCTTTTCCAAATGTTGCGCTGATTGAATCTTCGATTGGCGCGGAAGGCGAGTTCGTCAAGGTAGAGTTGAAGGTACTTTGGACTGACACCGTGATAAGTGCCAACCAAAAATCTTCGAATGAGAGCCACGAAGGTGTGCAGCCAGGGCAGCTTTTCAGAACCAAGTTTTCCGGGAAGTGGTTGGATGTCGGCGTCATGACCCATTCTTCTCAGCACGTGGTGCGCATGCCAGCCATCGGTCTTAAACTTGTGCTTTTTTTTCGGTACGGTTACGTCTTCCACAAACATTTTGATATTGGCGCTGGTGGCCGCTGGACAGATATGTACTGCTATTTTCCCAGCATGATCATCTACTTCCTCTACAAGGATTAAAATCTGAGTCTCGGTTCCCGGCTCTGGTTGATACTTTCGCGCTTCTTTATTGATGAACGCTTCATCTAACTCGATCACACCACTCAATTTTGTGAGTTCATTTCGCTCTAACATAGCGGTTCTTAATCGATGAAGCATGAACCACGCTGTCTTTTGTTGAATCCCAAACTGAGAAGCTACGCGCGTTGAAGACGTGCCGCCTTTGTCCTGTGCAATGGCATAAATGACGCGGAACCAGATTGTGAGCGGTATGTGAGTCTTGTGAAAAATAGTTCCAGCAGTCACTGACGTCTGTTTGCGGCATCCTTTGCACTGGAATAGACCATTGCTTAACTCGCTGTACAAAATACCTTCGCATTTCGGACAGACAAAACCATTGGGCCATCGGGAGTTACGAAGATATTTAATACACGGCTCTTCGGTTCTAAATAGTTTTTCGAATTCTAAAATAGTAATTGAAAATATGTCCACAACTACTTCCTCTTTGTTTGAAAATATATACTCTATTCTATAGTGTACCCACCCCATAAATAAAAATATCAGAATCAGCGGATTAAAATGGATAGGCAGGTGCAAAGAAGAAAAAAGCCGGAGGGCTTTTGCGGCTGCCACCACCAGCAGTGATTGCAGCCTCATCTAATGTTTATTTGCGCAAAGCTTCTCGATACCAGCGCTCGGCTTCAATTTCAAGCTGTTCACTTTCGGTCAACGAGATAAGAGCCAGTTGAGCCGGTGTAAGAATCTTCTTGCAGATATTATCGCGGAAGAACTCGACAAACTGAGCAACACGAAAGAATCGCTTGCTACTTTTGCCAAAGTTCTGTTGGGCGATCGCATCGGTGTCAACAGGAAGCAGTTCTAATTCCTCAAAGTCACCTTGCTTTGCAAACTCAAGCGAAAGTTGGTATTTTGTCATCGCCTTTGTCGCACGGCGCACAGCTTTATTTAGTCGGCGCTTGTCTGCTTTCTCCGAATTTACAAACAGGCCGAAATCTACTGCCGTTTTCTTGCGAGAATTGCTCATGGTAGTTTAGTTTTCGAACGAATATTTTATGGTCTTTTTTGAATGCTTGACAAAGATCAGCAGCATTCTATTTTTGCAGCGCATCAATTTTCTTGAATTCTGCTCGCACTTGATTTAGTAACCAAGTTGACTCTGCAATGCTGTTTTGAGCTTTGCAAATAGTGGCCAAAGCTTCAGCTTCAATCGACAAAATATG
>Ga0163146_10006035_pt1 | contig 13933 bp, 12 predicted proteins | sample OliLakLV19MP7G1_FD_148648 | JGI IMG/M metagenome (GOLD analysis project Ga0163146, IMG submission 148648) | Freshwater microbial mat bacterial communities from Lake Vanda, McMurdo Dry Valleys, Antarctica - Oligotrophic Lake LV.19.MP7.G1 | ecosystem: Environmental > Aquatic > Freshwater > Lake >... | reverse complement strand
AAGACCATAAACAACGTCACACAGCGTCAGAGCCAAGAGTGAAACATGTGAACGGCAAGCACAGACGCAATGCAAATCACCCCACAAGCTCATACATACCGGAAGAACATCGCCGCAAAAGGTGGGACCCTGATGCTTGCAGATGGCTGCACAGGCACCTGTCAAAGAAGACCATAAACAACGTCACACAGCGTCAGAGCCAAGAGTGAAACATGTGAACGGCAAGCACAGACGCAATGCAAATCACCCCACAAGCTCATACATACCGGAAGAACATCGCCGCAAAAGGTGGGATCCTGATGCTTGCAGATGGCTGCACAGGCACCTGTCAAAGAAGACCATAAACAACGTCACACAGCGTTCGAATGAACAGTGCAGTATGGGTTACTTTGCACCATCTGGCAACTTCTTGACCGCACGCCGATTGAATCATTCGGAAAACTGCCAGAGCGTTCCAAAGCAATACAGAAAGTATCACGGCATGAGGAGACGGAATATGCGACAAGCGGACGGAGCACCTGGCAACAGCGCGCCAAGCAGGCCAGCTAACAGCCACGAAAACTCGATTTACCGAAGCTTTTGTCATTGCCGCCGTACACCACATGACGAACTCAGATACCAGGCTGCAAACAAATACAAAAAAGCAACACGGCATGACGTGCGCCAAGCGGACGGAGCCTGCGATGTCAGTGACAGCGTGTCCTTTGACACACCACGCTAAATACTTTGATCGGTCATTTTGGGAGTTGTGCTCAGATGATGATCATTCGATACTTGCATTCCACAGTCTTCCGTTGAGTGAAAGTCAGTGGCAGCCTGCGGTCTCTTTTGTCCATGCAGGCAATCAAAAAGAGAGGCAAGCCGTGCGGTCAATGCCGTACACTCGGCAAATTGTGCCCCGCGTGCACTTTGCAGCACTCTGTTGTTTTGCACTGTGGCCTCGTGGCCAAGTCCGCGCTGTGCGGAACTTGCACGGGCTCAATGAGGCGAGTCAATGCGCTACGAAAAAAGTCGTCGCGAGATCGACAGGCGGTGGAATCCAAGGCCTCTGTCACGTTGCAGCAAATCGCAACTGCGATCGTGGGACATCGAGTTTCTACGTTGGTCGAGGCTGCCCGTGTGCTTCAAATGTTTGCCAAAAGCAAAGGGGTTGCATTATGCGAAGACAAGGACAGCAGTTCCGGATCGGAGATCAATGGCGATGACGATGTCGAGGTGCCCTGTTCTGAAGACGACGTTGTGGTGGAAAAGGTAGAACTGATCCCGTCGTTGTCGTCACCAGTAGCAGCAGCAGCAGCAGCATCAGCAGCAGCAGCATCAGCAGCAGCAGCATCAGCAGCATTATCACCAGCAGCAGCAGCATCAGCAGCAACAGCAACAGGAGCATCGTCAACATCAGCAGCAGCAGCAGCAGATTCGTCTATGCGTTGGCCCAAGCGGATTCGTCGTAGCTGAGGTCGTCAAGCATATTGTTCGTGCTCAAGTCTTTAGTTATATTGTTTATCCGACTGAACCGTTCGTGTTCTGTCGTCTACGTTCCATGCATGCTGACGAAATAATATTACACTGTACTGTTGTACACTTTATCCAGAACATCCACCAGAAAACAGTGTTGCGTTGGCAACTGAGATGGCGGTTTCTGCATCGCAAGCGCAAGGACAATGCGCAATTTCATTTTGATGCCCCTCGGATCTAACAGAATAGATAGAACAGGTTGCGCCGGTCAGTGGTGGTACACTTATGTCTTTGGATCTTTGGGAGGTCGCATCTCCGATGTGTGCATTCTAATTTCCGTCGCAGACTGTGGGTTTGCAGTGTTTTTTTAACTCTGAAATGTTGATTAAGTTGCAGATTAAATGATTAGTTGATCGCATATCGAAGACGTAACATGAATGAGAATGGTATGGAAAAATTTCAGCTTCCTGTGCTAAATACGAGCGACCTCGTGTGCTCATTGTGCGAAACGATGTGATCGCTGTGCTGTAGAGGACTTTCGATGTGGCAGCTGCACTTCCACTTTTAACACTTTAAGTGCAAAACAGCACCACACTGCCAAAATGCACCAGCAAAAGTTTGTTTTTGGTAAAAGCTCTGCCAGCCGGTCTTTATGATTTGTCGTGATTTGATTCAAGTCGTATTTGCATTTTATAGATGGACAAACCATTGAAAAAAGCAGTGTTGGCGGTTGGCAGTGTGGCTTTTGCAACAGTAGCTTTGTCTACGAGACGCCGAGTGGATTGAAGAGGCACATGCGGCAGTGTGGTACGTTTATTCGTAGAGCTGATGAAGACGACATTGCGATGTTATCTTCCTTCAATTGCGATTTTCTCCACGTGCAGCCGCTAGGGTGGAGGTGTCTGCGCTTCACGTCCCGGCTGCGGGCGACAAGAAAGCTGTATTGTCGCAAGATTTTACAGTCTACCAAATTGCAGACCGTCTGGCAGTCTGCTGTCTACGCTGTCCATGTCTGGTTGAAGGGCCCTTTTCTGTAGTACGAGGTATGAAATGTGTGGAGTAAACATTCCACATGAGCTCAACATCAATATGTGTTTGCGCATGGTTTGCTTATAGATCATCTTCATAAATCGCACAATCTCCAGTTGGACAGTTTTTTAAGTGACAAGGCAATCCTGTGTCTGAAAGAAATTGCGGCACTGAGCGATGCCTCCGAGTTCATTGCGATTCCGGAGAGTACGGGCTGGCGATGCCGGTTGTGTGTCGGTCGGCCGTATTTCTGTGGTTCCATCGACACAGCTACGTCACACCTGCGACGAAAGCACCGCGAATTAGGCACTTCGACTGCTCTGATGACACATCTAGACTCTGTGTCGGTACGAGTGGTCAAGAAGCATCCTTTCATTGTTCTGCCTGTCGCAAGGGCCGATCGATCCGGTGGCGACCTTGCAGATGCGGTGGGAACGAGCGCATACAATGCCGTGTATGTGCGACATATCCCGACTTCTGCCAGCTACTCGTCGAAAGAACTGGGTTTAGGAAAAGTTGGCTTTTTGCACCGTGTTTGTCTGAGACTCACCAGCCCGTTCATTGAAGAGTATTTGACCCGAGACTTGGAGGGGCCAGCTTTACCTGATTTTAAACAAAAGCCCCGGATGAACAGCTTGCTATCAAGCATGGTGAACGTGCCTCTCCACGTAGTGAACTACGGGGAAAATTTGATGTCATCGTGGTGGTCGTATGCCATGGGTGACAACACTCTGGCGTATCGACGAAGCTGGCTGACATCGGGAAGTAGGGGGGATGTTATGAAGCGAACTCGATCTTCTTATAGTATTACGTTGAGTCGGCTGTTAAATTTTATGATGGCAGCGGGTGTGCTGCGTATCGACAAGGAGAAAGATACTGAGCTCAACGTGCCAGCATTGACTGAGGATCTATTCCAAATTTTGGCAAACCCATTAGACGATGTACAGCATTTTGGACACTCGATCGTGGGACAGTTCGTGTTCCTGTCGTATTTGAACACCACTGATGCAGACCGTGTGACGCAGTGCCTGTCCGCTGAAGCACTGCGCAAGACTTTGGCAGCCTTGAAGTACATTTTTCTGTGCGTGTGCACATACTCCTTCTTGCAACAGAGGAGAGATTTACTCGACGTTGACCATCCGGCCGCAATCCATGCTCCCGAGGCATCCAAACTCATCGGTATACCTGTGCCTTCCGTGACGGCGAAGGCAATCTCGGATCTGCTCGTGTCATTCAACACGGTTTTCCACTCCGACGGTTACGTGTATGCTCACATTTGCCGGCTGTCATCGGATTGTGTTCGCGCAGTTGCCACCGAGCCACCGGTCCCTCGTATGCGCTTTGTTGACCAGGACCGGACACAAGTGCAAATGGAGGGCAGAACCCTGAGCTTTCATCGTTTGCGAGACTTAGCCAAAGGCCTATTACTGCAAGCAAGAAAATCGCTTTCCATAGCGATGCGAGGTCACTCAATTGAGTCTTTTGTAAGCGCGGTCACTGCAGCGCTGAAAGACGGCTCGCTGACCGACTCGAGCTTTGACTCGGGCGGGATCATTCAGTTGTTTCGAGTTCCTAGAACGTCAACACCACTACCTGTCAAACATCAGTTCGACTTGTTTCGCAAGCACTGGGACTGTTGTGATATGATAGACCCGTATGGAGATCCAGCCACGTGGCCTAATGGGGCTTTGGCAGCAAGTGCGGTGGCTGAACAACAAAAGTGGCTGGTTTGGTTGCAAGAGGTCCAATCCCTGCAAAGAACATTATTCGTGTTGGTCCTGATTTGCGGCGGAAGCCCGAAGCGCGTGGCTGAGCTCAGTCAGGCACGTATACAGTCGACCGGACCGAGTGCGTGGGAGCAGCGCACCGTGTCCGTGGCGTATGGGACGCTCTCGTTTTGTGACGCGTACAGCAAGACCAGCACCGTGTCCAGCTCAGGCATCGTCAGCCGTCATTTTCTTCCACGCGAGCTAGCCTCTATAATTTTCATATACCTCACGTGCATCCGAGCGCTGGAGGCATCTGCAGCAGCCAGACTGACCCCTCAGCATGCGGTTGACGAACGTGCTGGCTCAGACTTGACATATCTGGCTTATGCAGGCTTCATGTGGACGTGGAAAGGCAAGCGAAGTTCCCCGTCTAATCTTGCCAACAGTGTGGTTCGCGCATTTCGCTCTCACATACATGAAGACATCGGCGTAGCTCGATATAGGCAGATGGTCACGTGCTTGGCTGAGGTGGCGGAACTCGTGACGTCCCGAACGACCCAGTCCTTGATCCGTGCTGGGCTGACTCAAGGCTCCGGCCATGCTGAGTCCACGCGGTCCAAAATTTATGGTAGAGTATATGCTGACTCTTCCATTGCCGAGCTACACGCTGCTGCCAGCGCAAGCTCGCTGTGGCACATTCAACTAGGTCATGAACCTTTGCTTCCGAAAACGGCGGCAGTCGGCCAGCAGATTGCCTCTCCAGAGCTAAAAACTGTAAGTCTACTGTTGGTTTTCCTATTAATTCAGTGTTGACCTTGTCGTGGTTTGCTGGAATCGTGACATGTTTGAGCTGTACAGAACGATACAATCATTTCGGGTGTGACTCCAAACATACCGTCGATCCAGCCGTCAGAAATGCTTCGCACGTTCAGCTCGCATCTGAGTACTTCGGCTGCGGCAAATCGTGTTCGGGGGCTGACTGCACTCCTGTTAACCCAAGGATCGCATCAAGACTTCCCCGGTACCCTCAGTTCGGAGACGGCCGAAGCTCTTGCTGTGATGTCAGTCGAGGTCGCAAGTCTGCGAGGCACGTCCCAAAGTCTACAGCTTCTTACGGGTGGAGCAAGCACCTTTCGCAGCGACCAACAAGCAGAGGGAGTTGCATTGTCTATGGTGCTGCCGTTCAGAGACGCACCCGACCCATTGCTGGTCGTTTTGCCGACTGGTGGTACGCATTTCAATGAGATGGTCATGATGACATTCGGTCGGTCATAATGACATTTTGGTCATGATGACCATTCAGTCATGATGACATTTCTGTCATCATGACAGGATCTGTGACCGTAGTGAATGCTGTCTGATTTGCCGCTGACTTTGGTTATGTGTGCTGTTTACTTCCGCTTAGGGGGGAAATCACTGTTGTGGATGCTTCCAAGCTTGCTGGAGCAGACACGTTCGTGCAGGATCACCACGCTGCTGGTCATCCCGCTGTTGGCCCTACGCGCGGATATTGAAGCGCGGTTGCAACGGCATGGGATACAGTATGTGCGCTTTAGCCCGGCTATCGAAACCAAGATGTTGGACACCGTGTATCCGTTTCCTTATGTTGTGGTTGCTGGAGTGGAGGACCTGGGCGATGCTCTTCTGCGGCATGTCTTGCTCAACCATTCCTTTATCAGGCGCTTGATACTTGACGAGGCACACTTGTGGATCACATCTTCAAGTTATCGGCCAGCAATGCAGCGTGTCGTCGGGCTTGCCAAGTCCGGCTTGGGGATGTTGCTGTTGAGCGCAACGATGACTTCGGAGATGTGGTCACATCTCAAGGCTGCATTCCAGTTGCAGCATGTGACGTGTACGGTTCTTCGAACTCCGAGTACTGCCCGATTGAACGTCAAGTACTCTGTCCAGCATGTTGTGGACGACAGTGCAGCACAGATATTGACTGCGCAGTTGATCAGCGCGCAAGCCGCCATCAGCAGCGGGGGTGGAATGTGCATTGTTTTCTGTTTAACCAAGCGGGTGTCAAACTCTATCGCTGAATACCTACGCACGGCTCTGCCACCTGCAACTATGATCTTCTCCTACCATTCAGACCGCAGCGCCGAGGACAGACATGGCATTTCCAAAGCCGTTCGTAGCCAGACATCGCTGCAGCCTATTGTCGTTGTGGCAACCATGGGATTCGGCACCGGCATCGACCTTCCTAATGTAGATTTGGTGATTAACATCGGAGGTGCCACGAGTTTGCTGGAATATAATCAAGAGAGTGGACGCTCCGGTCGAGACGGGCGAAGAGCTGATGCTGTTTGGATAGAGTGCCCACATTCTTCTAGGGTGCGCGACTACGTGCTGCCACCGGCTCAGCGGATGCCATGGGAGTCATATTCCATGCTCCAGAATTATGCGCTCCCAGATCATCACAGTGACGTGTGCTGTCGACGGGTGAGCCTGGCCCGTTCAGTGGACGACGAGCAGTGCAAATCGTGCCAAGCGTGGCAGGATTCACAACTCCCGGGCACTGCTGTCCAGCTTTGTGATGTTTGTGAGCTTGCGCTGAGTCGCTTGCTGGAAGCCCATGGTTCGTACGCTTATTCTTTACGTTGTTCTTTCTTGGAATCAAATCATCACTTGCTTCTTGAATTCCAGAATTCACCATGCAGCCGCTGACTGCACATGTTGGTCAATCCACCGACGAGCTCAAGTCCATGGGTCCATCGGGGTTCCTGGTGGTTCCAGTTCTGTCTGTTGTGGCGGGAACGGCATCTTCTGATCTCAGTGACCACGCTCTCCGTCTGCCACCAACTGTGTTGTCTCATAAGCGCCCGGCCAACGTTTCCGTGTCCCCTGATAGGCTTCCAGGTGTTCAACCTGCCACGCGCAAGCGCGGGCCGGACGGAAGCCGGTTGTCTATCAGCGGCTGTGCCGAGACAGTTCGCATCAATCTTGAAAGCACTATTTCAGTCTACAACGCTGACCGGGATTTGCTGCAGGATCTGAAGGATGGTATAGCAGCGCAGGTTGCAGTTGGTCCGAACTGTGATGGTTCAGCTATTGGAGCTTGCTTTATATGCCGCACATTTGCTCCGTCAGCAACATCGGCCAGGCGGGGGACATGTCTGAGAAGACATGCGTGTTTCACGTGCTTCAGTCTAAACCATGTTAAGTCGGCGTGTAAAGTCAAGTCCACGATATTGCTGGCGCGCGGGTCAATCTGCTATGGATGCGGACTGCCAGGTGGAGGGACCGGTGGCCACGTTGATTTTGCGGGGCGGACAGTCGAATTTGGTAGCTCATGTGGTAGCTACGCACATAACGTATTGTTACCGTTGTGCTGGTTTGCGTTTGCAGATGTGGCGATAATGGCTAGTGCCGAAAACCCTGCGCGGACGATCCGATCAGATCAGGGGTTTTATGATTTTCTTTTCAGCTGTCCTGTAGACAGCAGAGTTCCCAACATTATCCGATTTGCAGTGTGGCTTCTAAGATATTACTTTCGCTTGATTGTGTGAGCTCTGTCTGATGTAAAGCAAGAAAACAACCGCACATACTTGTACAAAGCAAGCAAGATTGGCTTTGCTGAAATTGCTACTGGTCATTATGACAGTATGGTCATGATGACATGTGTCCTAAACATGTCATTATGACCATGTAGCTGTTAATCCTAATTGAATGCACGGAATAAAGAGTAATTTGCTGTTCGACCACAGCGACGCGACAATTTGATTTCCAGTGCGCACGGAATTTTGTTGATGACGGAGCTCACAGATGCTGATGCGAGAGATTTTCTGTCGCCTGTGCCGGGTGGACGATTTGAACCTGGGTCCGCATGCACTGCACCTACAATTGGATGCGACGCGCCGTCACACCTGCAATCGTACTCGCTTGATTCCTCATCCCCTCCTTTTAGCAGATTGATTGATGAAATGAGTGCAGCAATGCACAATGAGATGGATGTCTCCACCACCACCACCTTTGGTGCAGTGGTTGAGCACAAACAGTGCACTGCTGTGACCGTCGATGATTTTCAATTGACGTCAGAGCAAATCGACGATTTTTTTAATTTTGCCTTGCCTATTCCAAGTAGCAATGCTTCATCTTCCACCAGTGCCGCTGGCAGTCGAGCCATTTTGCCTGTTCGTTTGAACCGAGATGAACCTTTACGGCGTCAACCGTTTGTTTCTAGTACTGGATCCGCTGCAGGAGCTCGCGTGTCTGTCACGACAGCGGACGAACATGTGTTGCAAAAAATTCGTTCCGTCGTAGCTACCCTACAGAAAGATCTCAAGTATCGTGGCGGCTGTTGCATTCCATGTGCTGTGCTGGACGTCGGCAGCAAGCCGGGTGGCCGCCGTCGTGACCGGTGCTCTCGCCACGGATGCCTGCGATGCGGCAGCCTCAAACATGCTTGTGCCACCTGCCCTGTTAAGCACATCACCGCTACTGCTCAAGCGAAGCTTTGTTACTTCTGTGCCTTGCCGATGAGAAAAGATCTGCGGGCGCATGTGCGAGCGGATGGCTGCGTTGCAGATCTCGGGAACGGCTGTGACAGTTTTGCGCGAGGTGTGGTCTTGCCAATAGGTTTTGCCATTTTCAACGGTGAAGCAGCGCTTTCGGAGTCGACCTGTCCTGTGCCACCACGTGCTCGGGACGACTTGGTTGCTTTCACTCAGTGGGCATGGAGTCTGCGCCCCGGTTCGAGCTTTTGCAATGCAGTACATCTTGTGTTGTGGTTTGTAAAAACCTTCAAATTCGCGTAGACCCCAGACTTTGTGTAGCGTTTTGTTGCTACGGTGTATCAGAGCTCGTGATGTGCAATAGCATTGCTTCTCTTGATGGGCTTTATCATGAAGATGAATCAGTATGCTAGCCCTCCCGGAACCCAGGCGGCTCCGATTCAACACCTGATGTACTGATTCGTCACGTAAGGTGATGGATTTGCGCAATCAGGCAAAGTCAGTTGACCAGTTTCAAGCCACAGAACTTCTTGTTCGTCGTGATGACAAGCATTGTCATCATGACATCGTTTGTCGTATTTGTCATGATGACTTCGTCTGTCATAGTGACTTTCGGTCATAGCGACATCATCTGGGTATACCGGGGTTATTCTTTATGTCCTCAATACCCGAAGATGTGTGCTTCGGATGTCATACATGCACTTTTGCCGCGACAAGGTCCTACCTTCACATAGCATAGAGAGTTCAGATGTCTGTGTAGGTGTAATAACCAGTTTAGCTATCACGCTGATGTCCTGACGTTTGGTGTGCATCGGTTCATCTATATTCCCTTGTGTCACCTCACAGCAACACAAGAACAAACAATCTTACGATTCCAGCATGGAGCTCCGATGGAATAAAGCACGGAAAACACTGATCCAATGAAGCTCAAAAGCACTGAAGCACCGAATCATGGTGGAGGCAGCGAAAGCGTGATATCGCAGCGTTGGAGTGATGTTGATCCGGTCTGCATCATCCGGTAATAACGATGCAAAGATTCAACATGTCTGGAAACGCCCAAATTGTCAAAATTATCATTGATGTTGTGGAAATAACAACCTCAGTGCGAGCTGAGATATCATCGCTCAACCATCATGTTGTACAAGGCTTGAAAACGAACAACTATCAAAGCAGATTACCTCATTTTGGCATCCGTTTGCAGTCCAATTGAACAGAAACATACACTTTGCAGAGAACCTGTGAAATCAGAGGTGACGTTGGCTGTCGTGATGGCTTCATTCATCATAGCGATGCTGATTGTCATGATGACTTCAGCAGTCATGATGACTTCAGCGGTCATGATGACTTCAGCAATCATGATGACTTCAGCGGTCATAGTGACTTCAGCGGTCATGATGACTTCAGAGGGTCATGATGACTTCAGCGGTCATGATGACTTCAGCGGTCATGATGACTTCAGCGGTCATGATGACTTCAGCGGTCATAGTGACTTCAGCGGTCATGATGACTTCAGCGGTCATAGTGACTTCAGCGGTCATGATGACTTCAGGGGTCATGATGACTTCAGGGGTCATGATGACTTCAGCGGTCATGATGACTTCAGCGGTCATAGTGACTTCAGCGGTCATGATGACTTCAGGGGTCATAGTGACTTCAGCGGTCATGATGACTTCAGGGGTCATGATGACTTCAGGGGTCATGATGACTTCAGCGGTCATGATGACTTCAGCGGTCATGATGACTTCAGCGGTCATAGTGACTTCAGCGGTCATGATGACTTCAGGGGTCATGATGACTTCAGAGGTCATGATGACTTCAGCGGTCATGATGACTTCAGCGGTCATGATAACTTCAGCGGTCACAGTGACTTCCGGTGTCATGATGACATCGGTGATCATAACGCCTTTGGATGCGTTGGCTGTCATAATTGCTTCAGGAATTATAGTGACATCATGACTTCGGCGGTGGTACTGACGTTCGCTGTCATGATGACATCGGTGGTCATAGTGACGTTAGCTGTCCATATGATTGCATTATCATAGTGGCTTCAGCGGTCATGGTGACTTTGGTTGTTGTGATGACCTCGGGATACTGACTCCAGCGGTCATATTGACGCTGGCTGTCATAATGACCTCAGCGGGTATCAATTCTGTGATGGTCGCAGTGAGATTGGTTGTCATGATGACTTAGTGCTCATGCCGACACTGGTTGTGGTGATGACTGCAATGTATAAGCCGACGTCGGATGTCATGATGATCTCGGCGGTCATGTAAACTTTAGTCGCCATAGTGTCGTTGTTTGTGATTACGACTTCCGCGGTCATAGGGACGATGGTTGTCATGAATCCATCTGTATGATGTCAAGTTCGTTGTTAGGCAATGACTTTTGACTATGCAAAGAGCGCACGGCATTGACAGCGTGGAATCCCTTGAACCAGTGTCGCGGATGTCGCTTTGGGTCGTTATTGTTGATGAGTATGGATTCCCGCTTAAAAATATGAGTCTTTAGAGATACCGGAAGCTGTTCAGCTGGCAGCAAGGCGTCACTCCGTATGTAAACTCACGTGAACAAGGAGCTGTTTCATGCAGAGCTTGAATCGAGCTACACCGGGCTCCAAGATTCTGCTCATAGAACTGGGCATCTGAGAAACTCTGGGGCTGTAATGACTGATTTTGTCATTCGGGTACGATAAAAATGGCTTCAGCTTACCACAATGCATGTAATAAGATTTGCATGTGCACCTTGTGCCATGACACTTTGCTCTGATATGATTTTCTCATTGGATTCCATGGTGAATTCCGCGCAGACTGGTTTCAGCTTTGGTGCCGTTTTGGTGCCGTTTTGGTGCCGTTTTGGTGCCGTTTTGGTGCTGTTTACCTGGTTTCGCTGATTTTCTTTAGGTATTCACCAGAATAAGCGACCGGACTGAATCGATGGCGGCTTTATCGAAACTGCGCTGTCGATTGAACATGTATCGAGGAAGCAATCGGTGGACCAGCTCTCCTGATTGCGTATGCTGCACGTAAAGGCTAACCAAACTGTGAACGTGGGTACACTGTTTGTCGAGCGAATTTGAAAGCATTCTTCAACGGTTCACTGAGTTTTGGGGTGAATGCGGTGCAATATTTCGTCACTATGATACCATGTTATTCAATGAAGCGATGAAAGCGCAATTGACCTGAGTGTGAGTCTCGACAATGATCTTTTTTTTTATATCAATGCGAATGATCAATCTTCATTAGATTAGCGATTGCAAGAATGATATACATGAAAAAATTTATGGCATCCTTCGAATGGATTCACAAACGCATGTTGCACCACTGCGAGGACACAATCGACAAACCGGATCCTGACATCTTCTTAAAAGGCTTTTGTAACGTCCTCGTGAGGTTTTGGTGAGGTTTGGTGAGGTCAGTGAGGTTTTCATTCTCCCGTATGCAACAATAGCAGATTAGCGTGCAATTTGATTTCCAAACGACGAACGAAGTGCATAGACCACAGTCAAAAAACAAGCGGCTCCTGTGCGGCACGAAAAGCTGATGACAACTTTTGAATGAGCAAACCTAATACCAGCGCCGTTTGGATCTCAGTCAGTCTCTCTCTTTCGACATCAGGAGAGTCCACATCTCAACCGGTCTCTTCATCACTGAGATGTGGACTCTTCATGACTGAGATGCGGCCATAAATATCGGTTGAAATGTGATCACTATTGGACCCCCTCTTCACGCTTGCTTAAGATGTTCTAGTTTGATCACGCAACGAAAAAGTCATGACTGTGGGCAACGTGGCTCAACGAAAAAAGCATTTATCGTAACAAAAAAGCGTCGCTCAGCAATCGCAATTGGTTTGGTGCCACATAGCATTGAATGCCATGGCATCATTCTCCCAAACTGCACTGCGGCATGCTAGCGTACAGTGGACTGCGACACTAGCTCAGAAGAGAATGCACCAAGCTGCCGCTTTTTTCGTTTTTTGTCAGCATCGAGTCTTGACATCCGAATGCATTTCTGACACTGGCAGAATGCAACCACTGTTCAGAACGGTCTTTGGTCATGCACGTATTGCATCTGCATCGTTTTCGTTTGCTTTATTTTGTTGATTTCCGTAGATGTATTTGAGAAGCAGAGCTGTATTCGCAAATACGTGTGAGTGCCCAGTTCAGCACTGAGCCAAGTCGTCGAAAGATTTTGCAATGCATTGAGTGGCCTTTGCAAATTCACGCCCCATGCAGTTGTCATGGATCAGAGTCGCTTATTTTGGTCCCCATATCAGCAAGCGAGCAATAAATGGACTGCCTGTTCACGTGATCTATGTTCAACGTTCTATGCAGCGTTAATCAAATCGCAGTGCTGCTGTTGAGAGCACGGTGCTTTGCTAATGAGCCCCATGCATGCAGTTAGCATAGTCGGTACGTCCAGACGCTGCCACGAGTGCCAGCTCATAACGGTATTGTTCAAGCGCCAGATACCTGAACCAGCTGTGTTGGGATGTTGGAGTACTTCTGAAGCGAGCCTCTCTCTCTCTCGATCAGTCTCAAGCTTCTGAGCAGCTACACTGGATTTTACGATCGATTGTTGGGGGTCAACATGCAGATGGAAGACGTACTTCTTGGTGAGGTCACAGAGCAATAATCCCGATTTTTGATATGAATTACAACATCCATGCATTATCAATGCCGTGAAACTTGAAAATTGATGGATCGGAACATTGCCACCGATTGACTGCTTGCTTCCGACACGGTTCGCTGGAGTGAAGCTCATTTTCGGAACTTGATGTAGTGGCATCGTGCTCCATAGTTTTGTTAAATCGACGGAGCTGCAACGACGGTGGCAGCCACTTCAGGATGTAACATTGTGAGCTGCTCCCCAGCAACACAATGAGCGCGCCATGCTCGGCGAGAAGGAATCAATGCATAAATATGATTTGTGATGATGCCAACAATGTCGTGCACACAGTGTATGGCATACGATGAGCGCGAGTAAAACAATACCACGGGCTGAAAACGCATCCAAAACATCGCGACGATGCACAGCGTCCCCAGTCAAGCTACCCGCCTGGCGCGAGCATCTGGCGCGAGCTCATGCCGTTCGATTCAAGCTTTCTATCAGCGCTCACTAGCTTCGTCATGATTGATATTCTACGACACCATCTCGCGGCGACCGAAACCTCCCCAGGATTCAAAACTGGTCCGCCAGCAACCCTCAACAGCTTGCAACGATTGAGCATGCACAAGGTGCCGAATGTTATTCCAATGGTTTGCGCCCTGGCAGATTGTATCAAGAA
>Ga0163146_10006014_pt1 | contig 13955 bp, 11 predicted proteins | sample OliLakLV19MP7G1_FD_148648 | JGI IMG/M metagenome (GOLD analysis project Ga0163146, IMG submission 148648) | Freshwater microbial mat bacterial communities from Lake Vanda, McMurdo Dry Valleys, Antarctica - Oligotrophic Lake LV.19.MP7.G1 | ecosystem: Environmental > Aquatic > Freshwater > Lake >... | reverse complement strand
AAAAATTTAATAGGTTAAATCCACTCCAAAAGTTGGTATTCTATTCGGAATAGTTTTTTTGCAGTACGCACACGCGAATATTGATTTTATTGCTTTTTTACGCTTCACATTTTTTGCTTCAAACCGCCCGTAGTGCAGCCGATCGTTCCGGCTGAACCGGTTTCAGGGTCATCGTGCAACGTTAATACACTAAGAACACAACACATACATAGCCACCTGCTTGGGGGGATGGCCTTAAGCGGATTTTAGTCCGCGAAACAGAGTGGCACACGCACCACGTTTGGTCGGTTCTTTGTTTCGCAGACTTTAGTCCGCCTAAGTTAATCGTCGTATCCGAGTGAAAAAATTTTCAAACGCATCGTTGTTCGTTCTACCGACGCTGTGGGTAAATAGTTGCTATTATTTTTAATTTAATAAACCGCTAAAAGCTTAACCATGAAAAAAATGCGCACTCCAACTTTATGCTCAGCAATCTTAGTGTTGCTGTGTTCCTGCGATCCGGAAAATAACGCGCCGGAGATTACTTATCCAAAATCCTTTGAATTATCGGGCTACGACATTGACGAAACCCACTATCGGGTAGTGACGGCCAACGGCTTCGCAACCCTGCCTGATAATGGCCCCTTTGCAGCTTTGTACATTGCTGGGATTGACAGAAACGTTAGACAGCTACCTGCCTGAATTGGAGTTGTGCTCAATAGTTCTCCTTTCTGAAACGGAAGCTACCCTTCACGGCTGCAATGGCGGCGAAAGCGTGACGGCAACGTACAGCATTTCCGGCGACGATATTGTTTTTACCTCTACCGAAGCGGGTGGCGGCCAGATCGCTTTCACCAAAACGGGGGATTTTTCTTCCCTGAAAATTTGTAATAAGGAACATCGCAATAATAAGTTCGCGTTTTCGGCGTGGGGATTTTTTCAGCGGACAAGGCGCAAGAAGGGAGCGTAGCCAAAGCTACGTGACCGACGAAGGCAATTGCGCCGACTGAAAGCAATTGCGGGAAGTCCGGTGGGAAACGCAAGTTCGGCGTAGCCAAAAGCCACCGCCCAAATCGGGAAGTTATTATTTCGGCGTTCCTAAGTTCATTTTCAACAGCTATTACGACGATTTTTTTAACCGTGTCGAATATGTCTTTGAACTTCGGGAATGCAGCAACGACGACTTGAATACCCTGCTGAACAACTTTCGCGCAGAACAGAACCTCATGGCCGGGGATACGGTGGTGGTCAGTTATGTGAATTTTTTGTTCCCGGAGATGGAGTAAGGGGCAAATTTGCGAAGGGACAAGGGGCAAAGAGCAATCCTGTTATTCGACAATTTGTCTGTTTGCCAATTTGCCTATTTGCCAACTTGAGTCGTACCCGGTTCAAACAGCCTGATCTATTTTTTTATCCAAAATAATTAAAACCATGAAAATTTTAATGCTGACGCTGGTGGCGGCGGTGATGATGTGGTGTGTAAATGGAAATGGCACGGATAAGACTCCCACGCATTCACAGACAGATACAACTATTTTGAGGCAGCCTGCTGCTTCCCTACAGTCCGTTCCTTATAAATCAGACACTGTTGCTTCCTCCTATTTCACAATAACATTCGAGGGGCATAAAGTGCCTGTACAATTGAGGTACAATGACGGAAAGCGAAGAGAGATGCCTGCCTATACTCACCTTTTAAAGGATGGGGAAGTCGTGCATACCCACTCACCTTTTAAAGGATGGGGAAGTCGTGCATACCCCTAGCAGTGGGCTTTAACGAACGCCTCATGAAGGGAAGGAGTGGCTACAAATTACAGAAGTATTGGAAGGCGTTCTACTCTATTGTGTTTATGGCGGCGAAGGTATGTATAATGGTGAATTGCTACCGGCACGTCCAATGCTCCTGAAGCTTGAATATTATGATTCCACGTACAGCAAGCTGCGCCACACTTTTGAGTTCAGGAAACACAATCCATATACAAAGGATAAGAACTCAAAAATTGAATTCGAAGAGTTTTTTGATGCAGAAGCAGGTTTTGCGTATGACCGGAGCACACGAAAGCCTTATAAGTACTGGACCCAAACTGACCTCCAGTCTTTTGACAACCAATACATAGGAATATCTTACCAACTGCATCATCGGAATAAGAACAATGCACTCATTAAAATTACAAGTACACTTATTGCAGTTAATGCGGATGGTCAGGTCGTTTTTCGCAAGAAAGATATGGATATGCTACCCCCTCCTTAGTAACACAAGATGGCCGTTATTTTGTAGTTCAGTTCGGCTTGTTGGAGAATATACAAAATTTCTCTAATAAAATTAAAAATGAAGGTTTTCGTATTTATGAACTGGCAACAGGAAAGATCATTTATGAAGAACAGGCGGAAATCCCATCAATTCGTTATGATGCACCTTACGAATATCATGATCCTTATGTCAAGATAAGCAAAACTATTTTAGGAAAAGAAAGTGTTGATCGAACACAAATCATTTTCGATCTAAACAACAGAATCAAATATGAGAAGAGATTTACGGAAGAGGAAATAAAAGAATCTTCCAAAAACTGGCGAAAGTTAGATGCTTCCCCCAGAGGTCTTCTGGACTTTTATGAATTTTCTTCCCAAACCTTTTAAAATTCGGAACCTATGAAACCCTTTAAATTTTTCATCATATTCATTTTGGGATTAAGTGCTTTTAACTCAACGCATGCACAACAGCTTATTCAATTCAGAAAGCATACCAACGGAACTACCTATGGCAACCCCGCTAATTTCCCGCCAACTGGCGTTGCTGACGATTTTGGCCCCCGTAAGCTAACTGACAACTGGCATGGCGCGATTGACTACAATGCTAATCCCAACGGTCACTCGGCCATATGACGAATTTTATTTCCCTGATTTTATCACACGCATTCACAAAGATGATCTCACCAATGAGACTTCACCAACGAAGCTATCCCATTGCCCAATGAGTACTCGCTATAATGATGGACGCTATCAAATAAAAGCGAGGGTGACGAATATTCGAAATGCGAATACGGATTCACCAGCCAATAATTTAACCATAGACAACTACAAACCCTTCATCCGCTCCGTAAAAGTGCAGGCAAATGGAAATACCTTCTACCACAGAAGATGGGATTGTGATGATGATGGCTGCCAGGGAATGAAGTTATCGCCTTTGCCGGTTGTTCCCAATATCCTGAAAAGCGAAGTCAGCGGAGGGCTGTATGTGACCATTGAAGCCAGCGAGCCACTGCAAGCGGCTGCTTTGCAGGTCAGTAGCCTCAGCAACATCACCCGGACCTGGCACCAGGAAGATGGGCGGTTAAGGCAATTCCTGATCAGCCCTTCGCAGGTAAACACGTTATTGTCAGCACAAAGCATCGTGCTCAAGTTTACAGGCACCGACTGGAGCAACAATGCGCTGCTGGCTCTGAATGCTTCCCATGCGGGTTCTTCCTGTGTGAAGATACCAAAACGCACCGGCGACAATAGCTGGGGAGACAATATGGCTACCGGTACTGATGTTGTTCATTTCTTCAACCCCGGCTGTGGCGGCCCACGTGACGGTGAACCTACCCTTACCATCATCCCAGACGAAAGTTGCTTCAACTACGGCACGGGCATCACCTGGGAAGTCACCCAACCCGCTAATCATACTGCTGCTGACGGAGCCATTGTATTGAATGTAGAAGGCGGCATCGAGCCCTACCGCTACGAGTGGTCAAACGGTGGCACTACGGATAAAGCGGAAGGTCTCGCGTCCGGCGAATATTGCGTCACGGTGTACGATGCCTTGTGCTGCGAGCAGGAGGTATGCATCGAGCTATGTCCGAATATCGGGATGCCTCCTGTTATTGTTGGCGGCTCTTCTACCTGCATGGTTCAAACAGCCTGATCTATTTTTTGACAGGGTTTCCCGCACAGGGCTATCCTTACACTTACCTCTGGAATACCGGCCAAACAACTCTCAGCCTGTTTTACATCCCCAGCGGCACCTATTCCCTAACCGTAACCGATGTCAATGGCTGCACAGTAGAAGCAAGTTATACCCTTTTTGCGGCGGGGGAACCTATGGTTATCTTTGAATCGGCACCACCCTGCCCGGGCATAAATAATGGACAGGTCGCTGCTGCCGCCTATACGCCGGATGGCACGGGTGGTCCCTACAACTTTGTCTGGAGTTCCGGCTTAATCGAGTTCAACAACTACCTTAGCGAACTGAATAATGTTGGGCCGGGCAACTACTGCGTTACAATTACGGACGCGAATGGTGGCGGGGCTTGTCCGGTAGTCCGCTGTGTGCAACTGAATGCTTTAGTACCCGACAGTCCGCTGACCCTGAAAAAGGAAGACGTCGTCAACTCCTGTGGCGAATCCCCTTCCGGCAGCATAACGCTGGATATTTCCGGAGGGATACAGCCGCAGTCCGGGGGTGTTTATGCATATACCATTCAATGGGCGAATGGCCTCGGTTCATCGCCAACCCTCTACAATCTTGCCCCCGCAACCTATTGTTATACCGTAACCGATTATTGCGGCGCTACGGCTTCCGATTGTGTAGAAGTGCTGGAACAGGAAAATACAGCTTTTGATTTAGAATTACAGGCGATACAGCACGTTTCGGCACCAAATCAAAATGATGGCTTGGTTGCTGTTGTTCCGACAGTTTCAGGGGATTATTCCTTTCAATGGAGCAACAACGTGAATGGTGCAAGCATCAATAGCGTGGAGCCGGGAACCTATTCAGTTACGGCAACGAACTTGACAACCGGGTGTAGCATCATACGATCCTATGTCATAGAAGATTGCCAAAACGTCCCCACTTTTGATGCAAGGCTTGTTGGTGACCTGGTCGGCGCAGCGCCGGCAACTTTCCACGCCCAAATTTCTGAAGCAGGCGGCGCTTTTTCCGGGGATATTCCGCCAGGTTTTTCCGTCGTTTGGGAAACACACCAGGATGGCGTGATTGGGCATGGGGCAACCGTGACGCTCCCTGCCAATTTTAGTGGAAACTGGGTACAAGCTACTGTCTCGAACGGATGCACCGAAAAAGTGCTCTACAAACCAATATTGCGCTGCCCGGCAGCCTCGCCAAATTTTAACAACCCACTCAGTTTTTTTGTCACCGGGCGCAAGCAGCCTTGTACTGGATTTTCTGATGGCAGCATCACGCTGGTCATTCCAAAACCGGGAAATGGCGATGCCGTAGCTGTTGTGATGGATGAAAACTTTGAAATTCCGGTCAGCGGCGGGGACGAAGATTTTTATTATGTTGAAATCGGAAACCTTCCCGGAAACGTTGAAATAGGACTCCAGATTACGGTTGGTGATTGTACTTACGATTTTACGTTCAATCTGGGAGAACGAACACCAGAGCAGCAATTTGATCGCCTTGAGGGAGATGTTTGTTTCTTTAATGAAGCTTGTGATGGAATTTCATTTCTCCCCGAAAATCAACTTCAGGTTCCGGCTACTTTGCACTGGACCAACTCACAAGGCACCTCTTTTGTGCAGTGCAAAACGCCATTGCTTTGCAATGATGTTCAAGTGGGACACAAAGAATTTAGCAAACGATGGGTTACTGCAATTGAGTACGAAAACACCCTTCTGGAAGCTCTTAACTCGCCAAATTACCCGCCTTCGTATATCGAAACAATTCTTGTATCAGCACGAGCAAGGACTCATCAGTTTACTCCCCCTTGCAGGAATGTTAAATATTGCAGAGGAAATTTGCAGTATGTGGCCAAAGCTCCGGCACTGACACTGGCCTCTAATAATGTAGTCGAGTTGGGTAACGGCTGTCGGATGGCGGATTGTGCATTAGAAAATATTGTGGTTTGTCCTGAAGACGCAGACTTGTTTGGTGGTATCCAGACAGGAACGAACTGTTTTCCCCGAAGCCGGAATGTTTTTGATCTTATCGTAAATATGGCTTCCATGGCAGAAGAATTTGGAGAAATTTTTACTAATTCACCATTATTTGAATTCCTGAGTCAAAATCAGCTTAGGCAAGAAGCTAAATGTGCCAATGTTATATATTGTCAAAGTGATTTCTCCATTATTGATGACAATATTGATGAGATTAATTGCTTCGTTCCGCTTTATTCTTGCGGTGCTTACGTCGGCGAAAGTTGTTCTTCTACTGCTGTTTATAACGCTTCAGGGACGTTTATAGGCTATCGGGTACTTTGTCAGGCGAGCGGATTTCCTAATGATTGTCCTGAAGTAGAAGTAGAAGTGAAAATTATTAAAGTAAGCGATGTAGTACTCCAACAATCAGAAAATTTTAGTGGAGATAATCTCTTCAAGGCAATTATTGATACTTATGATGAAGAAAAACTGATCAACTTTTGCCTTGCACAAGATGGCGACATCGCTAATCCAAAAGGAATGATGAATACGGCTCAAGGCTTTGCCATGGATGATTTCGATCCTTTTGGGGATCGTGTTTTCAAAACAAAAACAGATACAACCACAACTCATTTTGTAGAGGACTGGGAAAAACAAATCACCTGCTACATGGCAGCATAGGCGACAAAACCATCGGCCAATACGTCTTTTCCAACTTAGTGGCTGCTACAAAGCGGGCTTATATTTCTTTTATAGCCCCCCTTTAGTCCTGAAGGCGGGGTGGTTGCCCTTTCCGGCGAAAATGAGGAGGCACTCCTGGCTACAGCGCAAATCCCGTCTTTGGCCAACGAGGCCGGTGACCTTAGATCAAAAATCGCCGTCTTCCCCAACCCGTTCAACAACAAAGTCCGCATCCGGGCATCCGAAGACGCCATTGCTGTGATACAGGTTGCCAATGCGTTGGGTCAAACGATTTATGATTCCAGAGACCAGGTTTTCAGCAACTTTGAAATTGAGTTTGGCGAAAATGCCAGCGGAATTTATTTCCTGAAGTTCTACGATCATTCGGGCGCTTTGGTCGCTACCAAAAGCGTCGTGAAAATGGACAAAGGTCTATGACAATAGCTTTATAACCACTTCAGAGAAGAGCGTGGCGCATTTGTTGCCACGCTCTTCCCCTTTCAATTCAACCGCCATCCCCAAAAACTTGAATACATCGTGCATCGCACCCACTTTTTTTATATTTTTGCGTCAAATATCCTGAATGGATCAGACTTTGAAGCTGTACAACAGCCTGACGCGCGAGAAAGAAATCTTCCAACCCTTACACGAAGGCCGCATTGGCATGTATGTGTGCGGGCCTACTGTTTATAACGATGTACACCTTGGTAATTGCCGCACGTTCATCAGTTTTGACATCATTTACCGGTACCTGACGGCCCTCGGTTACAAAGTGCGCTACGTACGCAACATCACCGATGTGGGTCACCTGCTCGACGATGGCGAAGACCGCATCCTGAAAGGTGCCCGACTGGAACAGGTGGAACCTATGGAAATCGTGGAAAAATACACGAACGGATTCCACCACATCATGCGTATTTTCAACGTCTTACCGCCGAGCATTGAGCCACGTGCTACCGGCCATATTCCGGAGCAGATCGAAATGGTGGAAGCCATTCTCAAAAATGGTTATGGCTACGAGCGCAACGGTTCGGTCTATTTTGACACGCTGAAATTCATCAAAGACAAAGGCGTTTACGGCCAGATTTCGGGTAGGGTAGTGGACGAGCTGCTTGCCGAAACCCGCGAAAACCTGAAAAACCAGGACGAAAAAAACCATCCTGCCGACTTCGCCATCTGGATGAAAGCGGCACCCGAACACATCATGCGCTGGCGCTCCCCGTGGTCGGAAGGGTTTCCGGGGTGGCACTTAGAATGCTCGGCCATGAGCACAAAATATCTGGGCAAAACCTTCGACATCCACGGCGGCGGCGGCGACCTCAAGTTTCCGCACCACGAAAACGAAGTGGCTCAGAGTTACGGCGCTTGCGACTGCGCCCCGGCTCGCTACTGGCTGCACACCAATATGTTGCTGCTGAATGGTAAGAAGATGAGCAAAAGCGATGGTAACACCATCAGTCCCAACGAATTATTTGCCGGCGAAAGCGTCCACGTTTCCAAAGGCTACAGCCCGATGGTCGTGCGCTTTTTTATGCTTCAGACCCACTACCGCAGCACACTGGATGTATCGGACGAAGCATTGCAAGCCGCAGAAAAAGGTTACCTTCGCCTCATGGAAGCCATGCGACTCCTGCAGGAGATGCAGCACCCCGGCAATGGCTCGACTACGGCACTCGACGCAGAACTCAACCAGTTGATGGACGACGTGCATGCTGAAATGAGCGACGATTTCAATACGCCAAAATCATTGGCTCGGTTGTTTGAATTAGTGACGAAAGTGAACAGTTTCAAAGGCGGCCAATTGTCGCTTGCCGATATTACGGACGAGAGTCTTGAAAAACTGAAAGCGACCGTGAACCATTTTGTCTTTGACCGTGAACCATTTTGTCTTTGATGTGTTTGGATTGTTAGATGAATCCCAGCAAAGAGGATCCGGCGACAGTAAAACCCTTGATGGCCTGATGCAACTTGTGATAGAAATCAGACAAGAAGCCCGCACCAGAAAAGACTGGGGTACCTCAGACAAAATCCGCGACGTGCTGGCAAACCTGCAACTTCAGTTGAAGGACGGCAAAGAAGGGACGAGCTGGGAAAAAATTGTTTAACGGGTTGATTTAGTAAGATATTAAGCCTTCCGTAAGCTTTTGATAGCCAATACGGAGTTTAAGTCATTGAACAGTAGTAGGGTTGCGACAAAAAAAAAAAATAAAAAAAAATAAAAATTTGTTGCAATTTAATCAAGAAGCGTTATATTTGCGTTATCAAATGCATTAGAAGAGAGCAAAAGCCTAAAAGAAAAGCTCATCGTTTCAGTGCCTTTGACCACAAATCGAAAAGTGCGTCTTACTCGCAATAAAGAAGTTTTCATTTGGTTTTTTGGGGTTATATTAGAGGCGGTCACCACAAATGATCGCCTTTTTTTATTCTACCGACATTTAGTTCCGTAGGGACTCAATGGACAGGCTTCAAGTTTCCAACAAACAATACACACCTTTCCCCCTGCTTTTAAGCTTATTCGTTTTGTCTTTCACGCTTGAACATCAAATTAAGAACAGGCGCTTACAAGTCTCTGTTGAGCAGAAATTCTGCTAATTCATACAGGGGCAATTTTCGGACGTCTGGCACAGCAACCTGATCTAAGTGTCTGATTGCTTGATGGTGATAATGGTTCCTTTCTTCTTTTGCAAGATCAGGTGCCTTAAATTGTCGGAGCAGGGTAGTCACTTCCTGGATTTTGGCCTGTTCGTCGGTTGTCGGCGTGCTTATAAGGCGCAACAAATTCGCTTTAGCAACGGAATCGGCAAGTTCTAACGCTTTCAAAATCAGGAAGGTTTTTTTATTCTGGACGATATCGCCGCCGGTTTTTTTGCCAAACTTTCCGGCGTCCCCAAAAGTATCGAGGAGGTCATCCTGTAACTGAAAAGCAATGCCGAGTTTGCGACCAAATTCATAAAGGTGATGGAGGTCGGAATCGGAAGCACCAGCGGTCATAGCGCCCATTTCAAGGCTGCAACCTAAGAGCACCGCTGTTTTATATTCGATCATGCGCAGGTACTGTGGGATGGTTACGGTGTCCATCCGTTCAAAATCAACGTCCCACTGTTGCCCTTCGCAGACCTGAATGGCGCAGCGGTTAAAAGATTTGAGGAGGCGGACGTTCAGGGGCGCATCAGCGGCATCGAGCAAGTACTGCTGGGCATAGATGAGCATCACATCCCCGGAAAGGATGCCGGCATTCAGGCCAAAGTGGCTGTGAACGGTTGGAATACCGCGGCGCAAAGGGGCTTCATCCATAATATCGTCGTGGATGAGGCTGAAATTGTGAAAAAGTTCAACGGCCATGGCCACGGGCAATGCCTGCCGGAAATCATCGGCAAAGACATGGTACCCCATGAGTGCCAAAAGCGGACGCAGTCTTTTGCCGCCCATCCGGAGAATATAGTTGACCGGCTCGTATAACCCGTTCGGCTCCCGGGTAAAGTGTCCCTGACCGAGGTATTGTTCAAAAACCACTTTGTAATTTTCAACAGAATGCATGCTTAACGAATTTCGATTTGGCAAATATACCCTGGATTTTGAGTACACCATTACAGAAACAAATTTTACACTCCAGTTATGCACATCAATATTCTAATTGTCGAAAGCAATGCTTCCGATGTGGAACAAGTCAAAAATTGTCTGGATCAGGTTGCGTTTCCCTACAACATCATCCACGCTGATTCTTACACCGAGGGATTGGTAGCCTTGAGGGAACAAACCATTCATCTCGTCTTGCTTGACCTTTCGTTGCTCGGTAATCCCTCGTTGAATACCTTTAGAAATTTTCTACAGGAAGCTCCGGAGGTTCCCATCATTGTGATGACTGGCCCTAAAACGGAAGCAATCGGGTTACAGTCGGTCAAAGCCGGGGCGCAGGATTATCTGATTAAAGGAGAATTCGATGGCAAACAGTTGACCCGAATCATCAAATCTGCATTTAAACGGTTTGAACAACAAACGGCACTGAAGCTGCAAACAGAAGCATTGCCCATGAAGGACAACCGCATGCGGGATGCGCAGGAAATCGCAAAGTTTGCGACCTGGGATATGGATCTGGTTTCCAACAGTATGACCTGGTCGAAAGAAATGTACAAAGTTTTTGGATATGAACCGGATAGTTTTGCACCGGCACTGCGCGATTACAAAGACTATGTACACATTGAGGATCGTAAAATTGTCTCTGATTTTTTTGAAGAAGCCATCAAAACCGGAAAGCCGGTTAAAGCCGAACACCGCATCCTTATCAAGAATCGAATAAAATACCTCCTTGCCCAAGCTCGGGTCAACTATGAAGAACGCTCCAATAAAATCATGTTGATTGGAACAGTGCAAGACATCACGGAACAAAAAGAAACGGACCGCAACAAAGCACAAAACCAACAGCAATCCCCCACCATCAAAGAAGAAGCGCTTTCCAAACTCAGTTTCAGCGTTCGAACGCCGTTGTCTTCCGCCATGAACCTTTTGTACCTGCTTCAGCAAACCAAGCTCTCGGCGCAACAACGGGATTTTGCAGAAGGACTGAAAACCTCTTTCGACGACCTCTACTTAGTCCTCAACAACCTGCTCAACTACGTCCTGTTGCTGACAGAAAGTGCGAGCACCCACGAAGAAGAGATCCGGATGTCTACTATGCTGGGGTCTTTACAAAAGGTGCTGTTGCTGAAAGCCCGGCAGGAAAACATTGAACTGAACTTCAAAGAGGAAACTTCGCTGCCAAAAACCATTGTCTGTGATGTGGAAAAAGTAACCCAGGCTATTCACAACGCCGTTATTCTGGCGCTGCGGAATACGTTCCCCAAGAGCCCGATTGACGTGATTTTGAATAAAAAAATATATGGAAAAGGCCGGATCAGTTTGCAGGTAGAGGTGCGATATGCGGGCAAAGAATTGATCACTGAAGGCTTTTCGCAGATTATAGATTCAAAGGAGAACTGGCAAAACCTGCTTTTCCTGAATGACGAGAACGAAGAGTACGACCAACTTTGCCTGTTCATTTTATTCAAACTGACCGATTTATTGGGGGGTAAAGCAGAAATCCTGAATACGCAAATGCGCCGCAGTACTATTTACTTAGAATTACCTTTTTCCTCTTCGGAACTGCCCAAAGCAGGGATCAAAAACAAACCCATTGCGCCCATCAATATTTTGCTGGTGGAAGACCATATTCTCAATCAGATTGCTACCCGCCACGTACTTACTTCCTGGTCGGAAATGGTTTCCGTTGAAGTCGCTTCCAATGGCATGGAAGGCATTGAAAAGTGGCGCGGGAGCCGCTATGATGTGGTGATTATGGACATCGAAATGCCCGTCATGAACGGCATAGACGCCGCTACTGAAATCCGACGCCAAAGCGATATTCCCATTATCGCGCTGACCGCTAACGCTTCTAAACAGGAAGAAGAGCGTTGCCTGCACAGCGGGATGAACGGCTACCTGAGCAAACCCATTAAGCCGGAGGAATTACAGATGCAAATTTTGCGGGTACTAAGCTAAGGAACGTCGCAAAAATAACTTCCCGATTTGGGCGGCGGCTTTTTGGCTACGCCGAACTTGCATTTCCACCGGACTTCCCGCAATTGCTTTCAGTCGGCGCAATTGCCTTCGTCGGTCGCGTAGCTTAGGCTACGCGCTCTCCTCGCGCCTTGTCCGGTGAAAAAATCCTCACGCCGAAAAGAGGAACTTATTATTGCGACGTTCCTAAGGCTCAAACACTGAGCTACAAAAGACGAGTTATAGGGGTAATACAATTGCCTGGTGCCACATAACACCTGAAATACAATGAGACATCCCGAAAATTCAGGATGTCTCATGTATTATCTTGAAAAAAGAAACTGCTTCGCTTACTCAAGCCTGAACTTCACGGGCAGGTTGAACTGCACGCGAACCGGACGCCCGCGCTGTTTGCCAGGCGTCCATTTGATATTTTGTGAATTCATCAGTTCAACGACGCGCATCGCTTCCTGGCCGCACTGGGCACCAATATCACGTACGATCTTGATATCCGTTACTTTGCCGTCTTTTTCAACTACAAAGGTGATAACCGCTGTACCTTCTACGCCGTTTTCACGGGCGATGGCAGGGTACTTGATGTTTTTATAGATAAATTCAAGCATCTTTTTGTCGGCACACTGCTTCCTCTCGGCTTCTGTTCCACCGGCAGTTTCACAGCCTGGGAACCGTGGCATCTGCTCCACTACTTTGAAGATTTCAGTTTCCTCTTCTTTTGGAGGCGGTGGTGGTGGTGGTGGTGGCGGTGCATCAGCTACCGGCGCGGGACGTTCAACTTCCGTTTGATCGTCAATACTCTGATCCTGAAAAACCGGCGTTTCTTCCGGTACCAAATCATCCGGCACAGCCTGGATCACAGGGGGTGGTGGCGGCGGTGGCGGTGGTGGCGGCTCGGCAGTACGCGGCGGTTCGATTTCGATGTCTTCATCCATCACCAGCGCTCCGTCCGGGATGAAAATTTTGTCTTCGTACTGCGTTACTCCGAATGCCAGCGCGCTTAATCCAACAGCGATAGCCAGACCGAGGTTGAAAAAAGTGCCGCTGAGCCGGAATGAATCCGCTTCAGGGTACTTGTCTCTGACATCCAGGAAATGGCTGTCGGCATACTTTTGAGCGAGATGTTTCGTAGACTGCTTGTTAAAGTAGCTTTTCATGGCGAAGATCAGGCCAATCAAGGCAACAATCAGCAGCACGATCACTAAAGCGAATTCAGTTCCGGTAGGCCCGCTAAAAATGCCTCCCAGCAACGTGAACTGCCCACTCGATAAGAGAATGTCCGGGCTCATACTGACAAGGGTTTGAAAGTGAAAAATTTTTGAATCTTATATTGGCTTTCGCCTTATATCTTTCCAGATGCAAGATAGCAAAACTTTGGTGCATGCCCTGGAAAAAAAAATACACCGGCAGAATTATGCCACGGTCGCCTGGTAGGCAGCAGCGTCCATCAACGCATCCAATTCCTCCGGGGCCGTCAATTCTATTTTTACAATCCAGCCTTCCCCATACGGGGCGCGGTTCACCAGCGTAGGATCATCGCCCTTCGATTCGTCCAATTGGCTGTTGAACTCCAGAATTTTACCCGACACTGGCATAAACAGTTCAGAAGTCGTTTTCACGGCTTCCACAGTCCCGAAAACTTCGCCCTGGGCTAAGGTTTCGCCCACGGTGTCCACTTCAATGTAGACCAATTCGTCCAATTCGCTTTGCGCAAAATCGGTGATGCCCGCATAAGCGACATTGCCTGCCTCCACCCTTAGCCACTCGTGGTCTGCGGTATACTTCAGATTAGCTGGAAATTCCATCATATTCAAAGATGATTTTTGACGCCACCCTTCAACGGGCGCGCCCAAAAATAATGGGATTTTTTTAATCTGCGATATGTTGGAAGG
>Ga0163146_10005991_pt1 | contig 13984 bp, 10 predicted proteins | sample OliLakLV19MP7G1_FD_148648 | JGI IMG/M metagenome (GOLD analysis project Ga0163146, IMG submission 148648) | Freshwater microbial mat bacterial communities from Lake Vanda, McMurdo Dry Valleys, Antarctica - Oligotrophic Lake LV.19.MP7.G1 | ecosystem: Environmental > Aquatic > Freshwater > Lake >... | reverse complement strand
GTTTTTGCGATGTTAACACCGCGACGGGACCGCATCGTCAACCGGGATGCGCTACAGGCGTTATGGGCATACGACCCGAAAGTTCGGGACGAATCGCGCAACAACGCGAACGACATCATTCAGAAACTGGAGAAAACATGAACAAACTGCTGACCACCCTGCTTGCCGCGACCTTTGCCGCAATGACCTTCAATGCTGTTGCCCAGACCACCCCGGCAACGCCGGCGACCCCGGCCGCCCCGGCGAAATCCGACGCAGCGAAAGCGGCTCCGGCAGCGCCTGCTGCTGCAGCGAAGTCGGAAGCACCGAAAAAAGCCAAGGCTGACAAACCGAAAAAAGCCAAAGCCGACAAGCCGAAAAAAGCCAAGGCCGACAAGCCGAAAAAAGCCAAAGCGCCCAAAGCGGAAGCTGCTCCGGCACCGGCGAAGTAAGCACCTAGTACACGGCCGCCGGTTTCGGCGGCACGCTACAATTGAGAAGGCAGGCGCCATGCGCCTGCCTTCTTTTTTTGCTGTGCAGCCGGACTGGAGTTAGTACTCACTTTGATGTCGCTTCCAGCATCTTAATCAATTACTTTAAAATCAATGACTTATATAGACTCTCAAAGTGGCGCCCGATATCCGTCCACCGTAGTCAGGTGGTGTGGTGACAGCGGTGCTTACCTCAATCTCGCGCCCGGGCCGGGACTGAAACGCGACGCGATCAACCGGCACGACCGTTCCGTGTGGCGTTATGCGCAGGCCATCAATGTGGATGCGCGCAGAGCGGTGTCGCTGGGCGAAGGCGGCACGCCCTTGCTCAGCCGCGAGTGGGGCGGTGTAGCGGTGCGTTTCAAGCTCGAGTTCATGATGCCCACCGGTTCGTTCAAGGATCGCGGCATGACGGTGATGGTCAGTTATCTGAAAAGCTGCGGCATTGATCACGTGCTGGAGGATTCATCAGGTAATGCCGGCGCGTCGCTGTCGGCCTATGCGGCGGCGGCGGGCATGCGCTGCCGCATCCTGGTGCCGGAAACTGCGTCTTATCCGAAGATTGCGCAGATTGCCGCCTGCGGCGCCGACGTGGTGACGGTGCCGGGCACGCGCCAGGACGTCGCCGATGCCGCAATGCGCATGAGCAACGAAATTTTTTATGCCAGTCACAACTGGCAGCCGTTTTTCATCGAAGGCACCAAAACGCTGGCCTACGAATTGTGGGAGACGCTGGGTTTTCGCGCGCCGGACAACGTGGTGACACCGCTGGGTTATGGCAGCAACGTGCTCGGCCTTGATCGTGGTTTTGACGAGCTGCTGCGCAACGGCGAAATCAAAAAACGGCCGCGCATTTTCGGCGTGCAGGCGGCGAATTGTGCGCCCTGCCATGCGGCGTGGCAGGCGGGCGGCGAGTCGCCGGTGCCGACCGCCATCAGTCCGACCGTGGCCGAAGGCATCGCCTCGTCGCAGCCGACACGGTTGCGCGAAGTGTTGCGCGCGGTGCGTGGCTCCGAAGGTGCCATTGCCGCGGTCAGCGAAACCGAAATCGTCGATGCGCTGCGCGGGCTCGCCAATATGGGGTTTTATGTGGAACCGACCTGCGCGGCTGCCGCTGCAGGATTGACCCAATTGCTGGCTTCAGGTGCTATTCGCCGTGATGAAGAAACCGTCTTGGTACTGACTGGCAGCGGGCTGAAAAGCTCAGAACGTATCGGCCAGTTGCTGAAACTGCAGCCGCGCATGTTGTAACGCTGCGGCTGTGACGCAGTACCACGCGGTCGCATGTTGGACCGGCGTTGTCGTTCTTGACACGGCGAATGCCGGGCGCATAGATTCAGACCCTTCGATTTTATTTTCGATCCGTTAACGAAGGGCAATGCCGTCATGAAAATCACTGCTGTCAAAAGTTATGCCGTGCATCCCGGCTGGCGCAAGAACCTCATTTTCGTCAAAGTTGAAACCGATGCCGGCATCCACGGCTGGGGTGAAGCCTATTCGCAGTACGACCGCGACACCGCGGTGATGGCACAGCTCAATGGGCTGGGGCCGTATCTCGTCGGTCGCAGCCCCTTCGACATCAAACATTTCACCCAGTTTGCCTTCGACGATTACGCGGCGCGCCGCGGTTCGGTGGAGTTGTTCTGCGCGATCAGCGGTATCGAGCAGGCGCTGTGGGACATCGTTGGCAAGGCGACGAAGCAGCCGGTGTACAACCTGCTCGGCGGCAAATACCGCGACAAGATCCGCGTCTATGCCAACGGCTGGAGTTACGGCATGAAGGAGCCTGCGGACTATGCACGCGCCGCTGAAAAAGTGGTGAAGCAGGGTTTTACCGCGATGAAGTTCGATCCGCTGCCGTCGCCGTGGCGCAGCTGGATTCCCAAGGAACATGAAAAGCGCGCGATCAGCGTGGTGAAAGCGATCCGCGATGCGGTCGGTCCTGATATCGATCTGCTGATCGAGCAGCACCGGCGCCTCGCGCCGATGCACGCGATCCGGCTCGACAAACAGCTCGCTGAATTCGATCTGTACTGGATGGAAGAATCCTGTCAGGCAGAGTTCCCCGACGAGCTGGCGCAGATCCGCCGCGAGATCGGTGTGCCGGTGGTGATCGGTGAGGCGACTTACACCAAGACCGGTTTCCGGCCGCTGCTGGAAAAACGTTCGGCCGATATTCTGAATCCCGACGTTGCCTGCGTCGGCGGCATATTGGAGCTCAAGGAAATCGCCGCAATGGCGGAATCCTTCCTGGTTGCCATGTCACCGCACAATTACAACTCGACGCTGGTGGCGCTGGCATCGACGGTGCACGCGTCGGCAACCATGCCCAACTTCATCATCACCGAATATTTCCTGCCCTTCGTCGATTTCTGCGACACGATTTCGCCGAACCAGCTGAAGCCGAAAAACGGCTATATCGAATTGCCGACCGCGCCGGGCTTGGGCATTGATGTTGATGAAGAAGCGCTGAAAAAGCATCCGGCCAAGGTGTACCCACAACGCAAGCTGCGCACCCCGGCCGATGAGGGCCCGTAAAGCAACACCTTAAAATAATAATAAAATCAATGAATTACGTGTTTACTGCCACCTTCAGGTGGCAGTAAACACGGCCTTGTTGCCGTCCATCCTGATTGCGGTGTTGAATTTCGCGCTGCTCTTGCGCAAGCCTTCCAGCGCCGCCTGTTCACTGGCCAGATCGCAGATCACGGTTTCGTTGTGATCGTTGTGGCGGACGAATTCGAAGGACGCGCTTTCACAGTTTCTGCCGTTCAGCTGCACCCGCGCCAGCATGCCGATCCAGTTGCCGTGCTGGATGCCGCCATGGCCGGTGTGAAACGAGAAACTGCCGAGGCCGTAAAACACCGGCTTGCCTTTGTAGATTTCCACCGGCAGCGAATAGTGCGGGCCGTGGCCGATGACGATGTCGGCGCCGGCATCGATCACGGCATGGGCGATCTCGGTCATGTAATCGAGCACGTCTTCCTTGAGGCCCCAGTGCTGTGAGGCGACCAGCACATCCACTTCCTTGCGCAGTGCGGTGATTTCAGCGACGTACTCGGCGAGGTATTTCGGGTCAGCCCAGGTCACGATCACCGGCGGCACGCCGGGGCGGTTGGACGGCGGCATGTCCTGGCGGGTCTTGTGCAGCGGCAACTGGTACGCGGTATTGCCGCGCAAGGCGGCAACCCCGGTGGAGTGTTCACCGGCTTCGTGATTGGTCGGCCAGTAGACGGAAGTGCGCTGCACGAAGCCGTAACGTACGCCATTGCGGGTGATGATCACCGGCTTGCGCGCCTGCGCGCGATTGAGTCCGGTGCCGGTGACAGGGATGCCGAGTTTTTCCAGTTCGCGCAGCGAGGATTTGATGGCCTCGGCGCCGTAATTGACGTTATTGGCATTGCCGATGGCGTGATAACCGGCGATTTTCAGCGCCTGGCCTGCGGCCGGAGCGGCATAAAAACCTTCATCCGTTACCGATACTTCGGCGGAGGGCTGATACAGGCAGCATTCCAGGTTGCCGAACAGCACGTCGGCGCTGCGCAGGGTGTCGACGACGCGCGAGAGCGGCAGTGTGGGGTCGGCTACATTCATCAGGTTGATGTCGCCAGTGAACATCATCAGCGTACTGCTCATGCTTGTTTCTCTCCAGGGTTGTGATGTGAATCGCGCCGTATGCGCGATACGAGAACATGGGTTTATCGCCTGGAGGCGGGTGCGTCAAGCTTGCGCGAACCTTGCGGATCCGCGCCGCCGGGCACATTTTGTGATGCAGATCACGGCCGTCCTGGAAAAAATCCGCTTCGCCTTAGTTATTCTAATTCGTTCGACAATAAAATTTATATTGCGAAGCAGCAAAAACCGCTTGACGGCCAAATTGGTGATGGCAAAATAGCACCTGTGTTGGGTGTCTTTACAGACATCGGCACACATCCTCCAAAACCTCCTCCTTTGGTGGAACTTCAGCGCAACCCTCCGGGGTTGCGCTTTTTTTGTGCTGTCGATGCGGCAACGCAACATACTAGTGGAAAACGACAAGTAACGCTGTACCTTCCATCAGCTGAACCGCTGTGCCCCGGGCTTGAAGTGGTAGGCCCTGAGTCACCGAAAGTGGCGGAGAAAGGCGGCAGTGGAGCGTGCGTGATGCTGTTGCAGAACAGGGGACAGCAACCATGAAAATGCATGGTGCTGCAGTGCGGGGTCGTCATAGTGCTTTGGTATACTCGATTTGCAGCAATATTCCGCGGCAATATTTCCGGAGTCATTCGCCCTGGCGCGAGGGTCATGTGCCGAGGTCTTTCCCGATTAAAACCTGTATGCGGTATTCGCCGCCCCCGCGGTTTGTGCAATCGCGGGTTTATTGACTGCGGTCAAGGCTGGCGTTGCAGCCGCTGTAATAGATTTGGCGTCCCTGCGGAACCGGGACGCTTTTTTTAACGAGCGCATTTGACGCGGATCAGAATAATGAAAATTCACGAGTACCAGGCCAAAGAACTGCTGCGCAAATACGGCGTGCCCACGCCGCGCGGCATCCCCTGCTTCAGCGTTGACGAAGCCGTCAGCGCCGCCGCCAAACTCGGCGGCAGCGTGTGGGTCGTCAAGGCGCAGATCCATGCCGGCGGTCGCGGCAAGGGCGGTGGTGTCAAAGTCGCCAAGTCGCCGGCTGAGGTGAAAACCTATGCCAGCAGCATCCTCGGCATGCAGCTGAAGACTCACCAGACCGGCCCCGAAGGACAGAAGGTGCGGCGGCTGCTGATCGAAGAGGGCGCCGACATCAAGAAGGAACTGTATGTCGGCATGGTGATCGACCGCGGCACGCAGCGCGTGGTGCTGATGGCCTCCAGCGAAGGCGGCATGGACATCGAGGAAGTGGCAGCGCATACCCCGGAAAAAATCCACAAGATCGCGATTGACCCGGTGAAAGGGCTGACCGATGCCGACGCCGATGCGGTGGCGGGCAAGATCGGCGTCCCGGCGGCGTCAGTGCCGCAGGCGCGCGCGTTGCTGCAGGCTTTATACAAGGCGTTCGACGAAACCGATGCCTCGCTGGCCGAAATCAATCCGCTGATCCTCACCGGCGACGGCAAGGTGATCGCGCTGGATGCCAAGATCGATTTCGACGGCAACGCGCTGTTTCGCCATCCCGACCTGGTCGCGTTGCGCGACCTCGATGAAGAGGATCCCGCGGAAGTCGAGGCCTCCAAACACGATCTTAATTACATCCAGCTCGACGGCAACATCGGCTGCCTGGTCAACGGCGCCGGCCTCGCGATGGCGTCGATGGACATCATCAAGCTCTACGGCGGCAGTCCCGCCAACTTCCTCGACGTCGGCGGCAGCGCCACCGCGGAGAAAGTCACCGAAGCGTTCAAGATCATGCTGCGCAACCCGCAGCTGAAAGCGATCCTGGTGAACATTTTCGGTGGAATCATGAAGTGCGATGTCATCGCGCAGGGCGTGGTGGCTGCGGCGCGGCAGGTCAGCCTCAGCGTGCCGCTGGTGGTGCGCCTCGAAGGCACCAACGTCGATCTCGGCAAGAAAATCCTCGCCGAATCCGGGTTGCCGATCATTTCCGCGAACAACATGGCTGATGCCGCGCTGAAAGTCGTTGCTGCAGCGAAGGGGAAGAACTGATGTCCATCCTGATCAATAAAAACTCCCGGGTCATGACCCAGGGCATCACCGGCAAGACGGGGATGTTTCATACCAAGACCGGCAAGGAATACGCCAACGGCAAAAATTGTTATGTCGCCGGTGTGACGCCGAAAAAGGGCGGCCAGAGTTACGAAGGCATTCCGATTTTCAATTCGGTGCGCGAAGCGAAAGATGCGACCGGCGCGAATGTTTCGGTGATCTACGTGCCGCCGCCCTATGCCGCCGCGGCGATCGAGGAGGCGGTGGATGCGCAACTGGAACTGGTGATCTGCATTACCGAAGGCATTCCGGTGCGCGACATGGTCCGTCTCAAATACAAGATGGAGCAACAGTGCAGCAAGACGCTGCTGATCGGCCCCAACTGCCCCGGCGTGATCACGCCCGACGAAATCAAGATCGGCATCATGCCCGGCCATATCCATAAAAAAGGCCCGATCGGCGTGGTGTCGCGCTCTGGCACACTGACCTATGAAGCGGTCGGCCAGTTGATGGAAATCGGCCTCGGCCAGTCGTCCTGCGTCGGTATCGGCGGCGACCCGGTGAATGGCTTAAAGCACATCGATGTGATGAAAATGTTCAACGATGATCCGCAGACGGAAGCGGTGATCATGGTCGGCGAAATCGGCGGCTCGAACGAGGAAGAGTGCGCGCGCTGGATCAAGGCCAATATGAAAAAACCCGTGGTCGGTTTCATCGCCGGCGTGACGGCCCCCCCGGGCAAACGCATGGGCCATGCCGGCGCGATTATTTCCGGCGGCAAGGGCACTGCGGAAGAAAAACTTGCGGTGATGGAAGAGTGTGGCATCAAGACCACCAAGAATCCCGCCGAAATGGGCAGGTTGTTGCAGTCGGTGCTTAAATAAATCCGGTGTTGTAAGCAGGAGCTACGGCGGATGTCGGCGCGATAAACGATAGCGATAAGTGAGGAGCAGAGATTTTGGAAGGTGGCATCGTGAAGCGCGGCAAACGTAACCGTGGGTCCCTCAGGGGACGCGCGGTGGATACGCGTGCGTTGACGCAAGTGCAGGCCTTGCTGGCAGAAGCGCAGCACGAGACCGGCGTCGAGCCGCGGCGCCGCGACCTGCTGATCGAAAATCTGCACCGCATCCAGGATCGCTACGGCCACATTGCCGCTGCGCACATCGTCGCACTGGCGCGTGAAATGAAGCTGGCGATGACCGAGGTTTATGAAGTTGCCACCTTCTATCACCACTTTGATGTGGTGAAGGAAGGCGATAAAGCGCCGCCGGCATTGACGGTGCGCGTCTGCGATTCGTTGTCCTGCGAGCTGTCCGGCGCAGGCGCGTTGATGACCGGTCTGAAAAAAACGCTGGGTGATGGCGTGCGCGTGATCCCGGCGCCCTGCGTCGGTCGCTGCGAGCAGGCGCCGGTGGCGGTGGTCGGGCAGAATCCGGTGGCGCAGGCCACTGTTGATAAAGTCAAAACGCTGGTGGCTGCGAAAAAGACGCATTGTGCTGTCGGCAAGTACGTGGCGTATGCCGAGTATCGCAAGCAGGGCGGTTACACCATCCCGGCGGAATGCCTGGCCGGCAAACGCGATGCGGAAACCCTGATCAAGACCATGGAAAATTCCAGCCTGCGCGGTTTGGGCGGCGCGGGTTTTCCGACGGGGCGCAAATGGCGCATTGTGCGTGGCGAAAAGGGCCCGCGCGTGATGGCGATCAACATCGACGAGGGCGAACCCGGCACGTTCAAGGATCGCCATTATCTGGAAACCGATCCGCATCGTTTTCTCGAAGGTATGCTGATTGCGGCATGGACCGTACAGGTGTCCGAGGTCTATATCTACCTGCGCGATGAGTACGCCGGTGTGCGCGCCATTTTCAAAAAAGAAATCAAGGCGCTGCAGGCCGATCCGCCGTGCCCGCTGCCGCCGATATTCCTGCGTCGTGGTGCCGGCGCCTATATCTGCGGTGAAGAATCCGCGATGATCGAATCCATCGAAGGCAAACGCGGCATGCCGCGGTTGCGACCGCCGTACGTGGCACAGGTCGGTTTGTTCGGTTACCCGACGCTCGAACACAACATGGAAACCCTGCACTGGGTGCGCGAAATCCTCGAAAAAGGTGCCGACTGGTTTGCCGGTCATGGCCGTAACGGTCGCAAGGGGCTGCGTTCGTTTTCGGTATCGGGTCGTGTGCAGAAGCCTGGCGTACATCTCGCGCCGGCGGGCATCACCGTCAAAGAGCTGATTGCCGAGTATTGCGGCGGCATGTTGCCGGGACACGAGTTTTACGGCTATCTGCCGGGCGGGGCATCCGGCGGCATCCTGCCGGCGTCGTTGGGGGATGTGCCGCTGGATTTCGACACGCTGCATCCCCACGGCTCATTTATCGGTTCCGCGGCAGTAATTATTTTGTCGGATCAGGACAAGGCCAGCGGTGCTGCGCGCAACATCATGAAATTTTTCGCCGAGGAATCCTGCGGCCAGTGCACGCCCTGCCGTGTTGGCACCGCGAAGGCGCTGCAATTGATGGAGTCGCCGAGCTGGGATCAGGGACTGCTCGAAGAACTGTCGGCGGCGATGGCCGATGCCTCGATCTGCGGCCTGGGCCAGGCGGCGCCCAATCCGATCCGCACGGTAATGAAATATTTTTCCAAGGAAATTCTGTGAAGGCGTGAATGAGTGAAGGCGTGAACGGGGTACCCCTTTCACACCTTTACGTCTTCACTCCTTCACCGGGAGTAATCCATGACTGCGATGAACAAGGACGAACTGGCGGCAATGCCGGTCGAATTCAAGCTGAATGGCAGGGATGTCGTCGGCTACGCGTCGGAGACGATCATCCAGACCGCGAAGCGCCACGGCGTCGAGATTCCGCACCTCTGCTACAAGGATGGCATGCGGCCCGACGGCAACTGCCGTGCCTGCGTGGTCGAGGTCAAGGGAGAGCGGGTGCTGGCCGCATCCTGCTGTCGCAAGCCGTCAGCGGGCATGGAAGTCATCACCGACAATGCGCGCGCGCTGGCGTCGCAAAAAATGGTCATGGAGCTGCTGCTTTCCGACATGCCGGAAAAACGCCATACCCGCAATTCCGAGCTCGACCAATGGGTGGCCAAACTCAAGGTCGGCAAGCCGCGTTTCAAGGCGCGCCACCAGCCACAGGCCGATGTGTCGCATTACGGCATCGCGGTGAATCTCGATTCCTGCATCCAGTGCACGCGCTGTGTGCGCGCCTGCCGTGAGGAACAGGTCAACGATGTCATCGGTTACGCCTTCCGCGGCGAACATTCGTCCATCGTGTTCGATCTCGGTGACCCGATGGGGGAGTCGACCTGTGTCGCCTGCGGCGAATGTGTGCAGGCCTGCCCGACCGGCGCGCTGATGCCGGCGCGGGAGGCGGGATTGGTCAAACCCGACAAGCAGGTGCACTCGGTGTGTCCGTATTGCGGCGTCGGTTGCCAGTTGACCTACAACATCAAGGATAACAAGATCATCTCCGTCGATGGTCGCGACGGGCCGTCGAATCACGAGCGGCTATGCGTCAAGGGGCGATACGGATTCGACTATGTACATCACAAGCAGCGCCTGACCAAACCGCTGATCCGCAAGCCGGGCGCCCCCAAACACGCCGACTTCACGATGGACCCGGCGAATCCGCTGGAGTATTTCCGCGAAGCGAGCTGGGAAGAGGCGCTGGACCTGGCGGCGGGCAAGCTGCGCGCGATTCGCGATCAGAGCGGCAACAAAGGGCTGGCCGGCTTCGGTTCGGCGAAAGGCAGCAACGAGGAAGCCTATCTGTTCCAGAAACTGGTACGTACGGGTTTTGGCTCAAATAACGTCGATCACTGCACGCGCCTGTGCCATGCCTCGAGCGTGGCGGCGCTGATGGAGGCGGTGAATTCCGGCGCGGTGTCGAACCAGGTCAGTGATGTGGCGAATGCTGAAGTTATTTTCCTGATCGGCGCCAACCCGACCTCCAACCATCCGGTGGCCGCGACCTGGATCAAGAATGCGATTAAAAACGGCGCCAAGCTGATTTATGCCGATCCGCGGCGCTCCGATCTGTCGCGCCATGCCGCGTATTCGCTGCAGTTCAAGGCCGACACCGACGTCGCGCTGCTGAACGCGATGATGCACGTCATCGTCCACGAAGGTCTGGTCGACGAAGACTTCATCAAGTCGCGCACCATCGGGTACGAGGACCTGAAGAAAAACGTCGAGGGCTACAGCCCCGAAGCGATGGCGCCGGTGTGCGGCATCCCCGCTGAGACCATCAGGGAAGTGGCACGGGTTTACGCGACCTCCAAAAGTTCGATGATTCTGTGGGGTATGGGCATCTCTCAACACATCCACGGCACCGACAATGCGCGCTGCCTGATCGCCTTGTGCCTGATGACCGGTCAGATCGGCCGCCCCGGCACGGGATTACATCCGCTGCGCGGCCAGAACAACGTGCAGGGCGCGTCCGACTCGGGCCTGATCCCGATGGTGTTCCCGGATTACCAGCGCGTCGACAATCCGCAGGCGCTGGCGCGGTTCGAGAAGCTGTGGGGCATGAAACTCGATCCCAAGCCCGGCCTGACGGTGGTTGAAATCATCCACGCGACTTTGAAGGGCGAGATCCGCGGCATGTATGTGATGGGCGAAAACCCGGCGATGTCGGATCCCGATGCACACCATGCGCGCGAAGCGCTGGCGAAACTCGACTGCCTGGTGGTGCAGGAAATTTTTCTCACCGAAACCTGTTACTACGCCGATGTGATTTTTCCGGCGACGGCATGGCCGGAAAAAGACGGCACGGTGACCAACACCGATCGCATGGTGCAGATGGGTCGCAAGGCGCTGGATGCGCCGGGTGAGGCAAAACCCGACCTGTGGATCATCCAGGAACTGGCGCGTCGCTTGGGGCTCGACTGGAATTACAACGGGCCGAAGGATGTGTTCAACGAAATGCGCCGCGCGATGAATTCGATCGCCGGCATCACCTGGGAGCGGCTGGAAGCTGAGAGCTGTGTCACCTATCCTTGTGAAGAAGAAGGTGATCCGGGGCAACCTATTGTTTTTATTGATAAATTTCCAACTGCTACAGGCAGGGCGAAGTTTGTGCCGGCCGACATCATTCCGGCCAACGAACGTCCGGATCGCGAGTTTCCGTTTGTGCTGATCACCGGTCGCCAGCTCGAACACTGGCATACCGGTGCGATGACGCGCCGCGCCGGCGTGCTCGATGCGATCGAGCCGGAACCGACGGTGTCCATGCATCCGCTGGATCTTGATCAGATCGGTGCCCAGGGTGGCGATGTGATCACCGTCGAATCGCGGCGCGGCATCATTTCCCTGCACGCGCGGCCCGACGACGGCACACCACGCGGTGCTGTGTTCATCCCGTTCTGTTTTTACGAGGCGGCAGTGAACCTGTTGACTAATGCTGCGCTTGATCCGGTTGGCAAGATTCCGGAATTCAAATACTGCGCGGTGAAGGTGATGAAGGGCGGCGAACTGACACCGCGTTCCAGCTACGGCGGCGGGCAGATTCTGGCGCAGCTGGCGAAAACATGAATGTGGCATAAAAGCGGCGGCATAACAGCGACATAACAGCAACCGTTCGGAACTGCAGGCAAAAAAATACAGCCCGTCCCGCGGGCGTTCATCGGATTACGTTCAGAAGAGGAACAATATGGCACTGTCGGATATTGAAATTGCCCAAGCGGCGAAAATGGAGCGCATCGTCAAGATTGCGCAGAAGCTGGGCATTCCTGAAGAACATCTGGTGCCCTACGGTCATACCAAGGCCAAGGTGTCGTTGGAATATGTCGACAGCCTGAAAGACAGGAAAAACGGCAAACTGATCCTGGTCACTGCCATCAGCCCGACGCCCGCCGGCGAAGGCAAGACCACGACCACCGTCGGCCTCGGCGATGCGCTGAACAAGATCGGCAAAAAGGCCATCATCTGCCTGCGCGAGCCCTCCCTGGGTCCCGTGTTCGGCATGAAGGGCGGGGCTGCCGGCGGCGGTTATGCGCAGATCGTGCCGATGGAGGACATCAACCTCCATTTCACCGGCGATTTCAATGCCATCGCGCTGGCCAATAACCTGCTGGCCGCAGCAATGGACAACCATATCCACCACGGCAACGAACTCGGTATCGACGTGCGCCGCATCACCTGGAAACGGGTGATGGACATGAACGACCGCGCGCTGCGCGACATCACGGTGTCGCTGGGCGGCCCGGGCAATGGTTATCCGCGCCAGGACGGCTTCGACATTGTCGTCGCTTCCGAAGTGATGGCGATTTTCTGTTTGGCGACTTCGCTGAAGGACCTGAAAACGCGGCTGGGCAACATCGTTGTCGCTTCCACCCGCGATCTGAAACCGGTACGCGCGAAAGACTTGAAGGTGCACGGCGCGATGACGGTGCTGCTGAAAGATGCGCTGGCGCCGAACCTGGTGCAGACGCTGGAGAACAACGCGGCGTTTGTGCATGGCGGCCCGTTTGCCAACATCGCCCACGGCTGCAACACCGTGATCGCCACCCAGACTGCACTGAAACTGGCCGATTATGTGGTGACTGAAGCCGGCTTCGGCGCCGACCTCGGCGCCGAGAAGTTTGTCGACATCAAGTGCCGCAAATCCGGCCTGCGGCCCGATGCCTGCGTCATTGTCGCCACCATCCGCGCCTTGAAGTTCCACGGTGGTGTCGATGTCAGGGAACTCAACAAGGAAAACCTCGCGGCGCTGGAAAAAGGTGTGGCCAACCTCGAGCGTCATGTCAAAAACGTGCGCGAGAACTACGGCCTGAAATGCGTAGTGTCGATCAATCACTTCACCTTCGACACCGATGCCGAGATCGAACTGCTGAAAAAGAAAATGGCGCCGCACAATGTGCCGGTGCTGCTGGCGCGGCACTGGGCAGATGGCGGCGCGGGCGCGACTGAAGTGGCGAAAACCGTGGTCGAGCTGATCGACCAGGGTGAGAACCAGTTCAAATTCGTTTACGACGAGAAACTGCCGCTGTGGGACAAGATGAAAACCATCGCCACCAAGATTTACGGCGCTGCTGATATTTCCGCCGACAACAAGGTGCGCGGCCAGATCAAGAAACTGCAGGAAGACGGTTACGGCGACTACCCGGTGTGCGTGGCCAAGACGCAGTACTCGTTCTCGACAGACCCCGGGCTGCGCGGCGCGCCCTCGGGGCATATGGTTAACATCCGCGAGGTACGATTGTCGGCCGGTGCCGAGTTCGTGGTGATGGTCTGCGGCGATGTCATGACCATGCCCGGCCTGCCGAAAATCGCTTCGGCGGAAAAAATCGATCTGACCGACGAAGGCAAGGTCGTCGGATTGTTCTGAGTAACTGTTCTGAGTATCGTGTCGATGGCGGCCATGACCATGGCCGTTGTTGACGCTTCTGAAGCCGGCATGGTAGATAGAATATGGTAGAAAAGCGGGTGCGTGTTCCGGCTTGGGGAGCTGTTCTGGGATGCCGCTACAAAGGGGAGTAGCTACGGCGGCAACAATATCAGAACGCCGCCGCGGCAGGGCCGTCATCACGGGATGCGGGATTCATCCGCTTCCCCGGTCTTGTCGGCATGCAGTATCGCAAGCGAGACCTTTGCCTGTATGACAGTGCGGCAGTTGTTTGCCGCGTTGATCTGTGAGGTAAAGGCCGAGCTGTGATGCGCCCTAAAGCGCTCCCGGCATCCGGTCCTGGCAATTGACGATCAGGCTAAGGGAGATGCATGCAGATCCGGATTCAAACTCAAGATTGTGCGCGCCAGCAGCGCCTGCCGTTGTTCGCGATGTTGCCCATGGGCGCGCTGCTGGCATTTTATTCCGGCCTCGCGGCAGCCGCCGAAGCGCCGCAGGTGTTTGGCATACCCGTCGACTTCA
>Ga0163146_10005937_pt1 | contig 14063 bp, 16 predicted proteins | sample OliLakLV19MP7G1_FD_148648 | JGI IMG/M metagenome (GOLD analysis project Ga0163146, IMG submission 148648) | Freshwater microbial mat bacterial communities from Lake Vanda, McMurdo Dry Valleys, Antarctica - Oligotrophic Lake LV.19.MP7.G1 | ecosystem: Environmental > Aquatic > Freshwater > Lake >... | reverse complement strand
GCCCCCTCCCTAACCCTCCCCCGCGCTGCACGCAAGGGAGGGAATTTGCGAAAAAGTTCTTAAGGAAGCTCTGAAAAACGCTATTCTCGTCATTCCGGCGAAGGCCGGAATCCAGGGAATTCAAGGCACTGGACACCGGCCTGCGCCGGTGTGACGGGGTAAATCAGAGGTTCCTTAAGTAAGTGCCATTCGTCTCAGTCCACCCTCGCGCCGGACCGCTTCACCACTTCGGCCCACTTCACGGTTTCCTTTTTCGCCAGCGCGCCGAATTCCTCCGGCGTGCTGCCGACGCAGCGGTTGCCGACCACCGTCAGCTTTTCCACCAGCGTCGGCGCCACGCAGGCCTTGTTCACCTCTGCGTTCAGCCGCGTGACGATGGCCTTGGGCGTTTTCGCCGGCACCACCACGCCGGTCCATACCGTCACGTCGTAACCCGGCACGCCCGCTTCGGCGATCGTCGGCAGTTCCGGGAAGTTGCTGGCGCGGGTCGTTCCCGTGACGGCCAGCGCGCGCACCTTGCCCGCCTTCGCGTGCGGTGTGATCGAGGTCAGGTTGTCGAAAATCATGCTGGTCTGGCCGGCGATCAGCTCGGTCAGCGCGACCGTCACCGCCTTGTAGGGGATGTGGCGCATCTGCACGCCGGTCATCTGCTTGAACAGCTCGCCCGACAGATGGATGGTGGTGCCGTTGCCCGAGGAGGCGAAGGTCAGCAGATCCGGGTTTTTCTTGCCGTACTCGATCAGTTCGCGCACCGACTTCACCGGCAGCGCATTGGTGACCGCGAGCAGGTTCTGCGAGCTGGTCATCCACGCGATGGGCTGGAGGTCGCGCCCGATCTGGAAGTCCCAATTGGGTATCAGCGCGCGGTTGATGGCCAGCAGCGGCGTGTTGCCGTAGCCGATGGTGTAGCCGTCGGGCGGCGCCGCGACGATCATTTCCATGCCGATGCGCCCGCTCGCGCCGGCGCGGTTGTCCACCACCACCTGCTGGCCCATCTGCTTCGTCAACTCGACCGCCAGCAGGCGCGCCAGCACGTCGGCGCCGCCGCCCGCGGCCGAGGGCACGATGTAGCGGATAGGTTTGTCGGGATACTGGGCGTGGGCGGAAACCGCGGCACACCACAGCAGGGTGGCGCTCAGTGTCGATGCCATACGCGGGCGAGGAAGCATGGGGAACGCTCCGGACAGGAATAGAGGGCCAACATACCTGATTTTTGGAACGCCCTGACAGCACACATCCCGAAACCGCCGCCCTTGCGGAACCCCATCGTGGTGTTACCATGGTGGCACCCTGATCTCGCGCCCGGTTTACAACACTTCCCCGTCATGGCCGCCACCACCACGCTGAAACTCCCGGAAAAGCTCAAGGCGCGGATCGCCCGCCTGTCGAAAGAGACCGGCCGCAGCGCGCACAGCCTGATGATCGAAGCGCTGGAGCGCGAAGTCGCGCGCGAAGAGCGCATGCGGACCTTCGTGCGGGAAGCGCTGGCCGCGGACGCCGCCATTGACGACGGCGCGCAGGTCTATCGCGCGGAGGACGTACACGGCTGGCTTGAGCGCCTGGCCGGCAACCGCAAAGCGGCCCGGCCGCAGCCGTGGCGCAAGTAGTTTATTCCGGGCACGCGCTCTCCGATCTGGAACGTGCTTTCGAATTTCTCGCCGCGCACGACCCCACCGCGGGCGCGGCCTCGGCAGTCGCCATCCGCGAGGCGGTCGAAACGCTGGCGCGTCACCCGCTGCTCGGCCGCCGCATCGAAAGCGATCTGCGCGAACTGGTGATTTCCTACGGGCGAACCGGTTACGTCGCCCTGTACCGTTTCATCCCCGCGCGGGAGGAAATCCGCATCCTCGCCATCCGGCACCAGCGCGAACTCGACTACTCCGGCTAGCCAGAGCCGGCTATTCCCCCGCCAGCCAGCGCACGCGCTGCCCACCCTCACCCTGCGGCGACAGCACCGGCCACAGCCATTCGACGATACGCTTGGCCGTCTTTTCGAAACCGAACGGCGGATTGGCGACGATCATCCCGGTGCCGCGCAGGCTGTCGCGCCAGTGCAGAGGCTTCACCGACAGCTCGATCTGCAGCAGTTTCGGGATGCGCGCGGCGGCGAGGCCGCGCTCGAAGGCCTGCATGGGCGCGGGCTCCATCATGGGATACCACAGCGCGTACACGCCAGTCGCGAAGCGCCGGTGCGCCGCGGCGAACGCGCGCCGCATGCGGTCGAACTCCTGCGCGCGGTCGAATGCCGAATCGATGAAGATCAGCCCGCGTCGCTCCTTCGGCGGCAGGAAGGCCTTCAGCCCTTCATAAGCGTCCATGCGCCGCACCTGCACCTGGCGGTCGCGCCCGAACAGGGTTTGCAGCGCTTCGTCGTCGGTCTTGTTCAGCTCCGTGAGCGCGAGGCGGTCCTCGGCCCGCAGCAACTGGCGGATGAGCAGCGGCGAACCCGGGTAGTAGCGCAGCTTGCCGTCGGGGTTCTCCGCCCGCACGGCGTCGAGATACGGCGCCACCTCGGGCGGCGCGTCCTTCCGCCCCCAGGCGAGCACGATGCCCTGCAGGTGTTCCTTGTTCTGCTGCGCCCAGCGGTGCGCAAAATCGTAACGTCCGCTGCCGGCGTGCGTGTCGAGGCAGAAGAAGGGCTTGTCCTTCTGCGCGAGCGCGCGCACGAGCTGCATGAGCAGCGCATGCTTGAAGACGTCCGCGAAATTGCCGGCGTGGAACTGGTGGCGGTAGGCGAGCATGCGGGTAAAGATCGTGCTTCCGGATTTAGCCCCGATGCGGGGCCCCGCATGTTAACAGCGCACGCACGACAGCCGCCGGACGCTAGGGAACCTCTGAAGAACCCCGTCACACCAGCCAGGAAGAGGAGGGGCCCCTTCCCCTGTAGCTGGTGCCCATTTCATTTATTTCACTGGATTCCCGACTTTCGCTGGAATGACGGAAGTAGAGTTTTTCAGAGCTTCCCGCCGATCTCGACGAGATTCAACCGGTTGCCGTCCGGCAACGTGGCGGCCATGCCGGATTCCAGTGTGTCCAGATTGCGCAACGCCGGACAGAGCCTGTCCACTTCCGGCTGCAGCGTCTCCAGTTTCCGCTGGATGCGCGCTTCCAGCGACGGCCGCATTTTTTCAGCCTTGCCCTTGATCGCGGCCGCGCCCGCAAGGTCTCCCCGCAGGGCGGCATCCAGTGCCTGCTGCGCGAGATCGCCGCCGACCAGCGGGATCACATCGGTCATCGCCTCCGCCAGGTACCGCTTCACGGCGGGGCCGCGCCAGTCCTTGCTCGAATTGCTCGCGGCAATGCGCGCCTTGAGCGTGCGCGCCCGGGCATCGAGCCGCGCGTTGAGCTGGGGGTTCGTCGCGGACTTCGGAGAGGTCGCGGCCGCTTCCTCGCGTATCGCTGCCACGCCCAAGTCCACCCCGCGCTGCGCCAGCGCCTTCAGTTGCGGCACCAGCGCCCGGGCGTTCGTTTCGAACGTGGTGATGCGGTTGCGGTCGCCCGGCCCCAACTCGACAAACGTGCCATTGGCCGCCAGCCGCCCAGTCTGCATTTCCAGGCGCTGCCCGGGCGCCGCGGCGCGCTCGAAAATGAGCGCGGTTGCGGTAACGGTCAGGTCGTACCGGCTGCGCGCAGTACACGCCGGGTCCTCTGCCCCTGCCGTACCGGCGGCCCCCATCGCGGTGAGTGCGATCAGCAGGCGCAGACCGTGCGCTGCAGCAGAGGGCATTCCTGGCGACTTGCGAGCAGTCATCGCATTACGACAACAACCCGCTTGCGGGGTTCGTGGCGAACAGGGCTTTCTGCTGTGGCCGCAGAGGGCCGGAGGCGCTACTCTCGGCCCCTGAATCCGGAGGCTGAATTCAATGAACCGAGCGCACCCGAGCACCGTTCTCTTTGGCCTTCTCCTGCTGCTGGGGGCCTGCTCACGCGGGCCCGAGGTGCCGGAATGGAAACTGCTCGCCACCGATCCGCCGGCTGAGGCGCAACTCGGCCGCCAGCAACCGCTCTACGTGCAGTTCGAAGTGCGCAGCCGCGCGGCGGTGAAGGTGGCGCTGATGCCGCGCTACCGCGGCGAGGATGCGATCGAGGGCCTCGCCACACAGGCCGACCTCACGCTGCCCGCGGCCGGTGGCCGCGCCGTGACCTCGTTCTACTTCTGGGGCCAGACGCCAACGCGGGTGGACGAACTGCAGTTCATCCTGACCGTGCCGGGCCAGCCGCCGCAGCGTTTTACGGCGCCCGTGAATCTGACCTGGCGCGCCGACCCCCAGCCCGCGCCGCCGCCCGCGGCATGGGTGGTTGAATGGCAGAAGACACAGCCACCGCCCCCGGCGGATAAACCACCCCCGAAATAACCGTCACAACGGAGACGTTTTCATGAAGGTCGGTTTCATCGGACTCGGCACCATGGGCGCGGCGATGGCGCTCAACCTGCGCAAGGCCGGCTATGCGCTCACCGTGCACGACCTGAAGCACGAGGCGGCGGCGCCGCACCTCGCTGCGGGCGCGCAATGGGCCGGCAGCCCACGAGAGGTCGCCGCCGCCTCCGACGTGGTGCTGACGTCGCTGCCCGGGCCGCCCGAAACCGAGGCCGTCGCCGATGGTCTGCTCGAAGGCCTGAAATCCGGCGGCGCATGGTTCGACCTCACCACCAACTCGCCCACCGTCGTGCGCAAACTGCACGCACGCCTCGCGCCCAAAGGCATCGCCGTGCTGGATGCCCCCGTCAGCGGCGGCCCGCACGGCGCGAAGTCGGGGAAGCTGGCGCTGTGGGTAGGCGGCGACAAGACCGCGTTCGACCGCTACCGCGAAGTGCTCGACGCCATCGGCGATCAGGTGCTCTACATCGGCGCGATCGGCGCCGGCTCGGTGGCCAAACTCGTGCACAACTGCGCCGGTTACGCGATCCAGACCGCGATGGCGGAAGTGTTCACCATGGGCGTGAAGGCGGGTGTCCCCGCGCTCGACCTGTGGGCCGCGGTGCGGCAGGGCGCGCTCGGCCGACAGCGCACCTTTGACCGGCTCTCGCGCCAGTTCCTGCAGGGCAGTTTCGACCCGCCGGATTTCGCGCTCAAGCTCGCCACCAAGGACGTGCGCCTCGCCACCGAACTCGGCCGCGAGCTGGGCGTGCCGATGCAGGTATCCGACATCGCGCTGGCGGAAATGAACGCCGCGATCGCGCGCGGCTGGGGCGAACGCGATTCGCGCATCGCCATGCTGCTGCAGGAAGAACGCGCCGGCGTGGAAATCAAGGTACCGAAGGAAGACATCGAGGCGGTGTTCAAGCGGGACGGCTGACGGACAAGGAAAGGAGTCGCTATGGACAAGGCAACGACGATCGCCGGACGCTGGACGTATCGCATCCTGTTGGCGGGAAGTCTGCTCGCGGCCGCGCCGGCTGGCCTCGCGCAGGGCCGAGCCGCCGATGCTTGCGGCGAAGTCGTCACGCTGCAGACGCACGACCGCAGCACCACGCGTTACGCACTCGGAGTACCCGAGAGCGGGGCCGCCGAAAAAATCGCGCTCGTGCTGCTGCCCGGCGGTTCGGGCTATGCCAACCTCGACGACAAAGGCTGCGCGCGGGCGCTGCGCGGCAACTCCCTGATCCGCTCCGTCCCGCTTTTCAACGCGGCGGGTTTCGTCACGGCGCTGGTTGATGCACCTTCCAACCATCAGAGCGCGGACGGGCTCGGCGGATTTCGGACGGCGACGGCGCACGCCGAGGACCTCGGCCGGGTCATCATCGACCTGCGCGCCCGCACGCAGGCGCCGGTCTGGATCGTCGGCACCAGCCGCGGCGCGATCTCCGCCGTCAATGCGCCGTCGCGCCTGACCGGCCCGGCGGCGCCCGATGGCGTGGTCGTCACCTCCGCCCTGATGGCCGGCCAGCCCGGCGCCCGCATCCCGTGGGTATCCCAGTCCGTGTTCGATCTTCCGCTGGAGGCGATCCGCATGCCCGTGCTCGTCGTCGGCCACGCGGCCGACACCTGCGTCCGCTCGCCGCCGAGTCTCATGGAGAAAATCACCGCGCGCACCAACGGCGCGCGCGAACAGGTCGCCACCGTAACCGGCGGCCCCGGCAGCACCACGGCCGGCTCAACGGTGGACGCCTGCGAAGGACGCTCGCCGCATGGTTACTTCGAGCAGGATGCCGAAGTGGCCGCGGGCATCGCGCGGTTTGTTCGGGGCGGGGCTTACTGATGCATCGCCTTATGCGCAGAAGCCCCGGGGCTGACACGAACGGCACTTACTCAAGAACTTTTTCGCAGATTCCCTCCCTAACCCTCCCCCGCAAGCTACGGAAGGAACCTTAAGTCAGTGCCATTCGGGACACAGCCGGTCAACCGGCTTTTCGCGAAGCTGTTTTCTTTAAGGTTTCGCGCCAGGATGGTGATCGTGAAAACCTTCCCAGACCGCGTGGTCATCCTGTTCAACGGACACCACTTCCCGTTAACCGGTAACAGTGCCGTATAAATCAAGTTAGGCCTCATTTTCCTGGCTCCGTGGAATAATGGCTTATGGAATTTGAAATCGATCCAGCAAAGGCGGTACTTATTAATAAGTCAACCAAATATGTCCTATTGCGTTAAGGACGTATGAGACTGAAGAACATGAAGGAGATGCCGGCGGCTGCGCAAGACGAAGCGTCGCGTATTTTTTCTATTCCGGATCGCAGCATCCGCCGCTGGGTAGCACAGATGCGGCGCGAAGGGGGCAAGCGGATTGAGCCGAAGAAGCGCGGGAGGCGCGCCGGCGAGGTATCGGAGCTTTCGCCCAAACAGCGCAAGCGAATTCGCGCGCTGGTGATCGGCAAGATGCCGGATCAGTTGAGTCTGCCGTTCTATCTGTGGACCCGGGAAGCTGTCGGGCAGTTGATCAAACGGGAGACCGGCATTCAGTTGAGCTTGGCCAGTATCGGGAATTGGCTGGCGCGCTGGGGAATGACCGCGCAAAAGCCAGTGCGCCGCGCCTACGAGCGCAATGACGAGAAGATTGCGGCGTGGCTGGTGACGCTCTATCCGGCAATTCAGGCCAAGGCGCGCCGCCAGCGCGGGCTGATCTATTGGGCGGACGAATGCGGTGTGCGCAGTGACGACGTTCGTGGCCGCTCGTTCGCGCCAAAAGGACAAACCCCTGAAACGGCAACCACCGGCCAGCGCTTTGGCTGCAACATGATTTCGGCGCTCACTAACCGAGGCAGTCTGGCGTTTCAGGTGTTTAACGGCAAGTTCAACGCCCCGCTGTTCATTGGCTTTCTGGATCGTCTGATCAAGCAGGCCAAGGGACGCAAAGTGTTTTTGATTGTCGATGGTCATCCGGTGCACCATGCAAAGCGGGTCTCTCAATGGATCGCTGAGCGCTCCCGAAGCATCGAGATGTATTTTTTGCCAGGCTACGCGCCGGAATTGAACCCGGATGAGTTGCTCAATCATGATGTCAAGTTGTCTTTGGTCAAGCAACGCCCCCGCACTGCGGTCGAGCTGCGCTCTGCAGTGCGCTCACATTTGCATAGTCGCCAGAAGCAGCCACACATCGTGCGTAAGTTCTTCAAAGCTAAACATGTTCGCTATGCCGCTTGATCCCATTCATTTAGGTCATGTTTCGTTGACTGAGTAATAAGACCCCGCTGAGCGCTCCTTCCCCTGCTTGCGGGAGAAGGCTGGGATGGGGGCAAAGCCGTTGACTTTGCCGGCAGCGGGTTTAGGCTATCCGGTAAACGTCATTGGCGAAGGAATCATGCGGATCAATCCGGCTACGGCCGTTGTGCTGCTCATTACCAGCAACGCATTCGCGGCGCCCGCCCTGGCGCAGGTCACCTGCGTTCCTAAACCCGCCGGTGGTTACGACTGCATGGGCAGCGTCGGCAATGCACCGCTTGCGTGGCCCAGCACTGTCGGGCCGGGGCCGGTTGCTCCACTGCCGTCCGGCGGCGGCGCCGCTGCGCCGTCTAGCCCGCTGATGCAGGGCAACCCGATACCGCCCTCGATCACGGTCTACGGGGATGCGAACAGCCGTGGCAATGCTGTGCCGCAGACGTTGCCGCCGCCGCGGCAGGCGCCGCAGCCGGCCGGTCCGCTCGGCGGCAGTTCGTATGGCGTGGTCCGGCCGATGCCCGGCGGCGGGTTTGCGACCTACGACATTCCGAGCGGACAGGTGGGCGGCGCGGTGCCGCTGGGCGGGGATGGCGGTTACTTCTACTACCGGCCCTGACCGCAGGCTGGGGCCGTTCGTTCAGTCCTTCATCCGCATCGACAGATCCACCGCCTGAACGTCTTTCGTCAGGGCGCCGATCGAGATCCGGTCGACGCCCGTTTCGGCGATCGCACGGACCGTATCGAAGGTCACCCCTCCTGAGGCTTCCAGTTCAGCGCGGCCTGCGGTGATCGCTACTGCACGTCGCATGGTCTCCAGGTCCATGTTGTCGAGCAGTACCATCGTCGCGCCCTCGGCCAGCGCCTCTTCCAGTTGGGCCAGCGTTTCCACCTCGATCTGAGTCCAGATCCCGGCGGGCGCTACGGCGCGTGCCGCGGCCAGCACCTGGCGCACGCCGCCGGCCGCGGCAATGTGGTTTTCCTTGATGAGCATCGCATCGTGCAGGCCCATGCGGTGGTTAGTGCCGCCCCCCATGCGCACCGCGTATTTCTGGGCCACGCGCAGGCCTGGAAGGGTCTTGCGTGTATCGACGATCTTCGCACGGGTGCCGCGCGCGGCTTCGACATAACGCCGGGTGGCGGTGGCGACTGCCGAGAGCGTCTGCAGGAAGTTGAGCGCCGCGCGCTCACCCGTGAGGAGCGCTCGGGCCGGTCCTTCGAGCGTGGCGATAACGGCGCCCTGCGGCACCGAAGCACCGTCATCAAAATGCCATGTAATGGCGACGCCCGCGTCTAGGCGCCGGAACACGGCCTCAAACCACGGCCTGCCTGCGAGTGTGCAGGCCTCACGGGCGATGATGGTGGCGCGCGCCTGCGTGGCTTCGGGCACGAGCCGCGCGGTCCAGTCGCCGCCGCCCACGTCCTCGGCGAGCGCCGCATCCACATTGCGGGCGATTTCGGCTGTGATATTCATCAATTTGCACTAGAGTGAGGCCCGGATTCTAGCCGAGGGAGCGTGGACATGGACGGCATGGTGGGCGCGATGGCGCACGGGGTGGGCACGATCATCGGCATCACGCTGCTGGCGCTGCTGGTTTTCTGGTTCGTCCGCGACATTACGCAGAAGAAGCACACCGTCCTGCGCAATTTCCCGGTCATCGGACATTTCCGCTACTTCTTCGAGGAGCTTGGGGAGTACTTCCGGCAGTACTTCTTCGCGGGCGACCGCGACGAGATGCCCTTCAATCGCGCCACCCGCAGCTGGGTCTATCGCGAGGCCAAGAACGAGGGCGGCATCATCGGCTTCGGCTCCACCAACGACCTGCGCGAGCCGGGCTCGATCCTGTTCGTCAATCATCCCTTTCCCGTGCTCGAGGAGGAGCGCCAGGCCACCCCATCCATCAGGATAGGGGAGGGCTACTGCCGTTACCCCTTCGAGGCGCGTTCCGTGGTGAACGTGTCGGGCATGAGCTACGGGGCCATCTCGGCGCCGGCCGTGCGCGCGCTGTCGCGCGGGGCGGCCGAAGCCGGCTGCTGGATGGATACGGGGGAGGGCGGCCTGTCGCCGTTTCACCTCGAGGGCGACTGCGACATCATCATGCAGATCGGCACCGCCAAGTACGGCATCCGCGACCTTAACGGCGAGTTTTCCCCGGAGCGGGCGAAGGAGCTGGCGCACTCGGTCAAGGCCTTCGAGATCAAGCTGTCGCAGGGTGCGAAGCCGGGCAAGGGCGGCGTGCTGCCGGGCATGAAGGTGAGCGAGGAAATCGCACGCATCCGCGGCATCCCCGTGGGTGAGGATTCGATCAGTCCCAACCGGCACCACGACATCAACGACGTGAACGAACTGCTCGACCGCATCGCCTACATCCGCGAACTGACCGGACGGCCGGTCGGGGTGAAGACGGCGATCGGTGGCTGGGTGTTCATGCACGACCTGTGCGAGGCGATCCTGAAGCGCGGCAAGCAGTACGCGCCGGACTTCCTGGTGATCGACGGCGGCGAGGGCGGGAGTGGCGCGGCGCCGCAGACGCTCATGGATCACATGAGCCTGCCGATCGCGGAGGGCCTGCCGCGGGTGGTGGACGCACTGCTGCAGTCGGACTTGAAAAGCCGCATTCGCGTGGTCGCTTCCGGCAAGCTCGTGACCTCGGCGCGCGCGGCGTGGGCCTTGTGCGTGGGCGCCGATTTTGTGAACACCGCGCGCGGCTTCATGTTTGCGCTGGGCTGCATCCAGGCGCTGCGCTGCCATACCAATACCTGCCCGACGGGGGTGACGACTCACCAGAAGCGTCTGCAGCGCGGCCTGGTGGTGGAGGAAAAGTATCAGCGCGTGGCGAGCTACTGTCGCAACATGAACAAGGAGATCGACATGATCGCGCATTCTTGCGGCGTGCGGCACGCCCGCGCGCTGACCCGCGAGCACGTGCGCATCGTGAAGACCGCGAACGAAAGTGTCGCGCTGAGCACGCTCTATCCGTATCCGATGCCGGGACGACGCGTCGCGACACCCGCGCCGCGCTGAGTACGCAGCGGCGCTGGCCGCCGCTCGTCGGAAAGTGTCGCTTTCCTGCACGACCCCACATCCCTTGCGGCTTTGTGGGTTCCCCGGCCTGAAATCTCTCGATTTGTGAGGTTCGCGCGCGCGCGCCCCGCGCCCGCAAAAAAAATCTATCGCTTTGTTAGATTTTGCGCCGCACCAATCCTCGGTGGGCAAATCTTCCCCTGCGGAACTCCTTGATTCTCGACGGATGTTGATTGCAATTGCAATATGGAATGACTACGCTGATTTGAAACGACACAACCATTTCTTGCGCGGCATCATCGGCAGTCATGAACCGGAATCACCCACAAAACCACAACAACCGCAGCAACGGACCGTGCACCCAGAGTGGCTGGCGCGAGGGGGAGCGCGCGTGACCGCCAGCAGCCTGCAGGGCCTCAAGGTGCTGGTCGTGGACGACAGCAGCACGATCCGCCGCAGCGCGGAGATCTTCCTGCAGCAGGCGGGCTGCGAAGTGCTGCTTGCCGAGGATGGTTTTGCCGCGCTCGCCAAGATCGCGGACCACCGTCCGGACGTGATCTTCGTCGACATCATGATGCCGCGCCTGGACGGCTACCAGACCTGCACGCTCATCAAGCGCAACCCGCGATTCGGCGATACGCCGGTGATCATGTTGTCGAGCAAGGACGGCCTCTTCGACCGCGCGCGCGGTCGCATGGCGGGCTCCGATGAATACCTGACCAAGCCTTTTGTGCAACAGGCGCTGACCGATGCGGTGATCAAACACGCGCGCCGGCCGGCGCTGAATCTGGAGACAAGCTGATGCAAGCGAAGACGGTAATGGTGGTCGAGGACTCGGCGACGGACCTGCATTTTCTGTCGGGCGTGCTGGCCAGTGGCGGCTATCACGTGATTGCCGCGCATTCCGGCGAGGAAGCACTCGAAAAAATGAAGGCCGAACGCCCGGACCTGGTCCTGATGGACGTGGTGATGCCCGGCATGAGCGGCTTCCAGACGGTGCGCCATCTGGCCCGCGACGAGTCGACGCGCGGTATCCCGGTGATCTTCTGCACCTCCAAGCACCAGGAATCGGACCGCGTGTGGGGCATGCGCCAGGGCGCGCGTGACTACCTGGTCAAACCGATCAACGCCCAACAATTGCTCGAGCGGGTCGGCGCGTTCGCCTGACCTCATCCGTCCCGGAGCACGCCCATGAACGAACGCATCCGCCTGGCGGATTATCAGGAAGACTTGGCGCGCCGCCTGCAGGAGTCTGCCGGTGCGGGCACGGTCAGCACGCACGTCGGCATGCGGTCCGGCGCCACGGAATGGCTGGTCGACCTGCGCGATGCGCAGGAGATCATCCCGCTGCCGCCGATCACCCGCATTCCACTGGTCCAGCCGTGGCTGCGCGGCCTCGCGAATGTGCGCGGGGGGCTGATTACGGTCGTCGATTTCGCCGCGTTGCGGGGCGAACCGGCCACGCCCCTGGCGATGGAGGCGCGGCTGCTGGTCCTGGCGCCGCGCTACGGCGTAAGCGCGGGCCTGCTGTTCGAACGTTCCGCCGGCCTGGTGAATGTGCGCGGGCTGGTGCGGGCACCGGCGACGTCAGCGCTGCCGGATTGGGTGGCGACGGCCTATGCCGCGCACGGCGAAAACGGGAAGCGGGATGGCAACCTGCGCTACGAGCTCGCCGTCGAATCGCTGGTTCGCAGCACCGACTTCCTCGGCGCCGCATTGCACTGACGCCTGTGGAGAGCTGAACATGTCCGAATTGGGAGTGAAGCTGCCGCTGTTCGGCGGCCCTGGAACCGCGGGTGCGGGTGTAGCGGCCGCGAAGTCCGTTGCGCAGGCGCCGAGCGTCTCGCTGGAACTCGAGGAAGCGCAAGCCGAGCGTTCCGTAGTGATGCGGCTGCACGGCGGACGTCGCGTCTACATGCAACTGCAACTGCTCGGGATCGCGGCCTTGCTCGGCCTGCTGGTGGCGGTGGGCTCTGTTCTCATGTACGCCGACCGCAACAGCCGGGTCGGCGGCGCGATCGCGGTGGCCACCGAAATGCAGATGTTGTCGCAGCGCCTCGCCAACAGTGCCCAGCAGGCGGTGGTGGGCAACGAGCCGGCGTTCGCGCAGCTCGGCGAAAGCACGGAGCGCTTCGCCGCCGACCTGCAGTTGCTGCAGGAAGGCGGGCGTCGCGGACCGACGCTCGTAGCCGCCGCGCCGGAGGCCGGCCAGACGGTGCTGCGTGAACTGGCACCGGCCTGGCTGCAGGCGGAGCGCCGGGTCAACCTGATCCTGGGCCTCAAGGCCGAGCTGATCGCACTGCGCCGGCAGGAACTGGCCGTCGAGGCTGCACGGGGGCGCCTGCCGGGTCTTACCCAGGAGCTTTCCGTGCTTGCCACCGAAAAGCGTGAAGCCACGCGCATCGTCACCCTGGCCCGGCAGATGCAGAGCGACGTCGCCAACTTCGACTTCTCGAATGCGGTTCAGCTGGTGTCGACCGACAATCCGAACCCGCAGGTGGCGCTGCAGCTGGCCGTGAATGTGCGCCAGTTCCGGCAGGCGCTGGACACGGTTCTGGAAGGGCGCAAGGATACCGGCACGTCGGCAGCGGTGGACCCCGTCGTCCGCCGCAAGGCCGAGCAGCTGCATGAGGCGTTTCAGCCGTTTGCGACGGGTATCGAGGAGATCGTCAAGCGCATGGCCGATCTGGCCGAGGCCAAGCAGGCCAGCCGCGAATTATCGAAAGCGAGCGACCGGCTGCTGACCGGCCCGCTGGCGTTGGTGGGCGTGTTCCACGGCGAGGCGGCGGACTACTCGGGGCGGCTGTGGACGGCGGTCGTGGCGGCGGTGATCGTCCTGGCCGCGCTGGCCTGGCTCGCACGGCTCTGGATCGGAGACGCCCGTGCGCGGGCGGCGGCGGAAGGTGCGGCCAACGAACGCAACCAGCACGCGATTCTCGGGCTGCTGGACGAGATCGGCGGGCTCGCTGACGGTGACCTGACCGTGCAGGCGAAAGTCACGGAGGACTTCACGGGCGCCATCGCCGACGCCATCAACGCTTCGGTCGATGACATGCGCGGCATCGTCGCCACCATCAACCGAACCACCGGCGAGGTGGCGACGGCGACCGATCGCGCGGAGGCCATTTCGCGGGAACTGCTGGCCGCGACCGAACAGCAGACCGGAGAGTTGCGCGAGGGCGGCGGCACGGTCGCGCGGATGGTGGGCTCGATCCAGGAAGTGTCCTCCCGCGCAGGGGAGGCGGCTCATGTCGCCGAGCGTTCGCTCGCGGCCGCCGGCAAGGGCGCGGGCGTGGTGCGCAACACCATCGCCGGCATGAACGAGATCCGCGAACAGATCCAGCAGACGGCCAAGCGGATCAAACGCCTCGGCGAAAGCTCGCAGGAGATCGGCGAAATCGTGGGCCTGATTTCGGACATCACCGAACAGACCAATGTGCTTGCGC
>Ga0163146_10005930_pt1 | contig 14076 bp, 14 predicted proteins | sample OliLakLV19MP7G1_FD_148648 | JGI IMG/M metagenome (GOLD analysis project Ga0163146, IMG submission 148648) | Freshwater microbial mat bacterial communities from Lake Vanda, McMurdo Dry Valleys, Antarctica - Oligotrophic Lake LV.19.MP7.G1 | ecosystem: Environmental > Aquatic > Freshwater > Lake >... | reverse complement strand
CCTGGAGCGCCACTCGCGCCGCGCTGTAGCCCGACATGCTCCAGGGTGCGCGCAGCCGCCGGTGTCTTGAAGCGATCGCCCGTTGAGCGCATCCAGGTCCTTAGCGCTGGCGCGCTGGAAGGCCGCACTGACGGCCGATCGCTGCAGGTCCAGTCCGTCGGCAAGCCGATCGAGAGCTGGGTCGTACTACCGTGTCGAGATGCCGTTTCGAGATGCCGTGTCGAGATGCCGTGTCGAGATGTCGCGTCGAGATGTCGCGTACCAAAAGACGCTTCACGTCGTCGTCGAGCGCATCGCGCGCTCCAGATGCGAGCATCGTTTCGAGCTGGACTTCAGTGCCGAGCTTCGCGACGCGGACACGGGGCCGCTCGAACTCGTGGGGCTCGCCGCCCAGGAAAATGCGGGACGGCGCGTTTCCACCCCGGCGCAGGCTCGTGCCGGGCTTGCGGGACCAAGGCGTCCCGACCAGCTTCTCGAGTTCCGCCCGGACCAGATCCTGAGCCATTTCGCCTACCGCGCCCTGGATCGCGCAGAGGAGCGCGTCCCGAACGGTCGCCTGCGCCGCAAAGGCCAGCGGATGGCACGCGGGCGCCGAAGCCTCCCTCTGGGAACGGCGGCGACGGGGGTGACGGGCGGCGGTCTTGAGGCTAGAGTTTCTCTTCATCGGGGGGTCATCTCCAGGGGAAAGGGTCGTTAGACAACTCCTTCCTACCCGGCGGGTGCCCCCCCTTCAAAACTCGCCCCCCCGGTCTGCAATGGTCTGAAATGCCGATGAATCACCCCGCCCGCTCCCGGTGGCTTTGTCAAAGTGTTCGAGTCGCGACTCTGGCCGTGGCCGTATCGATGCTCTCCGGGTGCGCTGCCATGTTCAACGGCACCACCGACACGATTCACGTCCGAAGTCACGAAGAAAACACTATTTTCTTTGCGAACGAGCGCGAGATTGGCCGCGGACTCTCGGCGACGACCGTCATCGCAAAAAAGGAGCTCGGTCGCACCGTGCTCCGCGCGGAGAAGGAAGGCTTCCATCCCGCGACCGCAGCGATCACCACGAGATTTGACGCAACGACGCTTCTTGGCGTACTGCTCGACTGGGGCATCGTCAGCGTTTTCATCGTCGACGGTGTGGCGACAGGCGCGATCCGCCGCGCAGCTCAGACTGAATATGTGCTGACTCCGCAGCCGATCGAAACGGGTTCCTAGCCCGGATTATTCAAGAGAAGTAGGCGCGGGTGCGGACGTAGCGCCGTAGAGGGGTTTAGCGAACTCTTCCACGTCAAACACGAACCGCAACCCGCATGCCCCAGCATACCTCCGAGGCGTTCCTTTTCGAAGACCTCTGGCCGACGACCGTCGTGTGCCAGTTCGACGCCACTCAGCGGACCTCGGACACGGGCGCCACTCTCTTGGGCGCCAAAGCGCCGCGTGATCTTCAAGGCCGAAGTCGTCCACGCGTCGGGAAAGAGTGCGCGCGACAACACGCGCTTTGTGATCACGAACATGCCCCATGAGCCGCAGACCGCGTGGCGCATCGACTGCCAGCGCGGTGACAGCGAAAACCGGATCAAGGAGCTGAAGAACGACCTCGAGATCGATCGCACGAGCTGCACGAGCTTCCTCGCCAACCAAGTCCGCGTCATCTTCACGTCCATCGCGTACATCCTCTTTCAAGAGCTGCGTGCGGTCCTTCAAGGGACGGAACTAGAACGAGGAATGGTCGCGACCCTGCGGCTGCGCCTGCTCAAAATCGGCGCGACGGTCACTGAAAGCCTGCGCCGGGTCCGTATGTCGATGCCGTCCTGTCATCCATGGAAAGATCTTTGGATGACGGCCGCGAGCAGAATCGCAGCTCGCGCTTAGAATCGCCGCCGACTCAATGGATCAGCGGCCGGAGCCGAGCGCTCCGCGGCCCCCATTCGCCCACAGGCGGGGGCTGACCAACCAAATAGACTGCTTCAATCCCGCCGCAGAAACGTCGTGATCGCCCCGCTCCTTCGCGATGTGCGCCGCCGGCAGGTAACCGCCAAACGCCACCAGCGCGATCGTCTTCGAGCCGTTGGTCTTTCTCGAGCGACTCGCCGCGCTCGTGCCCAGGCCGCGCGCGCACCTGCGGACGTACCACGGCGTGCGTGCGCCCGCGGCGCAGTGGCGCGAACGCATCGTGCCCGGGCCGCGCGCACCGACCGAGTCGCACCATGGTTCGACGGAGCGCAACGGCGTCTGCTCGCGCTCTTGCGACTTCCACGCCGCGCTCCCGAGCTCAGCCAGAACCCGCAGGCGCGGTTGGGCCGAGCGACTACGCCCGAGTTTTCGCCGTCGACGTCCTCACGTGTCCCCACTGCGGAGGTGCGCGCAGCCTGATCGCCATGATTGCCGACGGACTCGTCGTGCGCAGGATCCTAGGGCCACCTCGAGCTGCCCAGCAACGCCCCGGCGATCGCTCCCGCCAGAGCGCCGCCAGAGCCCGAGTTCGCCTGGCCGGGCGGCGCCACACTCAGGGTCCCGTGCCCGGTGCGCCGGACATCCTCCAAGGGGCTACTGGGGCAGCGCAGAGCAGCGGGACGGGGCTCCGAGGGACCGGATCCACTCGTCCGTGGGCTCGAGACCTACGGGGAATCGGCCCGAACCGCTACCCTCTGCCGAGGGTCATCCGCTTGGAGCTCCTATCCCCCTAGCGCTTCACTTGGCCCATGTTGGGTGTCGTATATTCTCGGGTTCTTCGTTTGGTTACGGCCGCTAGTGGGCGTGGGCCGTCGGAGTTGAGTGGGTGGCATGAACCGCATCATCGAACTTGGGCTTCACCCCGTCGCCCTCGCCGGATCGCTATTGCTATTCCTTGCGCTCGGCGGCGGGCCGCTGGCCGTGCTCGTCACGTTCTTTGTTCTGCAAGGCGCCCTGTTGGTGCTGCAGCGCCTCGTGCCTGAGCGCCCAGACTGGCGGATGGGCATCGGAGAGTCACTGCTCTTGGTCGCAACGGCCGCAATTTTTACGGTCGCTATTGGCGTCACCGCCACGCTTCAAGACGAGGGCTGGGCACTGCTCGGCCTTGCAGCCCCTGCAGGCCGCATCGCCGGCTGGCCCATCGCCGCGCAGGTCATCGCGCTGTTTTTCGGCGCCGATCTCATCTACTACTGGATCCATCGCGCCATCCATCGCTGGCCTTGGCTTTGGCGCGTGAGCGGGCACGGCGTGCACCACGCCTTCCATCGTCTGCATGCGGCGCACGCCGGCGTAACGCACCCCTTCGAACTCGTGCTGCTCGCGCTGCCGATGTCACTCTTGGCCATGTTGACCGGCCCAGTACCCGAGGCCGTCATCGTGGCCACCATATTGCTGCTGTCGAACGTCATGCTGGCGCACTGCAACTTGCGGATGGCAACGCCGCTGCTAAAGTGGGTCCTGACCACCAGCGAGCAGCATCGCCGCCACCATTCCTCGGTCTTCGAGGAAGGCAACAGCAACTACGCCTGCAACGCGATTCTTTGGGATCGCCTGTTCGGCACCTACGGCGGCGGCACCTCGGCGCAGACCGGAATCGGGCCGCGCCAGCCCGGCGTCGTGGAACTGTTGCGTATGCCATTCCGGGAGCCCGACGACGCGGAAACGGTGTTGAGCCGACGGCGGGGCTGAAGCCATGATCTCGCGCGCGCTGCATGCGACCATGGCGCATGAATAAAGACCTCGACCTCATCGTTTTCGGCGCCACCGGCTTCACTGGCCGTTTAGTGGCGGAGTATCTCCACAAGACTTACGGCGCCGCGGACAGTGTGCGCTGGGCCATGGCCGGGCGCAGCGCGACAAAGCTCGCCCAGATCCGCGACAGCCTTGGCCTGCGGGCGTCCTTGCCGCTGCTGGTGGCCGATGCCAGCGATGAGGCGGCGCTTGCCGCACTCGTTGCGCGCACGAAAGTGGTGATCACCACCGTGGGCCCCTATCAGCAGTATGGCGAGCCGCTCGTCCGCGCCTGCGCAAAGGCCGGCACCGATTACGTCGACTTGTGCGGCGAGCCGGGCTGGATGGCCAAAATGATTCCCGAACTGCAGGCGCCCGCGCAGGCCAGCGGCGCGCGCATCGTGTTCTCCTGCGGCTTCGATTCCATCCCCTTCGATTTGGGCGTGGTGCATGCGCAGGCCGAAGCGCAGCAGCGTCTTGGCGCACCATTGGCGCGGGTGCACGGCCGGGTCAAGGTAATGAAAGGCACGTTCTCGGGCGGCACCGTGGCCAGCATGCTCGCCACCATGGAGGCCATCGGCCGCGACCCCTCGCTGGCGCGCACGATGTCCGATCCGTTCGCGCTGGTTCCCGGGTACAAAGGCGCACGCCAACCGAACGACAACACGGCGGCCTACGACGAACTGGCCAAGTCTTGGACTGCGCCGTTCGTGATGGCCACCATCAACACCAAGAACGTGCATAGAAGCCACGCGCTGCTCGGCCACCCGTGGGGCGATGCGTTCGTTTACAGCGAGCGCATGCTGACTGGCAATGGAAAGAGCGGCGAGAAGCGCGCGAAGTCGATGGCACGGCAATCCAAAGTGCAGACGATGCTGCTGGCCTTCGCGCCCACGCGCGCTCTGCTGCGCCGATTTGCGCTGCCCAAGCCCGGCGAAGGGCCAAATGAAGAGCAGCGCGAGAAAGGCCGCTACGAAGTGCTGTTCTTCGGCGAGACCAGCGACGGTCGCCGCTTCACCACAGGCGTCACCGGCGATCGCGATCCGGGCTACGGCTCGACCTGCAAGATGCTTGCCGAGGCCGCCTTGTGCCTTGTGCAAGACATCGACCGAAGCTTAACGCCCGGTGGCGTGTGGACTCCCGGTGCTGCAATGGGAATGACGCTGGTGTCACGCCTTCGCGAGAAGGCTGGCCTCACCTTCGACATCGCCGAAGGCTGAGGCGAAGCGCGGGATAGATCGGGGACAGGCACCGAAGCGCGCTCACAATGATGGCTGTCCCGATTGCGTATGACGTATAACACTGCGCTCCAGGGGACGCGGAGCGATAATGCCGCGCAGCGTCCCTGAGCTCAACGTTAGCCCGCTGAGCAAGATAATCAGCTCCGGCCGCTTGATCTTGCGCTCAAACAGAATGGCGGCGCGCACCAGCGCGGTCTCAATGAACTTCAGCTCGCGGTCCTGCAGGGTGACCTGAAATCCGCGCAGCGCACACCAGGCAGCAATATCGCCACCCATCACGCCGGCTCCGACCACGTGGACGCGCTGGATGCCATGCTTCTTGCCGCCCAGCGATTTCAGCGCGCCACACCCAGAGGGTCCCGTGCCCGGTGCGCCGGACATCCTCCAAGGGGCTACTGGAGCAGCGCAGAGCAGCGGGACGGGGCTCCGAGGGACCGGATCCACTCGTCCGTGGGCTCGAGACCTACGGGGAATCGGCCCGAACCGCTTCCCTCTGCGAAGGGTCATCCGCTTGGAGCTCCTATCCCCCACGACCGCTCGGGGAGCCCTGGTGCACCGAAAAAATGCGGCGGACCGCGTCCTCCGGGGGCCCTCACGTCCGCGCTGCGCGGCCGCTCGCGCGCCCACGGCCCGCGGTCCTTCCGGCATCGGCCCCGGTCCTGGCCCATGTACCCTCGTCGCCCATGCGTATCGTCAGCTTGCTCCCCTCCTCGACGGAGATCGCCTGCGCCCTCGGAGCCTCAACCGAACTGGTGGGCATCAGCCATGAGTGCGACTTCCCGCCTGTCATCCGGGATCGGCCGGTGCTGACCTCTTCGAAGATCAACGTGCACCAGCTCTCCGCCGACATCGACCGCGACGTGCGCCGGGTGCTGAAGGACGCCCTAGCGGTCTACGACGTGGACGCCGAGGGCCTCGCCGCCGCCCGCCCCGACGTGGTGCTGACCCAGGACCTGTGCGACGTGTGCGCCGTGTCCGTCAAGGACGTGGAGCGCGCCCTGGCGAGCATCGCGGGGGAGGGTGTGCGGCTCGTGAGCCTGAGCCCCACGCGCCTCGACGATCGCGATGGCGCCCACGGGGTGTTCGGCGATGTGGAGCGCGTCGCCGCGGCCATCGGCCGCGAGGACATCGGCCGGGCCCTGGCCGCGGAGCTGCGCGCGCGCTGCGATCGGCTGCGGGAGCGAGCGGACGCCGCGGTGGCCGCCAGCGGCGCGCCGAGGCCGCGGGTGCTGACCATCGAGTGGATGGACCCCGTGATGATCGGCGGCACGTGGATGCCGGAGCTCGTGATGATCGCGGGCGGCGAGGCCCTCGTGACACGCCCCGGGGACCACGCTCCGACCCTGGACGAGGCGGCCCTGCGGGAGCTGCGCCCGGACGTGGTGCTGGTGAAGCCCTGCGGCTTCGACCTTGAGCGCACCCTGCGCGAGATCGACGGCCTGCGCGCCCTGGTGGAGTCCATGCCCTGGCCCGCGACGGCGTCGCGCCGCGTGCACGTGGCCGACGGCAACGCGTTCTTCAACCGGCCCGGCCCCAGGCTGGTGGAGAGCGCCGAGATCCTGGCCGCGATCACCCACCCCGCTGCCTTCGGGCCCGAGGGGCGGGTTCACAAGGACCACGTGCGCGGGCTCTGGGCATGACGAGCGCCGTGAAGATCAGCGGCTTCACGTTCCTGCGCAACGGCGCCAAGCTGCACTACCCGATCATCGAGTCGATCCGCTCGGCCAGGCCCCTGGTGAATGAGTTCGTGATCGCCCTCGGGGATTCCGATCCCGATGACGACACGCGGGAGAGGATCGAGCAGCTCGGCGCGCCCAAGGTGATGCTGTTCGACACGGTCTGGGACCTGGAGCGCTTCTGCTGGCGGCAACATGAAAAGGGACCTTTGCGGCGGCCTGAAAAGGGACCCCCGTGGAATGCAACACCGGGGGGGGACCAGGGGGCGGAGCCCCCTGTTCTTTCCGCTCGTGTCGCCGTGGCGACGCGAGCTGATCTGACCTGCTGGGGCGCAGCCCCAAGGGTCGCCCCCCGCGGGGGGCGCGAAAATCGACCGCGGTGAGCGAGGCTCGGAGGCGCGCGCCAGCGTGGATCGGCTTGCCCATCTTCAGACGCCGCTCGTTCTCGCGCGGGCCTCGGCGCGTTTGTCCTTGAGGCGGTAGCTCTCGCCAGCGGTCTTGACGATCGTGGCGTGGTGCACGATCCGGTCGATGACCGCGGCGGCGGCCGTCGCGTCGTAGAAGACCTCGCCCCATTTCGCGAAAGGCAAGTTGGTGGTGACGATTAAGCTGCGGCGTTCGTACATGCGGGCGATGAAATTGAAGAGCAGGTCGGCGCCGTGCTTGTCGAAAGGCACGTAGCCCAACTCGTCGGTGCACACGACTTCAAAGTGCGCGAGCTGCTCGAGCTTGCGCGCAAGTTTGCCCTGCGACTTGGCATCGGCCAGCGTGTTCACAAGCTCCGCCGCAGTGAAGAAGCGCGCGCGGATCAGCTTTTGACAGCTCGCGACGACCAGAGCGCTCGCCAAGTGGGTCTTGCCCGTGCCGATCTCACCGACGAGCACGACATTGGCACGCCGATCGATGAACTCGCAGCGGAACAGCTCGAGCACGCTCCAGCAGGTCCGCGCGCTCGATCGAAGGCGGCGCGGTGTCGAGCGGCCGCTCGTGCGACTGCTCAAGCAGCATCTTGATGGTCTCTAAGCTTGCAGCTCCACGTGCGAGGGACTGCTCTACAGCACGGGTGAGCGCCTCGAGGTCGTGCGACTTCAGCAGCAGCATGACTCGCACCCATTCCTGGTCGGGCTTGCGCGAGCGCTCGCCAAGCTTGACGCGCAGATCGTGGAAAACCGGGGGCAACTACCCTGACACCGGGGGATCCGCTACGCCGAGTCCAACTGGGATGCGTTCCAGCGCTACACGACCGACGGGCGCCTCGACATCGACAACAATGCGGCCGAGCGCGGCCGCTGCGCTCCGTGGCGGGCGGGAAGCCCGCGCACCCATCCCACGCAATTGCGGCTTGCGGTGAAGATCGTGGTCCAACGACGCCGAAGACCACCCGATCGCCGATCCATTCGTTCCCAACCCGCCCGTTTGTCGGGTTGAGCGGGCGGGGCGCGGAACGGCGCCCCCGGCCCGATGGACCCGATCCTCGAACTGCCGTTCGACGTTTACCAGCGGCACCGCCTCGCGGCGCAGTTGCTGGGGCGGTTGCGTCGTGGGCGCAAACCGCTCAGCGTGTTGGATGTTGGGGCGGGAGCGGCGCTCCTTGGGCGCTTCGTTCCCAAGGACCGCGTTGTGGCGCTCGATCTTGTGGCGCAGGACACCACCGACGTGCGCGGTGATGGGGCCGCGCTGCCGTTCTTAGATGGCAGTTTCGATGTGGTCGTGGCGTGCGACACGCTCCAAGACGTGCCGCGTGCGCGCCGCGCGACGTTGATGGGCGAGTGCGCCCGTGTCGCGCGCCGGCACCTGATTCTGATCGGCCCACTTGCGAGCGTGCATGTGACACGCGCACGCCGTTTGTTCGACGACTACCGCGGCGGCGGCAAGAGCGCGAGCCATCCGCTGCCCAAACGCGCGGAAGTGGAAGCGCGGCTCGTCAAACTCGGCGCTGTCGTTGCAAGCCTTGGGCACGGCAACGTTCACCGCTGGCTTGCGCACGTTTGCGCCGACCTGCACCTTGACGCGGACGCTGTACGGGAACCCGTCGCGGCGCGTTTCCACGCGTTCTACAACGCACAGTTCTTCGATGGCGACTGCGAAGCGCCCGTGTACCGCCACGCGCTGATCGCGGCGCTCCACGCAGCGCCGTTGCCCGAACTCTCAGACTTCGCGACGCCACGGGCCGTGCCCGATGCGTTGCCCGCGGAGTGGGACGTCGAGCGGTTGCGGCTCGTGGATCAAAACGCCGAGTTGTCCGTGCGTGTGGACGCGCAGCGCGCGGAACTGGAGCGCTGCGGCGGAGCGCTGTTTGGCGCGCAGCAGGCGATCGAGGCCCTGGGGCGGGCGGAGCTCGAAAAGCGCCAGGCGCTGTTTGCCGAGCAGGCTGGGCGCGCGGAGGATCGGGCGCGGCTGCTCGCGCGCGCGCGGGCGCTCGAGGTCGAGCGCACCGAGTTGCGCGCGGACCTCGCCCGCGTCCGAGCGGAGCGCAACGGATTGGAGGCTGCGCTCGATGGCCTCGCGGAGGCGGTGGAGCGGCTGGATGTGTGCGCCGCGCCCGCGGGGGCGGATGAAAGCGCCGCCGCGGCCCCGTTGGAGGACCCCGTGTCGGAGCTGCCCGGGCCCTCGAACCTCGTCGAAGCGCGCGCCGAGATCGGGCGCCTCGCCGACGAGATTGCCGAGTTGCGCTGCGCCCTGGGTGAGCTGGGTTTGCTCGAGGCAACGCTTGTGCATTTGGACAGCCCGTCCCCGGGCAGCGGACCGCCCGCGTAGGGCAAGGGCGACCGAACCTGGCTCTTTTGAGGGTAGGATCGGCGCTCGCACCCGTGAACAATCCGACTCTCGATCCCCACGATTTTGCGTCCCGCGTCGGGACATGGTTGCTCGCGCGCGGACCGGAAAGCGACGTGGTGGTGTCGTGCCGGGCGCGCCTCGCGCGCAACATCACGGGATTTGCGTTTGGCACCCGCCTGGCCGAGAAGCAGGCAAAAGAACTCGCCGCGCGGGTGCGCAAGGCGCTCGAAGCCGATCCGATCGACGGTCAGGAAACCGTTTGGATCGATCTTGCCGGTGCCAGCGACCTCGAACGCCTGCTGCTGCGCGAGCGGCACCTCGTCAGCCGCGAACTCGCGCCGGTGGAAGAGCGTCGCGCATCCCCGCCCGGCCGCGCCGTCGCGTTTGCGCGCGGGGAAACCGCGCTCGCGATGGTGGGGGAAGAGGACCACCTGCGGCTCGGCGGCATCGCGCCGGGTTTTGATCTTGGCTTGGCGTTTGATCGGGTGCGTGCGCTCGACCTCGCACTCGAGGCGCGCCTCGATTTTGCCGTCGACGAGCGGCTCGGATACCTAACGGCCTGTCCGACCAACGTCGGCACCGGATTGCGCGCGTCGGTCATGCTGCACCTGCCCGCCCTCGGGCTTGTGCGCAGCGAACTCGAAAAGGTGTTCAACGCCGCCCAGCGCACCGGTCTTGCGGTCCGCGGCCAGTACGGCGAGGGTTCGCGCGCGAGCGGCGACCTCTACCAGATTTCAAACCAGGTCACGTTGGGCCGCAATGAGAGTGAACTCGTTGGCGACCTCGAAACGCTCGTTCCCGACATCATCCGCTTCGAGCGCCAGTTGCGCACTGCGCTGCTCGAGGATCGTCGTGCGGAGTTGGACGATCGCATCAGCCACGCGCTGGGCCTTTTGTGCAATACGCAGACGATCAGCACCGACGCCGCGCTCGGACACCTTTCCACGGTGCGCCTCGGTGTGGCGCTTGGCAGCGTCGACGATTTTGCGCTTGAGGAGTTGAACGCGCTGAGCGTTCAGATCCAAAAGGGGCACGTGCAAGCCCTGTCGGACGATTCCCCGGTAGCCGCGCTGATGGACGCGCCCCAACGCGACCGCCTGCGCGCAACCTTGCTCCAGCGCTTTTTTGCGCGCCGCAACCCATGATCGATCGTTTTGGACGCCGCGTCACGTACCTGCGGGTGTCGCTGACCAACCTCTGCCAGCTCAAGTGCACGTACTGCACGCTGCCCGAGGAACCGGTGACGTCCATGTCGCCGCACGAGGTCGAGTGCCTGCTCGAAATCGCATCCCGCCGCCTGGGCTTCCGCAAGGTGCGCCTGACGGGCGGTGAACCTACCCTGCGCCGCGACTTGGGTGAAGTGGTGCGCCGCATCACCGCCTTGCCAGGCATTCGCGAAGTGGCGCTGACGACGAACGGTCTGCTGCTCGAACGCCGCGCCGCGGAGCTCGCGTCGGCGGGCCTCACCACCGTCAACATCAGTTGCGACAGCTTGCACTCCGAGCGTTTCGCGAAGCTGACGGGCGGCGGCAAGCTTGCGGACGTCCTCGCAGGCATTCGCGCGGCCCACGCGGCCAATATCCCGCGGATCAAGCTCAACGTTGTGCTGATGGGGGGCATCAACGACGACGAAGTGGAGCCGTTCGTCGACTTCGCCGCGCGCGAAAACGTCGAAGTTCGTTTCATCGAGCACATGCCGATGAGCGCTGAGCGCATCGGGCTTTGGCACGTCGATCCGCGGGACGTGCTGCGCCGGCTGGGTGAAGAGCGTGGCCTCGAGCCTTTGCCCACGCGCCAGGACGGCGGCCCGGCCGAGCGCTTCCGCATCGGGACCGCGGTGATCGGTTTTATCCACGCGATGAGCAACCCGTTCTGCGATCGCTGCAACCGGCTGAGGTTGACGGCGGAGGGGACTATCCGCTCGTGCCTGCTCACGGGCGGCGAAGTGGACCTTTTGGGGGTGCTGCGCTCGGGCCGCGAGACCGCCGAAGTCGAGGCGACGGTGGTCGAGCTCTTCCAACGCGCCGCGGACGCCAAACCGCCGATCTACGACCTGCAGCGCGAGGGGGCGATCCCGATGCGCTCGATTGGCGGCTGATGCCGATTCTCCGCCCTGTCGCTCGCTCCAAGGCGGGCCTGGAGGCCCGCGCTCCCGGCTGGGCTTGAGATGGCGGCCACGGTCGGTCGATGGACCGGACATGCGTTTTCGCGTCCGCACCGAAACCCCGTCGCCGCGTGCACGCCGGTTTGTGGGCGGGGCCGCGGTCTGGGCCCTGTGCGCCGTGACTTTCGTGGCCGGGCTCGCGCCGTTCCCAGCCAACGCGCTCGCCGACACACCTTCCACGAAGAAGGCCAGCGACGACACCCCCCCCGCGGCCGTTGGGCTTCGACTTGAAGTGCGCTCCGGCTTTGCGTGGCTGCGCCAGGGCGGCCGGGACCGGCTGGTCCTGCCGGGGGACGGCCCGCTCGATGTCCACGGGGACTTCGAACTGGAGCTGAACGTGCGCGGGGTTTTGCAGCTCGGTTTGCTCGGCGCGGGGTCCGTGCGCTGGACCGGCCCGGCCACCGTGGGGGTGCGGCGCGAAGCTGCGGAGGTTCGCCTGCGCCTCGGGACGGTGGGGGTGGTCGAGTTCGAGGGCCGCCGCGCGGGTCCCTGGATCGAACTGCCCCGTGGGCAGGTGCTGCGGCCGCGCCAAAGCGCGTTCCGACTGGATGGCCGCCCCGGTGGCATCGTCGACTTCCAGCACCGCGCGGGTCTGCCGGTCGAGCTGGACTTGGGCGGCCGCTACACGTTCGAACTGGCGCAGGGGCGACGCATCCGCGTGCCCGAGCGCCTGCGCTGACCGCGGCGCTCAGGCTGCCAGCTGCCAGCGCCCGCGCAGGAGGCTGCCGATGGCGTCGGACAGGTCCGATGCGACGAGGTCGACGTCGACCTCGAACTGACGGTCGCCGAGCCCGAGCCCAGAGCGCACCGCGGCGCGGCGCACACCTGCGCGCCAGGCGGCGGCGTGTTCGACGGTGCTGTCGCCGATAACCCAACTGTCGCGCAGGCTGACGCCGTCGTGGTGTTGTGCGTGGTAGAAGGCGCCCGTGTTGGGCAAGCGGTACACGGAGTCACCGCGCTGGCCCGCAACGCCGCGCGGGTGGTGGATCGCCGCGTAGTTGTGGCGGATCGGCACCCCGTTGGCTTCGAGCTCGCCAATCAGGGCGGATTCAAGGCGTTGCCAGTCGCGCAGCGCGAGCTGCCCGAAGGCCACCGCATCCTCGTTGCCGATCAGGTACAGGTTCCAGCCAGCGCAGTGGGCGCGGTGGAGCGCGTCGACCGTGCCCGCGAGGAACCGCACGTCCTCGGGGCCCCTTGGACGGTCGCCCGGCGGCGGCTCGAGCAACGTCCCCCAGCGATCGATGAAAAGGCCCCGTTTCGGGGGCTCGGTTCCGGGGAGGATGTCGTGGCGCTCGGGTTTGTGGTGCATGCTGTTAACCTCGCTGGATCCCCGTTGTCGGCAGTTCCCGATCAGGCTTGAGCCCAGCGGAACCGCGATTCGATGAGCCGGAAGCAAGTTCCAACGCCGTCCCCGCCCGTGCCCGATTCTGCCCCCCATCCTGGGCGCGACGCCGCCCCGCGTCCGCGCCACGTCTCCCTGCTGGTCGACGCGCTTCACCCGCGCGCGCGCCGCAGCGACCATCCGGCGTCCCTCGCCGCGGCGCTGGGTGCCCTGGGTGTCGAAACGCGGGTCGAGCCAGTGGCGGCCGGCGTGCTCACGCGCAACGCGGTCACCGACGCCGATGGCCATCCGATCGACCCGGCGTCCCCGCCCTTCGACGCCGACGCCCGCATCGCCTACGACCCTTTTTCGCCCGCGGCCTGGCTGGGAGCCCGTCTCGCGCGGCGCGACGGGCGGCCGCTGCTGCTCGTGGAGCCGGGCTGGACCGGCGCCCGCCGATTGCATGAGCGTTTCCTCGACGGACTTGGCAATCGCCTGTGGGGGCGCTCGGTACGCGCCGCCTGCGGGCGGCTCGCGGCGCTCGATCCCCTGGGCGAAGCACGCGCCCTCGCCCGGGGATTCTTGCCAGGGCGCGTGGCACTCGTGCCGACGGGTGTCGACACCCGCGCGTTCGCGCCCGGCCTGCCATCCCGCGCGGTTGCGCGTCACCGCCTGAGCGGTCGCCTTCTGCTCGCGGTGGGGCCGCTCGAAGCGGGACGCGGCCTCGATGTGTTGCTGGCGGCCTTCGCCCGCACGGTTGGCCAGCGCCCGGATTGGTCGCTCGTGATCGTCGGCGAAGGGCCACTTGAGCGCCGCCTGGTCGCCACCGCGGACCGCTTGGGTGTGAGCGCGGCCGTGCACCTCTTGCCGTGGCAGAGCCCGTCAGATCTCGCGGGTTTGATGGCGGCCAGCACGCTGTTCGCCGCGCCCGACGAGGGCGACCGCTCAAGCGGCGTGCAGGTCGTGCGCGCGCTCGCGTGCGGGCTCGCCGTACTCGTCGCCGATCGGCCGCGCCTCGCGCACCTTGTGCGCGACGGTGTCGACGGTCGGCTTGTGCGCGCGGGCGACGCCGCCGCCTGGCGCGACGCACTTCTCGGAGCGGCATCCGCACCCGACGCGCGGGCGCGCTGGGCTCGTTCCGCCCGTGAGCGCGCCGTTGAGCGCCACGACTGGTCCCAGGTGGCGGCGGCCATGCTCGCACTGTTGTGCGAGTTGGAGTCCGAA
>Ga0163146_10005906_pt1 | contig 14116 bp, 13 predicted proteins | sample OliLakLV19MP7G1_FD_148648 | JGI IMG/M metagenome (GOLD analysis project Ga0163146, IMG submission 148648) | Freshwater microbial mat bacterial communities from Lake Vanda, McMurdo Dry Valleys, Antarctica - Oligotrophic Lake LV.19.MP7.G1 | ecosystem: Environmental > Aquatic > Freshwater > Lake >... | reverse complement strand
ACATGCCGCAGTTTGCGACGGCTATCCATGAGCCAAAGACGAAAGAGCGCGTCACGAATCACAATGAGCTGCTCAAATTTGGTCGGGACGCCGAGATTTGAACTCGGGACCCCTTGCACCCCATGCAGACTTTAATTGATTTGAGGCGAAACAGGATGAAATGATTTAGTAGCTAAAACCCCGTGCCTTATAGCGCTTTCGCTACCTCAAGACCGCTCAGGCCATTTCACCCGATTTCAGGTAAAGTGGACACAAAGCGGACACAAAATGGGGTCGACACGGTGACAAGGCACACGCGAAAAGGCCGGCAAGGGGTGGACACAAAACGGTTCAGCGCCTCGATTGTGTCCGCTTTGCCGGCTGGAACACACACCGACCCCGCGCAAACCGGCCTGCAGCTGCGGGTGCGCGCCACGCAGCACGGCACCTCGCGCACCTGGCTATTGCGCTGCAAATTTCAAGGCGACGAAACCCGCATCGCGCTCGGCCATTTCCCGGCGACTTCGCTCGACGCCGCACGCGGCATCGCTCGCCAGCTGCGCGAGCAAGCGGCCAAAGGCATCGACCCGCGTCGTGCGTTTCAACGGCGCATCGCGCGGCCCGCACCCCTGCCTGGTTCGGCCACCATCGCTCGCGCGGCGGATCGCCACACCGTTGAATTTCTGGCGAGCGAGTTCGTCGAGCGACACGTGAAGCCGAACCGCAAGCGGCCGGAGTACGTTCAGGCGCAGCTCACGAAAGACGTTTTGCCGCAGTGGAAGGGTCGCGACGCGCGAACGATCACGCCCCGCGAAATTATTGAGCTGCTCGACGGGCTCGTGGATCGCGGCGCACCGGTCGCGGCAAATAGGCTCGCCGGGACGCTCGGCCAGCTTTTCAAGTTCGGCGTCCATCGCGCCATCGTCGACAGTTCGCCGGTGCAGCTGCTGTTCCGGCCTGGCGGCAAGGAACGGCCACGCGAGCGGGCCTTGTCGGACGATGAGCTACAAGCCTTTCTGGCAGACCCGCAGGCCTGCTGTCGTTATGCGCGGTTGCAGCACGTCATCACGGTGCTTTTGGCCACCGGCCAGCGACGCGGCGAACTTGCGCTCGCCCGTTGGCGCGACATCGACCTGGACGAAAAAACTTGGGCGATCCCGCCGGAGCACAGCAAGAACGGCAAAGCTCACTTGGTGCCGCTATCGGCCTTCGCGGTCGACGAATTTCGCGGACTCAAGACGCTGAGCGCGTCGCAGTGGGTGCTGCCCAACGGACGCGGCGACGGGCCCATCGACGCGAAGTTGCTCACGCGTGGCGTCGCGAAGTGTCAGCAGCGGTTTTCGAAGGCAGGCATTGCGCCTTTCGCGCTGCACGACCTGCGCCGCACCTGCCGCACCGGGCTCGCGCGCCTCAAGGTCGCGCCGCACGTCGCCGAACGCGTGCTAAACCACGCGCAGGAAAGGATCGCGTCGACGTACGACCTGCACGACTATCTGGACGAAAAGCGCGCGGCGCTTGACCTTTGGGGCGCTTGGCTGCGAGGCCTGTCACGTGGCTAAGCCGCCATCTAAATCAAGCAGCGCAAGCGAGGCAAAACGCCGCGATCTGCATCTGCATTTGCGCGACCTGGCGGACAAGCTCGAAGCTGCCCAGCAAGCGCGAAGGCGCCCGGGCACCGTGTGGGCCGCGCTGGCCGCTGACATTCAGGGGCCGATCGCGGTTCACATGTCGATAGGGCACGCGCGCGAACTGGCGCAGTTGCTCCGCGAACTCGCCGCAGGCAAGTCGCTAGATGCCGCCTACGAGCTGCCCGCCCGGCGTCGTGGCGCACCGAGCGCTGATGCCGCGATGCGCTACTGGTTCGTGCGGTGGTTGCAGCTGCGCTCAGCGCCGATGACGAAAAAACTGGCTCACGCTGAACTCAAAAGAACGCACCCCGGCGCTGCAGTTCCGAGCTTGAAACGACTTGACCGCTGGTGGCTGGGTCAAAACGAGGAAACCAGGGCTCGAGTTTTTTGGTGGGCCGAAAACGAAGCTGAGCGCCGACCCGACGGCCGGCTCATCGAGCGCGAGCGACCGCGAGACTTGAGTTCGGTGCGGGCCGACTGGCAGCGAGGCGCGTGGCGCGGTCTAGGCTGACCCTACGCGACAATTCAGAATTTCCGCGTAGATTTTAATCGCCACCACAGGCGTTTAGGCTCCGGCAACGCACATCGCGCACGGAGCAGCAGATGACCGAAAAAGTGAAGCGCTCAGCCGGGCCGCGAGCCGGCAGCCATGTTATTTGGCCGAAAGGGATCGAAGCGCGTTACGGCATCAGCGCGCCGACCCGGTGGCGCTGGGAACGAGCCGGCACCCTGCCGAAGCGCGACATTGCGATCGGCGGTCGCACCGGCTGGCGGCCGGAAACGCTCGACCTCGCTGAACGCGGCACCTGACCCCCACAACGAAAAAAGCCCGCGCACCCCGACCAAGGAATTGCGCGAGCTGAGGCTCGACCCGTGCACTTTACCAAAAATCGAATTGTTTTTCCAAACACGGTTAATTGTTTTCGCGACGGTGCGCGCCAGACCGGCGGCCCGCTGCAGCTGCTCGACGGTGTGCGGCCGTGAAGCGTTACGGTCTGCGCGCCGCACTCAACGCGAAATGCCGCGATTGCATCCACGACCCGCTTGCGGGCGGCACCTGGCGCGAGCAGGTCGCGCAATGCAGCGCCGTTGACTGCTCGATTTGGCCGTTGCGCCCGGCGCCGCGGAGCGGGCCATTCGCGGACCCACCGCGTGACCCCGCTACCACGGGCAGGGAATGGCTCATCGCACCTCACGGAATGACCATTTCGGGCCTTCCAACGGCGCTGCACGCGCTGGGCGAGCCGGACCGGGGATGCGCACCGTGAGCGGCTTGCTGCTGCCCGACCTGCCGCCCGGCTCGCACCGAACCATGTGCCCCGATTGCGGGCGAAAGCCGTCCGACCAAACGATGGGCGTGACGGTCGACGCTGATCGACGGGTCTGGCATTGTTTCCGCTGCGGCCTGGCGGGTGCCGAGCGCACGCCACGCGACGACCATCGACGCGCCGAGCCGCCACGACGCACGACGACATCGCCGTTGAAACTTGAATGGTCGTCGACCGCCGAACTGATTTGGCGCAAAACGCAAGGCTTGCGCGGCACGCTCGGCGAGGTCTATTTACTGCATCGCGGCTGCGTGCTGCCGCCGCGCGCTTCGCATTTGCGGTTTTTGCCTGGCGACGGTCAGCACCCGCCGCAGCTGGTCGGCGCAATCACAGATGCGCGCACGGCCAAGCCGCTGTCGCTGCATTTCACGAAAATCGCCGCTGACGGTCGCGGCAAAGCAGGCACGGATTGCGACAAATTGCTGTTGAAAGGCCATCGCAAAATGGGCGGCGTTATTCGGCTGTGGCCGGACCAATCCGTCACGGTCGGCCTGGGCATCGCCGAGGGCGTCGAAACCGCGTTGGCAGCGGCGCACTCATTCGCGCCGATGTGGTCGCTCATCGACGCGGGGAACCTTGCGCAGTTTGCGGTGCTCGACGGCATTGAATCGCTGACGGTGTTCGCCGATCACGACGACGCGGGCCTTCGAGCGGCCGAGCAATGCGCTCAGAGATGGGCAAATGCTGGGCGCGAAGCTTTCGTCATCAAACCGAAAACCCTAGGTTTCGACCTCGCCGACGTGGTGGCCGCATGACAACGCCGGGCGACAGAATTTCAGCCGGCACGACGCGCGCCCAGTTCAAGCCGAAGCGCGACAGCGCGAAGCCGGAACCGCAGGGCTCAGCCGACTGGCGTACCGCGCTGCGCCGTCGCGGCGACCGAATCACCGGCGACGTGGGGAACATCATTCTGGCGATGAACCTCGCGCCGGAACTTCGCGGCTGCCTGAGGTTTAACACGTTCGAGAATCTTACGGAGGCGGCCAAAGCGCTACCCTGGCGCGAACCCGGCGCCGATCCCGCGTGGACCGACTGCGACGACGTGCGGCTGCGACAGTGGTTTGAGGATCGCGATATTGCTCCGCAGTCACCCGGCGTCGTGGGTTCCGCAATAGAAACGGTCTCGCGGGAATCCCCATGTCATCCGGTTAGGAACTATCTCGCCGGGTTGCGGTGGGATGGCAAGGCGCGGCTCGATCACTGGCTCAAAACCTACGTCGGCGCCACCGGCCCGGAGCAATACCTGGCGACGGTCGGCTCAAAGTCACTTATAGCCGCAGTAGCTCGCGTGATGAAGCCCGGCTGCCAAGCCGACCACGTTCTGGTGCTCGAAGGTCCGCAAGGTATCGGAAAAACGTCAGTGATTCGCGAACTCGGCGGCGTGTGGACCACGGATTCAATCAGCGAATTGTCGGGCGCCGATGCGGCGATTCAGCTTGCCGGCGTGTGGTTCGTTGAACTACCTGAGTTGGCCGCGCTGCGACGGTCGGATCTCGAATCTATGAAGGCGTTCATCACGCGGACCGTGGACCGCTACCGGCCGCCCTACGGCAAGAGGTCTGTTGACGTGCCGCGCCAGTGCGTGTTTTTCGGCTCTACAAACGAGGGGCAATACCTTCGCGACCGCACCGGGAACCGGCGATTCTGGCCGGTCAGCTGCACGCGGATCGACCTGGACGCGCTGCGCCGCGATCGCGATCAGCTCTGGGCCGAAGCCTTCCGTCGATACGAGGCGGGCGAGGTCTGGCATCTCAGTTCGAACGATGCGCGCCTGGCAGCCGCCGAGCAGTCACGGCGCGAACTGGTCAGCGAAATCGAAGAAGCGGTAAGCCGTTATCTCGAACGGCTCGCCGAGTCCGAGACGACCGTCAGAGACGTGCTGGTCTTTGGGCTGGGGCTCGACCCCGAAAAATCCGATTACGCCGAAAGAGCTACCCGATTGGGCGCTCAGGTCGCCGAGGCGATGCGCCATAGCGGATGGGTGTACCTGGGTCGGCGAGGTCATGGTGACTCTCGGCGCACCGTTTATCGGCGCAATTCGCTGGAGAAGTGACAATGCACCAAGACTCACCAAGATATTTTCAAACAACCACTATAGGTGCGCGCGAGTATGTAGAGGTTGTGGCGTTTTTCGCTGGTGAGTCTTGGTGAGCTAGTCGCGCCATGAACAAATCCACCCACCGGCACCGAGCCTTCGCGCCATGACCCGCTCAACCATTGGCGGGCCGCTCGGCATGGCCGAACTCGCGTTGCTGCACCGGCCGGCGCATCAACAGGCGCTCGCCGACGCTCGCGACCAGCTGCGCCGATGCCTGAGCGCACTGCGGGCTGTCGACCCGCCAGAAGCGGCGCATGCCGCCGAGCTTGGCAACGTGATCGCTGCGCTGGCCACCGAGCTCACCGCCATTGAGCGGCTGCAGGCGCGGCTGTGACGGCGGCAGGCCGGGGGGATGGGTCCAAACCGTGGCCGACACCGACGGAACCCGCACCCCCAAGTCCGCGTGTACCGGCACCCAAAAAAACCCGTCCAAGGAGACCCCCATGAGCCCAAAACCGCCCCCAAACCTGACCGAACGAGCCCGCGATTGGTGGCAGGCCATCGATTTTGACCACGATTTTTCCGCAGCACCTGAAACCCGGCAGCTGCTCGACCTGGCCGCCACGTTGCAATCGCGTGCCGAGGAATTTGACGCGCAGGTTGCGCGCGAAGGCGTGCTGCTCGCCACGCCGCGAGGGCCGCGCCTGCATCCGGCGATCGCAGCCGGCGCGCGATCGATTGCGCAATACCTGGCGGTGCTGCGAGCGTTGGGTTTGGCTCAAACCGCGCAGCCCCAACACCGCATCCCAGGCGGTGCCAGCGATCGGCGCTCGGAACGGGCTGCTCGCCGACGGGGCTCGGACGCGCTCGCAAAATACCGCAGCTGATGCGCGACGGCACCGCGGTTCTGGTTTCGCCGAAAGAAGCGGCGCGCCTGCTCGGCTGTTCGCACCGAACGCTCGAGCGCCACCGGCGCGACGGCATCGGCCTGCCGTTTTTCGCGGCCAAAGCTTTGGACGGCACCCGGCTCGGCCGGCCCACATACCTGTTGAGCGACGTCATCGAAGCGCGCGACCGCGGCCGCGTTGAGACGTATCCGCGCCGTAAGTCCGCAATGTCCGCAACGCGCGCAAAGCCCGCTCGGCGCGATGCGCCGCTGAGCGATGATCCGGTCATCGGCGACGGCGCCCAAAAATGATGGAAATCCGGATGGAAACTTTCAGCAGCGCCAGCACTTTGGCCGAGCTCGGTTATTGCCTGTTGCGCGCCCGCGGCGACGCGCTCCAAGCCGTCGAGATCCACAAAAGCGCCTTCAATGCGAGCGACCGGCGCAATCGATCGCAATTAATTTTGCGAGCTGCGGTGTCGGCCGGCACGACCTCCGACCCCGCCTGGGCCGGCAGCCTTGCCGACTATCGAATTGCGGTCGCGAGTTTTAGCGACTCAATGAAATCGATTTCGTTGTTGGACGCGATGTTGCCGTTTGCGGCCAGAGTTCCGATGCGAACGCGCGTTGTTGTCGCAACCGCTGCGGCGGTCGGCGCGTCTGTCGCCGGTGCCGCGATCAAGCCGGTCACGCGCCTGGACCTGGCCGCCGGCGATTTGTTGGAGCGCAAGTCATCGACGCTCGTTGTTTTTTCCGAGGAACTGATTCACGCGCTGACACCCACCGACGCTGTCGATTTGATCCACCGCGAACTGCGAGGCGCAACGGCTCGCGCGGCGACTCAAGAATTGCTGTCCGTCATTGGCACCGGCAGCCCATCCCACGTTTCGACCGACAACCCGCTCGCCGACCTGCGCGCCATGCTCGCGCTCGCTGCGATCAGCGGCGCGCCAGCATCGAAATATTTCTGGGTTGTGTCGGCTGCGCTCGCGTCGCAGCTGGCGACCTGGCCGGATTCGACAACCGGCGGCCCGGCGTTTCCGCAAATGACGCCCGTCGGCGGCACGATTCAGGGCATCGCGGTCATTGCGACCGACGCGCCGACCGCTGTCGACACGGCGTACTTGGTCGATGCCGCCCAAATCGCATTGGCGAGCGAGGCGTTCACAGTGAGCACATCAAGCCACGGCGCCTTGCAGATGGATGACGCGCCCACCAGCGGCGCAACGAACCTCATCAGCCTGTGGCAAACGAACTCGCAGGCGATTCTCGCTGAAAGGCATTTTGGCGTGCTGCGGATGCGGGCTGAAGGCGTCGTGAGGCTGTTGTCGCCGGATTACGCGCCGTGAGCCCTGCGGAAATCGAATTGGTCGAAAGCGGTCTCGAAAAAATTGAGACAGCGCTCGCGGCCGAGCGCGGAAAATGGAAAGCGCGCGACGACTGGCACCGTCAGCGCGTCGCCAGCCTCGAAGCGGAGCTTAGGCGCACGACCGCTGAGCTCGCCGCGTTGCGTGGCCCGCCGTGAGCCCGCCACCGAGCCCGCCACCGAGCGCGGCTGTCTTGCGCCAAATCGCCGGCCTTCGTGCGGCAGTTCCCGGCTGCTCGGTCGACATCGTTTTGCTGGCGCCCAGCGGCGACGCGCTGGTGGCCTACACACCGCCCGACCGGGATCGAGCGCGAGCTGACGCCGATATGCCCGACTGGGCCCGCGTGGGCACGCCGTCGCTGTTGTGGGTACTGGCACCCACCTGTCGCGAGCCGACGCACTGATGGCGCATGACGCCGCCGCACAGCGTGCCCGGCTCGCGATTGCCGCAGCGTTGCTGGTGTCCATTGCAAACCTCGCAGTCGCCCTGGCGTTGCTCGACGCCGTGCGTTGACCGGTTCAGCTCAAGGCTGAGGCTTTTTGATCGCTGCGGTTGCGTCGGGCCGATTGCCGCATTCCGAAAAACCCGACGGCCGGCGGGCTGCCGCTCCTGAAAACGTCTGGCAGCCGTGGCCGGCGACTCCCGGCACGCTCGTTTTGCGTGATAAATTGTCGCTGATCGAATCACACAACAGAGCAACACGAAATGAACACGAACACGACCTTGATAGCGGCAGAGTACCTCAGCACTGATCACAGCTGGGCGGACGACACGACCACTCACTGGTTTCAGGTTGATGGCGAGCACGTCGGGACGGGTTGCGAGATCAGCGGCTCGTTCGGCGTCTCGGTCTGCGACGGCGTGGAGACAATCGTAGACGCTGATGGCGCGCCGCTCACCGCTGGGGATTGGGACGAAATCGCGGTGCGCAGCGTGTGCGTTGTGACTGCGAAAATTCGGGCCGAGGCGCAGTCCTGGAAGCTCGCGAAGGTGCAGGCATGAACACGAACACAACGACCATCGACAAGTTCCACGACGACGACTCGCTGGCTTTCGATTACACCGAAGCGGACGTTAGCGGACCGATCGACTACGACGAACACGCTGGCAACACTGATGACGATGATGCGCCGTTCGTTAGAAATTTAATTGTTTGGCCTTGACCCTCGCGGCTGCGCTCGCGGCCTGGCTGCTGCCGGCCTTGCGCTGACTGGCGATCGAGCTGCTGCCGGCCTTGCGCTGACTGGCGATCGAGCTGATGCCGGCCTTGCGCTGACTGGCGCTCGGCCTGGCTGCCGACTCCCGGCTCGCAGCTCTGAAACACGCCGACACGCTGCACTGCGCTGACCCTTCGCGGCCGTGCTGGTGGCCTAGTTGCCGGCCCCGAATAAAAGCGGACACAAAAGCGGACACAAGGGTTACTGGAAGTGGCGTTTTTCTATGGTCGGGACGCCGAGATTTGAACTCGGGACCCCTTGCACCCCATGCAGACTTTAATTGATTTGAGGCGAAACAGGATGAAATGATTTAGTAGCTAAAACCCCGTGCCTTATAGCGCTTTCGCTACCTCAAGACCGCTCAGGCCATTTCACCCGATTTCAGGTAAAGTGGACACAAAGCGGACACAAAATGGGGTCGACACGGTGACAAGGCACACGCGAAAAGGCCGGCAAGGGGTGGACACAAAACGGTTCAGCGCCTCGATTGTGTCCGCTTTGCCGGCTGGAACACACACCGACCCCGCGCAAACCGGCCTGCAGCTGCGGGTGCGCGCCACGCAGCACGGCACCTCGCGCACCTGGCTATTGCGCTGCAAATTTCAAGGCGACGAAACCCGCATCGCGCTCGGCCATTTCCCGGCGACTTCGCTCGACGCCGCACGCGGCATCGCTCGCCAGCTGCGCGAGCAAGCGGCCAAAGGCATCGACCCGCGTCGTGCGTTTCAACGGCGCATCGCGCGGCCCGCACCCCTGCCTGGTTCGGCCACCATCGCTCGCGCGGCGGATCGCCACACCGTTGAATTTCTGGCGAGCGAGTTCGTCGAGCGACACGTGAAGCCGAACCGCAAGCGGCCGGAGTACGTTCAGGCGCAGCTCACGAAAGACGTTTTGCCGCAGTGGAAGGGTCGCGACGCGCGAACGATCACGCCCCGCGAAATTATTGAGCTGCTCGACGGGCTCGTGGATCGCGGCGCACCGGTCGCGGCAAATAGGCTCGCCGGGACGCTCGGCCAGCTTTTCAAGTTCGGCGTCCATCGCGCCATCGTCGACAGTTCGCCGGTGCAGCTGCTGTTCCGGCCTGGCGGCAAGGAACGGCCACGCGAGCGGGCCTTGTCGGACGATGAGCTACAAGCCTTTCTGGCAGACCCGCAGGCCTGCTGTCGTTATGCGCGGTTGCAGCACGTCATCACGGTGCTTTTGGCCACCGGCCAGCGACGCGGCGAACTTGCGCTCGCCCGTTGGCGCGACATCGACCTGGACGAAAAAACTTGGGCGATCCCGCCGGAGCACAGCAAGAACGGCAAAGCTCACTTGGTGCCGCTATCGGCCTTCGCGGTCGACGAATTTCGCGGACTCAAGACGCTGAGCGCGTCGCAGTGGGTGCTGCCCAACGGACGCGGCGACGGGCCCATCGACGCGAAGTTGCTCACGCGTGGCGTCGCGAAGTGTCAGCAGCGGTTTTCGAAGGCAGGCATTGCGCCTTTCGCGCTGCACGACCTGCGCCGCACCTGCCGCACCGGGCTCGCGCGCCTCAAGGTCGCGCCGCACGTCGCCGAACGCGTGCTAAACCACGCGCAGGAAAGGATCGCGTCGACGTACGACCTGCACGACTATCTGGACGAAAAGCGCGCGGCGCTTGACCTTTGGGGCGCTTGGCTGCGAGGCCTGTCACGTGGCTAAGCCGCCATCTAAATCAAGCAGCGCAAGCGAGGCAAAACGCCGCGATCTGCATCTGCATTTGCGCGACCTGGCGGACAAGCTCGAAGCTGCCCAGCAAGCGCGAAGGCGCCCGGGCACCGTGTGGGCCGCGCTGGCCGCTGACATTCAGGGGCCGATCGCGGTTCACATGTCGATAGGGCACGCGCGCGAACTGGCGCAGTTGCTCCGCGAACTCGCCGCAGGCAAGTCGCTAGATGCCGCCTACGAGCTGCCCGCCCGGCGTCGTGGCGCACCGAGCGCTGATGCCGCGATGCGCTACTGGTTCGTGCGGTGGTTGCAGCTGCGCTCAGCGCCGATGACGAAAAAACTGGCTCACGCTGAACTCAAAAGAACGCACCCCGGCGCTGCAGTTCCGAGCTTGAAACGACTTGACCGCTGGTGGCTGGGTCAAAACGAGGAAACCAGGGCTCGAGTTTTTTGGTGGGCCGAAAACGAAGCTGAGCGCCGACCCGACGGCCGGCTCATCGAGCGCGAGCGACCGCGAGACTTGAGTTCGGTGCGGGCCGACTGGCAGCGAGGCGCGTGGCGCGGTCTAGGCTGACCCTACGCGACAATTCAGAATTTCCGCGTAGATTTTAATCGCCACCACAGGCGTTTAGGCTCCGGCAACGCACATCGCGCACGGAGCAGCAGATGACCGAAAAAGTGAAGCGCTCAGCCGGGCCGCGAGCCGGCAGCCATGTTATTTGGCCGAAAGGGATCGAAGCGCGTTACGGCATCAGCGCGCCGACCCGGTGGCGCTGGGAACGAGCCGGCACCCTGCCGAAGCGCGACATTGCGATCGGCGGTCGCACCGGCTGGCGGCCGGAAACGCTCGACCTCGCTGAACGCGGCACCTGACCCCCACAACGAAAAAAGCCCGCGCACCCCGACCAAGGAATTGCGCGAGCTGAGGCTCGACCCGTGCACTTTACCAAAAATCGAATTGTTTTTCCAAACACGGTTAATTGTTTTCGCGACGGTGCGCGCCAGACCGGCGGCCCGCTGCAGCTGCTCGACGGTGTGCGGCCGTGAAGCGTTACGGTCTGCGCGCCGCACTCAACGCGAAATGCCGCGATTGCATCCACGACCCGCTTGCGGGCGGCACCTGGCGCGAGCAGGTCGCGCAATGCAGCGCCGTTGACTGCTCGATTTGGCCGTTGCGCCCGGCGCCGCGGAGCGGGCCATTCGCGGACCCACCGCGTGACCCCGCTACCACGGGCAGGGAATGGCTCATCGCACCTCACGGAATGACCATTTCGGGCCTTCCAACGGCGCTGCACGCGCTGGGCGAGCCGGACCGGGGATGCGCACCGTGAGCGGCTTGCTGCTGCCCGACCTGCCGCCCGGCTCGCACCGAACCATGTGCCCCGATTGCGGGCGAAAGCCGTCCGACCAAACGATGGGCGTGACGGTCGACGCTGATCGACGGGTCTGGCATTGTTTCCGCTGCGGCCTGGCGGGTGCCGAGCGCACGCCACGCGACGACCATCGACGCGCCGAGCCGCCACGACGCACGACGACATCGCCGTTGAAACTTGAATGGTCGTCGACCGCCGAACTGATTTGGCGCAAAACGCAAGGCTTGCGCGGCACGCTCGGCGAGGTCTATTTACTGCATCGCGGCTGCGTGCTGCCGCCGCGCGCTTCGCATTTGCGGTTTTTGCCTGGCGACGGTCAGCACCCGCCGCAGCTGGTCGGCGCAATCACAGATGCGCGCACGGCCAAGCCGCTGTCGCTGCATTTCACGAAAATCGCCGCTGACGGTCGCGGCAAAGCAGGCACGGATTGCGACAAATTGCTGTTGAAAGGCCATCGCAAAATGGGCGGCGTTATTCGGCTGTGGCCGGACCAATCCGTCACGGTCGGCCTGGGCATCGCCGAGGGCGTCGAAACCGCGTTGGCAGCGGCGCACTCATTCGCGCCGATGTGGTCGCTCATCGACGCGGGGAACCTTGCGCAGTTTGCGGTGCTCGACGGCATTGAATCGCTGACGGTGTTCGCCGATCACGACGACGCGGGCCTTCGAGCGGCCGAGCAATGCGCTCAGAGATGGGCAAATGCTGGGCGCGAAGCTTTCGTCATCAAACCGAAAACCCTAGGTTTCGACCTCGCCGACGTGGTGGCCGCATGACAACGCCGGGCGACAGAATTTCAGCCGGCACGACGCGCGCCCAGTTCAAGCCGAAGCGCGACAGCGCGAAGCCGGAACCGCAGGGCTCAGCCGACTGGCGTACCGCGCTGCGCCGTCGCGGCGACCGAATCACCGGCGACGTGGGGAACATCATTCTGGCGATGAACCTCGCGCCGGAACTTCGCGGCTGCCTGAGGTTTAACACGTTCGAGAATCTTACGGAGGCGGCCAAAGCGCTACCCTGGCGCGAACCCGGCGCCGATCCCGCGTGGACCGACTGCGACGACGTGCGGCTGCGACAGTGGTTTGAGGATCGCGATATTGCTCCGCAGTCACCCGGCGTCGTGGGTTCCGCAATAGAAACGGTCTCGCGGGAATCCCCATGTCATCCGGTTAGGAACTATCTCGCCGGGTTGCGGTGGGATGGCAAGGCGCGGCTCGATCACTGGCTCAAAACCTACGTCGGCGCCACCGGCCCGGAGCAATACCTGGCGACGGTCGGCTCAAAGTCACTTATAGCCGCAGTAGCTCGCGTGATGAAGCCCGGCTGCCAAGCCGACCACGTTCTGGTGCTCGAAGGTCCGCAAGGTATCGGAAAAACGTCAGTGATTCGCGAACTCGGCGGCGTGTGGACCACGGATTCAATCAGCGAATTGTCGGGCGCCGATGCGGCGATTCAGCTTGCCGGCGTGTGGTTCGTTGAACTACCTGAGTTGGCCGCGCTGCGACGGTCGGATCTCGAATCTATGAAGGCGTTCATCACGCGGACCGTGGACCGCTACCGGCCGCCCTACGGCAAGAGGTCTGTTGACGTGCCGCGCCAGTGCGTGTTTTTCGGCTCTACAAACGAGGGGCAATACCTTCGCGACCGCACCGGGAACCGGCGATTCTGGCCGGTCAGCTGCACGCGGATCGACCTGGACGCGCTGCGCCGCGATCGCGATCAGCTCTGGGCCGAAGCCTTCCGTCGATACGAGGCGGGCGAGGTCTGGCATCTCAGTTCGAACGATGCGCGCCTGGCAGCCGCCGAGCAGTCACGGCGCGAACTGGTCAGCGAAATCGAAGAAGCGGTAAGCCGTTATCTCGAACGGCTCGCCGAGTCCGAGACGACCGTCAGAGACGTGCTGGTCTTTGGGCTGGGGCTCGACCCCGAAAAATCCGATTACGCCGAAAGAGCTACCCGATTGGGCGCTCAGGTCGCCGAGGCGATGCGCCATAGCGGATGGGTGTACCTGGGTCGGCGAGGTCATGGTGACTCTCGGCGCACCGTTTATCGGCGCAATTCGCTGGAGAAGTGACAATGCACCAAGACTCACCAAGATATTTTCAAACAACCACTATAGGTGCGCGCGAGTATGTAGAGGTTGTGGCGTTTTTCGCTGGTGAGTCTTGGTGAGCTAGTCGCGCCATGAACAAATCCACCCACCGGCACCGAGCCTTCGCGCCATGACCCGCTCAACCATTGGCGGGCCGCTCGGCATGGCCGAACTCGCGTTGCTGCACCGGCCGGCGCATCAACAGGCGCTCGCCGACGCTCGCGACCAGCTGCGCCGATGCCTGAGCGCACTGCGGGCTGTCGACCCGCCAGAAGCGGCGCATGCCGCCGAGCTTGGCAACGTGATCGCTGCGCTGGCCACCGAGCTCACCGCCATTGAGCGGCTGCAGGCGCGGCTGTGACGGCGGCAGGCCGGGGGGATGGGTCCAAACCGTGGCCGACACCGACGGAACCCGCACCCCCAAGTCCGCGTGTACCGGCACCCAAAAAAACCCGTCCAAGGAGACCCCCATGAGCCCAAAACCGCCCCCAAACCTGACCGAACGAGCCCGCGATTGGTGGC
>Ga0163146_10005903_pt1 | contig 14119 bp, 8 predicted proteins | sample OliLakLV19MP7G1_FD_148648 | JGI IMG/M metagenome (GOLD analysis project Ga0163146, IMG submission 148648) | Freshwater microbial mat bacterial communities from Lake Vanda, McMurdo Dry Valleys, Antarctica - Oligotrophic Lake LV.19.MP7.G1 | ecosystem: Environmental > Aquatic > Freshwater > Lake >... | reverse complement strand
CGAGGAAAACAGCGCGGTGCCCCCCACTCACCGCGCTGCTCGTAAAGGAGGCACCGCGATGGCCAGGACCAGCACCACCACCAAGTCCAATCGAGCCCCCGCGTACCGCCAAAGACGCGGCTACCCGCAGGCGATCGTCACGCTCACCGATGCCCGTACCGGCAAGCGGCGCGACTACTGGCTCGGCGAGCACGGCTCGCGCGTGAGCCGCGAGGCCTACCACCGCCTCATCGCCGCGTGGGAGGCCTGCGACCGCGCGCTGCCCGATGTGCAGGACGACCCCCCCGCTGCTTCCCGGCGCGGCGGCGGGGACGCCCCCGCTCCGATGACCGTCGCCGAAGTGGTAATGAAGTTCTGGGTGTACCGCAAGAAGACCTACATCCGCGACGAGCCCAACTCATCCGGTCAGAAACTCGCACCGACCGTTAGGACAGTGCGAACCAGTTGCGTGCCCACGAGGTCACGGGTCAACTTGAGGACGATGGCTTGCGATCGCTGCTCTGCACTCGGCAAGCGTCGCGCGGTACTCCTTGAGGGAAGGACTCTCGGCGGGCAGGAACCGCTCCGCCATCGGCACGGACTCTTCAAGTTCGGCTAGGGCCGTCGCGGCGTCTTTGTTGTCGAGACGTGCGCTGCCGGATCGCCAAAGCACCCGAGCAAGCGATGCCGAACCGTCGGGCGAGAGACGGCGCAACATCGCCACCGCCTCGTCGAACTCCTGCCGCGCCTCGGCGGTCTTCCCCAGTGCCTGATGTGTCCAGGCCAGGTCGCTCAGGTTCCTCGCGATCTCATCGCGGTCAGACTTGAACAGGCGCCTCCACACCTGCAATGACTGAAGAAAGTGACGCTCTGCCTCTGCGTTTCGACCCAGCTTCTGCTGCGTCTCTGCAACAAGCATCAACTCCTTTGCTACATAGTGGTGATCGCCCGCAAAGAGCCGCCGGAACATCTCCAGCGACTGCAAGTGCAGCGGTTCGGCCTCCGAAGCGCGGCCCTGGTCGCTCCACAGGACGGCGAGTTGACTGAGGTCCATCGCCACATCGGGATGGTCACCAGGGTAAAGCCTCTGGTCCATCGCAAGCGCCTCGACCAGGAGCGGCTCGGCCGCGTCGAGTCGCCCCATGATGCGCCGCGCGGCCCCAACATTCAGCAGGGTCATCGAGATCTGAGGGTGATCGCCCTTGTACAGCCGCTGGTTCATCTCGAGCGACTGAACCAGGAGCCGCTCGGACTCCTCATGCAGACCTCGACGCCTCTTCGTCATTCCCAGGTTGTTGAGGACGAGTCCGATGCTCGGATGATCACCCGTGAAGAGTCGACGGAGCACTTCAAGCGACTCCGTAAGCAGCTGCTCTTCATCGGCAACTTGCCCCATATGCTGCCGAATCACCGCGAGATTGCTCAGCATCACCGCATAGACCTCATCGCGCTGCTTGAGCCTCCGACGCATCTCGAGCGCACGCACATAGAGCGGCTCGGCGTCGTTCAACTGGCCCTGCCTGTGCCGCACATACGCAAGGTTGTTCAGCGTTGTTGCGAGCTCGATATGATCGCCCGGGAAGAGTCGCTCCTGCATCTCCACCGCCTGAACGTAGGTCGGCTCGGCTTCGCTTGAGCGCCCAAGCGCGTCCTGGATCTTGGCCAAACTGTTGAGTGCGAGCGCAGTGTCCTCGTGATCGCCGGGATGCAGTTGCCGAAGAATCTCAAGCACGCGGACCGCCAGCGGCTCGGCATCCTGCATTCGTCCGTTGTTCTCGAGAATGACTGCGATCGTGCTCTTCAGATCAGCCTCGGTCTCCGGGTCGTCCTTGAAGCGGCCCGAGTCGATGTCCTTGAGAGCATTGTCCATCGCCGCGAGGATCGTCGTGTCCTGCGCCCCTCCGCGGCTGAGGGCGTCGCCCGACTGCAGCGCCGTGATGACAAAGGTGCTGATCCTCTCGGCGCGAGTGCGCGCCCGGGCCTCCGATGTCGCGGCCTCGTTTGCGCGGTCCCTCTCATCGAGCGCCCACATCATGCCCGCGCTCGTCCCGATCACGCCCACCACCAGCGCCGCCGCAACGATCAGGCCCGCCGCCACCGGCCCCTTGTTCCGCTTGATGAACTTCTTGAACCGATACGCGGTGCTCGGCGGCGCAGCAAGAACCGCCTCCCCATCCAGGTACCGCCGCACATCCATCGCCAGCCCGTTGGCCGTCTCATAGCGCCGCTGCCGGTCCTTCTCCAGCGCCCGCATCACGATCCAGTCCAGCTCGCCGCGGACCATGCTCCCCAGCCGCTTGGGCTCGGTCTGCCGGCGCGAAGCGACGCTCGCGATCGTCTCGCTGTTCTGACTGATCCGCGTGCTCGGCTTCGGCGGTTCGACCTCGCGGATGATCCGCTGGATCTCCGCATACGCCGCGGATCGCAAGTCCTTCCCGCTGAACGGCGTGCTCCCTGTCAGCAGTTCATACAGCAGCACCCCCAGCGAGTACACATCCGTCCGCGTATCAATATCGAGGCTTCCCTCGGCCTGCTCCGGGCTCATGTATTCCGGCGTGCCGATCAGCGCTTTGTGCTCGGTGAACAGTGTCTTCTCGGTCAGCTTGCTCGCCGTTGCTTTCGCGATTCCGAAGTCGATCACCTTCGCGTGCGGCTTGCCGTCCTGTGTCGTCACCAGGATGTTGCTGGGCTTGATGTCCCGGTGGATGATGCCCTTCTGGTGCGCGTGTTGCACAGCGTTGCAGACCTGTGCGAACAACTCCAGCCGGTCGTTCACATTCAAGTTGTTCTTGTCGCAGTACTCCGCGATCGGGTCGCCCTTCACCAGGTCCATCACGAAGTACGGCCGCCCCGCCTCCGTCGCGCCGGCATCGAGCACCCGCGCGATATGCGGGTGATCCATCATCGCCAGCGCCTGCCGCTCCTGCTCAAACCGCGCCACCACCTGCCGCGTGTCCATCCCCAACTTGATGATCTTCAGCGCCACCCTCCGCGCAACCGGCTTCTCCTGCTCGGCCATGAACACCGAGCCGAACCCGCCCTCGCCGATCAGTTGCAGGATCTTGTATGGCCCGATCCGCATCCCCGGACGCTCACCCATCGGCGCGGCCGCGGTCTCAAGCGTCTCCCCAACCCCCAGCACCCCAGGTCCATCGGCCGTCGGCGAACCCAGGAACCGCTCATCCTCCGCCGCGGCCACCATCCCCTCGATCCGCTGCCTCAGCCCCGCATCGCCGCGGCACTCGCGATCCAGCAGCGGCCCGCGGTCCGCGGGCGCGGCCGCGATCACCAGATCGAACACCCGGCGGAGATTTGCATGTTCCTGTTCCGCCATCGCAGACTCCCACGACACAGTTCAAACACGCCCCGCTTCAATCGCTTCCTTCAGCCAGCCGCGCGCAAACGCCCACACCCTCTTTACCGTGGGTGCGGACACGCCCAGCGCCTCCGCGGTCTGCTCGATCGTCAGGCCCGCGAAGTAGCGGAGCCGGACCACCGCCGCGGCCTCCTCATCCACACCCTCTAGGCGTGCAATCGCCTCATCAAGGATCAAGAATCCGGCAGATTCGGTCTCAGAAGTCGGATCCGGAAGCGAAAACAGATCGATCGCCGCCCGGCGAGCGTCCGGCCCCCCACGGATCGCCGTGGCCTTCGCACGCGCGCGATCAACCAGAATCCGCCGCATCGCCTTCGCCGCCGCGGCGTAGAAATGGCCCCGATTCGCCCACGGCACATCCCGAAACCCGGCCAGTTTCAGATATGCCTCGTGAACGAGCGCGGTCGCCGACAGCGTGTGCCCGGTCTGCTCCCCCGCCATCTGCAACTGCGCTGCGGCACGAAGCTGTGCATAGACCAGCGGAAACAGCTCATCCGATTCGCCGCCTTCGTTCGCCGCTCTCTCTTCGTGCTCTTCAACTCCCACGTTCGTCGCTCCAGTCAGGCAGAGGCTACAGGATCCTCGCCGGAAAGGTGTGCTAAGACTCTGCGGGTTCGGTCAGAAAGCGTCGGCGCACTTCAGTCGAAGAGATCTAAAGCATTATTGCGAAGACACTTACATGCCGAGAAACCACGCTTCGCTCCAATACTCCGCAACCCAGCGGTCGAGTGCAGGTTGCTTGCCGATAGGCACAAACCATCTCCGCTCCGCCGATGATTGCCGCGGCGATGCGCGCACAGCCGAGTGTGTTCTCGGTTGCCGCAGTTATTGAGGAGTACGGTCATGACCCGCGGCAGTGTAACGACAACACCCTCGACTGAAGACGCGCCGCGCGACTGACCGGATAGGGCTGAACACGCGCAAGTTGCCCTGCCGTGACTACTTATGTCCCGTCGTTGGCACCCAGGATGTCGCTGCCTTAAACAGGGTCCCCATAAGTCTTTGCGCTTCACATACCTGCGCGCAGGGATAGGCAGGTTCGATTCCAGTCGCCCGCACTTCAAGGCCCGCCTCTGGTGCGGTAGCCATCGTCTCGGACATTCACTCTTGGAGTTTGCATACAGGGGATAAGCCTTGGCCGCGCTTCAACATGAAGGTCGCTTCACCCGTCCATCATCTTGTGGACGACCGAGTTCGCAACCATAACCGGCCATCCTCAAAGGTTCCGTTTCCACCTTTTCCGCAAAGGGCTATCGATGCCTCGACAAAAATCCCCCGCAGCCGGTTCCTCGCATGTGCCGAAGCAGCGGTCGCGCAAGCCGGAGCGCGCAGCGGAGCCGGCCTCCGCACCGGGGAACGGCGGGGAGACGCATCAACTCTGTGCCGAGGGCGGGGAGGTTCTGACCACGAATCAGGGCATCGCCATTGCCGACAATCAGAACCAACTCAAGGCCGGGGCGAGTGGGCCGGTGCTCCTTGAGGACTTCGTCCTCCGCGAAAAGGTCTTTCACTTCGACCACGAACGCATCCCGGAACGCGTGGTCCACGCGCGCGGCTCGGCAGCGCACGGTTTCTTTGAGTTGAGCGAGTCCCTGTCGGACATCACCCGAGCGGACCTCTTCCAGCGCAGGGGCGAGCGAACCCCGGTCTTTGCCCGCTTCTCCACGGTCGCGGGCGGTGCGGGGTCGGTCGATACGCCGCGGGATGTCCGAGGCTTTGCCGTGAAGTTCTACACCAAAGAGGGCAACTGGGACCTCGTGGGCAACAACATCCCCGTCTTCTTCATCCAGGATGCCATCAAGTTCCCGGACCTCATCCACGCGGTCAAGATGGAGGCCGACCGCGGCTTCCCGCAGGCGGGCAGCGCGCACGACACCTTCTGGGACTTCATCTCGCTCATGCCCGAGTCCACGCACATGATCATGTGGGCGATGTCGGACCGAACGCTGCCCCGCTCCCTCCGCATGATGCAGGGCTTCGGTATCCACACGTTCCGGTTCGTCAACGCCGAGGGCGATTCCACCTTCGTGAAGTTCCACTGGCGGCCCAAGCTCGGGATGCAATCCACCGTCTGGGACGAGACCGTGAAGATCGCCGGTGCCGACCCGGACTTTCACCGGCGCGACCTCTTCGAGGCGATCCAGCGCGGCGACTTCCCCGAGTGGGAACTGGGACTGCAACTGTTCGACCAGAAGTTCGCCGACCGTCAGCCCTTTGACGTGCTCGACCCCACCAAGATTATTCCGGAGGAGGTGCTGCCGCTGCGCATCGTCGGCCGGATGGTGCTGGACCGCTGGCCCGACAACTTTTTCGCCGAGACCGAGCAGGTCGCCTTCTGCCCTGCCAATGTCCCGCCCGGCATCGACTTCTCAAACGATCCGCTCCTCCAGGGCCGCCTCTTCAGTTACCTCGACACGCAACTCAAGCGGCTCGGCGGCCCCAACTTCCATCAGATCCCCATCAACCAGCCAAAGCAGTGCCCGTTCCTCAACTTCCAGCGCGACGGGCACATGCAGGTGTCTACGTTCGCGGGGCGCGCCAACTACGAGCCCAACTCCCTCGCGCAGGCGGGCGAGAACCCCGGCCCGCGCGAATGCCCGGCCTCCGGCTTTACCACCTTTCCGGAGAAGATCGACGACTCGAAGCAGCGCATCCGGCCCGAGAGTTTCGCCGACCACTACTCGCAGGCTCGCATGTTCTTCCGATCGATGCACGAGGCGGAGCAGAACCACATGGTCTCGGCCCTCGTGTTCGAGTTGTCAAAGGTCGAGTTGGGGCACGTCCGCGTCCGGACGCTCGCGAACCTGCGCAACGTCGACGAGTCGCTGGCGCAGCGGGTCGCAACGGGAATGGGCCTCGATCTGCCCGACGCCTCGCCCGCCGCAGTCCCTCCCCGCAACCTCAGGCCCTCGCCCGCTCTGCGGATCATCGGCAACATGCGCGAGACGCTCGAAGGCCGGTCGGTTGGAATCCTCATCGATGACGGCTCCGACCCGAAGGCGCTCGCTTCGGTCGTGCGCTCGGTCGAGGCCGCTGGCGGCCGGCCCGTCATCATCGCACCGAAGATCGGCGGAGCGACCATGAGCAACGGCAGGAAGCAGGTCGCGGATGCCCAGTTGGCCGGCTGCCCCTCGGTGCTCGTCGATGCGATCGCCCTGATCCTGAGCGAGGCCGCGGCGGAAAAACTGTGCGGCGAGAGCGCCGCGGTGCAGTTCGTCATGGACGCCTTCGGCCACCTCAAGGCCGTCGGGCACACGCGCGGGTGCCAATCGCTCCTCGACAAGGCCGGAGTGCAGCCCGATGCGGGCGTGGTTGATGTCGCGGACCCAACCTTCGTGAAGGTCGCCGGACGCCGGTTCTTTGGCCGCGAGGCCACTGTGCGGACCGTTCATTAGCAACAGTTTGCCACCCAGCGCCCATGCACCGACCGGGGCCGCCGCCCGGTCGGTGTCCGCGAACGCTCCCTGCGCCGGCCACGCCGCGCAAGCGGTCGGTGGCGCGGCAGTCGCCAAGTCTCAGCGGCGGCGGCGCATTGCCGCGATGCCGCCGAGCCCGAGCATCGCGAGTGCGCCGGGCGCGGGGACCCACATCTCGATGTTGTCCACGGCGAAGGGCTGCGGCTGCGTGAAGATGCCCCAAACGTTCACGCGACCGATGGGGATGGCTGACCACACACCGAAGAAGTTCTTGTCAGGCTCCGAGGGATTGGGACCCATGGCGAAGGTGCCGAGGATGTTGTCGAACTGGTCGTAGACGCAGAAGATGAATCCGTTATGTCCTGCGTTAAAGCCCTGGTACGTCGAGACGTCCACGCCGACGCCCGTCTTGTCGTGGGTGGTGAAGATCAGGTCGATGCTGGAAAAGTCATTGGTCAGGAACTCATCGGTCCCGATCTTCACGCTGTTGGACCCGATGAACCCCGGCCCATTGACCCACAGCGCGGTCGGGCTGCTCGAGGGGTTGGGCGTCGGGGGGCACGGGCCAAAGGTGACGTTTGTCTGAATGATGAGATTCGTGGCGTCGATGCCAAAGTCAAAGGTGGGGCGGGGCACGCCGTTCTGAAGCGAGTTGGGAAAGGGAATTTTGTCGCCGACGCCAACCGTCGACTCCTCGAAGTCCTCGATCCCCTTCAGAAACTTCCCATCGAGCACGTTGAACTCCGTGAACGCCTCGTGGTCGGTGAAGAACGTGATGTCGGCGAGCGCGGGCGAGCCCGCGAACGCCGCAACGGCGAACGCATAGCGCAGATGTCCCATGGTCTCTCTCCTCAAAGTTTCCGGATTGTCGCCCGACAGGGCGGCGATCCGCTCTTTTCTCCGAGAGGACTTGTACCATAAGAGAGCGGAGTGATGCAACAGCCGTCTTTCTAATGGCGGGCGGAGTCTGTGCGGTGCTGCCACGCTATTCGCACGCTGTTCGTAATCCCGGCGACATCCTTGCGGTTTTCCAGCCTGGTAACGCTTGCCTGACCTTAACAAAGACCAATCCTGTTGTCGCAGTGCAAGATGCCGGGCGCGGAAGCGAACTCTTGCTAAGATCACGATACACCCCAGCGTGAGGAAGGCCTGGTAGATGTCGGCGCGGCGTTCGTAGCGGACCCGCAGGCGGCGGAACTGGTGCAGCCAGGCGATGGTGCGTTCGACCACCCAGCGGAAGACGCCCAGGTGGCGGCCCTCGTCGGTGCCCTTTTCCGGCAGCCACGCCTCGATGCCTCGGATCCCCAGCGCCACGATGTTGCTCCGCCATGTGTACGCCTTGTCGGCCACCACGCACCCCGGGCGGAACAACGGGGCACCCACCTTGCCCTTGATCTTCGGGATCGCGTCGATCAGCGAAATGAGGAACTCGCCATCGGGACGGTTCGCCCCCGAGAGGCCCGACGAGAGCGGCACACCCAAAGCATCGGTCGAGAGGTGATGCTTGGTGCCCGGCTTGCGCCGATCCGTGGGGTTGGGTCCCGTTTTTCCCCCGCGCCCACGGCGCGCACACTGCTGGAATCCGCCGTGACGATGGACAGGTCGATCTCGTCGGCGCGACGCAGCTCGTCGAGCATTAACCCGTGGATCCTCTGCCAGATTCCCGCGGCCTGCCAGTCGCGCAGCCGCCTCCAGCACGACACCCCGCTCCCGCAGCCCATCTCCTGTGGGAGCATCTCCCACTGGATGCCCGTCCGCAGCACGAAGATGATCCCCGTGAGCGCCCGGCGGCTGGTGATGGGCTTGCGGCCCGGGTACCTGAACCGCCGCGGCTTGGGCGGGGGGAGCATCGGCTCGATCAGCGTCCACAGGTCTTCGTCCAGAATCGGCTTGGCCATGTTCGTGCCTCCTTGCACTTGCCCGCGGGCGTCCTGCCCAACGACCCCCTCGCCACGCTCTTCATCGGCACCGCCTCACGCCGATCTCCTCTTTCTGAAAGGCGCTCTAATCGTCGTTGATCCCGGCGTGTTGCCGGGTTCAGCCACGACAACGACAAGGGGTCCGTGTCGAAAGACATGGGCCCCTCTTTCTGCGCATCGAGAGGAGGGGTTTGGCAACCGTGGACCATCCGCGGCAGTATCGACTCTGCGTGGGAACAGCCTCCATCTCAGCAACGGGCGGCGAACCGGCAGCGCATCAAGTCGCCCCGCCAGCCCCGTCCCCCGAGCTCGAGCAAGTCGACTGTCCACGCTGCGGGTACGACCAATCCGGCGTGATCACCGGCTTCCGCCGCGGCAAGAGCTCCCCGCTCCAAGGCCGGTGCTCAGAGTGCGGGCTCGACTGGTTCTGGGGCGATCTGCTGCACCCCGCCCGGCAGCTTCCAAACTGGTTCCTTGAAAATCTGAAGCGATGGGCATTGCCGGTGCTCATAAGCACATGGCTTCGGGCTCTTCTGCCGCGGCGGTTCTGGGGCACGATTCTGCTCACCTTCCCCATTCGTCATGGTCGACTCGTGCTCTATGCACTTCTGGCACTGATGATGAGTTACTTGATCGCCGCAGTCGCCAGCGGCCTGTGGGAGATCTACGCGACACAGGGCCGGTTCATGGCAACGTGGGGGAGCATGTGGAGTAGCGTGAACTGGCGGAACGTACTCGCCTCCGCGGCCGTACCCATTGGGCCGGGCGACCGCTGGTCCTCATCGCTCCTCGCGCACTTCACGGTGGTGGCGACGTTGTGGGTCATGCTGATGCCCCTGCCATTCCTGCTGCTGCGCCAGACGTTCACGCGCGTTCGCGTGCGACGCGCTCATCTTGCCCGCATCTGGGTGTACTCGCTCAGCCTCCTGCCGCTTCTGCTCGGAGGTGTGTGTCTATTCCGGTTGGGCGTGAAGTGGCTGCAAACCTCGCTCATGTACATCTACCCGCAGAACACCCTGCAGCGGATCACGTCAGAATCAGCCATTGCTGTCCTCCGCGGCGAGTGGATCATCGTCGTGTTGGTCGGTGCCTGGCTCGCGCTGTTCTGGGGACGCGCTGCCGGGACCTACTTGAGGCTGCCCAACGCCCGAGCGGTCGTTTCGCTGCTGATGCTCGCCTCGTTCCTCGCCGCGCTCGCAATCGGCACGTACTACCCCGGCAGCCTGCTGGTCCAGAGTGTCGGCTGCTGGTTCTGGTACTAACGCTCGCCGCGGACCCGTTCCTTTGCCCGCGCCAGGGTCACCGGTAAAAACCGGACCTTCACCCCACCCGACCAGATGTTCAACGAATCAGGCATTTGTCAGCACCCTGATCGGGCTACTTTCCAAAATAGGGGGGTGAATCCACACAATTTCTGCCAAAGACCACCACAAGCTTGTAACTTGGGTATTGACGGCCCTTTGCCGATCGTGGATACTGACCTGTTGCCGGGGTCCCGTTCGTTACAGGGCCATGGCTGCGAATGAGCGGATTCGCGCCCGGGTGCGCGAGCAGAGTTTGGTTCCAGTTTCGTTCGGGGGGAGCGGCCAAGGATCGGACGCTCGAGAACAGGCGCGTTGGCTTGGCGCATGATGCGCGAGTCTCGCCGGGCACAACACCGGGTAGCGAGTCCATGGCCACGATTACCAAGAAAGACCTCGTCGATCGGATCTCGGCGAGGATGACGAACTGTCCAAGGACAGATGTCAAACTCGTGATCCAATCGTTTCTCGACAGCATCATCGACGAACTCGGCAAAGGCAACCGCCTCGAGTTCCGGGACTTCGGGGTCTTTGAGGTGAAGGCACGGGCGGCGCGAGTCGCTCAGAATCCCAAAACCCTCGTCCCCGTGAAGGTCCCACCCAAGCGCACCGTGAAGTTCAAGGTTGGTCGCCTGATGAAAGACCAACTGGAAGTCAACACGGCCTCCGCCGCGGCGGCCGCAACAGCCAAGCCGCAGGTCATCGTCAGCCCGGACCTGACCTCCAACGGCCGCGTGCCCTCCAAGAACCCCGCCGCAAACGCCTGAGCGGATCGGGCCGCGGCGGCATCGCACGATGCGGCCCCCGTCCCTCCGGCTCGCCCCGATCGCGGCCCGACATCCCGATGCGTAACCCGAACCCCGGCTGTTGTTGCCCGGGGTTCATGTGCTTGTGGGGGAAGAGGCGCAGACGAAACTGAAATGACTGGGGCAAAAAGTAAAAACGCCCTCTGGAGGGCGTTCGGGGCGGCCTTGGCCGTTGCCCGGCACGAGTCCCTTGCGGAACCCACTTTACCGTGGTAAGCCGCGAAGGGCCGTTCTAGTACACTGGCAAGATAGCACGTCCGCAAGTTCTGTCAAGTGGGAGAGTGTCATGAGTGCACAGACTGCGCAATCGTACATCCTCGGGCTGGACATCGGAGTTGCGTCCGTCGGATGGTCGCGCATCGAATGCGATCCCGACAATAACTTCAGGCCCCTCCGGCTGCTCGGCGCAGGCGCTCACATCTTCGAGCCCGGCACCGAAGGGTCGCAGGCGGACATCGCCAAAGGCAAGGATGTTGCCCGAAATCAGCAACGACGTACAGCCCGCCTGACCCGTCGCCAGACGTGGCGCCGTGCACGAAGGAAGCAGCAACTACTGCGCCTGCTCATCGCAAACGATTTGCTCCCCGCCTCAATCACCCCGCTCAAACGACCAGAGGAAATCGACACATACCTAAAGCGGTTCGATGCCGACCTGAGACAGCGGTGGATCACGAACAAGCAGCACACTGACGAACTCCGCCTCGCCTACCTGGTGCGGTCCGCCGCCGCCGATCGCAAGATTGACCGGCACGACTTCGGGCGTGCCCTCTATCACCTCGCCCAGCGTCGCGGCTTCCTGTCCAACCGTCGTGCCGATGCTCGGAAGCAAGATGGCGACGACGACCGCAGCGTTGTCAAGACCTCCATCGGAGAGCTGCAGAAGCGCATCGACGCCCACACGCCCCCGCTGCTCGGCGCCTACCTCGCGTCCCTCGATCCTGAGCAGGAGAAGGTCCGTCGGCAGTGGACCAGCCGCCCGATGTACACGACCGAGTTCGATGCTCTGTGGCTCAAGCAGGCCGAACACCACGGCCTTGTCGATGATGCCCACGATGCCATCCGGCAAGCCATTTTTTATCAGCGCCCGCTGAAGAGTCAGAAGAATCTCATCGGTCGCTGCTCACTCATCCCCACCGAACCGCGCGCGCCCATCGCACACAGGCTCTATCAGAGATTCAGAGTGCTGCAGACGGTGAATAACCTGCAGATCGTGCCCCTCGATGGCTCGCCGCGTGCGTTGAAGAAGGAGGAACGAACAGGGCTTCTCTCCCTTCTGCTGGAGAAGGGCGACCTGACCTTTGACAAGGCACGGAAGTTACTCAAGCTTCCGCGCGGCACCATGTTCAATCTCGAGGCTGGTGATGAGAAGCGGATTGTTGGGCATCGAACCGATGCCAAGCTTCGCGAGGTGTTTCTCAAGCGGTTTGATTCCTTCTCGGCAGCCGACCAAGACCGAATGGTGGAGGACTTGCGATCCTTCCGCCTACCCGAAGCGCTGGAGCGTCGTGGCCGCAAACGGTGGGACCTCTCTGCGGTTGACCCGACGGCATTCGCAGCGATCAATCTAGAAGAGGGATACGCGCCGCTCAGCATCGCCGCCATGAAGCTACTCTTGCCCAAGCTTGAGCAGGGCATGCCTTATGCCACGGTACGCCGGGCCGAGTTCCCCGAATCCTTCGCCTCACAGGAGCCAGTTCCGACATTACCGCCGGTTCAGGAAGCGGTTAATGACCTACGAAATCCCGCTGTCGCCCGCTCCCTCACCGAGATTCGCAAACTCGTGAATGAGGTCGTCCGACAGTTCGGTAAGCCACACACGATTCGCATCGAGCTTGCCCGCGAGCTCAAGAATCCCCGTGGCGTCCGAGAGCGAATCACGAAGCAGATGCGAGATCGCGAGAAGATTCGTGCAGGAATCGTCCAACGCATTCTCGACGAGCCCAAACTCGGTATCGGGCAGCCAAGACGTGACGATATCGAACGTGTCTTGCTCGCCGAGGAGTGCGGCTGGAACTGCCCATATACCGGACGCTCCTTCAACATGGCAGAACTCCTTGGGCCCACGCCGCAGGTTGATGTAGAGCACATCTGGCCCCGCTCACGCTCTCTCGACGACTCGTTCCTGAACAAGACGCTTTGCTTTCATGACGAGAACCGTTCGCGCAAGCGCGGCCGCACGCCCCTGGAGGCATACGGCGGCAATCGGGAGCTATGGGCCGACATGATCAAGCGTGTGGAACGGTTCAAGGGCGACCCATACGCTCGCCTTGAAAAGCTGCGCAGGTTCAAGGCCGAAGAGATCGATGCCGACTTCAGCAATCGACATCTGTCCGACACACGCTACATCGGACGGGCCGCGGCGGACTACCTCGGCCTTCTGTATGGCGGGCGCGATGATGCGACGGGAACCAAGCGGGTGCAGGTCTGCACGGGCGGTTTGACTGCCTGGCTGCGGTCCGGGTGGGGCGTTTCTGACCTGCTCGGCGAAGATGGTGAGAAGAACAGAGCCGACCATCGTCATCACGCTGTCGATGCAATCGTAGTGGCGTTGTCCGATACGCGGTCCGTGCAGTTGCTCTCCTCGGCCGCTGCCGTGGCAGATCAGCGTTGGGCACGCAGAGCGTTCGACCATGTTGATGAGCCATGGCCCGGATTCCGTCAGGAGGCTGCAAAGGCGATTGACGCGATCATCGTTTCGCATCGGCAGAGCCGGAAAGTGAGCGGCCCGCTGCATAATGACACCATCTACAGCGGTCTGATCGACGGCACACCGCGCGTCCGGAAGGAGCTTCAAAAACTCAGCCCCTCGGAGATCCGAGACGGGAAGGTCGTGGACAAGCGGGCGCTCGCTGCGATCCGTGCCAAACTGGAGCAGGCAGGAAAGCCGGAACCGACGCCTCGCGATATCTCGCAGCTCTTCGGGCTGGCGGAGAATCTCCCGCTGGTTCGTGGCCATGATGGGCAAATGGTGAAGCTTCGCAAAGTGCGGGTGCTCGCCGATCCGGGTCAGACTCGAATCGGAAAGCCAGGCTTCGAGCGACACATCAACACCGCGAGCAACCACCACACGATCATTTACGCGGAACTGGACGCTGCCGGTAAGGATAAGAAGTGGTTCGATGAGCCTGTGCCACTGCTGCAAGCATACCGGCGACAGGCTGCTGGTCAGCCAATTGTGCGCCGTGAACTTGGAGCAGATCGCCGGTTCGTGTTCTGGGACACCTGAACAACCGCTTCGGCGTGCGGCATGATTGCCTGTGACGGCGTGAGTTCCGATTCGGGTTCATCGATCGCTTCGATTTTCTCGCCGGTGTGCGGCGGG
>Ga0163146_10005876_pt1 | contig 14164 bp, 10 predicted proteins | sample OliLakLV19MP7G1_FD_148648 | JGI IMG/M metagenome (GOLD analysis project Ga0163146, IMG submission 148648) | Freshwater microbial mat bacterial communities from Lake Vanda, McMurdo Dry Valleys, Antarctica - Oligotrophic Lake LV.19.MP7.G1 | ecosystem: Environmental > Aquatic > Freshwater > Lake >... | reverse complement strand
GTTCTACTCCTATCTAGTCTATGTCGCTGAGATGCCATTTACAGTCGCCCGCAAGGAGCAACAAACGCATCCCATGGTGGTGGCCACGGCTTGGTTTCACGGGACCGATCTGCAATTACCATCGCTCTATTTGGTAAGCCTCTTGAAAGTTCAAGCGACCACACTCCCCTCAAGTGCTACCATGACATCCCGGGTGGCAATTACATCAAATATACAGTCCTCCTTGTCTTGCACCCAGTGAGAACATGCTTCTTCAGCTGCCTTCTCCATGTGAGACTTCCCAAGACGAGAACCCATCTTCTTGGGTGGGGTACATTGTGTGGGGTATTGAGGGTAGCGAGACTCTGAGAAGAGTTGAGGATCGGTGTCCCGCACCTGCCACTCTAAAGCATAGTCCGTGGTGTCTTCATCATGCATTTCTGTCTTGCCGTCACGAGCCATGCGCTTTCCCGTCGCCCAGTCACCCAACAATCCAAGACTTCCTTCAGAGAGGATGTGGTCATCTCCACCATCCAAGAGAACCGCAGGAAAGCCATTTCTACGCTGAATGAGATCAATCTTGGCACGGGAGTCTGTGTCCAAACGGATAGAGACAGCCTTGGAGTCTCGACGGACCAAGAATCCCGCCAATCGGGTGTCAACGTGCTTCTTGGTGGCTTTCACAGGCCGTCCATTGATCTTGAAATTGGACACATCATTGTTGAATTCCAGAGTTTGGCTGCCAATCCTAATGGCAATGGTTTCAATGTAGGAAAAGTACTTGACCCGGGTAGTCCGAATGTGGATGTACAATCCCAATCCATCACCAAAGTCAGGGTTATGGACTAAGGCCAAATCACACTCTCCATGGTAATCAAATTTGTCACCAGTCCATGTTTTAAAGTGCTGCCAAAGAAAGGGAGCAAATACATTAGTGTCAGTCCATCGGCCGGCACGTATCCTTTCAAAGGACAGAGTCGTGGCATGCATGCATGTATACTTACAGGATCTCCACTGCCACTAGCTGGTGGAGTAGCAAGTACTAGATTTGTTCCACTCTCGCCGTCTTGGTCTGTTCCACTCTTGTCTTCCATTCTCTGGCAAGTACAGGCAATAGACTTTGTAATGTAGTTGAAAGGCATTTCGGGATCGCCGATTTTGTTAGGACCCGCCGTAGCGTGGTGATCGGTTCCAAACAAGAAAGTTCCACTGGGTGGAATACACGCTTCGCCAAGCATGGCGTGGGCCAAAACGGTTAACATGTATTCGTCGTTGCCGTCGCAGGCAATCCCTGTGAGGTCAACTTGAAGTTCGTACGTGTCTTTGCCACCGATGGAAAAGCTCGAGTTGGAAAAGTCGTGTAAATCCGGAGTCGTCGAGTCGGGAATCATGGGCAGATTGGCAATGTTGTCTCCCCACCAAACATTGGCTTGGAATATTTGCCAGTAGCCAACGGCGGAGAATTCCACCGTCATGATGGAGTCCAGGATGGAAATACAAATGGTACCTGCGTCCGGTTGCCAAACATTGTAAACTTCCATATCATAACAAAAGGAGCTGACATCGGCAGGGGCGTACTCTGCACAAGTGTCCTCTGTTTGACCTGACAAAATGGGCGCCGAGAGGTGGATCATGTCCTCCTCCGTTTGAGCCGAGGCAATTTGCACCGCGGCCAGGAGCACCAGAATTGTCGCGATGAGTTTCATGTTTCCTATAATGTTGTTGTGGATAGATAGAATAGATTTGTTGGATACGATTTTATGAGAAACAGAGCACAAGAATCGCAGTACTTGTATGAATAAATGAATGAATGATACCTGTGGACATACAGTTGATGATTCGCATTGGCTGGAAACCTACCAACGGCGAAACTGGCATCCCGGACCGCTCCTACCGTATGCCACAAATAGTAATGTTCAGTAAGTGACAATGAACTATATACTTCGTTTAACCGGTGATTGGCCGCAGTTGACTTTCATCTACTTCTTCTTCATCTGCCACAACTAGAAAAACTTTAACAATTTTGACTAAAAAATTAATGAGAGAGCAGCTAACAGCGCTATTCAGCTACTGTAGTGGTTTCAATATGCTACTAGTAGTAGAACTCGTAGTAGCTTCTGCCACGACTGCACAGTGCTTGCCACCGGAGGAGCGGTGTCAATACCGGCATAGTAGCATTACGAATGCGATGCCCCTTATAAATAAAAGTTGGACGTTCGGGACTGATTGGATTACTTCACGCCGTTAGAGTTAAAGTTATTTTGTATGTTTTGAAAGCAGCACAAAGGAAAGAAAAACAAACATTTCAATGTCGTCTTCATTGATTGTCATTCTCTTTCCCAGCTTCGACGAATGTCAAATGAAAGTTTTAAGGACTGTGTTGTTTGGTGCTGATTTTCTACAAAGTGTTGGACAAAGAACGGAAGCAAACAATGTGAAATGCAAGTTGGGGCGAGGCGACAATGAAGTTGAGCGCAGAAATGACAGAATGAGCTGGCATTGGCAAAATGATGAATGTCTCCATCATGATGAATGTTGTCATCACAAAGGCATTGCCAAATTCCTCAACGGAGGTGAACTTCAGGGTCAGTGCGTGGTGATGGCTCACTAGCTCTTTTTGCTGGGCGAACTGGTTGGTGTTGCAATGGAACAACTTCCGCGCTGGGAGACCTCCAAAAAAAAAGGTGGCTTCATCCGGTCGGTCCAACGCCGCGACTGCTTCCTCTTGGGAACATGAATCTCGCTGGGCGGCATCCACAACAATTTGTGTGCATGGAGACGGACGCAAAGCGCAATTTCATCCTTGGAGTGATCTTTTTCCTCTCCACCAAGGTCACAACAACGGACGCAAAAGGTGTCCACCACGGCGTTTCCATGTTTGTCCTTGACCACATTCGGACCCAACAGGATGACACCGTGGTGCCATTTTCCATCCTCCAACCATTTGTGGATGTTCATGCCAACGACAACTTGAGGTTCTGTTGGTTGGGACTTGCGCTTGTGTTGTTGGACACGAGCAGGCTGTTTCGAGGTGTTGTGTGAGTTGTCGTCATCTCCTGTTTTCCTGAACATTTCTGTTCCTGGGTGCTTGTGTCTGGGAGCAGGTTTCCAAGGTCCAGGACGGGTGTGCTTGAAGACTGCTGCTGGTTTGCTTCTCTTTGCCACACCGTCTCCTTTTTTCCTACAAATCTCTGTTCGTGGGTGCTTGCGTCTGGGAAGAGGAGAGTTCCATGGTTTCGGGGCAGTTTTCTTCACCACGACGTCATCATCGTCATCGTCATCGTCATCATCCTCATCTTCATCGTCCTTCGATGTCGCCTCGGCTGCCAATTCATGGTCCAGATTTTTGACATGACTGCTGTCACAACTGACCATGTTGCTGCTGTCATCATCGTTGCTGCTGCTGTTGCCAACGCTGCTCGTGCTGCTGGGATTGTTGTCGCCCGTCGATTTGGGTGCATTTGCTGCTGCTGCTGCTGCTGCTTCTGATGCTGTTGCGATTGGTCTCCAAATTGTTTCCGCCTGATGAATCACATTCGTTGGATCGTTTGGATCGATGAGGACACATGCTGGCAGTCTGACGGTTTTGCAACTTTTGTTCTTCATTGTGGGTTGTCGTCATTTTGCTTCTTCTCAATTTCCATGTGTTGTCATGTTGGTGTCCCACAAGGCAGAAATTGTGGTGCAAGCCGATCGTGCAAATTGATGCAATGTCAAATCTCAAGGGAACGACGAAAGGCCACACGTGGATGTGGTCATGTCGAAATGGTTAAGGACAATGTCGAAGATGCTCCACACAATGTCAGCAGGGATGACATCCATCAGTCGCATCAAAATGATGGAAAGCGAAAGTGCTCCATTTTCACGATTTGAAACACATGGCAACTGCGCGTGCTTCACAATTGGTTGCGATGGATGGATGTGCGGGCACCGGCACGTGCCTGGCAGTGGCATGACATCCGTCACTCGTGTCGAAACAATCGAAGCGATGGGCACCGAAGATGTCGGTTCACTCCACGATCAAGATTTCAAACAACGTGCTTCATTGAGCATTGGTTGTGACATGGATGGATGTGGTGGTGTCGGGCGCCACGCAGCGTGGCAGACAGCAGCTAGCTTCACACAGCATCGTGATGGATCACGATGGGTGCGAAAATGAATCTGTGGAGGAGACAATCCTTTGATGGCTGCCATCTGGAGTGTTGGTGAAGTCAGCGGCAGCTTCAGCGGCGACATTTCAGATTTTCAAGGCAGACCTCTTTTGTGAGCAATGAGCAAGTGTGTGTCCAATCAACAGAGTTCCTGTGTGTGAACCACGCTAGAATGGGCATCACAGTTGCAGCTTTGCACACTGCTGGACAGACAACACATTGAAGAACAATCAATTGGTGATGAATGGCATGCTCAAATTTCTCCCGATGGCTTTCCCATCTGGTGGTCAACCGCAGAGCTGTCAAGCTGGAATGTTCCAGCTCTGACATCGCTCTTTGAAGCAACACAACTAGCGACAAGAACAACCCAGCATTCAAATCGATCATCACAGATAGCCAGAGCACGTCGAGAGCTTTCCAAAACATCCGGGCTGAGCTGCTGGGGATGTTTCCATCTGAAGTTGTGCCAAGAAGAAGCTGAGACAGAACAATGAGCCAGAACACGCGTTGTCAATGTGCAATCTTGTTGCTTCGTGTTGCAACGCGGTGAACAACTGCATGTCGCCGAGTTTGTCATTGTTGTTGTTGTTCTTTGTAGATGGACAGACACACAGACAGATGACATGACAACAAAATCAAGTCTTCTTGCTCCTCACAGATCGTCTGACACACAAGTCAGTGATGCTGTTGCTTGGAACAACCACTCCTTTTTTGTGAGGAGCATTGCATCGAAAGATGGGATCGTCAGAACATTGATGTTCTTCGCAGCACGTCAAATCGCGACCACCATTGTCGCCGTCTGAACCTTTGCGAGACAATTCACACAGCGGCATGCGACAATCTTTGCACAAATGGGATGTTTTGCGAATTGTTTGTGACCCCTGCTCGTTGAGGTGCCGGCGACACATGAAGCATGGACGAACAACTGGATTTCCAATTGTCCGTCCTTTGTCCTGTTGCTGCTGTGTTGGGGGTGTTGCAAGGTCGCCTGTCTTCTCGTCACGGATTCTTTCAAGCATGTGCGATGCGGATTGCAGTGCACCCTTGGGCGGCTTCTTTTGTTTGCACTTCCAATGTCGCAAACCAGCGCAAATCCAATCCGCAAAGGCAATTGTTTGAAGAACATCAACGTCATCTTGTTCGACACCCACCACTTGCATTTGACAATGACGGCACATTCGGTGCATGTCGACGATTGACATTCCGAGCAATGTTGTTGCCAATCGAAACCATGGGTCCTTTGTTAGCCATCATTGTTCCAATGCTGACACACTTTGCCGCGCTTTGTTGTGTTCATCAATGAGAGGGGCGCACTCATGCAAGAAGTGAATGACATCCGGGCGCAAAATCGACTTGCAGTTTGTGTTGCCCCATTCGTCTTCAAACTTTGATGCATGTTTCACTTTGGAGGGGCATGTTTTACCACAACTTGTGATGAAATGAGCGACCCCCTTTTGACTCCACGCGTGAGCAATCGCAATCACTTTGACGCTGCAGATGACGGCTGTCATCACCACCCAGTGACCGGCGGGGTGTTCTCCATGGCGAGCAGAAAGAATGGAGTGGAGAACTTCCATTGGAAAAAGAGCCTTGTGTTGTTTGACAACCAAGGTGGAGAAAACGTCCAATCTACTCTTCAATTCAACACAACTCATTGCTGAACCAAACCAAGCATCACCACCACACCATCCGCCTGGTGGCACCCCTGCCCCCTCAACTTGCCTTGATGCTTCGGCGGCATGAACTGCAATTGGTTGATCAGTGGGTAAACAGCTCATCAAACGATTCTTTGATTGAAGGTCTTCAAAGCAGTGCTTCTTTTTGTCTTGATGTTCTGGTGCCACAACAACATCTTGGAACACCAAAACTCCAGATGAGCATTCGACACCGTTCCGCAACATCGTCCCAAGCGGCACCGGCTTTTGAGGTTCCCATGCAACATAGGGAAGACTGCCACCTTTTGAAGTCTCTGGCCGCCATCCGCTCATTGACTCATCCATCATTAGCAATTGAGTCAAAAACAGTGCCTTGCGCTTTCCATTGAAAGAATTGAGGCATGGAACGAACGTGTCCCACGCACGATCTCTTTGATCTTCGCACCACCATTTCTTATCGGCCCACATCAAGGCACAAGCACCTTCAAAGGCCTTGAACATGTCAATTGGAATGTGCTGGCCAAAGTTTGGATGTGGATGTCTGCCCCCACCTTGGCCTCGTTTCCACAGATTGTCGATGTCGATTTCTGCTTCGGTCACCGCCGCAACCATCAACAAATGGCACTGCTTAACTGTCCAGTCAGGGTCATCGTCGTCTGGTTGATTGAATGCAATTTTTTCGTCCTTAACTGTTTGACAATGTGGTGCCCTTCTGTCAGAAAAGAACTCGTCTAAGAGCTTGCCGTGACCTTGGACGCTTGGAAAGCAATCCTTAAACAACATCTCGCCAAAATCTGCAGTGTCACTGAAGTCGATTTCCTTCTTCAGGCCTAACGTTTCTGGGACTTTCATGGGATCAGCCAGGATGTGATCGCCATCTGGTAGGATGTCCCATTCAACACAATCCTCTTCATTGTGCCGGCATCTAAAATTTGTTGCGTCTTGGATTTCCTCCTCAGTCCTTGATCGAAAAGCGGCTGCGTCAATCTGGTGCGGAGTCGGCTTCTTCTTCTTCTTCGCCATTTCTTCCAGCTCTTTTGCTGCACTTTCTTTGACTAAAGAAGGAATGTCATTCTCTTCGTCACCAGTCTTCAAGACTGTCAATCTGGCTCGTCTCACTTTCACAATGGTTTTGTGTCCAGCTGGAAAGGCGTCAAAATCAACATTGCACCCGACCGCTCCCTTTCCGCTTTTTGCTGTGCCAAAGAATCTGCAATTGTCAGGATGTGGTCGGATGCACTCCCTTTGCTGGGCATCCAATTCAAGCACGGCATTGCAAGTTTTGCGAGAAACCCAAACACGGCAGCCAATTTTAATTGCTGTTTGTGATTTTGTTGTTTTCTTTTTGCGAGCGGTCGTTGTGCCAGGCGGGCTTGGCTTCCTTTTCCTTTGAGCAGACTCCTCTTCTGTCATGCTGTTTCCCAATGCGGCGGCTGCGGCTGCCGCAGCAAAAGCAATTTCATCCGCAGATGGGTCACTTGTTGAATTCGGAGAAAAGCCCAAGTCAAGATTGACTGGGTGTGGTGGCGAAGCATCTAGTCCGTCTGGGCCTTCGTCTTCCTCCAATTGGGCTGCAAGTCGTTCAAGATTGCCGGGAGAGGCTAGCGTTGCATTCCTAGGACCTCCGTGTCCTGGCGCATTGGGTGCCATGGTCTGTGTTGGTGTTGGTGTTGGTGTTGGTGTCAAGTGATTTGAATTTTGAATTATCCGCGAAAACAACACGGCGAGAAAATTAGCTCTGGCTTCTAATTTGGCACAACAACAACACTGACAAGTAGCTCTTGTGTTGCTCCTTTGTCAAACAAACTCGTTTGTTCAATGTAGTAGCTGTGTAGTTTGAAATGCTATAAACAATGTTGGCCATTGTCATTGGCTTCTCTCGCGCATCTTATCTAGTCTATTTGCGCTAGAATTTAAGCTAGAACAATAGGGTTTGCGTTCTAGCTCTAAGGTAAACCACTAGTAGTTACCAGTGAGAATGCCCATTGAGTTATTGGCATTTTCTTCTTGTACCGCTTCTGTAGCTTCTGCGTAATTGCTGCCAGGTGCGCCGATTTCCTCGTCCTCTGTTAGGCAAACTACTGACAACGTGTCTTTGATGCGAGCCGCTTGGCCCGCTCGATTCAATCACCTGGCTAGGAACATCAACGACAACAAGGGGACACGATGACGAGACAAAGCTTTGCGTCTGAGGGGGCGCCGACAGCAAAGCTCGCGTACATAAATTCTATGACAGGCTGGCACGTCGTTCAATCTCACGCGTCACAATTTTATAATTTATTTGCACAGTGTCACTGCATTAATTTAGGGAACATCGGCTCAAAGACATTCACTTTATTGGAATCCATAGCTTTCTTAGATCTTGTCATCTTCATTCCTTTCTCTCTCGTGCCTATTGGATCCTTTCTTCAAACGGTGCTTCCTCTTTTGGGCCCTTGTGGGAGAAACATGTCGCCCGAATTGCTCCCATATCTTCAAGCCTTGCTCAACTGGCGGACAATTGCCCGATGTCCCACCTTGTGCAAATGACAATTCTCGTCACGCTCAGTGCAACGAACACAAAGCCTGCCAGATGAGGCTTCTACGACGGGGATCCATCGACCATCGATCGATCTCCAAATTCTGCCATGGTACAAATACTCCTGCTGAGGCACTGTCGAAAGGAAAGGTGAGGGACATGCTATTCAAATCGAAGCAAAACAAATATAGTTCACAAACACTTACATTCTTCATCTGCCGACTTCTCTGCATCTTCGACAGCAGGCGGAGGTTCCGACTCCTCCTCTTTCTTTTCTTCCGCTTCCTTGCCTTCTACAGCGACAGAGCTGGCCTTTTCGATAGCCACAACATTTGCAGCAACTGGAGCCGGCGAAACGTCTGTGGGTGGAAGATCCGTGCGATCCGATTCTTCCTCCTTCTTTTCTTCCCCTGTCGTTCCTTCAGCAACACCAGTAGCCAACGAAGCATCTGCAGTTGGAGTACCTGTGAGATCTGACTCCTCCTGCTTCTTCGTTTCCATGGATTCTACAGCGACAGCGCTGACCTTTTCGACTGACACAGACAATCGCGTCTTGCGCTGATCCAAGTCTTCTCGGATTCGGTTGCTCCAGCTGTCGCTGTGGACCGTTTGCGTCTTCGTGAGGTATGGTACTTCAAATTGCGATTCTTCCAGCGTGAAGGCATTCAGGTTGTCACCCCAAGCAGATGCAACATCTAGAATCGCATTGTACACAAGGGGGTCATCAGATACCATCCCCATGATTTTGAGGCTTTCCAATTTCCCATCTTGGACAGCCTTCACCAAGTACTCCAGCTTGATACCAAGACAGCCCTCACACCTGATTGTCAGAGCCATAGGCGTCGCTTCAATGGATTCCTCCTCTTCCTCGACAAAAAAATCATATCCATCTTCATTCCAAACGCAGCGATCAAAAGACAGAACAGTCCCGGAACACACTGACCGCATTGTCTGCTGCTGCTCGATGTCAATTCGGGCCTTGTGAAGTTTTATCTCGCGGCAATTACCACTTGTGACCAGCACTTCCAAAGACTCATGGATCGGAATTACTTCCGCTTTTTCGCTTCCAGCGGAGTCAATTTGGACAGAGTCCAATGGGGCCCCAGAAAGACTCACAAGCAAGCTGTTGAGCGTCTTGTTTGCTTGGCCAGTTTTTCGCGTGAGAATGGTAAATCGCAAGTCAATGTTCTGGTGACCCATGTACTCACGAGTGCAAACAATTCTATGAGACTTGACCAATCCCAGCGCTGGGGCAACTGTATTGGAGACGTAATCAGTTGCCTCACTGTAGAAATCGCAGACCTCCTGGGCCAACTCAGTCGGGTCCTCCCCAACCTCGGCCATGATCTCATTACAAAATTGTTCGCTGAACTCTTCCGTCAAAAAGTCCTTGCCAAACTTCTCTCTGAGGACAGTCAAAAATCCTTCCTCAGATTCAGCCCCGTCTTCAAGAGCAGCCCCATCTTCAAGAATAGCCCCATCTTCAATAGCAGCCCTATCTTCAAGAGCCACACAAACCACAGCATCAACGTCGCTTGCATGACGGGGAGCAGGTGATTCAGAGATCAGCAGCACAGACCTGTGAGCTTTGGCGGGATCCACTAGCCATCCGTTCAGGGAGGCTGCAGTTGGAGGCAAGGTGACAAAGTCAAGCAGAACCAAAGTCTCCCCGGAAATGACGGAGCATGGACTTTTGCGCCACGCGCGTCTTGATCTGGATGTCATCAGGGTTCATGGCCATCCCAGAACTCTTGTTGGAAATTTTATACACTAAGGTTCCCTCGTTGAGGCATTGGACAAGCATTTCAGAGTAAACATTCCCATCTTTGAAGTCTTTATGACAAAGGGACTCTTGGGTGCCATCCTTGAGAAGCCTTGACTTGCTGATGTTGGCGTTAGAAACTTCTTCGATGATTCGTGTCAGGTTGTTGATGGAACAGTAGTTCTTGATTTCCCGATTGCCCCTTGGCAAACCTTGGTCGTGAATGAATTGCTGCAATTGAGGAAGAAGAAGCAGCAAGAGAACTGAGGTGGAATCAGTCTTCTTCATTGGGATTGGGCTTTCGTAGGCCCCGTTGCTGCTGGTGTTGAGATTAAACGGAACTGGAGACACGCGGGAACCATTGTTGTCGACTCTGGCCTTTCGTGTCGACTTGTGGATGTCGTCTGTCGTCTCTCTCGTGCAAGCGACATGGTCTTCGATGCGATCCAGTTGATCTTTCCTCACTTGTTCTGACTTCAGTTTACGTTCCTTCTCGGCTTGCCGAGCTTCGTCGAGCTTTCGTTCGAGAGCTTTCTTCTCTTCTTCATGCTTTCGTTCCAGAGCTTTCTTCTCTTCTTCTTTTTCCTTTGCTGCGTCCATAATGAACGCAGTTGTTACCTTGTCCCGTTGTTCCCTTTCCTTCTCTCGTCGCTCCTTTTCGAGGGCAGCCTCAGCTAATTTCGCCTCGGCATCTGCTTTCTTCTCCTCGGCAGCTGCTTTCATCCGGTCGACTTCTTGAGCATTCAGTTTGCCGCGCAGATCCACATATTCTTGAGGCGTCATTCCTGGTGGAATAACAAGATTGTTAGTCGCCCCATCGGCGGGCAAGACTCGATCAACAGTGCCCGGGTTGGAAGGCGGGGCTGACGCTGGACTTGGCAAGAGCTCATGAATAAAAAAGGAGTGAGTAGTACCCTTGACAAAGGAATACTTCTCGAGCAGTTTCAATTCAAATTCTTCCACTGTCATTGGTCCGTTCTTCTCAAGAATGTCTGCTGCTGCTGAGTGAGCACGAGAGGGACGCAACACCAAGTTTCCTCCGTCATTCCTGCCCCGCAGAGCTGGCTTCTCTAAAGTGTTGCAATAATACCTGATGATGGTGGCAAGCGTCTTGGAAATTATATTCATTTCCTTGAACTGAGCATGGACACTCTTGGCGGTAATCAGCGCCCCATCTTCATCCCTTGGCTTTGACGTCTCCTTTTCCTTGTGATTGGCAACGGGAATGGCTTCATAAGCATCCACATGAGTGTCTGTAGGATGTGCGTTCGATCGGCAAAGAGTTTGAGGCCAAACGCTTTCAATCTCCTTTGGGGAGGCAAGATTGCTAAGGGAAACAACCACATCCTTATGGAATACCACCTTCGTTTCCTTCTGTGTTGCAATTCCGTCAGGTGCAGTTCCGTCAGACGACATAATGATGAATACGGGAGCGCGAATGCTGAATCGACACATAGATGGATGTGATTCAATGGACCAGACAAGCAGGAGAAAAGTCAAGGTACAAGGGTAAGCAACGAGCGAGTTAAGAGCGAACATGAGACACGGCCAGCAGCAACAAGAACACCAAAACAAACAACGCCAACAAAAAATCGATTGCCTTTTCAACATGGAATCACTTGTAGGCGCTGCAGATGTAGGCGTTGAGCACGGGTCTGAGCGGGAGCTGTCAAGGCCGAGCGAGTACGAGATAAGGAGGCACAGGCCACGGTACCAAGCACGACGTAAGCAGGAGAGGAACCGGAAACAGCAGGTAATGTCGCGGTGGAAGAGTTGTTGTTGTAGACAAAGCAACGGTGACGGCTGCAGCCAAATCGATTCGGCACTTGTGCTGCCTTTCCGGTTGACTCTCGACTTGCTCTTCAGTGGTACGACGGCAAAGAAGTCCAAGTCGTTTGGACTTCTTTTTGTACAACTGTTGGTTATGTTGTTGTTGCTGTTGGTGTTGCTCTTCTGGTTGACTCTCGACTTGCTCGTCTTCGTTGCATTGCTCGTTTACTACCAGGTGTGCTTCGCGCCGTGTTGTTCTCCGAGACGATTTCAATCGTAGCTGCGTTGATCGATGCTGCATGGCCACCACTCGCTAAGCGAATCGTAGGCGTTGAGCGGCAGCTGCAAAGGCCGAGGACAACGACAACGACGGTTCGTCTTTGTCATCGTCGGCAATTTCCTTGACTTCCTTGACGGCTGCTCCTACTGCTGCGGCTCCTCGGCTACCCCATGAAATTCTTCACTCAATAGTGATCCGAAGGCGACAAAGACAATGGCATACAGTACACTTAAATTACAAAGCACACACTGCATACATGTCCATCGGTGGAAGTCGACCAAGAAAACCAAGCACAACCGCGTAAGAAAGAAAAGTCCATCGAGCAGCTCGCAGTACCAGTACCGTCCGAAGCAGCACACTGCATACATGGATTCATTGGCATACATGGATTCATTGATTGGTCTCACCTTTGTTTTTGTTCTTCGCTACTTGCTGCTCTTGGAAAAATGAGTTTTTCGTTGTGTCAACGGAATTTTTCCAGGTGGTTTGTGGTACAGATCGTGCAGCAGGAAACAACCGCGGTTCTTACGTGTAGCTACCGTAGTGAGTGACTCAAGGTTGAGTGCGATAAAACCACTCGAGGTTTAGGAACTGCTCCGAGAGAGGAGGTTTTGATTTCTCAATTGTTGAGCGAGTCCCGGACCATTCGGGTCTCGGCGGCTGATATCAGCCGCCGCGGCGGCTGATATCAGCCGCCGCGGTTTTAGGGTTCGGGATATAAGCCTCCGAGGTTTTAGGGTTCGGGACAGTACATGCATACAAGCAGTACGTACTATACAAGGTACTGTGAACTGGACCGACCCAAAGTACTGATGTACTGTAGCTACGACGTATCATAGTAGCTACAGTACGTCGTACAGTACTGGTACATGTAGCATACTCGCACGTTAAAAATCGAAGCTGAGTTCAATTGAATGCATCGACCATGGCAGTCCACTGTACGGGCCGAGTCATCATTAATTTGCAATTTGCTCCCACGGCAAAGCTCTCGTGAGCGAGAGCTTCTACTCTAGCTAGAGTAGATAGCCAGCAGAGGTATCGATCAATCAATCAAGCAGAAAGAATTCCTGGACACAGTACCAAGCTACAGAGTTCTTCTTCTGTCTCTGCAAAAGGTTTTTGGCGTGCGTCACTCGAAGAATGTACCAGGTGCTCAGACCGGCACTCCAATCGAAGGTATTTTTTTGCCTTTGCCATGCACCGAGGATAACTGCATTGGATCTAATTTCTTTTGTTTATAATCTAGCTAGCTATCGGGGTGATGTTTAGATTGTTGAGGAGACAACGAAACCCCACAACCCACCTTAAAACATTCCATGATAGGGGACCTCGAAGGGATACTGCTGGGCCGTAAATTTTGGCATCAATAACGATTATTGTATTGCTCTACCTTCCTTCCAACACAGAGGAAGTCCATGCGTTTCGTTCGATCATTCATCCTTCTTCCGTTGTATTCAGGGTCATCCTTTCCGCTTAGTAGAATCTCAAGACTAGCTGCCTCATCCATAAGAACACTACGGCGTAGTCTGACGATAATGTCATCCTCTTTTGATTCTGCTGACACCATCCGTATGATTGGTCAAAAACGAATCGCCAAGATTCACAAATTACTCAAAGGTTTGGAGACTGGTGATCCCGACTCTATTGAAGAAGTGATTCACCCAGACCGATACATCCAGCACAACCCCCAAACCAACACGGACAAACAAGGTTTGAAGGATCTCTTCGCTCGAATCTCCAAAACCAATCCGCATGTCCATTTTGTGAGGTCTTTTTTCGACGGAGACTTTGTGTTTCTTCACACCGAATACGATTTTGCTACGAGACGGATAGGATTTGAAGTCTTTCGATTTGAGGAACTCTACACAGTCGAACATTGATTGGGACAATATCATGCCACGAAAACCAGTAGAGACGGACAAAAATCCATCGGGTCGTAGCATGGTGGATGGTACTATCCAAGTCAAGAATTTGGACAAGACGGAGATCCACCGAGAATTGGCCAAAACCTTCTTTACCACAGTAGTAGCTTTCGGCAATGATAATGAT
>Ga0163146_10005869_pt1 | contig 14171 bp, 9 predicted proteins | sample OliLakLV19MP7G1_FD_148648 | JGI IMG/M metagenome (GOLD analysis project Ga0163146, IMG submission 148648) | Freshwater microbial mat bacterial communities from Lake Vanda, McMurdo Dry Valleys, Antarctica - Oligotrophic Lake LV.19.MP7.G1 | ecosystem: Environmental > Aquatic > Freshwater > Lake >... | reverse complement strand
TAAGTTTACCGTTTGAAAGTAGCTTTTCAGGATTTATTGCAGACAAATAAATAATTTTTTTTAATCCACAATGCGCAGAATCGCCCTCCTCTCTGACACACACGGATATCTTGATGACGCAGTCTTAAAATATTTTGAGGGATGTGACGAAATCTGGCATGGCGGTGATTTTGGAACAATGGAGGTAGCGGACAAACTCAGCGCAGTAAAGCCATTCAAAGGCGTTTACGGCAACATTGACGGAACGGACATCCGCGTAAAATTTCCGGAGAACCTGTTTTTTGAAATAGAAGGAATGAAATTTCTTATTACGCACATTGCAGGCTCGCCCGGAAAGTATAATCCACGAGTAAAAAAACTGCTTACGGAATTGAAACCAGATGTACTCATCTGCGGGCATTCGCATATTTTAAAAGTGCTGCGGGACACTGCATTCAATGTAATGTATATGAATCCGGGCGCGGCAGGCAATGAAGGCTTTCATAAAATGAAAACGTTGTTGCGCTTTTCTGTTGAAAATGGAATGCTGAAAGATTTGGAAGTGGTGGAATTGGGAATGCGCGGATTTCTGAAATAAATGTCATGCCGGATTTATTCCGGTATCACCCTTTGATTTTGCCAGTATGATGGGGATTCCGGCATAAAGCCGGAATGACACTTCAACCTGCCAAATGGTAGTGAAATTTTCTTCAAATTTGTACGGTGAAAGATTCGGACAAAAAAAGTTATTGGGACAATATTTATGAGAACCGTCAGCCGGATGAAGTAAGTTGGTATCAGGCTATTCCCACGATCTCGCTTGATTTTGTAAAACTTGCCAAACTGCCCAAAACTGCAAGCATTATTGATGTGGGCGGGGGCGAAAGTTTATTTGTTGATTATCTGCTTGATGCCGGTTTCAAAAAGATCACCGTGCTTGATATTTCCGATGCAGCGATTCGTCATGCGCGGCAGCGCGTTGGTGATCAGGCGAAATTTATCAACTGGATTGTGAGCGATGTAGTTGATTTTGAGCCGGAAGAGAAATATGATTTCTGGCATGATCGCGGCACGTTTCATTTTCTCACCAATGAAGACGACATTCAAAAATATATCGCGCTTATCCGCAAAGCCGTGAAACCTAAAGGACATGTAGTGATTGGCACGTTTTCCGACATTGGTCCGCAGCAGTGCAGCGGCTTAGAAATCAACCAGTATTCGGAAGATTTAATGGAACGCCAGTTTGAATCTTATTTCACAAAAGTTGCCAGCAGGCGCGAAGACCACATCACGCCTTACAACACGATTCAAAATTTTTTATTCTGCTGCTTTAGAAAAAATAGTAAGTAATCAGTTCAAGTTTTACGCGAAAATCATCTGCATGGTTAGAAATCTGTAATCAGCAATTTGCGGGTCTTTACGCTGCTCCCTTGTCTTGCCTGAATAAAATATATGCCGCAATTGACTTGTGGAAGCGAGATGTCGTTTTGCTCATTGAATGTTTTTAACTCCGCTAAGTTTCTGCCCAACATATCAATGAGCATAATCGTGACAGGCTCGTTTTTATTAAAGCCGCGCAGCGTAATATGCAGTTGTGTTTGCGCGGGATTAGGATAGATGGTAAATACAAATTCCGCTGCATCAATATTGCGCGATGAAACCGGATACAAAAGACTGTCTGACTGGCTGAACAAGGCAACCCCTCCCCTATAGTTTCCTACTATCATTTCATATCTGCCATCGCCCGTGATGTCGGCAATGGTGGGCGAAGAACGCTCACCTTCATCAATGGAAGAATAGTCATCGAATTTTTTGCGGAACATGCCGCTGTAAATACTGTCGCGGTCAAACGCATACACGCGGATGCTTCCTTCTTCACAGCCGGAAATCACATAGAGTTTTTCCGATGTGTCAAGCCTGCTGATATTGGGCGTGGCATACCCATTTGGAAAACCCGGAATGCGGATATTGATTTCTCCGAAAAAACTATTGGTGGGCAAAGTGTCAAATATCATTGCTGTCAGAGTTCCTTTATTTTCAAAGTAATTGAGGTTGCCTGTTTTTTCACCCACCACCAAATCAGGCAGCGAGTCGCCATTCACATCATAAATAAAAGGCGCGCTGAATTGCCCCACGTCAATGCCAAACATATTAAGCATCGAAACCGTGAAGTTGGCAGCATTGCCCAAGCCTGCGGTGTTTTCATAATAATGCAGGAACCCGTCAAACTCGCCCACAATCATGTCTTCATCCCCATCCCCATCCATGTCGCCAAATGCGGGGGTGATTGCTTTCCGATTCAGAGCAGAAACATTTTCATAATCGCGAGAAATAAGGTTGAATTGCGGCAACAGCGAATCCCCTGTGTTTTCAAGTAATGCAAGACCAGAGCGGTAAGTAACGCCATTCACATAATACCCATAGTTACCGACAACCAAATCCAACAAGCCATCGCTGTTGTAATCAAAGAAAACCGGATGCGCGCCTTCGCCCAAATCAAGCATCTCGTCACCAAGAAATGTGTCGGTTTGGAAATCAAACACCACGCTGTCGGCTGCTCCCACATTTTTGTAATACCACGAGCAACTGTAATTTTCTGAAGTTTTAGTGGCGTTGGGAGCCACAAGCAAATCTTTCAATGCGTCATTATTTACATCCACATAAAATGATGCGGGGAAAATGGGGCTGCGATACGAAGTGTTGTAAGAAGGAAATGCGGAATCCTGCGCAATCATATCTGCGCAAGTGAGATTGCCGCCATTCACAAGGCGGTTGATGCGGTCAAAAGAAATATCACCGAGTATCAATTCCTTATCGCCATCGCCATCTTCGTCAAACGCCAGCAGCGTAGAGCCAGCGTGCCGCGCTTGTCCTGTGCTGACTGCCTGTGTTTCTGTTTTCAGCGCAAACACGCAACTATCCACTTCAAACCCACCGCATGAATCAAGAATACATACATTGGTAGTGCTCGGTTCATAAAAATCGCCCCAGCAGGGGGAAACTTTCCGGAAAATAACAGTGTCGCCACAAGTGCCGCTCAACTCCTGCGATTGGTTTTCAAAATAATCAACCACACCGCCAAGCTGCTCAAACGTGAGAATATCAAGGTCGCCATCACCATTGATGTCTTCAATGGCAGGTATATCAATGGAAGTAATAAAAATCGGAAGGATGCCTGAAAACGATGGATATTTAAACGTAGTAACAGAATCAAACACGAGACGGTTTGCCGTGTCGAACCTGCCTTTGTAATAATCAATCGCGCCAATCTCGTAAGTAAATACATCGTCAATGCCATCACAATCGAAATCGCGCATCAGCATCCACTGATGGAATTTTGAAAACGCAGGTTCATACTCCGGTCTGTATTCATAATCAACCATGCCTGCTGTGCCATGATTGATAAATGTGATGACTTTATTTCCGGTACGGTCAAAAATCACCAAATCAAGCGTGTCATCATTATCAAGGTCGGCAGCGGAAAACTGTGGATTGTTCAAGCCGCCCGCCCAGGGATAGAGCAGCGTTTTTGCTCCATCGGTAAGAGGGATATTCGTTTGCTTGTTAAATAAAAATTGCCCGAACGAAAGAAACGGTTGCAGAGCCAGCAAAGCACACAGACAATATTTTCTCATTGTTTCATGGGTTGAATGGAGCGGATAAACCAAAGTTAACAGAAGTCTCTATTAGAAAAGAAAAGCGCGGGGATGGTTGCTTTTAAATAAGTGGTTGGCGTAATCGAGTGTTCTCGAAATGTATGCACTCATCAGTTTAAAGTGGGTCGAACTATAAACTTCAAACTCCAACTTACTTCCTGCTTTCATCCACCGCCTTGGCAGTTTGCGGCATAGTTAATTCTACGAGAAACTTGGCATCGAGTACTTGCAAGGCATAAGCCGCTGCGCCCGATAGTTTAATGGTGGTGCTTTTATATTCTTCCGTGTCGGGCAGCTTGCCCACCACCTTCACATATGTGGTACGGTTGTTCATCAGGTTGCGCACTTTTATCACCGTGCCGAGGGGCGTGGTTTTGTGCAGCGCGTAATAGTTCTTCATGTTCTCGCCCTCGCCCTGAATCCAGGTAGCCACTCCCCTGCTGATGTCAGCGGTTTCAGTTGTTTTTTCGGCAGCGAGAAATTGTTTTTCAAGCGGCATTTTTTGCTGCGCGGGGGCTTTCTTCACGTCTTTGTAAGCCGACTTCACATTCAACTCCTGCGGAATGATGAGCTTCTGGCTAATGGCAAGCGTATCGCTTTTCAGGTTGTTCTTTTCGCGCAGCATCGGCACGGTGACACCGTTGTAGCTGCGGCAAATGCTGTAAAGCGTTTCACCCTGCTTCACCACGTGGGTTATGTAACCATCATCTGCAACACGCGCTGCTTTTAAATCGGCAAGATACACAGGCTTCTTTGCCGCAGGGATTTTCAGCGTTTGCCCCAGCGCAAGCGAATAGCCGCTGTTGCCCATGTTGTTGAGCACAATCACATCCGTCATGTCCACTTGGTAGCGCTTGCACAGCGAATAGAGCGTTTCGCCCTTTATCACTTTGTGCAGGGTAACGTCTTGCTGGGCAAATAAGGTGAAAGAAAAAAAACACAATGATGAAATAATGAGCCAATGTGCCGATATGCCGATGACGCTATCGTCCCCCTTGCGCGGAGGTATTGCGCGTGTGCGAAGGGGGATGCGCAGGCTATCAGCGCAGGCAGGGGGATGATTTTTAGATGTATCAACAGATGAGATTGCTTCGCTCGTTCCTCGCTCGCAATGACGCTTTGAATGCCGATTCTGTAATTTTACCATAAGTTTTACCACACTCAAATATAAAGCCAACATGCCGCGTCCCTTTGCAAATAGAAATAAGATGTTCACAGCAATGCTGTTGCTTGCGTGTACTTTATTAAACATTCCGGCATTTGCGCAAGACAGTAGCAATACGAACGCGCTCACAACAACTACTCCTGTCGAACAATACTCGGATACTGTTTCTGAAAAGACCATCACTCCTATTCAAGGCAAAAAAAAGATTTACACATTTGAACTCACTGAAGAAATTTTCCCTGCGGCATGGCGGCTCGTTCAACATGCGGTAGATGAAGCTGAAGCGATGCAAGCCGATTACATCATTATCCGCATGAACACCTATGGCGGCATGGTAAACATTGCAGATTCCATTCGCACGAAGTTGCTGAAAGCAAAACCCATCATAGCCGTGTGGATTGATAATAATGCCGCTTCGGCAGGCGCGCTCATTTCGATTGCCTGCGACAGTATCTATATGAACAAGGGCGCAAGCATTGGCGCGGCTACGGTCGTTGGCGGTGAAGGCGAGCAGATGCCCGACAAATACCAATCCTACATGCGCAGCACGATGCGCGCCACAGCCGAGGCGCAGGGACGCGACCCGCAGATTGCCGAAGCAATGGTTGACAACACGAGCGCTATTCCAGATGTGATTGATTCGGGATTCACCCTCACCTTCACCACTTCTGAAGCAATGAAAAATGGCTACTGCGAAGGCGAAGCGGCTTCAATTACTGAAGTAATCAAATTGCTTGGAATCGCTGATTATGAATTGATTGCGCACGAGCAAAGCGCGCTTGACAATTTCATCGCGCTGCTGCTCAATCCGGCTGTGAGCGGCATTTTGATGCTGGTGATTATCGGGGGAATTTATTTTGAATTACAAACTCCCGGTGTCGGATTTCCCCTTGCCGCAGCCATCGTTGCAGCCGTACTTTATTTCGCCCCGCTCTATCTTGAAGGGCTTGCTGAAAACTGGGAAATCCTGCTCTTCCTCGCAGGTATTGGGTTACTCGCAGTTGAAATTTTTGTACTACCCGGCTTCGGCATTGCAGGCATTGCGGGCATCGTATTCATTGTCTCAGGGCTAACGCTTTCGCTCATCCGCAATGTGGTGTTTGATTTCACTTTCACGGGGATGGAGGAAGTTTCTGTTGCATTGTTTCGCGTGGTGCTCACGCTGCTCGCTGCGGTGGTGATGTTTTTACTCTTTGCAGAAAAACTGATGTTCAAAGGTCCTTTCAGTAAGCTCGTGCTTGCTGATACACAAAAAAGCGCTGAAGGCTACGTAAGCCAAACATCGTCAGGTAGTAGCCTCACCGGAAAAATGGGTATTGCCATCACCGACCTGCGCCCCGCAGGTTCAATTGAGATTGACAACGAGCGCTATGATGCCATCTCCGATGGAGAGTTGATTACCAAAAACACCGCTGTGAAAGTAGTGAAGTCGCAGGGGAATTATTTGATTGTGGTGAAGGGGGGCTAAAAGTAATGCCTTGGTGGAAGGGACTTTGACTAAAAGAAACATTTACTTTACTTACACTGGATGTATAACAAAAGAAAGGTTGATTTATAATCAATGTTTGCACAATTATTGACCGAACCGAAACCTACGACCAAGCGAACAAAATACCTATTGAGAAATTCTCGCTGACAAAAAAAAACTAAATGTTAGATTTGGAAAAACTGAAAACTTGCAATGGAGAAAATAAAATTTATAGACCTTTTCTGCGGAATTGGAGGATTTCGTGTAGCGATGGACGAAGCCTGCAAGGAAAACAACCTCACTCCTGACTGCGTTTTTTCATCTGACATTGATGATTACTGCCAAGACAGTTACGAAGCCAACTTCGGACACCGACCAAAAGGCGACATAACCGAAGTAGATGAAAAGACGGTTCCAGACCACGACATTCTATTTGTCGGATTTCCGTGCCAACCGTTTAGCATCATCGGTCAAATGCAAGGCTTTAATGACATTCGCGGGACTCTTTTTTTTACATAGCAAGAATTATCAAACATAAAAAGCCAAAGGCTTTTGTTCTTGAAAACGTAAAACAACTTGTTGGACACAACGGTGGCAAGACACTGAAAACCATCATCAAAACTTTACAAAAGGATTTAGGCTATCATGTTCAATATGCGGTTTTGAACGCGCTTGACTATGGGTTACCTCAAAAAAGAGAACGAGTAATTATCGTAGGACATCGTGAACCCATAATGTTTTCTTACCCTTCACCCATTCGCCCATTCAAACCATTAAGTGAAGTTCTTGAAAAACGAGTTGATAAAAAATATTACGCATCGGACTACATTAAGCAGAGGAGAAAGGAAAAACACAAATCAGCTTATAAACTTTCTATTTGGCACGAGAACAAAGCAGGAAACATCTGCTCTTACCCATATTCATGCGCCTTACGCGTAGGAGCTTCTTATAATTATCTGCTCGTAAACGGAGAAAGACGTTTGACGCCAAGAGAAATGTTTCGCTTGCAAGGATTTCCCGACACCTACAATATAGTTGTGAACGATAGTCAAGCACGGAAACAAGCGGGCAATGCAGTTCCAGTAAACATTGTTAAGGCGGTTATTTTAAAACTCTTGCCGTACGTAGCTAAAACGATGGACATGACATCGGTTTTGAGAGAATATGAAGTAGATTATGGCAAAAGATAAATCTCCCAAACTTAGAAAAGCAAAGAAATCCACTTTTGCTTTTCCTCTCAATAAGTTTCCGAAACAATTTCCTTATGACTTAGGGAAGGACTTGATTTACTTACTTGCGTCAAGAGGGAAACCAATTTTGGAAGGTGGCGATTGGGAGAATATTTTTGCAAATTGTATTGGTGCTCAATGGAAACCTTCTAATGTTGGATTAGATGATGTTGTGATGGGCAATACTGCATGGGGTGCAAAAACAGTTAAAGCTCCAAAACCAAGTTCTCAAGATAAAGTGAGATTAATTTCAGGGCGAAATTCTCCTACATTTTCATTTGGCAAAAAGATTGACACCAAAGCCAATCCGACTACAATAGGAAATAATGTTCTTGATATTTACAATCAAAGAGTAGCTGATGTTCAGAAAAAATTCAACAACCTAAGAACAGGAGTCCTCATAAAATCAAATGACTTATTAGAAGTAAAGGTTTTTGAATTTAAAACTATCCAATATAAAAGGATTTGTTCAAGTGGAGGTGGAACGATAGAAAAAATCTTGAAGGTTTTGAAAAACTATCAGCCGAACATCGTTTTACTTGGCAACCTCACGGCTCGCAGTTTACTATTATTGAAACTGTTCCTAAAAAATGCCTCGTAATAAAGATTAAGAAACCAAACACTCTTGATAAAGAAAATGCCTTAAAAGAACTTGGCTTTGACAAGACTTGGATAACAGTAGTTAAAAATGGCTGATGTTTTCACCAAGAAACAACGCAGTCAGATTATGCGACAAGTAAAGAGTAGTCGCAACATATCAACAGAAATCAAACTTATAGAGTACTTCAAGTCGAACAACATTACTGGCTGGAGAAGGAACTACAAGTTATTCGGGAAACCTGACTTCACTTTTCCTAAGACTAAAACTGTAATTTTCGTTGATGGCTGTTTTTGGCATGGACATAGTTGTCGCAACACAAAACCGAAAAACAATAAAGCTTATTGGACTGCTAAAATAAATCGCAATAAACAGCGGGACAAGGAAGTAACAAAAAACTTAACTGACAACGGCTGGACAGTTACGCGATTATGGGAGTGTGAACTAAAAAAAGAAGAACTACTGCACCTAACACTCGTGCAGCTATGAAAAAAAATGAATCTTCCTACGTCAAAGCACTTCTACAGAGGGGAATTGGTCATTGAAATAATTCTTTCCTCTAAACTCTGAAAAACAGCATAATTCTCTCTATCTTGGGATTTCAGTTTCCGCAAATTTCACTAAGCAGCGGAAGCAGTCATGAAAAACAGGATAGTAATTCTCTCTACCCTTCTGGCAATTTTCTGTGCAAACCAAGTGTTTGCGCAATGCTCCGTTTCCATTACACCCAATCCTCCTTCTGTCTGTGCTGGCAACAGCATCACTTTAACAGCCAATGCCACCGGCACCGCGCCCATCACGTATAGCTGGTCATCAGGCGGAAGTGGCAGCACAACATCCGTTACTCCTGCCATAACAACAACTTACTCGGTAACTATTACTGACGCTGCGGGATGCACAGCAACTGCGTCAGTCTCTGTCACAGTAAATCCGAAACCAACGGCAAGTTTCACTTTTACAAACAACAATGGCTGCGCAGGAACGGCAAACAGTTTCACTTCAACCGGAACGGGTGGACAAGCGCCTTACACCTATTCATGGAATTTTGGCGGGGCAGGAACTTCGGCACAGGCGAATCCATCGTTTACTTTCAATCCTGCCTCAGGCACAGGAACGCAGACATATAATGTATCGCTCACTGTTACCGATGCAAGAGGATGCACGGCAACAACTTCACAAAATGTAACCATCCGCAGAAAACCAGATGCTACCATTGAAGACCAGGATATTTTTGAACCTTGGACATTTTGTGATGCAGGCGGAGGATCAATTCTTACAATCAATAATTCGTCAACCACTCAAGCAGACAACACGAATTACACAATAAACTGGGGCGATGGCTCGACTCCCTATAACGGAGCGACCTTGCCCAACGGAACAGCGCACACCTATACAGGGCAGGGTTATTTTAACATCGTGCTTACTGTTACAGGCTCCAACGGATGCACGGCAACAACTACCTATCCTGTCTTCAGCGGAGGAAATCCCGAAATCGGTTTGGCGAATCCCGGAGGCACAACGGGCATCTGCACCGACAAGCAAATCACTTTTCCCATTACCAACTTTGGCAATAACCCTCCCGGCACAACTTATACCATCACTGTGAATGATGGCAGCGCGCCTGTTGTATATCAGCATCCTCCACCTTCGTCCTATATACACAACTTCACTACTTCCTCCTGTGGTTTCACAAGCCTTGGAGGATTTACAAATGCGTTTCATGTGCGGATTGTTGCGGAGAATCCTTGTGGAACCACCGCAGCACTCGTTGAACCTATCCGCTTGGGAGGTGGGCCTGTAGCAGATTTCACCTTCACGCCCCCACCCGACATCTGCGTAGGAAGCACCGTTAATTTCACCAGCACTACAGAAGGAACGTACATCACCAATCAGGGAGCATGTATCACCACGCTGCAAGGCGGATGGACGCTTACGCCCGCAACAGGATGGACGCTCGCTGCAGGAAATATGTCAACACCCGACCCGGTGAGCATCAACTTCACACAAGCAGGATTATATAACATGCGGCTGATTGTTTCTAATCCATGCGGCAGCGACACCACAAATAGACCCGTGTGCGTGGCGGAAAATCCTGATGCGAATTTTACTATGCCTTCGTTGACAGGGTGCGCGCCATTAACTCTTTTAATAACTAACACTTCCAACACTGTTTTCTCCTGCGCAAACACAGTTTATTTATGGACGGTAACGCATAACGGTTCTTTATGCACTTCGGGCGGTAGTTGGAATTTTCAATCGGGTAATGCGGGTTCGCAATCTCCATTCATCACGTTAAACGGTTCAGGCACGTTCACGCTATCGCTCACTATCACAAACAACTGCGGAACAAATACGGAAACAAAAACAATTACGGTTGATAAAATTCCCGAAGTTGTGATTGCTCCACTTCCAAATATCTGTGCGGGAAATACGATTAACCCGAATGCTGTCATTAATCCCTGTTACAGTTCGCTTACGAATGTGAGTTGGAGTTTCCCCGGAGGGAATCCTGCTTCATCCACTTCGCAAAATCCGGGAGCTATCACGTACGGCAACAGTGGAACATTTACTATAACGCTTTCCGCAACGAATGTTTGCGGTACAGGAAACGACACGGAAACTTTCACGATTGCTCCTCCCCCACCCGTTCCTGTGCTTTCTTCCAACTCACCTGAATGCGCTGGACAAACGATTACGATTAATGCGAATCCAATCAATGGCGTTACTTATACATGGACAGGTCCGCTTGGTTTTACATCAGGCAATCAAAATATTTCTATTAACAACGCGACAATTCTGCAAGCAGGATCATACACGCTTGTTGTAACTGATGGATTGGGTTGCACAAATACAGCTTCAATAAATGTTGTGGTAAATCCATTGCCAATCATTACGGTGAATAATCCATCACCGCTCTGCACAGGCGGCAGCGTGCAACTAACTGCTGGCGGAGCGAATACTTATTCGTGGTCGCCTTCAACGGGATTAAGCGCAACAACAGGCGCGACAGTTACTGCAAATCCAACTTCAACAACTACTTACACTGTGACTGGCACAAACGCCAATGGATGCTCCAACACCACAATAGCAATCGTTACAATCAATCCATTGCCAAATATTTCAGTAACACAACCTCCCGCAATTTGCGCAGGACAATCAACCGTGCTGACAGCAAGCGGTGGAACGAGTTACAGTTGGTCGCCATCAACAGGATTGAGCGGAACAAGCGGAGCAATTGTTACTGCAAATCCAAGCACAACAACTACTTACACCGTAATAGGAACAAGTGCGCAAGGTTGTTCAAGCACTGCAACAACAACTGTTACAATAAATCCTTTGCCAAATGTTACTGTAAATAATCCACCTACAATTTGCGCAGGACAATCAGCAACACTGAATGCAAGCGGAGCGAATACTTATACTTGGTCGCCCGCGACAGGATTGAGCGGAACAACAGGCGCGACAGTTACCGCAAATCCTAATTCAACGACAACATACATTGTGACGGGAACAAGCGGGGGCTGCTCAAACACAGCGCAAGTAACGGTGAATGTAAATCCGCGACCAAACGTAACGGTGAATTCGGGAACAATTTGTATTGGAAGTTCCATCACGCTGAATGCAGGCGGTGCGAATACTTATGCATGGTCGCCAGCAACGGCATTGAGTGCAACTACAGGAGCAAGCGTTACAGCAAATCCGACTTCAACCACAACATACACTGTTACCGGAACAGATGGCAATGGCTGCACGAATACAGCAACGGCAACAGTTACCATCACAAACACCCCGACTGTGGATGCAGGTCCCGACCAAACTTTTTGTAATCAAAATATTCCGGTGCAACTAACCGGAACTCCGAATGGCGGAACGTGGAGCGGAACAGGAGTTACATCGGGCGGAAGTTTTAACCCCGCAAATGCGGGACTCGGCACACATACGCTCACTTACAATTTCACAAACGCAGGCGGATGTTCGGGAAATAATAACGTAACGATTACTGTGATTCCATCAACAATTCCAAATGCCGGAAATGATTTTCCCGTTTGCAGAAATGCGGGCGCAATCAATTTAAATACACAATTAAACCCCACGCCAACCGGTGGAACATGGAGCGGATTGGGAGTGCTATTTGGCACATTCACCCCATCACTCGCCTTCAATGGACAAAGCACAATTACCTACACAACAGGCACAGGAACTTGCGAAGCGAGCGATGCAGTTGTGATTACCGTAAATCCGCAACCGAACATCACTGTGAATTCTCCTTCGGTGTGCGCGGGAAATTCTGTAACGCTGAATGCGAATGGCGGAACAACTTATTCATGGTCGCCTGCAACAGCATTGAGCGAAACAACGGGAGCAAGCGTTACCGCAAATCCAAATTCAACCACAACATACACTGTAACCGGAACTGATGGAAGCGGATGCACAAACACAGCAACAGCAACTGTTACCGTAAATCCATTGCCTGTTGTTGATGCGGGACCTGACCAAACTTTCTGCGAACAAAACACAACGATTCAATTGACGGGAACACCGAACAATGGAACATGGAGCGGGACAGGCGTTTCTCCAACTGGAAGTTTCAACCCCGCGAATGCAGGAGTTGGCGCACACACCATTACATACAATTTCACCAATGGAAACGGATGCTCTAATAATGACATCACAATAATAACTGTGGTAACGCTTACCGTGCCTGTTGCGGGAAATGATTTGATACTTTGCAGAGATGTGGCAGTTGTTGATTTGAATTTGCAAAACAATCCAACGCCATCGGGCGGAACATGGAGCGGAACAGGAGTTTTTGGAAATAATTTTAATCCCGCTAATGCGAATATTGGCTTGAATAATATCACGTATAGCTTCGGAACAGGAACTTGCCTTGCAAGTGACGTAATCATTATCACAGTTAATCCTCTTCCGGTTGTAACTGTAAATTCACCTGCCATTTGCATTGGAAATTCTATCACGCTAAATGCGAATGGAGCAGACACTTACAATTGGTCACCTGCAACGGGGTTGAATGCAACAAGTGGAGCAAGTGTAAACGCAAATCCAGTTTCAACTACAACCTACATCGTTACAGGAACTGATGGCAATAACTGCGTAAATACTGCAACGTCAACCGTAACCGTTTATCCGCTTCCCGTTGTTGACGCAGGTCCTGCTCAAACTTTTTGCGACCAGAATATTCCTGTGCAATTAACAGGAACTCCCGCAAGCGGAACATGGACTGGAACAGGAGTTTCAACAACGGGAAGTTTCAATCCATCAACTGCCGGAGTTGGTCAGCATCAACTCACGTATAGTTTCACTGATGGAAATTTCTGCTCGAATAATGATGTAACAACAATGACGGTAATTGTCCCGACAATCGCGAATGCAGGAAATGATTTTCCGGTGTGCGTTGATGCAAGTCCTGTTGATTTGAATGCACAGAATAATCCAACACCAATTGGCGGCACATGGACTGGAAGCGGTGTTGCAACTGATTTCTTTACTGCTGCGAATGCTACGATTGGACAAAACACAATTGTATATTCCATCGGAACGGGAACGTGTTTATCGCAAGACACGATTGCAATCACCGTGAATCCGCTTCCAACTATCACGGTGAATTCTCCAACAATTTGCGAAAGCGGTTCAACAATTTTGAACGCAAGCGGTGCAGTAAATTATTCATGGAATCCAACTGCGACATTGAGTGATTCGGTTGGGGCAAGCGTTACCGCAAATCCAATTACAACAACGACTTACACCGTGAGAGGCGTTGATGGAAATTCTTGTGTGAACACGAACGTGGCAATCGTCAGTGTTAATCCACTACCAATTGTTGATGCAGGTCCTGCTCAAACTTTCTGCGACCAGAATATTCCTGTGCAATTAACAGGAACACCCGCAAGCGGAAATTGGACAGGAACAGGAGTTTCAACAACGGGAAGTTTCAATCCATCAACTGCCGGAGTTGGTTCACATCAATTGATTTATAGTTTTACTGATGGAAATTCTTGTACAAATAACGATGTAACAACAATGACGGTGATAGTACCGACAATCGCGAATGCAGGAA
>Ga0163146_10005826_pt1 | contig 14234 bp, 12 predicted proteins | sample OliLakLV19MP7G1_FD_148648 | JGI IMG/M metagenome (GOLD analysis project Ga0163146, IMG submission 148648) | Freshwater microbial mat bacterial communities from Lake Vanda, McMurdo Dry Valleys, Antarctica - Oligotrophic Lake LV.19.MP7.G1 | ecosystem: Environmental > Aquatic > Freshwater > Lake >... | reverse complement strand
GGTCTGGATGCAGCGATTGCAGGGGATGCTCGACGCCGACGGTATCGGTCAGGCATCCAGCCTCGCTCTCGGTGGGCGCGTGATGGAGCAGTAGCGGAAGGCATGACGTGCGCGATCAGTCGTCAGTCAGCGGTGTCGCGATGTGTGTGACGAGATCGAGCCGGTAGTGCTTGCCGCTGATGTACGCTTCGGGATTGCGCGTGCCGTCGAAGTGTACGATCAGATTGCTGAATGCCTGCCTGGGTGCGGTGCGGTCACCAAAGGTGCGGTGCCGTGTCACGAACACGACGCCGCTGCTGGGAAAGCGGCTCCGATTGCTGTTCGCGACGCTCACCCCGCTGTACACGATCACGACCGCTTCCTTCGATTCGAAACGGTTCCCGAAGCGCTTGGTGCGGAAGCTGGTGTCGGCTCCGTTGAGCATCCGGACCCGTTTCGCGCGGCTGACATTGGAAAACAGGTGTGTGCTGCGTCCGGTTGAGCTGACGGGATGTCCGGCCTTGTCCGTCCCGCGCACGGTGTACGCCGACTGGATCAGGATTGTATCAGTGGCTGCAGTGTCGAACGCAGCCTGCGGCCGGCCGGCGGTATCGCGCATGGAGAAGGTGATCGCACTGCTGATACCGTCATCGCCCTCGCGGGAGTGGCAGGCGCGCCTGGCACGAAGCGTGTCGTAGGAACAGGCCAGCGCTTGGTACTGCGCTTCCCGCAGATTTGGCAGGCGGAGCCGGCTCTCCAGACCGAGGACCGTCAGCAGCCCGTTGTCGTCGAGATCCACGCGAAGCTGGCCTTTTGTCACGTCGGCCATCATCTCCGGTTCGGCGGCGTTCGCGACCATCAGCGCGATCGCGTCACCATTGGCCAGCCCTCCCGCCAGGCAGACTGCCGCTACGACGGCGCTGATTCGTCCGAGGCGTATCTGAGCCATCGCGCCGCGTCTCCGTGAGGGCCCGCCGCGCCGCCCGCCGAAGTGGTGGCGCAGCCAGGGGCATTTCCTTCATGACGCAGCACGAACTGGCGGGTCACTCGCAGGCGTCCTAGTCGAGGATTTGCCGGGCGAAGGTTTCGCGATCGGTATTGCCGCCACACACGACGAGGCCCACCCGTTGCCCGTCGAGGCGGTGCCGCAGCGGATACATCAGCGCGGCCAGCGACGCGGCGCCAGCGGGCTCGGTGACCAGCTTCGCCGACCGAAACAGCAGCCGCATTCCGTCGCGGATCTGCTCATCCGACACCAGCACCACTTCGTCGGCAAAGAGACGATTGAGTGCGTACGAGTAGGGCTCGCAGCGCGGCGCACCAAGGGAGTCGGCGATCGTTCGTACGGCGTCGATCGCCTGTGGTGTACCGGCTGCGAAGCTGCGAGCCATGGTATCGGCGCCTTCGGGCTCGACCACGAACACCTTCGTCGCGGGGCTCATCTGCTTGACGGCGCAGGCGACGCCGCCGGTCAGCCCACCCCCTCCGGCCGCCACGATCACGGCGTCAAGCTCGGCGCCGGCAGCGCGCACCTGATCGATGAACTCCAGCCCGACGGTGGCCGTACCCAGCGCCGTCCTGGGCCCTTCGTACGGGTGCACGAAGGCCCGACCCTCGCTGGCCTCGATCTCGCGGACCCGTGCAAACGCGGCGTGCACATTCTCGACCAGCTCGACCTCTGCGCCGAGTTCGCGACAGACCTGCACGCGAAACGGATTGGCGGTCTTCGGCATCACGACCTTCGCCGTCGTCCCGAGCTGGCGTGCCGAGTACCCGAGGGAGATGGCGTGATTGCCGGCCGAGACGCCGGTGACCCCACGTGACAGTTGCTCGGCGTCGAGATCGAGCATCACCGTGAGGGCGCCGCGGGGCTTGAAGCTCCCCGTGCGCTGAAAGAGCTCCTCTTTCAACCAGACCTGTGTCGAGGCGCCGACGGCGAGCATCAGCGCATCGTCATCGACGCGGCGGACTGACGTCGTGACGATTCGGGCACCGAGTCGAAGACGGTTGGCCCGGATGGCATCGATCGTCGGTGGCGTGAAGGTCATGTCGGTCATGAAGCGTCGTATCAGGTGTGGAAGTCGATCTGCGATGGAAACCCGTTCGTGTGCCTACGTCGCGAACCCCGAGGGCATGCGTGTGTCGTCCGCCTGGCATCCGAGTCTGGCAATGTCGTGTGCGCGATCCGGATGCGTGCGCAACAACGCCTCGCGCACACCACCCTCGTACATGCGATCGGTGAATCCGGGCGCCGTGGTGCATCCGAAGAGCGCGTATCGTCCGCCGCCATGCAGATGACCGGCCTGCCACACACCGGCTGGTACCACGAACTGCACCAACTCCCCGTTGAGCGGATCACTGCCCATCAGCACGTCGCACGATGTGCCATCGGGAAAGAGCAGCACGAGCCGGAGCGGGTCACCGGCGTAGAAGTGCCAGATCTCATCGACAGGCAGGCGATGAAACAGGGAAGCACTCGGCGGATCCTCGCAGTACATGGCAATGATCGCCGTGCTCACCGGACCGCCGCCCGCAACCTCACCAGCCGAGCGGTATGTGCTCGCGAAGAGCGTGCCTTCGCTGGGGAGCGGGCAGAGGCCGAAATGCTCGATCAGTGCTTCAACTTCCGGATCCATCTGTTTCCTCGTGGCCGGTGGCCGCGCGGTGTGCGAGACATGCGGGGATCGGATGCCGGCAGCGCCCCTCCGCTGATGCGTTGCCGGCGTACCTGGCACGGGCGAACAGGAGCACCGGGTGCTGGAAGCTACTCGGGGTCGCTCCACCTGACGTTGCGTCGGGCGAGGTGGTGTCTCGCCTGGAGCTTCCCCTTTGGATGGGTGCGTGACTCCCGCCAGAGTGAACCGTCCTCAGCACGAATACTCTGGCGTCGCAGCCGCAGCGGCTGGTACCACGGGGCTTGCCATTCGCGACGGGTGCGACAGCCACTCGGAGGAGCCAGCGGTTCCGGCGGCATTGCCAGTGCAATCCCGGGCGATTCGGGACGAGCGCGCTCCGCCGGTCGTTGCCATCTCCCACCACATGGACCGCTCGATCACACACCAGCGAGTTTCCGACGACCAGTGGTGCATGGCGGCGAATCTGCTTGTCGCCGCGGCGGGCGCGGCGGCCATCGGTGTGCTAGTGATTCCGGGTGAACAGTTTCAGTCGTTCTACGCGCACTCGACACTGCCGTTCGCGGCACTGCCATTCGTTGCCGCGCTGCGTGCCTGGTCGACCATGCGCTCCGAAGGGTCACGGGATGGCTGGCCGTGGGTCGCGGCCGGAATCACCGGATTCTTTGCGGCCGAGGTGATCTGGTACGTCAACTGGGTGCAAGGCCGGACCGTCGATTCTCTGCCGATCAAGCTGCTGCATCTGATGTTTGCACCGCTGGTCCTGTTCGGTCTCGTCCGACAGATCAGAGTGGTTGGCAGCCGGAACGCACGCCATAGCCAGTACCTGGATGCGGCGATCGTGGCACTTGGCGGAGGAGCGGCGGTTCACGCGACGATGACGCTGTTCGGCGGCGGCGTCCGTCCGGTAGCGTCGCTACGCGATGCGATCCTTGTCTGCGCGCCGCTGCTTGATCTCTTCGCGCTGGGTGGTTTGGGGCTCCTCTGGGTCCGCCGCGATGACGGCGGCGTCCCGGTCTGGACCGGCGCCATTGGCGTGGCGTTGCTTTTGGGGCTGGTGGCGGATGCGTGGTACGCCATGCCGGCGAGTGTCGGGCAGGACGCCCCATGGTTCGTGGCCGCGGCCTGGTACGGCAGCTGGGCGGCGCTCGGTGTGGGGGCCACGCGCGCGGTGCGACCGCGCCAGCTGCCGTTCGCGATCGGACGAATTTCACGCCTGCCCTACATCGTGGCTGTCGTCTGCTATGCGGCACTCGCCATCGCGGTGGCAATTGACGACCGTCAATCCATCGTCTCGACCGCCATCGGCGCGGGCCTCGTCACGCTGCTGGTGCTGCTTCGCCAACTGGCGGCGGTCCGGGATGTGACGGAGATGGAAGTGGAACGTGCGCAGTCGAAAGCCGATCAACGGCTTGCCGCACTGGTGCGTCATGGCAGCGACATGCTGACGATCGTCAGCGCTGAATGGACCGTGCAGTACGCCAGCCCATCCCACCGCCTGATTTTCGGCGTCGAGCCGAACGCCCTCGTCGGGCGAAACATTCTGCGTGACATTCACCGCGACGATCGTGCACGTGCGGAGGCCAGTCTCACCCGCCTGATCGAGACCACCTCGCAGCGCGAATCACTCGTGATCCGCCTGCGCGACCACGAAGGGCGCTGGCGCTGGGTCGAGACGGTGGTCACCAACCTGCTCGCCGAACCAGCGATCAGTGGACTGGTCATCAACAGTCGCGATATCTCGGATCGCAAGGAACTCGAAGACCAGTTGGTGGCGCTGGCGCTCCGCGATCCGCTGACGGGGCTCGGCAATCGCCGCCTGTTCGTCGATCGGGTGGCCCATGCACTCGAGCGGCAGCGTCGTGTGCCGGAAAGTGTGGCGGTGTTGCTGCTGGACCTCGACCATTTCAAGTTCGTCAACGACACCCTCGGTCACGCCAAGGGTGACGCCTTGTTGATGGCCGTGGCTGATCGCCTGCAGATCGTCGTTCGCGCGGGCGATACCGTGGCACGACTGGGCGGCGATGAGTTTGCCGTGCTGCTCGAGGCGATGACAGCGGCCGATGAGGCGGATGCGACGGCCCTGCGCATTCTGCAGGCGCTGGATCGTCCGTTCCTGCTGGACGACCGCGAAGTCTTCGTGCGCGCGAGCATCGGGATCGCGTGGGCAGCTGATGGGCAGAGTGTCGATGACCTGGTGACCGACGCCGACGTGGCGATGTACGCCGCGAAGAGTGCGGGCCGCAGTCGCGTCGAGCGCTTCTCCACTGCGATGCGCGACAGCGTTGCCGAGCGGCATGACATCGAAGCGGCGCTGCGCAGTGCACTCGAGCGCGATGAGCTCGAACTCGTCTATCAGCCGCTGGTCGATCTCGAGAGCGGTGAAATTGCCGGAGCGGAGGCGCTGATTCGCTGGAGCCATCGCGAAAAAGGGCTCCTGCTGCCATCGCGCTTCATTCCGATCGCCGAGGAGTCGGAGCTCATCGTGCTGATCGGTCGGATGGTGCTGGGCCGTGCCGCCATCGACGCGGCGCGATTCCGCGAGGCGTCGGGGTGCCTCCCGGATCTGCGCGTCTCGGTAAACATGTCCGCCCGACACCTGTTGTCGACCGATCTGATTGCCGACGTGGAGTCGGCGCTGACGCAGGCTGGTGTGAGCGGTCATGCGCTGACGGTGGAGCTGACGGAATCGGTCTTTGCCACGCACCAAAGCGTGATCGTGGCCCGCCTGCAGGCGTTGCGCGGCCTCGGCATGCAGATCGCACTCGATGACTTCGGCACCGGACACTCCTCACTCGCATATCTGCGCCGCTATCCGATCGACGTGCTGAAGGTCGACCGGAGCTTCGTCTCGTGGGTGAATGAGGACGGCTCGGCCGACGGCGTGGCCAAGGCGATCGTCTCGATCGGGCAGAGCCTGTCGATGCCGACGGTGGCGGAAGGCGTCGAAACGCCGGCGCAGCTCGACCAGCTGCGCGCTCTTGGTTGCTCGTACGGGCAGGGCTATCTGTTCTCGAAGCCGCTGGCCGCCGATGCGTTCGTCGAACTGTTGAGCATCTGGGAACCACGAAGGTTTTCGGCGGACGCCGTGCTCTCCAGCCACCACTGATCGACCACGCATCAGCAGCACGCTGGTCACATCGGGCGTACCACACCATGGCCCGCATGGACGGTCGTCGCACCGTGTGTGCGCAGCAGATCCCAGCTGGCGCTCACCACATCGCCGCTCTTCTCAGTCGCGAACATCGGGTGCGTCAGATCGCCGGTGAACGCGGCGCCGTCATCCAGCAGCAGCCATTGACGATCGTGGTTTTCGCTGCGGCAGCCATTCCGAAGAATGCCACGGGGCGCGACCGTTTCGCCAGCCGCCTCGCCTTGCGGTGGACGGCGCGCGCGATACGATCCACCAGTCGCCGGTTGTCCCGATCAGCCCCCACGGATCCGCATATGCCAGACCGCTCCAGCCCCCATCCTGACGCCGTCTCCCGACGTGATGCCGTGCAGCGACTCGCGGCTGGGGTGCTGGCGGTACCAGCCGTCCTTCGCGGACGCTATCGACTTTCGCGGATCGACCACACGGAGTACTCGGCCCGTGCGATTCGTCTGGTGCAGGACGCGACGGTGGTTGATCTGCTGAACCAGTTCCGTTTCGCTGATTTCGCCGAGTCACCGCCGAAGAGCACCCTCTGGCTGACGAAACCACGTTCAATGTCGGTTGATGATTTCGAGACGTATCGGACGTCAGGGTACAACGTGATTGCCTTGGGCCACAGTCCGGCGGACTACGCCAGCGGCATTCGCTTTTTTGCGGACTGGAACGGCTTCATTGCCGAGTATCCCGACTGGTTCATGCGCATCGATGACGCGACGGATTTCGCCGCGGTCAAGCAGTCACGGAAGGTCGGGATCATGATCACCTTCCAGAATTCCGATCATTTCCGTACGGTCGATGATGTCGATACCTTCTTCGCGCTGGGGCAACGGCTCTCGCAGCTCACCTACAACTATCAGAATCGCATCGGCTCGGGCTTCCTGGAGACGAAGGACGGCGGTCTGACGGTGTTCGGGGGCGAGGTCGTGGCCCGCATGAATCGGGTCGGCATGGCGGTGGACGTGTCGCACTGCGGTGATCGCACGACGCTCGACGCCCTCGACGTGTCGATACGCCCGGTGGTGTTCTCGCACGCCAGCTGTCGCGCGCTCGTCCCCGGAGGGTTGCGATGCAAGACCGATGAGATGATCCAGAAGATGGCAAAAGGCGGGGGTGTGATGGGCATTCCCTTTCTGCGGATGATGGTCCGACCGGTCGAACCGGTGACGGTCGAACACATTCTCGACCACTTCGATCATGTCACGAAGCTGGTGGGCATCGACCACGTCGCGGTCGGAAGCGACATGGACGTCATCGGGAACCCCAACCCCGTCAATGGCGCGACGATGAGTGTGCCGCCGACGCCAAACTTCGAGCGGTACCAGATGCACTTCGACGCCAGGGGTGAGCGCATGCTGACGGTGGCCGGTCTCGATCATCCGAAGCGGATGTTCGACGTGGCCGAGGGACTGATCCGTCGCAGGTACAGCGACGCGAACATCGCGGCGATCCTCGGTGGAAACGCGGCCCGCGTGTTGTCGACGATCTGGAAGCGCTGATGCAGACTCCGGGCCAGGGCTCGCCTGGTGCAGAGGTCGAGGAACGCGCGTACCGACGCGTGACGCTCCGGCTGATTCCGTTCCTGTTCCTCTGCTACGTCGTCGCGTACCTCGACCGCGTGAATGTCGGGTTTGCGAAACTGCAGATGCTGCAGGACCTGGGGATGAGCGAGACCGCGTACGGGCTCGGCGCGGGGATCTTCTTCATCGGCTACTTTCTCTTCGAGGTGCCGAGCAATCTGATCCTGCATCGAACCGGTGCGCGCGTCTGGATTTCCCGCATCATGATCACGTGGGGCCTGCTCTCGGCCGCGACGATGTTCGTCACCAGCGTCAACACATTCTACGGCGTGCGTTTCCTGCTGGGGATCGCGGAGGCCGGATTTTTCCCAGGGATCATTCTGTACCTGACGCAGTGGTATCCTGCGTCACGTCGCGCCAGGATCCTGGCGCTGTTCATGACGGCGGTGGCCATCTCTGGCGTGATCGGCGGGCCGGTCTCAGGCTGGATTCTGACGTCGATGGCCGGCGTGAACGGCTGGGCAGGGTGGCAGTGGCTGTTCCTGCTGGAAGGGCTGCCCTCGCTGCTGATGGGTGTTGCGGTGTACTTCTATCTCGACGATTCGATTGCACATGCGCAGTGGCTGCCCGCCGATGAACGATCGCTGCTGGTTGCGAACCTGCAGGTCGAGGCGAACGGATCGCAGCACGCGAGCGCGCTTGCGACATTGCGGAATCCGCGGGTGGTGCTGCTGGCCGCGCTCTACTTCTGCCTTGTGATGGGACTGTATGGCATTGCGTTCTGGCTGCCGCAGCTGATCCGGACGATGGGCGTCGAGGATGCGGGACGTATCGGCCTCCTCAGTGCGATACCCTATGGTGTTGCTGCGGTGGTGATGGTGCTGGTCGGGCGGAGCTCCGATGCACGTGGCGAGCGTCGCTGGCATCTGGTGGGTGGGGCGCTGGCCGGTGTGACGGGACTGATCGTGGCCGGCATGTTCAGCACGACGCTGTTGATCGGGCTGGCGGCGATGACGCTCGCCACGGTTGGTGTGTTGTCCGCGGCGCCGCTCTTCTGGACACTGCCGACCGCGTTTCTCCGGGGGGCGTCAGCGGCGGCCGGGATCGCCGCGATCAATTCGATTGGCAATCTGGCGGGCTTTCTCAGCCCGTACCTGATCGGGCTCGCGCGCGACGTGACCGGGCAGGCCACGTTCGGGCTCTACGCAATCGCGATCTTCATGGCGATCGGCGCGGTGCTGGTCTTTCCGGCGACGCGCGCGCAGTGAGGCTGGCGCGACGCGTTCCCGCCGCGACGTCCTCGATCGTCCGCAGCTGGCCCTTGCGTTCCGCCGTATAGTGCCACCACGGCGTGGCCTCGGCGCCTTCCATGAATCGTACGGCAGCGATGAAGACATCGATCATGCAGGGGTCATGGCGCTGCCCGGTCAGCTCGCAGAGGCGGCGGTACAGGTCGTACGGATCGCGGCCGATGAGTTCTGACGGTGTGGCGATCCCGAGTAGTCGCAGATCGCCTGCCGTCGCTTTCCCGACGTTCGGGAGCTGCTCGAGGCTCGTGTACATTGCGCGAGGGTGCATGGCACTGAAGATAGGCGACGGAGCATCGGTTCCGGCACATGATTGAGCTCACCCAATTCCACATGGTCTCGGCTATCGCTCCAATCGCACCAATGCGACTCGGCATTCTGGGCACGGCACGTATCGCACGGAACTTCGTCGCGGGGCTGAATGGCTCGACGCGTGTCGCCGCAACTGCAATCGCAAGTCGCGACGCTGAACGCGCCAGTGGCTTTGCGCGTGAGACTGGCGTGCCGACCGCGTTCGGCAGCTACGAGGCGATGCTGGAATCCAGCGAGATCGACGCGGTCTACAATCCACTCCCGAATGGAATGCACGCCGACTGGTCGGTGCGGGCGATGGAGTGCGCGAAGCACGTGCTGTGCGAGAAACCGCTGGCCGCCTCACATGCGGAAGCGGTACGGATGTTCGCGGCCGCACAACGCTGCGGCGTGCATCTGGTCGAAGCCTATCCGTACCGGTCGCAACCCCAGACGCTGACGCTGCAGCGAGTGATTCGCGAGGGGGCGATCGGTCAGATCAAGACTGTGCACGCCGCATTCGGCTTCACGCTGACCGATCGCAGCAACATTCGTTTTGATTCTTCCCTGGCGGGCGGCGCGTTGATGGACCTTGGCAGCTATCCGTTGAGCCTGATCCGAATGCTCGCAGGCAGTGCGCCGGTCACACTGCAGGCACTGGGGATCTGGGATCCTCTCGGTATCGATCGGGCGGCCATCGTGTCGCTGTCCTTTGCCGGCGGCATGCTCGCGCAGGCGGCGTGCAGTTTCGAAACGGTGATTCACCGGCAGGCCGTGATCGCGGGCGAGGATGGTGTGATCGAGACCACGTACGCCAATCACACCACGGAAGTCACTCCCGTGATCCGAATCCGGCGGGGGGCCGACCGGCAAGCGCCGATGGAGACCATCGAGGTGCCCGGTATGAATGGCTTCCGCGCTGAAGCCGAGTCGTTTGCTGATCTCGTGCATGGCGGCGAGTGGAACGGCATTCCGCCGGAGGAGTCGCTGGATGTGGCGGCGATGCTCGATGCGGCACGGGCACAGGTGTCAGCCGCCGCGGGCCGAGAAACGCGGGCGCCGTGATCGCTACGCAACCAATGCTCCCGACTCTGCATTCGCAGATGAATGGTTCGGCGAAGGCGTGATCTACGAGTTGTCGGTCGATTCGGCCAGATCGAGGAAGCGAGGCGATCGCTTCACCGTGAGCGGCGCCTTCACGTACGACGAGTGACGCCTGACGAGCGTGGAAAAACGGTCGCAGCGGCGCATGACATGAGCGTGGAAGTCGTCGTGCGCGGGGCTGACCCTGCCGGCGCGGAGATGCGCTGGTCTGGCCGCCTGCCGGCGTGAGCGCTCGAACAACCGGCGCGCGGTGGTGGCGGTGCGCTCCTGACACCCGGTCGCCCCGACTCAGGGTATCAGCGCCAGCCCGCGCAGCCGCAGTGCATCACGCAGCATACGCACCGCCTTCGGCCCCATCCCGTGCATCGCCAGCAGCTCGGCTTCCGTCACGGTCGCGACGCGCTCGAGCGTCGTCAGCCCGGCGCCGGCGAGCGCATGCAGCGCCGGTGTGGCGAGGCCGCGCGGAAAGGCATCTCGCATCGCGGTGATCGGCGCAGACATGCGTTTGGCTGACGGTCGGATGTCTACTCAGCCTGCTTGAACTGCACGATGTTGCCCTCGGGATCCCACCCGTCGAGCACAACGTGGCCTCGGAACAGACAAGCGGAGGCGTCGGGCTTGAGAAAACCACCTGTCTTCTCGATCGCGCGCCGTACGGCGGCCAGACTCGCCACCACGAACGTCGGCTTGAAGGGTGTTCCGTCCCTCGGCTCGGGCGGCTTCGCGATCGTGATACCCGTGGCGTACTTCCGCGGAATGCTGTGCACCGCCACCGCATGGCCCCCACCCTGGAGCAGGTCGAGCGAGGGCTCTGATTCCCGCACCGTCAGTTCGAGTGTCTGCCGGTAGAATGCCGAGACCCGCTTCTTGTTCTTGGCGTAGACCACCAGCTCCTGCTGCGGCGACTCGTGCCTCGATACGAGCGGGGAGTCAGCCGCACCTTGCGGTCGGCGAGTGAACTCCATGATCCAGTTTATTTCCCATGTCGTGCCGCCGTCCGGTGAAAAGGCCTGTTCCCACCGCGGTGCATCCGGAGTTGGGACCGTCCAGCGGAACCGCACGACGATCGGCTTTCCGTCGAGTGTGTCGTTTGCCAGGAACGTGCCCACACCGTTGCTGAATCGACCGACGACGGGGACGTCGAGCGAACCGGGAATTCGAGCGTCGAGCCACCAGATCGACCAGGACAGTGATGCCGGATCGAACGACCGGAGTGTGGCTGCCCGATACGTGCCTGCCGGCAGGTCGAGGAGGTTGTCGTCGACGTTTCCGGAGCCGCCGAGGATCTGCTGTGCTGAGGTGCGTCCGGAGAAGTGCTCCCACTCCGTCGACCCGGTCAGCCGTGCCTTGAGCCGCTGATGTTGCACATCCCACGCACCGATGAAGAAATCGAAGTCGGTCGGATGGCCAGATTCCGGTGAAAGAAACATGCAGGACTCACTCCGCACAGGTGGATGAACTGTGTGTGTCGGGCAGCACCGCGGCGTCGTGCACGGTACTCGCAACGGTACGCGCACGGTACGCGCACGGTACGCGCACGGTACGCGCACGGACGGTGGCAAGTGTCGCTTGAGCCCTCAGTCTACCGGTTCTTCCTCCGCTTCGCGACAACGCTTCCTGCGCGGGCGCGTCCTTAGGCACCAGATATTCCTAGAACGTCTGCGACCTCAGCAGTTGCGTCCCGGCGCGACTGGCCGTGATGCGGGTCCCGTCGCGCATTTCGATACTCAGCCGGCCCGCATCGAACGCCGTCATGGAGGCAATCGCGTCAAGGCTCACGGCGTGCGACCGGTGCACACGCACGAATCGGCGTGGATCGAGCCGTTCGAGCAGCGCGGTCAGGGTGATCGTCAGCAGGTGCCGGCGGCCTTTGGTGAAGACGGCGACGTAGTCGTCCTCGGCTTCAAGCCGCTCGATCTCGTTGACGGCGATCGGGACGATTCGGCCCCCTTCGCGAGCGAACAGCCGGACCAGCGGCGCGCCAGCGTCGGGGAGACGGTCGGCGAGGGCAACCTCCTGCGCGTCGGCCGCATCGATCTGACGAGCCGCCCGCGACACGGCCGTTGCAAACCGCTCGCGTCCGAAAGGTTTGAGGAGGTAATCAACGGCGCCAAGTTCGAACGCGCTGACGGCATGTGCATCGTACGCCGTGGTGAAGACGACCGCGGGTTGGTGGATGAGCTGCCCGAGCACAGAGAGGCCATCCAGTTCCGGCATTCTGATGTCGAGGAAGACGAGTTGCGGCTTGACGCGGTCGATGAGCGTGACCGTGCTGCGCCCGTCCGCGGCTTCACCAACCCAACGCAGCCGCGGTGTGGCGTGAATCATTTCGCGCAGATGCAGACGCGCCAGTGGTTCGTCTTCACAGACCGCGACGCTGATAGCCGGGTCGCTCGGCGTCATACGGGGAGCCGCATGGTCACGACAAACCCGTGGCCCGCGCTGTCGCCGATGTGCAGCGCCGCACGTGATCCGTAGCGCGCCGTCAGCCGACGACGAAGTGCATCAAGCCCAATGCCGGTACCATTCGTCGTCGCATCATCACGTGCGCCTGGGCCATCGTCGCGCACTTCGAGCACCAGCGACGTGCCGTCGATGCGCCCCATGAGGCCGAGTGTCCCGCCGCCGGCCCGCGTGGCGATGGCGTGCTTGATCGCATTCTCCACCAGAGGTTGCAGCGCAAAACTCGGTACGCGGTGGCCGAGCGCTGCCGGGCTGATGTCGCGAGTCACACGCAATCGATCACCGAATCGGATCGATTCGAGCGCGAGGTAGTCGTCAACGAAGGCCAGCTCATCCTCGAGCAGCACGTCCTCGCGCGCCCCACGCTTGCTGTCGAGTACATAGCGCAGCAGCGTGGCCAGGCGCTCCAGCGCGACTTGCGCGGCGGTCGGATCGTGCTGCACCAGCACCGAAACCGAGTGCAGCGTGTTGAAGAGGAAGTGGGGGTCCAACTGGCCGCGAAGTGCTTCGAGTTCAGCACGGACGCGCAAGGCATCCGCCTGCTCGGCGCGTGTACTCTGCTCGCGTGTCCGCTCGCTGGCGCGCCGAGCCCAGGTCATTGTGAGCACCACCGCGTACAGCATCATGCTCAGGAACGTCTGCCAGAAGATCCACGGGCGCACGACGTGAAGCGCATCCGCGAACGTACGTGCACCGCTCGCGATATCGAGAACGATCAGCAGATCCCAGAGGCCCGCGTACGCCAGTGCCAGCGCGATGTGCGAAAGGAGCAGCGAGACCCTCGGTCGCACCGACCACTCCCACCGCCGACCGATGGCGACCACCCCGAGGCCCAGTATCGCGAACCAGCCGACGGCTCGGACGGCGCCAGCAACGGCGGTCGCTGCGGGCTGATCATTCGTATTGCCGACCAGCACCGTGTACAGCAGCACCAACGGCGACCACGCGGCAAAATAGCCGAGCAGCCAGCGAAGGCGGATGCGCCGCAGCTCCATCGTCATTGACGCGCTGCGACAGCCGGCATCAGCACCCGTGACACCCAGGCATACCCTGGTTCGAGTTCGAGCGCTTTTGCATATGCGCTGCTGGCGCCGGCCGCGTTCCCACGCTTCAGCTCCATCTGCCCCAGCCACGCATACGCCTCGGCGTGCCCCCACGCGGGCAGTGGCCGCGCCGGCGCATCATTCGCAAACTCGGTGATTGCGCGCTGCATCATCGCGTAGCCCCTGTCTTCACCACCACCCCACATCTTCGGTGTGAACCAGCTCGAGATCGCGGCCAGCAGCAACACGCGCGGATTGCGCGGCCCAATCGCACTCGCCGCACCCCCGGCCTCCTTCGATGCCGAACCATACCGCATCCCAGCCACCATGCTGCCGCTCGCCAGCATGCCAAGCGTCGACGAGAGCAACGCCTGCGTCTCGGGCAACGGCTGTGATGCGGCAGACCGCTCGAGCAGTTCGATCGAGCGCTCCGTCATCGCCTTCCACGCCGGACCGCGGCTCTGGTCCCGTTGCGCCTCACGATACAGCCCGTAGGCACGATAGTGCAGTAGCAACGCATCGTTGGGGAACGCGGTCAGCGCGCGCTCAGCGAGGGCGCCCGCCGCAACCAACTCCGACGTCGATCCGCTGATGACGGCGCGTTCGATGGTGACCCGGACCGTGTCAGCCCACCGGGCAGCGCCCGACAGCGCCGGCGACTGGGCGATCAGGGCTGGACCCTGGAGTAGAAGGAGAGCGGAGCCGAGGACGAGGGCCCGGTAACGCTCAGTAGAGAAGTGTAG
>Ga0163146_10005818_pt1 | contig 14241 bp, 14 predicted proteins | sample OliLakLV19MP7G1_FD_148648 | JGI IMG/M metagenome (GOLD analysis project Ga0163146, IMG submission 148648) | Freshwater microbial mat bacterial communities from Lake Vanda, McMurdo Dry Valleys, Antarctica - Oligotrophic Lake LV.19.MP7.G1 | ecosystem: Environmental > Aquatic > Freshwater > Lake >... | reverse complement strand
GGAAACGCGTGGCGGCGGCAGCTTCGAAGCACTGCCGTTTTTTCGCGGGAGCGAGGACGACAGCCGGCGATACGACGTGTCGGCGCACATCCCGAACTCGCGCGTGATCGCCCGGCGCGGAAACGTCCGCACCTCCGCCCCCTCCTGGGCCGTATTGGCCGACACGTCGTATCGCCGGCTGTCGTCCTCGCTCCCGCGAAAAAACGGCAGTGCTTCGAAGCTGCCGCCGCCACGCGTTTCCAGGCCGATGTAGACGTTCTCGTCGGCCGGTCCGCCAATCTCAAGGCCGAGCCCGCCCTTGGCGCCCGGACACCCGAGCGTGAACGAGGCAAAGGCGCCGACGGGTGAATGCTGCGCGTTGAACCAGATGTCGTGTTTCATGAAAATCGGGGGAGGGGCGGTTGGGAGTGGAATCTGCGAGGGAACAGCAATCCCAGCGAATCCAACCGCCTGGTGTCAAGCGGCGTACGAGCGGCGCGACGCACAAAGCCGGGGCGGCGGGCGCGCGGGCCGCGCGTTGGATGACCGCCCGCGCGGTCGATTCCGAGCGCAGCGTGTGACCGGCGCTCTGTGTGCAATCCAAAGCGGTGCTGCGCCGCGCTTGCACCGCACTCCAAAAACGCCCTGCGCAGAAGCGTTGCTCCCGCCTCGCTTTCGCGCCATCCGCGCTTTGAAGGCGCGGCGCGGCCTGATGCCTCAGCCCTTCGAGGCCTTGACGATCTGCGCAAAACTCCGGGGGTCCAGGCTCGCGCCGCCCACGAGGGCGCCGTCGATGTCGGGCTGGCCCATGAGCTGCGCAGTGTTGTCGGGTTTCACGCTGCCACCGTACTGAATCCGGACACGCCCGGCGGTGTCGGCATCAGCGAGCGCCCGGACGGTCGCACGGACGAACGCATGCGCGTCCTGCGCCTGCTCGGGGCTGGCGGTGCGGCCGGTGCCGATGGCCCAGACCGGCTCGTAAGCGATCACCGTTCCTTCGATTTGTTCGGGCGAGAGATCCGCGAGGCTGCCGCGCAACTGGGTCTCGAGCACTTCCTCGACTTTTCCGGCATCCCGTTGTTCGAGCGTTTCGCCGATGCAGAGGATGGGGTAGAGCGAGGCCTCGTGCGCCGCCTTGACCTTCCGGTTGATGAACGCATCGGTCTCGCCGAAGAGCGCCCGGCGTTCGCTGTGGCCGAGCACGACGTAGCGGACGTAAAGTTCGCGCAGCATTTCGGCGCTCACCTCGCCCGTGAACGCGCCCGATTTCTCGAAGTGCATGTTCTGGGCGCCGAGCCTCACGTGGTTGGTGTTCGAGAGGAGCTCCGACACACGCGCGATGGCGGTGAATGGGGGCACCAGCACCACATCCACACCGTTCTCCTGTCCGAGCTCAACGAGGAACGCTTTCACGAACGTCTCCGCCTCGCCGACGGTTTTGTTCATCTTCCAGTTTGCCGCGATGATTTTTTTACGCATGGGATGGTGGGTTGGGGTCAGGCTTTGTCGTTCAGAAACGCGACGCCGGGGAGGGACTTGCCCTCGAGCAGTTCGAGCGAGGCGCCGCCCCCGGTCGAGCAATGGGTGACCTGGTCGGCCACCTTGAATTTCTTCGCCGCGGTGGCGGTGTCGCCGCCGCCGACGACCGTGATCGCGCCGCGGGCCGTGGCCTCCGCCACCGCCCGTGCCATCGATTCGGTGCCCCCCGCGAAGGCCTCAAACTCGAACACGCCGGGGGGGCCGTTCCAGATGATGGTCTGCGCCCGCCCGATCACCTCCGCAAACAGGGCCCGGCTCTTGAGGCCCCCGTCGAGGCCCATCCAATTGTCCGGGATGCCCGTAACATCATCGGCCAGGGAGGTGGCCGCATCGACCGCGAACTTGTCGGCACACACAAAATCAACGGGGAAATGGAGCTGCACCCCCCGGGCCTTCGCCTTGTCGACCAGGGCGGGAACGAGCCTGGCCCCCTCGGCATCGAACAGGCTTTGCCCGATGGCCATGCCCTGCGTGATCTTCTTGAACGTGAATGCCATCCCGCCGCCGATGATGATTTCGTCCGCACGATCCAGCAGGTTCTCGATCAGCGGGATTTTATCGGCGATCTTTGCCCCGCCGAGGATCGCGAGGAGCGGGCGTCGCGGCGCATCGAGCACCGCTGCGAACGCCTCGATCTCCTTCTGCATCAGGAACCCCGCCACTTTCTCCGGCAAATCGATGCCGACCACGGAGGAATGGGCCCGGTGGGCGGTGCCGAACGCGTCGTTCACGTAGACGTCGCCGAGGCGCGACAGGCCGGCGCGGAACGCGGCGACCGCCACCGGGTCCGCCACCACCTGGGTGCCATCTTCCCGCTTCGCTTTCCCCTCCTCCTCGATATGGAACCGGAGATTCTCGAGCAGGACCACGGCACCCGGCGACAGGGCCGCACAGGCCCGCTCCACTTCGGGCCCGACGCAGTCGGAGAGAAAAGTAACCGGACGCCCCAACAATTCCCCGAGCTTGTCCGCCACGGGTTTGAGCGTGAATTTCGGATTCACTTCGCCGTGCGGGCGGCCGAGATGGCTCATCAGGACAACCGACGCCCCCTGATCGAGCGCATACTGAAGGGTCGGGAGCGCCGCCAGAATCCGCTGCGGGTTGGTAATCGCGCCGGTCGCCTTGTCCTGCGGCACGTTGAAATCGACGCGGATCAGGACGCGTTTGCCGGCAAGGGCGAGGTCTTTGATGCTCTTTTTGGGCATGGGAAGAGGGACGGTTTGGGCTTGGGGTCCGGTCGGACAAAAGCCCGCGGTTTGGGGCCGCGGGCTTTTGCCGGAAACGTTCGGGCGTTCAGCCGCGGCTTACTTGGAAATCACGCGGACCATCTCCAACACCTTGTTGGAATAGCCCCACTCGTTGTCGTACCAGGAAACCAGCTTCACGAAGGTGCCGTCCAGCGCGATGCCCGCCTCGGCGTCAAACACCGAGGTCTGGGTCTCGCCGATGAAATCCGTCGAAACCACCTTCTGATCGGTGTAGCCAAGGATGCCTTTGAGCGGACCTTCGGAGGCGGCCTTGATGACGGCGCAAATCTCCGGATAGGTGGCCGATTTTTCGAGCTCGACCGTGAGATCCACCACCGAGACATCCGAGGTCGGAACCCGGAACGCCATCCCGGTGAGCTTCTTGTTCAGCTCGGGAATGACCTTGCCGACCGCCTTCGCGGCACCGGTCGAGGAGGGGATGATGTTTTCCAGGATGCCGCGCCCGCCGCGCCAGTCCTTGTTGCTCGGCCCGTCCACGGTCTTTTGCGTGGCGGTGGCGGCATGGACCGTCGTCATGAGACCGCGCTTGATGCCGAACGTATCGTGAATGACCTTGGCAAGCGGGGCCAGGCAGTTCGTGGTGCAGCTCGCGTTCGAGATGATCGCTTCCCCGGCGTAGCTCTTGTCGTTCACGCCGAAGACGAACATCGGCGTCTCGTCCTTGGACGGCGCGGAAAGAATGACCTTTTTGGCACCGGCCTTGAGGTGCGCCTCGGCGGTTGCCTTGTCCAGGAACAACCCGGTCGACTCCACAATGACCTCGGCTCCCACCTCGTCCCACTTCAACGTCGCGGGATCCTTCACCGCGGTGAGGCGGATCTTCTTTCCGTTGACGAACAGGTTGCTGCCCTCGACAGAGACGTCGCCTTTGAAACGGCCATGGACCGAATCGAACTTGAGCATATAGGCGAGATACTCGGGCTCGAGCAGGTCGTTGATGCCGACGATCTCGATGTCCTTCGAGAAATTCTGGACGGCAGCGCGGAAGACCATGCGACCGATGCGTCCGAAACCATTGATTCCAACTTTGATCATGAGGATGGGTGTGGGTTGTGCCCGCCGGTCTGGCGGACGGTGGTAATTGACTCAGAATTTATGAGCTCGTCAACAAAAAGCTGCCGATAAGCATCTCTAATCTGTGCCGCTTCCCCGGAATTCCCGTGTGGCAGGCCCGGAAACCGTAGCCGCACCACGCCCGCTGGCAATGCAAAATCGACCCGGTGAAAAATGCCGATGGGACGCCGTTGATCGCACCCCGAGGGGGTTGCATCGATTCGGCGCCAACCGTGGGCGAAGTCCCACCACAAGCGAATCGAAGTCCCGCCACAAGCGAACGCGACCTCTACAAGGAGCGTCCGACGGCGGCGGCCACAGCGCGCGCCCGGGTCATGAGATCGTCGAACTCGGCGGGCAGGAGCGCTTGTTCGCCGTCGCTCTTGGCCATCTCGGGTGAGTGATGGACCTCGACCATGAGGGCGTCGGCTCCGGCAGCCACGGCGGCCAGGGCCATGGTGGTGACGTGATCCTTGAGCCCGATCCCGTGCGTGGGATCGACCACCACCGGCAGGTGCGTCTCAGCCTTGAGCACCGGCACGGCATTGAGATCCAGGGTGTTACGCGTCAGGGTCTCGAACGTGCGGATCCCGCGTTCGCACAGCAGCACGTTGAAATTGCCTTCGCTCAGGATGTATTCCGCGCTCATGAGCAGGTCCTTGATGGTGGCTGACATGCCGCGCTTCAACATGACGGGGAGTCGGCTGCGTCCGACCTCCTTGAGCAACGAGAAGTTCTGCATGTTGCGAGCGCCGACTTGGAGGCAGTCCGCATATTCCGCAACCATTTCGAGGTCCTTGGTGTCCATGATCTCGGTGATAATCGGGAGGCCGGTTTCCTGGCGTGCCTCGGCGAGCAGTTCGAGCCCGAGCTTCCCAAGACCCTGAAAGGTGTAGGGAGAGGTCCGGGGTTTGAAGGCGCCGCCCCGGAGGATTTTGGCACCCCCCTTTTTCACGATCCCGGCGATGGCCAGGATTTGCTCGCGACTCTCAACCGAGCACGGCCCTGCCATGACGGCCAGGGCCGGGCCCCCGATGGCGACATCCCCGATCTTGACCTGGGATCGCATCCCGCGGAACTCGTAAGCCACGAGCTTGTAGGCCTTGAGAACCGGGGTGGCGGACTCGACGCCCGGGATGGCGGCGATCGGTTTCTCGCGCACGACGTCCTCGGGCCCGATGACCCCGATCACCACGCGGGATTCGCCGCGGCTCACCTCGGTTTTGAGGCCCCACTCGTGGATGCGCTCGAGGATATGGTCGATCTGGGCGTCGGTGACGCCCGGTTTGGTGATGATGATCATTGGAAAAGGGCCGAAAGCCTATCGATGGAAGCCTGCGGGGCAATTCTTTTTGATCGAGCCACCAAACGACCAAACGACTAGGGCACCGAATTGGCTCGTTGCCGGATCAGCCAGTCCGGGATGTCACCAAATGGATACCCGGCGTCGGGAACGAATAACCCGATCCTGCCCTGGCTGCGGTCCGGGTCGATGTCGCGTCCGGTGAGTGTTGCCATTGGTTTTCCGCCGCGGCGGATGGCCGCGTAGGTCGTGCCGTCGGTGTCGTCAATCCCGCCGTCAAACACGATCTCGTCGGTGCCAACGCGCACCCCGCCCGGAATCGTCGCCATCGCCGGGGGCTTGCCGCCCGGGTGCAGGACCGTCACGAACTCGCGCGCGTCCGCGGGTGCGGTGAGGCGCGCCCCCTGGGTGGCCTCGCGGGTCCCGTTGTCGTGGGCCCACGGGAACGGTTTGAACTCGAAGTTTGCCGGGGCCGCACAAAACACCGTCGCCTTGCCGAACTCGATCAGGGAACCGTTTTGTTTCACCGAATCGGACCGCACATGCAGGCACCAGGTCGCCCGGACCGACGGAGGGGTGTCAAATTGATCGCGCAATACAAAGTAATCACCCCCGGCCCCATTCTTCACCGCCACAACCGTCCGGCGGTAGCGGATCGGGGAATCGGGAAACGTCTCCTGCGGGAACTCGACGTCCCAACCCTCCGGCGGAAACTCGTTGGTCACCCGCAACCGCGTGCTCTCGACCTGGCCGACGGCGATGTCGCAGTCCGCGCCGGGAAGAAACGCGATCAGCCGTTCATGCCCGTCCATGTTCGCATACGGCAATTTCTCCGTGTGGAAGGCCACGCGGTTGTGCATGTGCTCCTGTCCGGCCCGCGGTTTGTAACTGCAATGGTGATCCACGGCGATGGGCGCGGCGTCTGCGCACCAGTGGATCGCGAGTTGTTCGCCATGATAATGGCCGCGGTTGGGGCCGGACTTGAACGCGAGATACGTTTCTTTCGGCGTGCCCGGGCGGTTGCGGAAGATTGCGCCGAACCCGGGCAGTTCCTCCGTTTTCAACGTCGCGGCATTGCCGGTCGTGCCGTAGGATTCAATCGGACGCGGCCCGTCCTTGCCCGGGTGGGTATCGCCCGCCGGCAGGATGCGCCGGATGGAGCCGTCGGGTTGGGAAATGCGGAACAGAAATTCTTTGGACGCCGCAAAATAGGGCCATGCCAAAGGATCAAACCCGAGATGCTCCTTGCAGAGCCTGGCCACATTCTCGATGGCGCCGACCCCGTGCGACTGGTAGCCCGGGCATTCCTGTCCGGCCCCGCCCGGCAACGTCACGGAGTGATGCAGATCCTCGCGCAGCTTCGCCTGCGCGAGGGCCGCAAGCTCCTTGAAGCGCGGATGCCGCTTGAGATTGGTCACGAGCGCAATGCCGCGCGCGATGAAATCGCTGAAGAAATTCGGGTTCTCCGGCGACCAGTGCAGCCAGTAAGACCCGTAGATGTCGGGATCGAGAATCACCTGCGCGAGGGTGAGCGTTCCGATGTCGCCGTCCTTGCCCGCATTGGCGATGGCGGCCCTGACGAGCCCGCGCCAGTGACCCGTCGGATTGATATTGGCGAAATCAAACGGAAAAAGCCCTTGGAACGTCCCTTTGGCACCCGGCCAGTCGGTGATGTAATCGTTCGCGATCTTGTCGGCGGAGGCGTAGACGTCCCGCATCAGCATCGTCCGAATGGGGGAGGCTCCGGGGTCGCCCGACTCGGCGGCGAGCCGGTCTTCGGGTCCGGCGAGCAGCATCCACCAGCGCGTCCCTTTCCAAGTGGGCAGGACCAGGACGGCCGCGTCGCCGGACTTGGCGAGGCGGGCGTCGATAAGATTATCGTGCGGCCAGAACCAGCGGGAGGCACGTGCGGGCACGGCGCCCACCACGGTGCGGGCGTCGGATGCCGCGAAAAACCAGCCCTCATCAAAAGCCTGGGTCCAGCGCGGCATGAGCCGGACCAGCACGTCGCCCATCCGGGTCTGGCCGGGCAGGAGGGTGCCGATCTTGAGCGATTCATCGTGTGGAGACCCGGCGCCGCTGGCGTGGGTCTTGTAAAGCGTCCGGGTCGGTTTCCATCCGGCGGCACAGTCGAATTCCCAAGCGTCGGAACGCCCCATCGCGTGCGATTCCTCGACGGCCGCGTAGGCCTTTCCGGGTGCAAGCGTCACCTCGACCATCGCCCAGGCCCCGGTGGCGGGGTCGCCTCCCTCGAATCGATAAAACAATCGCACCTTCCCGAAGAGCGTGCCGTCGCCGACAACCGTCGCTTCAAGTTTGCCGGGTTTCAGCGCGGTTCTCCAACTCCCCTTCCCCAGCCATGCACTGCCGCCTGCGGGTTTGATTCCAAGAACCGGCGCCATCGCCGCGTCGGACCCATCGGGAAGGCGCACCGCCACCACCCCGTTGTCGAGCACGAGGAACCCGCCCTCGCGACGAACGGCGACAATCGGCTTGCTGGCGGAGGGTTTGCCCGGGCGGGTGCCGAATGTGTGCGCCTCACCCGGCTTGAACGAGGACTGCACCCAAAGGACAGGCTTGAGGCCGGAACGATCGACTTGATACGGTACGGGACGGCCATCCTGGACGGTCGCGAACTCACCCTCCGGCACGGGAATGGGAACGCGCATGAGCTCGTCACTGAACTCGCCGGCAGTCGGATTTCGGAACGTCCAATCCGCGGCAGAAAGTGGCCCGGCAAACATTGCGACTGCCGCCAACCAAACGAGGGGGGATCTCATGACGCGCAGTCCAACGTGGATTCGCGAGGTTGGCAATTCCCTTGTGGCGGGGACTCCACCCGCCGCTCGCATCGACACGCCGCCTAACCGGCAGCCGCCGCCACCGCGGCATCCGCAATCTCGTAGGCCGCCTGCGGATGCGCGATGCGAGCCACATTTGCGCGCAGCCGATCCATGCGGGAACGATCCTCGAACAAGCGCTGGAGCTTGAAGGGCGCGTCAGCCGCTTCGTGCAACCGAACCGCTGCCCCCTGCTCGAGCAGGTAATCACTGTTGCGCTGCTCCTGCCCGGGAATCGGATCAATGAGGACGCAGGGACGTCCGCGCGCGAGCGTCTCGGAAGTCGTCAGCCCACCCGGCTTGGTCACCACGAGATCGGCGGCGTCCATGAGCCGCTCGATGGTGTTGACGAAACCAAACACCCGAACCGGCGTGGACAACCCGGCGGCGGCCGCCTGGATTCGGGAGTGGAGCTTCGGATTTCGCCCGGCCACCACGAGCAACTGGACCCCCGCGGGATTGACCGCGAACGAGCGGACAAGATCCACGGTCGGTCCGACCCCGAATCCGCCACTCAACACCAGCGCCACCGGCGCGGACGGGTCGAGCCCGAGTTCCCGGCGAATCTCCACCCGGCGATCGGGTCCGAGAAACACCGGATCGACCGGGATTCCCGTAACGCGGATCGTGGCGGGATCGACCCCCTGGCGCCGGAGAAACCGGCTCGCCTCGCTGGTGGCGACGAACCATCCGTTGACCCGGGGTTCGAGCCAGAGGGAATGCACCGCGAAATCGGTGACCACGCAGTGGAGGGGGACGGCGGTGCGGCCCTCGCCGATCATCGCCGCAACAATCTGGAGCGGCATGAAATGAGTGCAGACCACGGCATCCGGCGCCTGGTCGCGGAAAAAACCCTGGAACGACCGGGTATTGATCCGATTGAACACGGCCCGCAACCGGCGGCGCAGCGGGGTCTGGGAGTGACGGTCGGCGCGATTGTAGAGGTAACCCCAAAGTTCCGGCGCCCGGCGGACGAGATTGAGGTAGCCCTTGGCATAGGTCGTCCGAAAAACCGGCGAGGTGAACTGGAGCAGATCGCGCACCACGACCTCGACACCGGGATGCCGCTCGACGAGGGCGTGGGCGATGGCTTCGGCGGCCCGTTGATGCCCGGCCCCCGCTGAGGCGTGGAGCAGGAGGATTTTCAAGCGACCCCCTCCGGGGCGGGTGTGGGCACGGGGAGCTGGAACGCTTCGAGGGAGGAGAGGATCCGGTCGGCCCGCGCGTGGTTCTGGTGCGAGGTGAGCGCGTGCGGGACGGCGATCACGCGGAGCCCGGCCGCCCGGGCTGCCAGCACCCCCGGTTCGCTGTCCTCAAACGCATAACTGCGCGCGGCATCCGCCCCGAGATCCGCCAACACCGCCAAATAAAGATCCGGATCGGGCTTGAGCCGGGACACGGTTCCGCGTCCGCGAATGACTTCGACATAACCACCCAGCCCCACGCGTTCAAGACCCGCCCGCACCCATTCGGGCGTCGAGTTGCTCGCGATGCCGATCCGCCAGCCCGCTGCGCGTCCGGCCCGCATCAGGCGCTCGACGCCGGGCAACGCGGGTTGGGCGGCCACGAGCGCGAGGTGACGGGCGGAGCGCGCGGAGTCGATGATCGCCCAGTCGGGCTCGATCCCGGTGCGCTCCTCGAACAACCGGCGCGGATCCAGGTTGCCGACGTAACCGACGGCGCCCGACCAGTCGCGTTCGGTCAACTCGGCCCCATGCACCGCGAACACCTCGCGCCACGCGAGATACTCCGGCGTTTCCGTGTCCACGATCAGACCGTCAAAATCAAAGACCAAGGCGGCGGACATCCTGGGAGGCGTCGGTTTGAGGGGGTGTGAGGGTGGAAATCCGGCCTGCTGCAGCCTACAAGAGATGCCCCATCTTGGCTTTCTTTGTGGCGAGATAGCGGGCGTTGTCGGGATTCGGTTTCGAGCGGATCGGCAATTGCTCGACGATCTGCAGCCCGTGACCGCGAAGCCCGACCACTTTGCGGGGATTGTTGGTCAAGAGCCGGATCCGGCGAACCCCGAGATCGGCGAGGATCTGGGCTCCCATTCCGTATTCGCGCAGATCCATGGCGAAGCCGAGTTTCTCGTTGGCCTCAACGGTATCGAGCCCGTTCTCCTGCAATTTATAAGCGTGGAGCTTCGCCGCGAGCCCGATCCCGCGGCCTTCCTGGCGCATGTAAACGAGAATGCCCGCCCCTTCCCGTTCGATCCGCTCGAGGGCGGCATGGAGCTGGGATCCGCAGTCGCACCGGCGGGAGGCGAACACATCACCCGTGAGACATTCGCTGTGAACTCGGACCAGCACCGGTTTCGAGGCGGTGATGCGTCCCTTGACCAATGCGAGGTGGTGGGTGCCGTCGATGGTGGATCGGAACAGGTGAAGATCGAACTCGCCGAAATCCGTCGGCATTTTCACCACCTGCTCGCGCACGACAAGATGTTCACGCTGGCGACGGTAGGCGATGAGGTCCTGGATGCTGCAGAGTTTGAGCCGGTGCCGGACGCGGTAGCGCTGGAGATCGGGGAGGCGCGCCATGGAACCGTCATCCTTGAGGATCTCGCAAATGACCCCCGCTGGCCGGAGCCCGGCCAGGCGGGCGAGATCAACGGCGGCCTCGGTGTGGCCGGCGCGGCGGAGGACGCCGCCCGGCTTGGCCTGGAGAGGAAAGACATGTCCGGGCTGGACCAGATCACCCGGCGTGGCGCGCGGATCGACGAGGGCTTGAATCGTGCGGGCACGATCGTGCGCGCTGATTCCCGTGGTGATCCCCGCAGCGGCGTCGACTGAAACGGTGAAGTCGGTTTTGAAGACCTCGCGGTTATGGACAACCATCCGTTGCAGCCCCAACTGGGTGGCCCGTTCCTCGGTGATCGGCACGCAGATCAGGCCCCGTCCGTGGCGGGCCATGAAATTCACCGCCGTCGGCGTGATTTTCTCGGCGGCCATGACGAGGTCGCCCTCGTTCTCGCGGTCACTGTCGTCGGTGACGATCACCATCCGCCCGCGCCGGATGTCGGCCAGGACTTCATCGATGGTGCTGAAGGATCTCGCAACGGCCATGGAGCGTGGCTTCCCGTCAACCCGGATAGTCACCCTGGATGTAGCGTTCGAGATGCTCGATGTGGGCGGACTGGACGGAGATCACCCATTTCACGCAATCGCCGATCGAGATGACGCCCGCGGGCCGTCCGTCCTCGATGACGGGCAGGTGGCGGATCCGGTTGTCGGTCATGATGCGCATGCACTCCGCAATGGTGGTGTCGGGAGCGACGGTCGGGGTCGGCCGGGTCAGCACGTCCCGCACGAGCGTCTCGCGCGAGGTGCGGCCCTGCAGGATCAGTTTGCGCGTGTAATCACGCTCGCTGAAGACCCCTTCGAGCTGTCCGTTCTCGATCACCACGAGCGCACCGATGTTGTGCTGCGCCATGAGCGTGATCGCCTCGAACACCGTGCTCGAGGGAGAAACCGTGTGGATCTTGCCGGCCTTGGCGGCGAGTATTTGGCTGACGGGGCTGCTGGCTTCCATGATAGGGATTCCTTTCAATTTTTCAGTATAACCACGGCCGCCGCCGCAGGCGAGCGCGGATTCGACAACTTCGCCGCAGATCCCCAGCCCGGGCGGGGCGGATCACCGGATCGCCGCCCAAACACGATGCACGTCGTCGTGATCCTCGAGTTCCTGCAGAAACTCGCCCACGTCCGTGCGCTGCTCGTCGGTCAACTCCGGACATTGCTTGGGCACATGCCCGAGCTCGCAGGTCACCACGGTCCACCCGTTCGCGGACAGCCATTTGGCCACCGCGCCGGTGGCGGTGCGATCCGTGAGGAACCGCGCGCCGCAGGTCCCCTCGGGAATGTCATCGTTGCGGTCGGGCGTGAGAATTTCGACTTCATTGGCACCGGCCTCGATCGCGGCGCCCTCGCGATCAGTGTCGGCGGCGGGATGATGGGCTTCGACGATGCCCACATGATCAAACAGGAACTTGTTCGAGCCGGATTGCCCGAGTTGCCCGCGCTTGAAAAGGACCCGGAGCTCGGGGGCGGTCCGGTTCTGGTTGTCGGTGATCACCTCGACGATCACGGGCACCTTGTGCGGCGCATACCCTTCGAAATTCACATGCTCCATCACCGCCTTTTCGTCACCGATCCCCGCCCCTTTCCGGATCGCCCGCTCGATCACGTCGCGCGAAGCCGACTCGCGCCGGGCCTTGTCCATGGCGGCTGCGAGCCGGGCATTCGAGTCAGGGTCGGGCCCGCCCATGCGAGCCGCGACGGCGATTTCCTTGACCAGTTTGCCGGTGGCGGCTGATTTCTTTTTTGCGTTTACCTCGCGCTTGGCGAGCAACCATTGACGTCCCATAGGAACGACAGGATGGCCCCAGCCGCTGTCGGGCTCAAGAGCGGTGTTCGCGTATCCGCTTGCCGCGAAACTCTCGGAGGGGTTGCTCCACAGGGTCCTTCACCGCCGGGATTTCGATTTGCCTTCCTGCCACCCCTGGCTCCACCGGTCGTTACCCGGCTTCGGGGCCGCCACAAGGCGATCCCGGTCGATCCGGACGAACCGATCTACGCGGTGACGGTGGCCGACAACAGCCATCTCAAACCGGTTCAGGCCCGGGTGGTGGAATCGGAGGAGGAGCGATCCCGGATGGAGGGGTGCCGGGAAAGGGAAGCCGACAACAATCCCTGAAAAAACGTGCGGCGGGGTGGGGTGCTCGGGGCAGCGGATTTCCGGGAACGAGTCGTGCAACTGGCCAAGCGGGCGGCGGCAGGCGTGCGCCGGGGCAGTCACGCTCTCGGACCCGAGCATCGAATCCCTTCTGTTGTAGCGGTGGCTCTGTCCCGGGCGGAGCTTTGCGAAGCCAGGGACGTGCCGCCGGGCAGGCGGTGTCCGGACCCGCCCCCGGCCGCACCCCTTCGGGAGAGCCGCCGCTACAACGGAGGGGCTGACATGAATGGCGTTAACGTAAGGCGAGTTTGGGATGCAGCCTGTAGTGTTAGCCGTGTCCGCCAACCTCGGAACCGCCCCCCATCGGCCGACACGGCCAACGCGACAGTGCTTAAGTTAGTGCCATTCTCCACTGTCCCAACTTCCTGCGTCAGACATTCCATGAATGGGCCTGCGAAAGTTGGAAACACTCCCGATGGGCGCGGGCGTTCTATGCCTATCACAAGCAGCGGGGAAAAACTTTCCACACCATCATGCGCATGCTCGCCTTCAAATGGATCCGCATCCTCATGCGCGCCTGGCACAAGCACACTCCCTACGATGAGTCCCAGTACACCCAGGCGCTCATCCTACGGGGCAGTCCCATCTGTGCCTATCTCGGTGAATAACCCTTCCCGCGACTCAACAAATTATCGTTGACGGATCACCTCAGAGGTAAGCTCAGCGACCGGCGCGGCTGGTGCGACCGCTGCGTGGTGGCGGCAAGGCGGCGGCGGAAGCAGCGGGCGTGACAGCCGCGCCGGTTCGCTGCAGCGCATGGTTAGGCCACGTTCCCTTGCGTGGTTTGAGTGAAACCACTTTCAGTTTTGTCTGCTTTTGTCGCTTCTGGGCATCGCGAACAATCGCGGCCACGTCATAGTTGAACTTGGCGGCGAGAACATCCCGTGCATGGCGAACTTCGGCGATAATTGGGTCGGTTGTCATACGGCTAGAGTCCCATGAGTTCTTCGGGGGTGCAAATCACAGGGCATTCGAGCCCGTGGTCGTGACAGATGCCCACAATCTTTGAATTCATTTCAGCGTTTGCGATGACCAATCTCGCGTCGTGGCCTGATGCCCGGCGATGACGACATCGCGGCTCGGCAGCGACGTGTAATAGCTGGGAATCGTGGTCTCGATGTAAACAGACGCCTTCATGCTCTAGCGGACAGTATTTGGCTGGCGCGTTCAGCGGCAATCTTCTTTTCGATTTGGAGTAGCGCGTCGAAGTGGCCTAACGACCTCAAGCTCAGCGACAGGCGGAGCAGGCGCGGCCCATGCGGAAAGGCGGCGGGGGCGAAGGCGGTGGGAGCATGGGCCGTGACTGCGCAGCCTGTTCGCTGCAGCGCATGGTTGAACTAAGCCGCTGCGCGGCGGGTGGAATGAGGAGGAGCATACGGCGGGAGAGTGGTGGCTGGAGGTGGCTGCATGGGCCGAAGGCTACGACAGTGGGCGGCCATGAACAACTCCAAATGCCCGCCGCGTCAAACTCACCCGATCATCAACACCCGAGCCGGACAGCGCCACCGCGATCCACTGCTCT
>Ga0163146_10005774_pt1 | contig 14301 bp, 15 predicted proteins | sample OliLakLV19MP7G1_FD_148648 | JGI IMG/M metagenome (GOLD analysis project Ga0163146, IMG submission 148648) | Freshwater microbial mat bacterial communities from Lake Vanda, McMurdo Dry Valleys, Antarctica - Oligotrophic Lake LV.19.MP7.G1 | ecosystem: Environmental > Aquatic > Freshwater > Lake >... | reverse complement strand
TTCTCGCTGCCGACCTTCTTCACCGGCCTGCTGTTCATCCTGGTGTTCTCGATCCAGCTCGACTGGCTGCCCTTCGTCTATCGCGCCAACATCAGTGCCACGGGCTGGCAGTTCTACTGGGAGCATATCAGGCAGGCGATCATGCCGGTGATGGTGCTGGGCCTCTTCCAGGGCGCCTCGCTGGTGCGCTTCGTCCGCTCCTCGGTGCTCGACGTCATCAAGCTCGACTATGTCACCACGGCGCGCTCCAAGGGCATCGGCGAGCGCAAGGTCGTCACCAAGCATGTGGTGCGCAACGCCCTGATCCCGGTGGTGACCCTGGTTGCCCTGCAGATGCCGATCGTGTTCGGCGGCGCCATCGTCACCGAGCAGATCTTCCGCATTCCCGGCATCGGCTCGCTGCTGATCTCGTCGATGCTCGCCAACGACACGCCGGTGGTGATGGCCGTCACTTTCGTGTTTGCCTGTCTCGTCGTCCTCTTCAACCTGATTGCAGATATCCTGTATGGCTGGCTCGACCCCCGCATCGCTTTCCGCTGACGCCGCAGCCCCTGTCGTGGCCGCGCCGCGCAAGAGCCGGCCGCCGACCACGCCGACGGGGGAGGCCTGGCGCCGCTTTCGCCATCACCGGCTTGCCGTGGCGAGCAGCGTCATCCTGATTTTGCTGATCGCCGTCGTCACGCTGGGGCCGTTCATCTGGCCGGTGGCGATCAACGAGATCGACTTCGCCGCCAAGCTCCAGGGCCCGTCTTGGGCCCACCCGCTCGGTACCGACGATCTCGGGCAGGATCTCCTGGCGCGGCTGATCTATGGTGGGCGCATCTCGCTTGCCGTCGGCCTCGCCGCCATGGTCGTGGCGGTGGTGGTCGGCGTCCTGATCGGCGCGCTGGCGGGCATGTCGACCGGCTGGGTCGATGCCGCCCTGATGTGGGTGACCGACCTGTTCCTGTCGCTGCCGCTGCTGCCGTTGCTGCTGCTGCTGACCTACCTGTTCCGCGATTCGGTGAAGTCGGTGCTGGGGCCGGAGGGCGGCGCCTTCGTGCTGATCGTGGTCGTGATCGGCGGCCTGCGCTGGATGCAGGTCGCCCGCCTGGTGCGCGCCCAGTTCCTGTCCTTGCGCGAAAAGGAATTCGTCGAGGCGGCGCGCGCATTGGGCGCTTCCAAGCCGCGCCTGGTGATACAGCACATCCTGCCCAATGCGCTCGGCCCGGTGATCGTGGCCGGCACCATCGACGTTGCCGCCGCCATCATCGCCGAATCGACGCTGTCGTTCCTTGGCCTGGGCTTCCCGTCCGACATTCCGACCTGGGGCAGCGTGCTGCGCGACGCCAAGGATTATCTCGACATCGCCCCGCACTGGGTGCTGTTCCCGGGATTGGCGATCTTCCTGGCCGTGATCACCATCAACTTCATCGGCGACGGCCTGCGCGACGCGCTCGATCCGCGCCGCGTTCTGTGAGCACGCGCATCGTGGCTGAACCGCTGCTGGCTATTCGTGGGCTCAAAACCTGGTTCAAGACAGACGACGGCATGGTCCGCGCGGTCGATGGCGTCGATCTCACGATCGATCGCGGCGAGACGCTGGGCGTGGTGGGCGAGTCGGGCTGCGGCAAGACCGTAACGGCGCGTTCGGTGCTGAAGCTGATCGACATGCCGCCGGGCCGCTTCGAGGCCGGCCAGATCCTGTGGCAGGGCCGCGACCTCATCCCGCTCGACGAGGCGGAGATGAACAAGATCCGCGCCCGCGAGATCGCCATCATCTTCCAGGAGCCGATGACCTCGCTCAACCCCGTCTATACGGTGGGCGAGCAGATCGCCGAGGTGATCGAGCTGCACCAGAAGCTCTCGCGCAAGCAGGCCATGGTCGGCGCGGCCGAGATGCTGAAGCTGGTCAACATCCCCAACCCGGAGCGCCGGGTGCACGACTATCCGCACCAGTTCTCCGGTGGCATGCGCCAGCGCGTGATGATCGCCATGGCGCTCAGCTGCCAGCCCAAGCTGCTGATCGCCGACGAACCGACCACGGCCCTCGACGTCACCATCCAGGCGCAGATCCTGGAGCTGATGCAGGAGATGAAGGAACGCTTCGGCATGGCGATCATGCTGATCACCCATGCCATGGGCGTGGTCGCCGAGACGACGCAGCGCGTGGTGGTGATGTATGCCGGCAAAGTGGTCGAGGAGGCGTCGGTCGAGGCGCTGTTCGGCGATCCGCGCCATCCCTATACGCAAGGCCTGATCCGCTCGATCCCGCGCGTCGACCGCAGCGCCGGCCAGCAGGCGCGCCTCGAATCCATTCCCGGCTCGGTGCCGAGCCTGCTCGATCCGCCGCCGGGCTGCCGCTTCGCCAGCCGCTGCCGCTATGTCATGCCGGCCTGCACGCAGGCGATACCGCCGCTCAAGGAAGTGGCGCCCGGTCACAAAGTGGCGTGCATCCTATGAGCAAAATGGAAGCGACCAAGGACGGCGCCCTGCTGTCCGTCAGCGACCTTCGCAAGCACTTCGCCGTCAAAGGCGGCGTGCTGTCGCGTACGGTAGACAAGGTCCATGCCGTCGATGGCGTGAGCTTCGATATCGCCGCCGGCGAGACGCTGGGCCTGGTGGGCGAATCGGGCTGCGGCAAGTCGACCACGGGGCGTTGCATCCTGCGGCTGATCGAGCCCAGCTCGGGCGAGGTCTGGTTCAAGGGCGCCGACGTGACCCGGATGGACGCCACGGCGCTGCGCTCGCTGCGCCGCGACATGCAGATCATCTTCCAGGACCCTTACGCCTCGCTCAATCCGCGACTCACTGTGGGCGCGATCGTGGGCGAGGCGCTCATCATCCACAATCTCGCCAAGTCGCGGCGCGAGCACGAGGAGCGCGTGGTCCAGCTGCTCGAGACCGTCGGCCTGCAGCCCGATCACATGCGCCGCTTCCCGCATGAATTCTCCGGCGGTCAGCGCCAGAGGATCGGCATCGCCCGCGCCCTTGCCGTCGAGCCCAAGCTGATCGTCTGCGACGAGCCGGTCTCGGCGCTCGACGTCTCGATCCAGGCGCAGGTGATCAATCTCCTGGAAGACCTGCAGGAGCAGTTCGGCCTCACCTATCTTTTCATTGCCCACGATCTCAGCGTGGTCGAGCACATTTCTACGCGCATCGCGGTGATGTATCTCGGCCGCGTCGTCGAGATCGCGCCGGCCCGCGACCTTTACGATACGCCATTGCATCCCTACAGCGAGGCGCTGCTGTCGGCGGTGCCGATCCCCGATCCGACCGTGAAGCGCCAGCGGATCATGCTGCAGGGCGACGTGCCCAACCCGATCAACCCGCCGTCGGGCTGCCATTTCCACACCCGCTGCCCGATCGCCAAGCCCGATTGCGCGACCCGCGTGCCCGAGTTGCGCGAGAGCCGGCCGGGCCACTGGGTGTCGTGCCACTACAGAGGCTAGGCTACGGACCTATTCGAAGCCGCAGTCCCGCGCCGTCGCGATGACGGCGAGCTTGCGGCCGCCGTCGCGAAAGCAGCCGTGGGACCAGTTCCCCGAGAAGTTGGCGTCGGCGGCATCGACATAGATGCCCTGGCCGTTGGGCTTGCTGTCCAGCCACTCGCCCTCGTAGCGGGCACCGTCCGCCCACACCATCGTCCCCCGGCCGGTCCGCAGGCCCTCGAACCAGTCGCCCTCGTAGCGGTCGCCGTTGGCGAAACTGTAGATGCCCTGGCCATGGCGCCAGCCGTCGCTCCAGTCGCCCTCGTAGCGATCGGCGATCAGGGTGCTGGTGGCGACGCCCCGGCCATTCTCCCAGCCGTCGCGCAACTCGCCCTCGTAACGGTCGGTCGGACGGCCGTCGTCGAACCACTGCAGGACGCCGTTGCCCTCGGCGATGCCGTTCGGGCAGGCGCCCGACCAGGTGATCGACTCCCGGGGCTGGGGCGCCGGGTTACGGACCTTGCAACCGGTCTTGCCGTCCTGGATCCAGCTCTCCGGCGAAGGCGCCTGGGCGAACGAGGGTGTGGCGACCGGCAGAGCGGCAAACGCGAGCGCCACGGGCAACAGCAGGAGGAAGTGCCGAGTCATGGCCGTCATCCTAAGGCGGGTAGCGTCGCTCGGTAAGCCGGCCCCGCACGGGATTGTCATCGGATCGCGAGCAGTCGTGTTGCAAAGGCTGGATTGCGATCTGCTACAAAATCCCATGCGCTTCGCGGCTGGCTTTCTGTTTGTTGTCCTTCTGGCGGGTGTCGTTGCCGTGCCGGCGGCGCGCGCTCCCGCGTCGGATCCCAATGCGGCACTCCTGGCCGATCTGCGGCAGGGTGGCTACGTCATCTATCTGCGCCATGCCGAGACCGAGACGACGCCCGAGCCGGTTGTTCGCGACCTCGCGGACTGTTCCTGGCAGCGCAATCTCAGCGCCGCGGGCCGCGCGCAGGCGGCGGCGCTCGGTGCCGTCCTGCGCCAGCAAGGGATTGCGGTCGCCGCCGTCGAGGCCAGTCCGTTTTGCCGGACGCGGCAGACCGCCGAGATCGCCTTCGGTCGCGCGCCTGCGATCAATCCCGACCTGTTCTATCATGTAAGTCAGACGCCGGAGCAGGTGGCGGCGGCCAATGCAACTCTCAAGGAGATGCTGGGCCGGCACCCGCCGACAGGTGGCAATCTGCTGCTGGTCGGCCACGCGCCCACCATGCGCGATGCGGCGACCGTCGAATTGCCCGAAGGGCAGGGCGCCATCGTGAAGCCCGGCGGCGACGGCACTTTTCGCGTCGTGGCGCGTCTCGGCACGAACGGGATATCGACGACCGGGCCATAAGCCGGGGACCGTAGCCGGTTCGTCGCTGGTGCCCGCTGCTGGACTCGAACCAGCACGGCCTCGCGGCCTCAGGGTTTTAAGCCCTGTATGTCTACCAGTTCCATCAAGCGGGCGCGCCGCACGGGACCTTACGGGCGGCCAACGCCAAATGAAAGCATCAGTGTTCGAACGACGCGATCATGCCGCCTTCGACCCAGGTGCGGAGCAGCCAGGCGGCGCGGGCGGGAGCCTGATCGTCGCCGGTGAAGCTAGCCACCGTCTCGCAGAGTTCGGGAAAGCAACGCCCCGCGACAAGCGCGTCGAGCATCGCGGCTTCGTCGGGCTCGAGCGAGCGGAAGCTGGTCATGCGCTCGGGCCGCCAGATCGCCCAGGTCACCGGCTCGTCCGAGCGGCTGACTTCGAGATTGCCGGGCTCGACCTCGTCGCGGCGCTGCCAGGCCTGGGCCACTTCGAAGGCGAAGGTGCAGCGGTGCAGCGACGACAGGGCCGCGAAAGCGAGCGTCTCCCAGGCTTCAGGTGGCAGTCCCAGCAACACATCGGCGGCGATGGGCGTCACGTCGGCCGAGTCGAAGGCTTCGCCCAACGCCCATTCGAAGCGCGCCATCTCGACGGCGGCCGGCGCCTTGTCGTAGGGCGCGGTCTTGGCCATGAAATCCGCCAGTCCTGCGCCGAACCAGCGCACCGAGGGATGGCGCGAGGGATGGGCCGCGATATAGGCGCGCGCCACATGGTCGAAATCCGCCGGCCCCGCCATCGCCATCAGGCCGGGATAATCGTTGGTCAGCACCTCGATCAGGCGCAGCGCATAGCCGTCGCGGTAAACGTCGAGCAGCGTGACCCGGTCGGCCTTCCTCGTGTCGCGCACCGCGGACTGTAAGGCATCGTTCGTGACGAGCAGGTAATCCTGGAAGGCACGTTGCAGGTCGCCCAGGGAGCCCACATTCGTGGTCATGCCGCGGCCTCGCTGCCGATATTCGCGGCGATGCCGCGTGCGACATCGAGTTCGGCCAGCAGTTCCTCATAGGGCGGAATCTCGGCATCGCGCTCGATCATGGTCGGCACGCCGGGGAAGAGCCTTACCGCCTCGGCATAGAGCGCCCAGACGTCGGGCACCACGGGATGGTCGTGGGTGTCTATAATGTGGCTGCCCTTGTGGGTGTGGCCGGCGAGATGAAACTGCCGCACCCGCTCGCGCGGCATGGCGCGCAGGAATTCGCTTGCATCGAACTCGTGGTTGAAGGCGCTGACATAGACATTGTTGATGTCGAGCAGGATCTCGCAGTCGGCGCGGCGGGCGAGCTCGGCGATGAAATCCCATTCGCTGAGTTCGGAGGCGGCGTAGGTGACGTAGCTCGACACGTTCTCGAGCACGAGACGGCGGCCGAGATGGTCCTGCACGCGCTTCACGCGCTCGGCCACATGGTCAAGCGCCTCCTCGGTATAGGGCAGCGGCAGCAGGTCGTGCATGTTGACGCCGCGCAGGCCGGTGAAGCAGAGATGGTCGGATATCCACAGCGGTTGCACGCGATCGGCGAGCGTCTTCAGGCCGTCGAGATAGTCGAGATCGAGAGGATCGACCGAGCCTATGGACATCGACACGCCGTGCAGCGCCACCGGATAGTCGCGGCGGATCAGGTCGAGCCAGTGCAGCGGGCTGCCGCCGGGGACCATGTAGTTTTCCGACAACGCCTCGAACCAGCTCACCTGGCCGGGGCTGGCGGCGATCTCCTCGTAATGCTCGGGCCGAAGGCCCAGGCCGAAGTCGATGGCGGCGGCACACATGCTGTCGACTTTACTCCACAAAAGTTGCGGGCGTCCGCAATTTCCCCGGACGCCCGCCTGCCGTTCCAGCAATAACTCGACGTCGACTACTTCGACTTGATGGCGGTGCACTCGAACGACGAGCCCGTGTTGACGAAGCCCTGGCCCTTGCAGGCATTCATGCCCTTGCACGAGGACTTGGCGGACTTGCAGGCGCTCTGGCCCTTGCAGGCGTTGGCGCCGGCGCACTGGACCTGGGCAAAGGCCGCGGGGGCGAAGGCACCAACGGCGAAGACGGCGGCGGCGGTGGCGAAGATGGTACGCTTGGTCATGGTTATTTCTCCCAGTGTAGGCCTCATATCGGCACAGGTGCCGACGCGGCAGGACGACCCTGCATTTTTGATACGTCGGCAAGCAAATCACCGATCAAAGCTGTTCCCTCACAGTTTGGTGAGTTGGCCAAACAAAAAGGGCGCCGCGGTTTCCCGCGACGCCCGAGCCTCCCGGGGGGAGCCGAGAAGCTAGAGAACCTTGCCGCCCTTGGTCGTGCACTCGCCGGCGTTCGCGGCGTCGGTCCAACCCTGGCCCTTGCACGCATTCATGCCCTTGCAGGCCGACGAGCCGCTCTTGCAGGCGCTGGTGCCCTTGCAAGAATTGGCGCCGCCGCACTTCACGGTCGTCTGGGCGCTGGCGGAGGTGGCGAAGGCGCCGACGGCGAAGATGGCGGTCGCCGTGGCGATGAGGGTCTTCCTGGTCATGTCTCGCTCCCTTGTTGAAATCCACCGCGGAGGGCGTGGGCGTCTCCGCGTCAAAATGATGCTCCCCGCCATCCTCACCGGGAAGTCAGGGCTTGGCGATGTTCTGTGATCGTTCGATCACCGCTATGTGAAGCGGGCGGGCGATAGGGCAGCTTCGCTGACGCCAAGATCGGCAACCTCTGCGGGTAGCCCGTTGCCCAATGCCAGCTCGGTGGCCAGTCGTCCGGCCGCCGCCGCAGTCTGGATGCCGTAACCACCCTGGCCCGCCAGCCAGAAGAAGCCTTCCACCTTGGAGTCGTATCCCGCCACGAGATTCTTGTCGGCGACGAAGCTCCGGAGCCCGGCCCATTTGTTCTTGATGCGGCGGATGGTGAGCGTGCTCGCGGTCTCGATGCGCTCGACGGCGGTGGCGACGTCGATCTCCTCGGGCTGCGCGTCGCAGGGCGGCGAAGGTGTCTCGTCGGCCAGCGAGCCCAGGAACTGCCCGACCTCGGGCTTGAAGTAGAAGCTCTCGTCGAAGTCGATCACCATCGGCAGGTGCGTGAGATCGAGGCCTTGGGGAGAATCGAACGTGAAGGCAGTGCGCCGCTTCGGGACCAGGCCGACCGGCGCGCAGCCGGCCAGCTCGCCGATCACGTCGGCCCAGGCGCCCGAGGCGTTGATGATGTTGGCGGCCGCGATCGTTTCGCCGTCGCGCAACCGGATCGTCCAGCGCCCGTCCTTGCGGTCGAGCGCCACCACTTCGGCATTGAGGCGCAGCAGGCCGCCGGCCGCGCGCGCGCCCTTCAGGAACCCGCTGTGGATGGCGGCCACGTCCATGTCGTCGGCCTCGGGCTCGAAGATCGCCCCGCCCGCCGCCGCCTCGGGCTTCAGCAGCGGCTGCAGGCGCAGCGTTTCTTCAGGGTCGAGCCAGCGCACGCTCGGCACCAGGCAGGCATACTCGGCCGCCGCCTTCTTGAGCTCGGCTTCCTGCTCGGCACGGCCGGCAATCAGCGCGCCGCGCGGGGTGAGCAGCGGATGGTCGGTGAAGCCCGCGGGCGGCTGGCGGTAGAAACGGCCCGACGCCACGGTAATGGCGCGGATCGAGGCGTTGCCGTAGGTCTCCGAGTGCAGCGCCGCCGAGCGGCCGGTGGTGTGATAGGCCGGCACATGCTCGCGCTCGAGGATGATCACCCGGGCCCCTGAAGTGAGTTGCGGCGCCAGGTGGTAGGCGGCGGAAACCCCGGCGATGCCGGCGCCAATGATGGCGAAATCGAAATCCTGCATGAGCCGCACATTGCAAGGATGGTGCCACGCCTGCAATAGTTGTGCAGCCATGAACATTTCTCATCTGCTGCTGGGCTCGTCCCAGGAATTCCGCGACCTGCCCGCCCTGGCGCGCGGGACCTCGCCGCATCTCAGCTACCGCGACCTGTGGCGCAAGGTCGCCGTCATGAGCACGCACCTGCGCGTCCGCTTCGGCCTGCAGCCGGGCGACCGCGTGGCCTTCGCCATGACCAACTGCGTCGAGGCGATCGAGATCATGTATGCCATCTGGCACGCGGGCCTCTGTGCGGTGCCGATGAACGCCAAGCTGCACGCCAAGGAGTTCGCCTTCATCCTGGAGAATTCCGGCGCGAGGCTCTGCTTCGTCACCCCCGATCTTGCCGGCACCATCGCCGAGGCTGCGCGCGAGGCGCCTGCGCTGAAGGAGATCGTCGACACCACGACGCGTGCCTACACCTTCATGGCGGTGGGCGATCCCAGCCCCATAGCCGACGCCGAGCCCACCGATCCGGCCTGGCTGTTCTATACTTCGGGCACCACCGGCCGGCCCAAGGGCGCCACGCTCACGCACCGCAACCTGCTGGCGATGACGCTCAACTACTATGCCGACGTCGATCGCCCACGGCCCGGCGGCTCGATCGTGCATGCCGCCCCGATCAGCCACGGCTCGGGCCTGTGGAACTTCCCGCTGCTGGCGCGCGGCGCCGTGCAGGTCTTCCCGGAGAGCGGCAAGTACGAGGTGCCGGAGACGGTCGAGCTGATGAACCGCTGGCCCGACTGCAGCATCTTCCTGGCCCCCACCATGGTGAAGCGCCTGGTCGAGCACGGTAGCGCTGCCGAGCTGCAGCCCGGAGCGCTCCGGCTGATCAGCTACGGCGGCGCGCCGATGTACGTGAGCGACCTCAAGCGCGCCATGGACCTGCTCGGCAACGTGCTGACGCAGCTCTACGGCCAGGGCGAGAGCCCGATGACGATCACCCATCTCAGTCGCGAGTTCCATGCCGAGCGCGATCATCCGCGCTGGGAGGCAAGGCTTGCCTCGGCCGGCATCGCCGACACCTGCATGGAGGTCCGCGTCGTCGACGAGGACGGCCGTCCGCTGCCCACAGGAGAAGTGGGTGAGATCATCTGCAAGGGCGATACGGTGATGTCGGGCTACTGGAAGAATCCCGAAGCCACGGCGCGCTCGTTGCGCAACGGCTGGCTGTGGACCGGCGACGTCGGCGCCTTCGACGAGGAAGGTTTCCTGACGCTGAAAGACCGCTCCAAGGACATGATCATCTCGGGCGGCTCCAACATCTATCCGCGCGAGATCGAGGACGTGCTGAACCTCCATCCCGCCGTCGCCGAATGCTCGGTGGTCGGCCGGCCGCATCCGGAGTGGGGCGAGGAAGTGGTGGCGTTCATCGTGCCCCGGCAAGGTGCCAGCGTGAAGCCCGCCGAGCTCGACAAGCTCTGCCTTGACAACATCGCGCGTTTCAAGCGGCCGAAGGATTACAAATTTCTGGATGCCCTGCCGAAGAACAACTATGGCAAGATTCTCAAGACGGAACTCAGAGCGAAGCTTTAGGAGGAAACCATGGGCAGCATGATCGATTTCAAGCGACCGGATGGCAGCACCTGCAAGGGCTACGCCGCCGAAGCCGGCAAAGGCAAGCCGGGCATCGTCGTGATCCAGGAATGGTGGGGGCTGAACGACCAGATCTGCGGCGTCGCCGATCGCTTCGCGCGCGCCGGCTACAACGCGCTGGCGCCCGACCTCTACAAGGGCCGCGTGACGCAGAAGCCGGACGAAGCCAACCACATGATGAGCGGCCTCGATTTCGTCGGCGCCTCGGACCAGGATATCGCCGGTGCCGTGAAGCATCTGGCCGGTATGGGTGGCAAGGTGGCCGTGATGGGCTTCTGCATGGGCGGCGCGCTCACGATCGCTGCCTGCGCGCGCATCCCGGGCATCGCGGCCGGCGTACCGTTCTATGGCGTTCCGCCGGCCCAGCTCGCCGATCCGGCCAAGATCAAGGTGCCGATCCAGGGTCACTTCGCCAACAAGGACGACTGGTGCACGCCCGCTCTCGTCAATGAGTTCGAGAAGGCGATGAACGCCGGCGGCCAGAAGCCCGAAATCCATCGCTATGACGCCTTGCACGCCTTCGCCAGCGAGCGCAGCGAGGCCTACGACGTGAAGTCGGCCAATGCAGCATGGGAGCGAATGCTGGCCTTCCTGGGCAAGCACCTCTGACGAACCTCCCTCCGATGGCGAGGCCGGCGCTCGGCCTCGTCATCGTCGGGCTGGGCGCCTCGCTCGCGCCGCTCGATATCGCCGTCAACGTGGCGCTGCCGGCGATCACCGGCCATTTCAGGCTGGCGCTGGCCGACGTGCAGTGGCTGGTGATCTGCTACGTGCTGGTCTACGGCTCGCTGATGCTGGTCGCCGGTAAGCTCGGCGACCTGTTCGGCCACCGCCTCGTCTTCCAGATTGGTCTCGCAATCTCCGCCGTGGGCTGCGCGGCCTGCGCCGCCGCACCCGACTGGCCGCTCTTCCTGTGGGCGCGCGCGGTCCAGGGGATCGGCACGGCGCTGGCGCTCGCCTGCACGCCGGCGCTCGCTACCTCGCTGTTTCCCGAGAGCGAGCGGACCAAGGCCCTGGCGGGCTTCGCCAGTTCGATGGCGCTGGCGGCCGCAGTCGGTCCGTTCCTGGGTGGCGTCCTGGTCGAGCTGTGGGGCTGGCCCGCGGTCTATTGGGTCCGTGTGCCGATCGCCCTCGCGGCGCTGGCGCTCTCGGTCCTGCTGCCATCACCCAAACTCGAGGCGCGGCCGTTCGATGCGCCGGGCGCGTTGCTGCTCGCTGCCACGATGAGTTCGCTGCTGCTGTCGCTGGTCTTCTCGCAGCGCCGCGAGATTCCGGGCCTGTGGTCGCTGGCCCTGTTCGCCGTGTCGCTCGGGCTGCTGCTCGCCTACGTGCGGCGCGCGAACCGCGTCGCCGAGCCGATCATCAGGCCCTCGCTGTTCGCCGACCCGCGCTTCACCATTCCCAACATCCTGAACGTGCTCGCCAACCTTGCGGGCTTCTCGATCCTGCTGCTCACGCCCTACTATCTGGTGAACGTGCTGAAGCTCACGGCGCTGGGCACCGGCATCGTGCTCGCCATGGCGTTCGCCGGAAGCCTCATGGGCGCGCCGCTCTCGGCCTTCCTGGTGAAGCGCATCGGCCAGCGGCCGACCGTGTTCGCGGGCGTCGCCTGCGTCGGCCTTGGCCTGTTGCCCCTGGGCTTCACCGATCTCCAGACGCCGGTTCTCGTGGTCGCGGCGCTGCTGGTGCTGGAGGGGATCGGGCAGGGGCTGCTGACGGTGGCCTATACCGACATCGTGACCGCCACCCTGCCGACGCGCGATCGCGGCGTCGCCGGCAGCCTGTCGCTGCTCACGCGCACCATCGGCATCGTGGCCGGCGCCTCCGTGCTGACGGCACTGCATGCGCGCGGTGCCGAGGGCATCTGGAACATGGCGGGCTTCCTCGCAGGGTACCGCTTCGCCTTCGTGACGGCCGGCGGCGGCCTTCTGGTAGCCCTGCTGCTCTCCTGTCTGTGGCCGCGCGTCTGGTCTACGCGCTAGGCGGCCTTGGCCAGAGTTCGTTCGACGATGCCGGGGTCGCGTTCCAGCAACGCCAGCAGTACCTTGGCGGGGCCATCGGGCGTGCGCCTACCCTGTTCCCAATTGCGCAACGTTCCGACCGAAACGCCGATACGCAGGGCGAAGGCTTCCTGCGATAGCTTTGTTCGTCCGCGAATCGTCGCGACATCGACGCGTTTGACCATATGGACCCGCGTACCCGACGTCGGACGACCTTGGGCATAGGCACGCGCCTGGCCCAAACTCTTCAGGAGAAGATCGAAATTCTTCGCTTTCATTGTCCCTAGTCTCCAAAGTCATCCATCAGCGTCTCCGCCACCGCGATCAGCCGTTTGCGCTGTTCGCTCGTTAGATCAGAGGCCTCGTTCTTTGCATAGACATCAACAGAACGGCCGGAAATCCCTCCGAGTGGAGCCAATAGATCAACCGCCCGCCACCGCGCTTGCCGCGACCTTGCGGGGGGATACGCATCTTGCGCGATCCCTTGGTTCCCCTGATCAGAACTCCCATCGACGGCGCGGCGGCAACTGCATCGACGATGGCTGCTCTCTCCGCCTCGTTCATCAGCTTTATTGCCTGAGAGACGTAGAGCTCAGTCTCCACGACGGCCAATAGCGATGTCATCACTCGGAATATACGTCAATGGCGCATGTGCGTCAATGGCGTACTAGACATACCCGGCCGTTGTGTCGTCCTGCTCGGCGTGAAAGCGAGAAAGGGGCAAGCATGGATCCGTGATACTTTCGCGGCACTGGACGAGCAAGTGGGGAGATCGGCAGCATGTTCACGACCCGCCTGGTGAAGACGGCCATGGTTGCCTCAGTGGCGCTGTTCGCGCTACTGGTGACCTTCAACAACCTCATCGACTACAACTCGAACTACCAGTTCGTGCGCCATGTCCTCAGCATGGACGCGACGTTTCCCGGCAACGCGCTGATGGGGCGGGCGATCCCCCAGCCGTCGGTCTGGACGCTGGCGTACTGGCTGATCATCCTGACCGAGGCCGCGATTGGAATCGTCTTGGCGGTCGCGACGGTCATGCTCGCGATCAACTTGCGATCGAGCGCCGTCAGATTCAATGTCGCCAAGAAGTATGCCATCGTCGGCGCCGGCCTCGGGTTCCTCCTGTGGTTCACCGGCTTCATGGTGGTGGGCGGTGAATGGTTCGCGATGTGGCAGTCCAAGGACTGGGACGGCCAGGAGGCGGCGTTCCGCTTCTACATGACCCTGCTCGCGGTGGTCATCTTCCTCAATCAGCCGGACGGAGAACTCGACGCGTCACGCGACGTCAGGTGAGCTTGATGTTGCCCCGCTTGATGATGTCGCCGAACATCGCGGTCTCCAGGGCGATGCGCGCGTTGAAGTCTGCCGGGCCGAGGTAGGTCACGCGCATGCCGCCATTGTGCACCTTCGCCATGATATCGGGCGCGCGGAGCGCGGTGGCGATCGCCTGGTCGAGCCTGGCCACGACCGCCAGCGGCGTGCCGGCCGGCGCGAGCACGCCGAACCAGGAATCGCCGCCGTCCTTGCCGTAGCCCTGCTCGCGCAGCGTCGGAATGTCGGGAAAGTCCGGATGGCGCACCTCGGCCAGCATGGCGAGGCCGCGCAGCTTGCCCGCCTTGATGTGCGGCAGCGTCGTCTGGTCGAACTGGACCTGGACCTCGTCCGCCAGCAGCGCGTTGGTCGCCGGCGCACTGCCGCGATAGGGCACGTGCACCATCTGGATGCCGGCCTCCAGATTGAGCATCTCGCCGAACAGGTGGGTGATGGTGGCAAGGCCGGCGGAGCCGAAGTTGATCTTGCCGGGATTGGCCTTGGCGTAGGCCACGAACTCCGCAACCGTCTTGGCCGGTACCGAGGGATGCACGGCGAAGGCGCCCCACGAGGTCGTCATGCGCGAGACCGGGATGAAGTCCTTTTCGGGCACGAACGGGATCGGCTGCAGGTGACGGGTGATGCACACCATTGCCGTGGTGGTGAGGAAGGTATGGGCGTCGACCGGATGGTTCTTCGCGTATTCGGCGCCGATCATGCCCGAGGCGCCAGCCTTGTTGTCGAACAACACGCTTTGGCCGAGGATCTGCCCGGCACGTTCCATGAC
>Ga0163146_10005760_pt1 | contig 14317 bp, 17 predicted proteins | sample OliLakLV19MP7G1_FD_148648 | JGI IMG/M metagenome (GOLD analysis project Ga0163146, IMG submission 148648) | Freshwater microbial mat bacterial communities from Lake Vanda, McMurdo Dry Valleys, Antarctica - Oligotrophic Lake LV.19.MP7.G1 | ecosystem: Environmental > Aquatic > Freshwater > Lake >... | reverse complement strand
GCGTGCTCCGTGCAGGCCGTCGACGACCTCGATGTCGTCGCGACGGATTTCGTAGCCGATCACGTGGTTCGGGAATCCCTGCGGCGACCAAGCCGAAACGTCTTGGGCACGTGGGGATCAGAGCTCCTTCGGACTGCCCGCCTGCGGATTCTCCAGGAGTAGGGCGACGGCATCGCCGACCGCGTCGAGAAGCCGCTCGGCAGCTTCGGGAGAGTCGGCACCGATGTACAGAAATGCCTCCGTGAGGTCCGCTTCGGCGATGGCCCGCCAGATCACCCCCCGCTCACGCAGAACCCTTCATCGAGCCTTCCTCTGCTTCGCGAGCTTGCTACGCAAAGTCAGCCGCAGCTTTGACCACTCCTTGCCGGTCATCTCGCGCGCCGGTGAGGCGAGGCCCTTCAGGATCTCGAGCTCCAGGTCCTGCTGCTCATGTGCCTTCTGGTCGGCATGGATCAGGCGGCGTATGTACTCGCTCGGGGTGCTGCAGCCCGTGGCCGAGGCCTGCTTGCGGACGTCGTCCTTCTGCGTCGAGGGAAGAGACACCGTCATGCTGGTCAGTTCGTTGTTGCCGCTCATGATTCGAACCCTCGCCCATCTGTTAGAAACTGCCAATTCCTGACAGGACCGGAGGCTGGCGCTGCCGGCCTTGAGCGCTTCACAGGGGTCGGGGGACGCACGGGGTGAGACCCCTGCCTATCCGCCCGCGGACGAGCCCGGAGTAGCCGGACCAGACTTGCGGTTTGCTCCGCTCCAAGGGGCCGGGCACGACGATCCCGAGGTGCTTCCTCATCATCTCGCGCGCACGCGCCTGCCCGGGCTCGGTCAACTCGACCCAGCCGAGGCAAGTGTTCGAGTCCTCGATTCAACCCTCCTGCTCGAACGTGTCCAGGAAGGGGATCTCGGGCCGCACGCGGAGCCGGTCCTGGCGGTGAAGTTCGGTGGGTCCAAGGAGCGCGATCGCAACCTTGTGCACCTTCTCCAAGTCCGGCAACTGCGCATTCGTGGTCGCTTCGTTCATGTTCGTGCTCCCAGCCAGTGCCGGTAGGCCGCGATCCACTCCGCACCTTCCGGCGTTGGTGTCGGAAGCGGAAGGTCGAGGATCGGGATGCGCTGCCTGCGCTTCCCCACGCGGCAGACCACCACGATCTCGTCAGCGTCGTTCAGATCTGCTCGCTCGACGACGACCTTGATCCCGAGCACGTTGGCCTCGAAGGGCACACGAAGGTGTTCCTCGATCATCGTGAACAGTCCTGAAATCTGCTCAGTGTCGCCGTAGGCATCGATGGTCGCCTCCTCGACGAGCGCGTCGAGTCGCGCCTTCGAAGACTTGCCCGCTCGCTCGGCGCGGCGCAAGTCGGTTCGTCTGGATCGAGTCATCGCTGCACCTTCGCTACTCCCACGGCATGTCGAACCATCGGACGAACTCGTCGATCGACGCGTCGGCTAGGCTGTACTTGTCGCCGCGCCGGTTGGTGCGGGTGTGCGGTACGCCGGCATCATCGAGGAGCCGACTCACCCCCCCGCGATCGGAGCGTCCTCCCCGACGCCGCGCGGGTCAACCACGGGAGGAAGTCGGCACAGGGTGGGTCAACTTTCGTTCGCCGGATGGGTCAGGTTTCGATTGCCGCTCGCACCCGCGTGCGCGGGGGAAGCCAGGTAGTCCACGAGCTTGCCCCATCGCTCGCGGGTCGATCCCCGCGTGCGCGGGGGAAGCGACCAGGGCCTCTACCAGCGAGCATGTACGACCGGTCGATCCCCGCGTGCGCGGGGGAAGCGGCGTGCTCGATCGCTCCATCGGCCGACGAGCCGGTCGATCCCCGCGTGCGCGGGGGAAGCTGCGCAGCGCGATCGAGCAAGGGTTTCCGCCGGGGTCGATCCCCGCGTGCGCGGGGGAAGCAAGACGCGCGGCCTGCTCGAGTGCATCTACTCGGGTCGATCCCCGCGTGCGCGGGGGAAGCTACGCGATCCGAACGTGCTGATCGGCGAGGTTGGGTCGATCCCCGCGTGCGCGGGGGAAGCAGTCCCACTGACACGAACCGCGCGTTGACAGACGGTCGATCCCCGCGTGCGCGGGGGAAGCTTGCCGATGTTCGAACCCCGACCGATTATCACGGGTCGATCCCCGCGTGCGCGGGGGAAGCGCCAGCGATGCCGATCGGCCCCCTCGCACCGTCGGTCGATCCCCGCGTGCGCGGGGGAAGCATCGGCAAGCTGTGGGATCGCATGGAGCCGACGCGGCGCGACAAGGGTCGATCCCCGCGTGCGCGGGGGAAGCCCGCCAGCGCACGCCGCCCAACAGCCGCGTGGAGGTCGATCCCCGCGTGCGCGGGGGAAGCGGCCAGGCCGGATCGGGTTCGGGTACGACCGACGGTCGATCCCCGCGTGCGCGGGGGAAGCTCATCGTCGTCGACGACGGCGGAGCCGAGCAGTGGTCGATCCCCGCGTGCGCGGGGGAAGCAGGAGATCGCCCTCGCGCGTTGCGGAGAACACGGGTCGATCCCCGCGTGCGCGGGGGAAGCGGTCCGCCGTCGACAACGGGCGAGACCAGTCCCGGTCGATCCCCGCGTGCGCGGGGGAAGCGAAAAAACTATGACGCGGGATGTCTTTCCACATGGTCGATCCCCGCGTGCGCGGGGGAAGCGGCATCCGTGCCGGCATTCAAGACAACCTGAACGGTCGATCCCCGCGTGCGCGGGGGAAGCCCGCAACCAGCGCGCGGAAGGCAAGCGGACTCGGGTCGATCCCCGCGTGCGCGGGGGAAGCCGCGTCCGATGCGATCGCATGGCACCGGCTACGGGTCGATCCCCGCGTGCGCGGGGGAAGCCGCGCGAGGTCCGTCAGTCGGCAGGACTCCACCGGTCGATCCCCGCGTGCGCGGGGGAAGCAGGGCCTTGACGCCATCGTCCATGCGCGCGCGCGGTCGATCCCCGCGTGCGCGGGGGAAGCTTGTCGCCGAAGAGCGCGTCTGCCTTGCGCAGCGGTCGATCCCCGCGTGCGCGGGGGAAGCGTGCTCTGTGGACGCGACCCACTCGAACGAGTGGGTCGATCCCCGCGTGCGCGGGGGAAGCAGCAGGCCAGCGGGGCCGGGATGCGGCGAGTGAGGTCGATCCCCGCGTGCGCGGGGGAAGCCTTCGCGTACTCTTCCGATGTAGGCCAGACGAGGGTCGATCCCCGCGTGCGCGGGGGAAGCCATCGGGGGATTGTGAGCCGGGGGATCCCGGGCGGTCGATCCCCGCGTGCGCGGGGGAAGCATTCGCACTTCGCCCCACCCCTCGGCGGCAAGCGGTCGATCCCCGCGTGCGCGGGGGAAGCATCGGAAAACGCTTCCTTCAGCGAGCCCTCGAGGGTCGATCCCCGCGTGCGCGGGGGAAGCTCCCACTCGACACCGGGGAGGCTGAAGCGCGGGGGTCGATCCCCGCGTGCGCGGGGGAAGCGCACGGCCGGCGCGGTCAGCCTCGGCGGCGGAGGGTCGATCCCCGCGTGCGCGGGGGAAGCATCGCGAACGCCTCGACGTAGCAGCGCTCCGGCGGTCGATCCCCGCGTGCGCGGGGGAAGCGACGCCACGGACTCGGCCACGTCGGATGCGCACGGTCGATCCCCGCGTGCGCGGGGGAAGCAGCGGAGCACAGAATACCTAAACGGAATCCCCGGGTCGATCCCCGCGTGCGCGGGGGAAGCCCTCGGCTAGATCCTCGGCGAGAATGGTCAGCGGGTCGATCCCCGCGTGCGCGGGGGAAGCGAGCGGTACCCAGGAGCCTGACGAGTCGCGAGAGGTCGATCCCCGCGTGCGCGGGGGAAGCCCTGCGCCAAGATGGCAGGCGGGAGCCCAGGGCTCAGAAACCACGAGCCTGAGGCGATGTCAATCTAGCGACGTTGCCTCAGACGCGGACAACTCGCGGCGAACGAGGACGAGTTCATCAACTACCACAAGATCGCAAGCCGGCGCCCCGATGATGAGAACGCGCTGACCGCTCGGTGCGGTCCGATCGGGCCAGGTCATTACGACCGAACAATTCTGATCTTGGGTTGTCCAGTCCACCAGCACGTCCCAGACGCGCCTGCGGACGGCGTCGGACATGCGAGGCATAGTGTAGACGCCCGGCGCCAATTCACAGGCGCACGACGCCAGGAAGCCGCGGGTGCGCCCCGACGCATTACTTGTGACCACTACCGTCATCGTCATCAAAGAGTTCCTTGATTCTGTCGATCATGTTCGGAATCACCTGTAGACGTCGGATTTCCGACGCGACGAGTCGGCGCACGACGCGTTCCAGCGGGTCGATGCTGCCCTGCGAAACTTGCCGTGCTGCAGCGAACGCAGCCGGGACAGTTACGGAGTCGCGGAAAATGTCGGCGATGTCCAACGGGAACGCGATCGCCGAGTCTTCGTGGATGAAGCCGAGTTGGGGTACTGCACCAGCTGTAGCCACCGCGACTTCTGCCGCAGCCACGACTGCTGTGGATGCGTGGTTGATCGCTTGGTTCGGAACGTCGTCACTTGCTGGGTCTTGGCGGTCGTACCGTCGGCCGTGCCAATCGATCCCGAACTTCTCGGCGAGCAGCTTGTACGTCGCCTTCGCCCGGGCGCCTTCCATGCCGCGCAGAACTTCGATCTGCGTGGATCCGAGGACCTCGCCGAGGCGCCACGCATACATCTTCCGGGCCACGCGAATGCGCACGCCTTCAGCATCGGCCCAGGCCCGTACCTGCGCCCGCGCAAGTTTGGATGCGTCAGGGCCGGCCGGCATGGACGCGTAGAGGCGGACCCCACCCTCACCGATGGCGACCATTCCAACGCCGTGACGCGCGAGAATCCGGAACGCGTCATGGCTGACCGTCGAACCCGGTTCGAGGAGGATGCAGCTGAGCATCTGGAAGGGAATCCCGTAGTCGCCCTTCACCATGCTCGCTGTTCCGCTCGTTGCGAACCGCAGCGTTCCGTCTTCCACGTAGAGTCGACCGCGACCGAGCCACAGGAGGCCGTGTCTGTCGCCCTGCGGGATACGCGCGGTCTCGAGGCCGAGGCGTCCTTTGAGCATCGCCGTCACCGCCCCGGTCGGATGAGCAGCATGCCGAAGCCGAACGCGCGGTGTCGGCCGATGCCGCGACTCAGCAGCCTATTGAACGCTTCTGGCTGATTGACCACGATCGTTCCGGTGACGGTGAGTTCCGGTCGTTCGAGGGACTGCCCCCGGCGCGCATCACCCTGCGTACGCCGATGCAGCCGGACGCGGCGGAATCCCGCCGGGTCGAATTCTGCCAGCTGAGCCGCATCGTCGCGCGCGAACTGCCGCGTCAGCCAATCGCGGTAGACCGTCATGCGGTCCACGGGACTGCCTGCCGCCGCGTCACAGGCTGCTAGAAACGCGTCAACTTCGGCACCGCGGCGCCAGCGAGGGCCGTCTTTCGACTGCGGCCCATCCTTCGACCGGCGCACGATGGGGCAGATGCGGACTTCGAAGCCTAGGCGTGTACCGCTTCTCCACGTCCCTGGCATGGGCTTGGCGTCGAAGCTGGACCAATCACATGCCTCGACTGCAGCCCGTTCGGCGGTGCGGCTCAATGCGCGTAGAGCTTCGGCGTTGTGCGCCGCGTACGCCAGGACTTCGAGCCAGCGTCCCTCCGAAGCGGAGAGGCCCTTAGCGCTAGGCTCACCACGAATGGCGAAAGTGGCTGGCGCTGAGTCACCGAACAGAGACACCAACTGCCAGTGGACGAGATAGCCGAGATCGAACACGGCAGCTGAAGCTGCATTGGCGCCGACTCGCCGAAGCAGCGCTGGCAGATCGAAGCGCAACCGGACCATATGCAGTGTTTGGACATCAGCGAGCATCGGAACCTCCGGCAGGGTCGACGGTGCCGTGACGGAGGAACCGTCGGCCTGCGTGGATCTGATTGGCCCAGTCTTCGCTACCGTCGAACACCGGGGCGAGGCGCGATGAGGCGTCGTCACCGCTCTCCTCGGTCGGCCCCCACGCCGAGAGGGAGCTGTCGGCGCCGTGGCGCCCGAATCTGAAGATCGATGCGAGCGCGTCGCGGGCCGTCTCCGCAGTCACGTGCCCCACGAAAACCGGCTTCGCTGGGAGGGCGGACTTCCAGCCAATGAACAACGGACGGGCGGGGTAACGGGTCGCGATCTGCGCCGTGTCGGGACGATCGAAAGCGGGGTCGACGATGTGGAGGAATGTCATCATGTGTTGGCCACCTCCTGCAGCGCGGCGTCGGGCAGCGTCACCCATTCTGTTTTCACGTAGCGAATGCCAAAGCTACGTCGGGTGTGCGCGAACGAGAGCGGATCGTCATAGCGAGGCTCTCCGCCCGCGCTGGGTGGCGCCTCGACGACGAGTCGGAGCGGCGTCTGCACATCCTCGCCCTGTCGCAACAGGGCACGTGGTGCCGCGCGTGCGGCGCCGGCGGCTCCTGCGGCCGCAAGCGCGATGAACGGCTCCACCCCAGGCGGGCACGCGCGCCGGCCCAAGAAAAGCGGCCAGTGCGGCGACCGTAGCGCCGTCGCGACGCGCTCGACCAGTGCATCATCTCCACCGAGCGCGGCGACGAAGCTCGCGTCCTGGAGGTAGTACCGTTCGCTCGGGACGCAGTCGCCCGCGCCATGAACAAGGTACTTCGCACCCCGGAAGCGCCCACCACCCGCGGTGTGGTAGTCGCGCAGCAGCGAGCCCGGACGATCCACTCGCACCGCTAGCGAGAGGGTACGCAGCTCGGCGAGCAACGCGTCGTCGTCACGTTCCATTCCGAGCGCCGCGCCAACGAGCCCGAGCACGCCGCTCTTCGTAGGCTCGCGCTCGGTGTCGCGGATCCTGAGCTTGCCCTGGCTCGACCAGGCCTGGAGCGGACCTTCCAGGCGGATGAGTACGCTCTTCACGACGGCCCACCTACCGCGCGCTTTTTCACCTCCGCGTAGAAGTTTTCCAGGCCCGTGCTCCGCGCTAGGCCCGTGGCGGTCGGCAAGTCGCGGTCTGCCCACGTGACGAGGAGCGCGCGCTTCCCACCGTCACCCATCGCATCGCGCACCCGACTGAGGTAGCCCTCGAGCTTTTCGATCGAATCGTCAACGAGGTCCTTGTCGTCGCCCCTGGGGCGCGCGGGCTTTAGGAAAGCGTTCGTCAGCGAGATCGATGGGCCGCCGTCGCGCACGATGGCGAGCGCGTAGCTCGGGAAGTTGTGCGCGGCCATCGAGTTCTGCTTGCCGGTAGGAATCGCGGTCACGAACGCGCGAACAAAGGCCTCGAGAGACTGTTCGACGAGGGCACCCACTTCCTGCTTCTCGCCGTCGATGTTGGACCGCAGAGCGTCCACGTTGAGGACCGCATAGCGATAGAAACAGGACGAGTTGAACTGAATCGTCCCCATCATGTCGGAGCCTGCCGTGTCGCCGGGTTTGAAGTCGTCGACCGCCGTGAAGAAGTCGAAGTCCATCTGCACGCGATTCGTGGAGATTGCCTGCGCGACCTGGCAGGAGGCTTCCACGTTCCAAACGGGCTTATCCGCGATCATTCGCCCAAAAAGCGCCAGGTCGACGGTGTTACGCGCGCCCTCGAGCAGCTCCTCGACCCTCTTCTGGATTTCCTTTGGGTATGCAGCCTTCGCTTCTTTCTTGGCGTCTTTCTTCGTCTCCTTCTTCTGCTTCTTGCCGCCGGCGGCTTCACCGCCGTCGGCCGGGGCGGTTGCGGCATCTGCCGCGAGGCCAGCGAGTTCCACGCGGTTGTCGTGCAACACTTGCGCGAGCTCGGTTACGAGCCGGCGAGGTATGAAGAGGAGGTATTCCGTCTTCCAAGCGTCGTCGCCCATGCCCTTCTTGTTGCGTCCGAGGCCGACGCCCTCGATCGCTCCCATCGCGAGAGCTAGCGCCGCATCGCGGTCGTGCCCGTGTGTATCGACGAGTTGCCTAGCGACTTGATGCGCGAGCCGCTTCGTGCGCGCCCCAAGCTGATCCTCGGGAACGAGCTTCTCGAGTCGGAACGCTTCGCGCACGGCGCGCTTCTGGCACTGGCTCGAGATGCGCGCGCGTCGGTGCCCGCCGAACTCGCAATCCTTCGGTGCGCCGGTGTCGTCGCGGTTGAGGTTGGAGGGAGCGAAGTTCTGGAGAAGGTGAAGTTCGATCTTCATGGCGGTTCCTTTCGGGTCACGCGGTGACGGGAGTATCGGGAGTGACGGGCTCGTCGGCCGAAGCCCAGAAGTCACGCGCCCACTGTCGCCGCACGAAATCGTCCTCGTGTTGCCAGTGGCGAATCGCGCGGTGCAAGTCGCGCCAGTCGATCGGGATCTTCTTGCTCGCGACGAGCGACACGGCATGACGGAGGTGGCTCGCGAGATCCTCGCGACTTGCGCTCATCAGCGCGCTGAAGCGCGCCTCGACGCTGTCACTGCCTGTCTCGGCCCAGACGCGACGGAGAGCGCTCGCAAGGGACTCGTTCCCGCTCTCGCCGTGGAGCGCGAAGAGACCGCCGAGCAGCAAGGCATCGTCCTCCTCGCGTTGGCGCTCGAACGGCCTGGCCTCGGCGCGGACCGTCACGTAGGGGAGCACGATGCGGAGCCCGTCCAGCGCAGAGTCCTCCTTCAAGCTCGCGCGCAGGTTGGCGAGTGCCCCGCGATCCGGCGGTTGCGACGCTGCAAGTGCTTCGAGACGCTCGACTAGGCGATCCTTTTTCGATTCGGGCGAACTCATGGGGAGACCTTCGAGGGGGTCAGGGGGTCTGTTGGGGAATCGCGAAGCAAAGACAGTGAAATGCGCAGCGATCGCTCCGCGATGGCCCGCGCCTTGAGCCAGCGCGCGGCCGTCTCGGGGCGTGCGGTCGCACGCTTGAACTCGTCGCGCACTACCGTCTGGATGCCCTCCGCGAAGGCCGCCTCCGCGGCGTCGGGGCCGGCTTCAAGAGCACGCATGAAGCCGGCGAATGCGACCCCAAGGGCGCTCCAGGCCGCGCTCTCGGCGCCAAGCGAATCGACGAACGCGGTGACGTCCTTAGCGTCCGGGTTGCGACCGCCCGGCGAGAGCGCGTGCCGCGCATACAGGCGCAGTGCATTTTTCAGCGCGAACACGGCGGTGTCGGCCCGCTTCAGCGAGTGCTGGATCGCGTCTCGCGCGCCGGGATCGTCGAACAACTTGGCGTGCGCATGGACGCGGTCGATGCGCACCATCTCCACCTTTGATTGGTCGGCCGCGAGCCCCATGACCTCGACCGAGTACGCGGCGCTGTTGCCCAGTACGTCGAGCGCTGCTGGCCTCGCAACCAAATCTATTGCAAGCGGTCGGCGGAACCGCGACGCGGAAGTCTCGCTTGCCACCTCGAAGAGTGCGTGGCAGTCGCGCCAGAAGGCGCGCGCTGGATTCATTCCCATACTGACGAGGCCGCGCTTCTCGTCGGCGCGGTAGGTAACCATCGGATCGAGCGGCCCTCCCTCGGCCACTCCTTGACCGACGGCGCGAACCCACCCCGTCACGCTACCTCCCTCTTGGACGAGTTCTATGCGGCGGCTAAGCCAAGTCAGTGCGTCAAGCCAACCCTTGGGATGACGCTTGGGTTCTACCGCGCCAAGTCGGGCCGGAGGCGGAGGTTGCTCCCACGACGGCGCGTCGTCGCTCGCCGAAATCGGCAGGTGTTCGATCGGATCGTAGCGCAGCAGGTTTGACCTAAGCGTATCGAACAGCGTGTTTCCTCGGAGCATGACCACGGCACAGCGTACGAGTGGCGCAGCCGTCGCGGAGGTGGGCTCGCTCGGCTTTCTCACGAGGCCGCCCGTTGCGAACGCCTGATGCGCGAGCAGCGCGCGTGCTGCTCGCGCGGGCGTCATCGTCGCTTGATAGCTGTCCGGTCGATGCTGGAACAGCTCTCGCGCGCTGCCCCAGCTCGAGCGCTCGAGTTCGAGGGCGTCGATGGGATCGACGTCGAACTGTTCGACGAGCCCGCGCGTCTGCGCGAACGGATACGTCGGATGGAAGAGATCCATCCGGTTGCGCACCGAGCCGAGGTACGCCTCGATGCGCGTCGCGTCGAACTGGCCGCTCTTCGCGATCGCCGTCCACTCCTTCATGTTTCGTGGGCCAGCGTAGGTGCGATGCAGCATGGCGAGTAGGTGGCGATAGAGCGTCGCGAGCACGAGCGGCGACTGCTCGACGAGACCGCGCAGCGCGTGCGCCTCGACGAGAACATCTCGAGTCGACAGTTCGACTTGCGAGCCGTCGAGCCGCTCGCACGGAATCCAGGGGCGCGTGGTGAGATCGAACGACTCGCTCATGCAGGCTCCTTGGATGACGTTCCATCGCGCGTGATGCAGAGGCCAAGCTCGGGTTCGAGACGAAGGTGGATGTTGCCAACGTCGGCGCGGTCTTCCTCGAAGAAAACGATTCGTCGGTAGCGAAGGAGTGCGTTGCGCTCCCATGACGCCGGGCGCGCGGCCGTATCCGAGATGAGGGTCCGAACGAGCGTCGGCATGGTCACGCTGATGGACCGGCGGACTAGCCGCGAGACGAGAGCACGATCCGGCGGAGCGCCGAGGTCGAAAGGTTTCGGGTCTTCATCACCGACCACCACGCTCGGGCCGCGCAGTTCGAGGCAGACGATTTCCAGTGAAGGAGGCCCGAGACGGGTGACCGCGCGCAGCGCGGCATGAATAGCCGGGTCCTCGTCCTCCCCCATATAGATCTGAAGGTCGCCGAAAGGATCGTCCTCGACTGTGGGTCGTGGCATCAGGCGTTGCACCGCCTGACCTCGCTCAGCCGCCTTTCCGCCGTAGTGCTCGATGAAGGCACCGAAAAGTTGATCGTCAGCGGGCGGGACCGCGTCGGAATAGACGGCCTCCACGAGCGGTTCGATATCGTCCGGTAGGGTAATGCGATCACGAGTCTCAAGCGCGCGTAACGTACGACGCACGAGCAACTCGGCGTAGACCACGGCAACTTGGTCGAGCTTGGCTTCAGACCACGAGCCTTCGGGACGCACGACGACGAGGCGCGGCGCGGGCCGCGCGGGGTGGCGGTTCGTGCGCGCGTGGCGATGCAAACGGCCGGCGCGCTGGAGCACCAGGTCGATCGGGGCCACGTCGGTGAACAGGAGATCGAAGTCCACGTCGAGGCTTTGCTCGAGCACCTGAGTGCCAATGACGATGCAGCGCTCGGGGCGCGCCCTCGTTCTCGATTCGGGGCCCAACCAGCACTCGAGCTGCTGCTCGCGCGCCAACCGATCGTCGGGAAGGAGACGCGCGTGGATCAGCAGTCGATCGATTTCTGGCGCGAGCGTGCGCACCGCCTCGCACGCGGCCTGCGCTCGGGCGACCGTGTTACAGATCCAGCCGATGCAGCCGCCTTCACGCGCGGCCTCCACGACGGCGTGGGCCGCGGCCGAAATGTCATCGGGCCGGTGTTCGAGCACGACCGACACGGATGCGCCGCGCGGTCGAAAGCTCGTTGTGATCGTCCCCCGCGAAGACGTAGTCGTGATGCGCGGGTATGGGCACTCGTCGGCGGCGTGGAGTGGCAGACCCGCCCCCGAGCGGTACGCCTTCACGAGCGCGGCGCGCCGAGGCGACGGTAGCGTCGCGGAGAGAAGGACGACCGTGGTCCCTGCGGCTGCCAGCCACTCGATGAGCCGTTCGAGCAGCGAGCCCGTATACGTGTCGTACGCGTGCACTTCGTCGAGCACGACGGTCTTGCCGGCTAGGCCGAACATGCGGACGAACGCGTGAGGCACGCGCATCACCCCGAGGAGCGCCTGATCGATCGTGCCGACCGCGTGGGTTCCGAGGAGCGCGCGCTTCTTCGACTCGTTGAACCATGCCTCGGCACGGACCGACCCGAGGCCCGCGTCCTGCGGGTCGTAGACGCCGGGCAGCTGAATTTGCCGGAACGCGGGTACGAGTGAGGACTCGCCGTGAGCGAGCAACAGGTTGTGGTGCTCGTCACCGCGCGCTTCGTCGAGGAAGCGTTTCACTCGACCGAACATCTGGTTAGCCGTCGCTTGCGTGGGCAGCCCCACGTAGAGGCCGTTTGACCCGACCTTCGCCGCGGCAGCCTCCGCGAGGAGGAACGCCGCCTCGGTCTTGCCCTCGCCCATCGGCGCCTCAACAATCACGAGCGATGGCGAGTCCATCCTCCGCGCGATCGCTTCCGCTGCTTCGTGGAGAGGCCAAGGGGACAATGCCGGGAACAGGCTCGCGAAGGATCGGAAGGACGGCGCCGTCGTGGCTCGCATGCCCACGCGCTCGAGGGCCAAGTCGGCTCGCGCGAGAGCCGTGGGCCAGTACCCGCCGAGAGCCGGTTGCGGTGGCTCATACTCGAACACCTCCTGCATCGAGCCAATCCAGTCGGCGACAGACGTCAGTCCGGCGAGAAGGACCACAAACGCGTGGTCGAGTGATTCCACGGTCGGCACGCGCTCGACTCGGAACAACGCCCGGAGCTCTTCGACGACGCCCTGGCGCGCTTGGGCCCAAAGCGGGCTCGTGCCTTGCTCGCGCGGCGCGGAATTGCGGAGAGGCATGATGCTCGCGTCGGTAGGAAACTCGCCGTGGTGCGCCGTGACTGCGCGCGCAAGTGAAAGTGCGACGCCGGCCTCCGCGCCGAGCGCGGCGAGAGCCTCCTGCACGAGCAGGACGCCGGACGTGCTGTGGTGCGTCCCGTTTAGTGAGTCGAGATCAAGACCACGTCGTGAGAGCTCAGCTCTCAGGCTGTCTGCGAAAGTCTGGAAGGCGGGAGACGCTTTTCCGAAGTCGTGCAGAGCCACGACGAGCAAGATGAACCTAAGCGCCTCAGTCTCGGACAGACCGTCGAGCGTAAGCAGCCGAGTGCGGACTGAACGCGGCAGCGTACGAGTGAGTAGCCGTCCAGCGACCGCCGCCACGTCCGCCATGTGGCAGAGCAGCGGATGCGCAGGGCACGCGCCGAGCGGTCGGGCCTTGCCCCACAACAACCATGCGGGCCGGTGTTCCGCGCGGTCCAGCCAATCGCGCACGGTATCGACAGCCGCGGCGTTGGACTTGGCGGTTTCGCTGGCGTCGCCGAGGCCTTCGAGCGTCGAAGCCAGCGGATCCGCAGTCGGCCCTTGACGATCGTGCAACTCGTTCTCGATTTCGGAGCGAGACTTCATGCCGGAACGCCTCTGGTTGCGAGCATGCGATCGAATGACTTCCAACTCCCTAGGAATTCACGACAAAGCCTTCCGACGACGCGAAGCGCCGGGTGAACGGCGGATCGGCTGGTCTCCAGCTCCGACCCCAGCTCAACGCAAGCAAGCGTGGCGATGCGCGCGCCGAGCGCCGTCTCCCTAATTAGCACCTCGGCGCACCCCGCAACGTCCGCGCAATGGTCCGCGAGGGGATGCCATTCGAGTTCACTTCCGCTTCCGCGGAGCTTTCCCCAGAAGCCGGTCGGCGCCCCTTTCATCCTTGCACCCCGTGCTCCGAATGCCCCGCAGCCAGCACGATTCGCGCGCAAGCCTCGGCATCTGAGAGAGCGTTGTGGTGGTCAAGCGAGATCCCGAGGTGCCTGCAGACGCTGGGCAGCGTGGTCGGGTAGATACCGAAGCTCTTGCGAGCGAGTTGAACCGTGCATCGAAATGGCGTGGCCAGGTTGGGCACGCCGGCAGTACGGCAGCAGGCCGCAAGTACGGAGCGATCGAATGGCGCGTTGTGCGCCGCTAGAAATGCAACATCCGCGACAAGCCGAACAGCCTCCTGCCAGACCTCTGCAAAGGTCGGAGCACTGCGCACGTCGGACCACGCAATGCCGTGGATTGGAGTGAACGTGAAGGTCGAAGTGGGCGGACGGATGAGCCAGTGGCGCATTTCAACGATCACGCCTGCGTTGACACGGGCAATCCCGATCGCACAGGCGCTGTCTCGCGATGAATTCGCTGTTTCGAAATCAATTGCCGCAAATCGGAGGCTCATGATTCCAGGGACTCGTGCGCATTCCACTGAGCTCACCATAGAGGCCTGTAGAGTTCGAGCACGCATTCTCCCATGGCGCACATGCCAGATGCAGTTTCTCGATTTTTCTCGACGCGCGAAAAGTAGCGCAAACTAGCCGCGCATAGACAGCGAAGCACTCGATCGAAACACAGACGCAGTTGTAACAGCCGATGCTATAGAGCTTTATGCAGGCGAGGGCGGATGATCGAACACGCGGCATTCAGCTTGGGAACCTGACCCGCGCCGTTGTCCTTTCCCGCGAACATGGTCTCCTGATGGCCGCATGGCCGTCACTCCGAAGCACCGACGTGAACTTCGCGCGCAACCGAATCGGTCAGCCGGCGACGGACAGCCAACTGGGTCAGCCCTCCCGGAGCTCCGCGACGCGTTG
>Ga0163146_10005755_pt1 | contig 14327 bp, 9 predicted proteins | sample OliLakLV19MP7G1_FD_148648 | JGI IMG/M metagenome (GOLD analysis project Ga0163146, IMG submission 148648) | Freshwater microbial mat bacterial communities from Lake Vanda, McMurdo Dry Valleys, Antarctica - Oligotrophic Lake LV.19.MP7.G1 | ecosystem: Environmental > Aquatic > Freshwater > Lake >... | reverse complement strand
TGCATTCGTGACGGCAGTTTCACGAGCGTCCCGGACTTGGTCAAATCAATCGAATGCTATCTGACGCACCGCAATCTTGAGCCCAAACGCTACGTTTGGAAGGCAGAAGGCAAAGTCATTCTCGAGAAAATCCATCGCGCTCGCGCCGCCCTCGCGACTCAGAGTAATGAATAGGTATTTATAATTCAGTACACTAGGGATGACGAGTGCGGAGGCCAGCAGGCCGGCCCAGAAGACCGGGGAGGCTAAGCGGGCCAAGGAAGAACGAAGCGAGATCATGGGTGTGGGGGGTAGGGGTTTAATGGAACGTACAAATAGGGGTGATGCGTGTGGCGAAGCACGAAGCGCTTGGGCTGTGACGGAAACCGCCGCATGCACGCGTTTAGGCAAAGGGGGTGTATCGGGGAGCAAGCCGGGGACTCTGACGGGATCAGGAAAAAATAACGGTTATTGAGGAGGAAAGGATACCCCCGGTGAATCATCACCGGGGGCATGTCTAACGCTGACGATTAGGGAAACGAGGGCTTAGTTGCCGACGACGAGCTCGGGGGCGTTGCCTGCACCGGCTTCGCGGCTCTTGAAGTAGAGCTGGGCGTTGTTGCCGGTGAGCGCGAAGCTCACAATCTTCGTGGCGTCGCCTGTATACTGGGAGTTCACATAGCTGCCGACGTTGATCGATTTGTCGGCCACCACTCCAGCCGCTACGGTCGCGGTACCGATGGTGGCTCCGGTCGCTGGCTTGTTGGCCCAGGTCAGGCCGGTCTCCGTCCAGGAGTCGGTCGTACACTGGTTGACCGTCACCGTGCCCGCTTGGGTCGTCGCGTCCGTCGCGAGGATCAGGGTCGCGGTGGTCGGCGTGAATGCCAGACCCGACAGGTCAAACTTCACATAGGCGATGCGGTCGAAGCTGACCGAGGTCGTGCCGTCGTCCTTCGCGCCCAGCACCGTGGCCGTGCCGTAGTTGGTGGCCGTCGAGCCGCCGAAGGCATACGTGTCTGCCGTCGCCGTCAGGGTCGCCGTGCTCGGGATGTTGATCGTGTAGGCTCCCGTGGTCACCGGGCTCGCACCCGTGGCGTTAATGCCCACGGCCTTGAGCGTGCCGGTCGCGCCGATCGCGACCGGGCCGCTGTACACCGTGCCGACCGTGGCGGAAGGCGTGCTACCGTCGGTCGTGTAACGGATCGAGGTCGAGCCGGAGCTGCTGATCGTCACCGATTGCACCGAGGTGTAGGTGCCGGCCGCCGGCGTGAACACCGGTGCGCTGGGCACCGCTCCGCCGATGGCGAAGCTGGCAACCGTCATGCTGCCCACGCCACCGTTGGCGGCGGTGTCGACCACCGCGCCCCAATTGTTGAGGCTGGCGACGCTGGCCTGCTCCGTGCGGAAGGCATAGTTGCTACCCACCGTGACCTCGGAACCACCGGCCGGGGTGACGTATACCGAGTAGGTGCGGGCCGGAACATTCGCGACCACCCTGAAGGCGTAGGTCGTGTTGGGCGCGTAAGCAATCGTGCTCGCGGCGGCGTAGGCGCCGCCATTGCGGGCGTCGATGTTGCCGGTGGGGTTGAAGCGCGCTGCGCAAGCAAAGCCGGAGAAAGCCGACTGGCTGCCGTTGGAGAGACCGACCAAAGCATTGGTCGGATCCGCCGACGGGGTTGCCTGAAAGGTCGCCGTGAACGTGCCGGTTTGGCTCGTCATGGCGGTGTTCGTAAACACGCCACCAGCGGATACAATCACGGTGCCGGGGGCAACAAACGTGTAGGTCGCCGAGGTCACCGCGCTGGTCGTGAGCCCGGTCTTGTAGGCGATGCCCTTGATCGTGGCGTTGCCGCTGACCGTCAGCGGGCCGCTGTAGACCGTGCCCACCGTGGAGGAAGGCGTGCTGCCATCCGTCGTGTAACGGATCGAGGCACCGCTCGTCGAACTGCTCAGCGTCACCGATTGCGTCGACGAATACGTGCCGCCCGCCGGGCTGAAGCTCGGCGCGCCCACCGTCGTGCCGCTCGGGTCACCGAGGTCGCGGAAGGTCATCGCGGTCCACAAGCCGATCGTATTATAGGACCAGATCCCACCTTTCCACTCTGCGGTGGCGCGGAGCGCATCCATTTTCGGAGTAGAAAGGCCTTTGCGCGTCTTGTAGTGGTTGTAGGCCAGATCCCAGCCGGAGTAGCAGGGAATGTTCTGGGAATCTACACGACCTGCGGTGCCTTCCAAGCCTTTGAGGAGCAGGTTGCTCGACGTGCTATAAAGATCCTCGCCTTGTTTCCACGCGATCTCACAGACGCTCGACATGGCGAGCACGCCCATTTGCTCGTGATATTGATCACGGGTGGTCTCCTGCGTGGTGCCGTCGGTGCGCACGTAGCCTTTCAAAGTGCCGAAGTCGCCGCTGTTGTTCAGGAAATAATTCTTGCCCCGGTCATACATGACGCGGTCGTTGAGGACGACGCCCATGGACATCATGGTCTGAGTGCAGAGGGCGCCCCAGTTGCCATTGTAGCTCGGCGGCGTGAAGTTTTGGAGCACGGGATAAAATTTTGTGCGCAGCATATTGTCGAACGAGGTCCACGCACCCGGGGCGGCGCCTGTGTAGGTGGTCTTCACGATCTCAGCGGCTTCACAGAAAAACCCACCCGCCCACGAGGCGGCCAGGATGGCATTGTCACCTTGGATGGAGGTGAGTGTGTTACCCCACGCATTGCAGATCTCGATGACCTTGTTGGCATGCGCGGCATTGCCGGTGATATACCATTGGATCGCGTGGATGTAGGCGGCCGTCGCGTCGGTCTCAGCCTCGTCTTGGCCGGTGTGCGGGTTTTCATAGAAACCAACATCGATCACGCTGCGCGGTGCAGGGGGAAAATTCAGACTGGAGGGCGTCCGTCCGAGTTTCCCGTCGCGAAAGCCGGGCCAGGCGATCATATTGTCGTAAGCGCCCTTCCAGGGCTGCTGATTAGCAAGAATACGGGACTTCATCAGATCGAGGTCCGCCTGACTGTGGCGTACGCCGGGGTGGTTGAACGCTTGGGCCTGCCCACTCGGAGCCCAGATGCAGGCCAAAAGCACGGTCAAAAGCGTCGTGATGAGACGTCGGGGACGAAACAAATAATTCAGGCAGTCTATAGATAGTTTTATACTGTTTTTCATGGGGGAACGGGCAATTAAGCAGGGGTTATCTAACGCGAGGGGTTCGCAGGATATTTTTTCCTGCCTTTTTATAACAAATAGGCCTTGCCCAGACCATGCCCCGCGCGGCGAAAAACATATCGCGCACGACACGAGAGTTGACAGCAACGGGCCGTTGCGAGAGCCGATGATGATGGATAATTACCATGGAAGGGAGGTCGCTTGGGCCAACCGCTTGGTGCAAACTTCGCAGATCGACTTTGGGAAGATAAAATATGTCCCCGGCGGTTATTGCGGACCCCGGTGCCAGCGTGACTATCAACTCGTCGTGATTGAAGTCGGGAGTGCGAAGGTGACAGTCGACCAGGAAACCGTGGTGCTTCCGCTTCAGCATGCCGCCCTGTTTCTGCCCGGTCATCAGGAGCACTTCGTTTTCTCCGAAAAAAATGAAACGGAACATGTCTGGTGCGCCATCCGGCCTCAATCGCTCCCCCTCAAGCTCCGCCGCCTGCTGGCGCAGTCTCCTCGCATTGCGCCGTGTTCCGAGTTGATGCACCGCATTTTTGCGGCCGCCTTGGGGTGCCATCACGCAACAAGCTTGGCGGAATCTTGCGTGGTAGAGCACCTTGCTCTGGCTTTGTTTTCCGAATTTATTCACCAAACCGCCATCAATTTAAAGGGCGAACAACAGGACAACGCGCTCAACCGGGCCACGGCTTATATTGAGGAGCATTTTGCAGAAGAAGATTGCCTGGCTCGCGCTCGTCAGGCGGCTCTTTGCTCGGAGAGCGGCCTCAATCAGCGGTTTCGGCAGTATCTCGGCACCAGCCCGGCGCGTTACCTCTGGAAGACAAGAGTGGAACGTGGCATCGCCATGTTGCAGACCACGGGACTAACCGTGGCGGAGATCGGCGATCGTTGCGGATGTAAAAATCCGTTTCATTTCTCGCGGCTGATAAAGCGCAGCCAGGGAATTGGGCCGCGCGAGATTCGCCAGCGCGCTTGGAAATAGCACCTTTCTATAGACTGTCAGTGCGCAAAAATTAAATGATTCATTGCGGTCGATATATTTAAATTATGAAACCTCTCGCCGCGATATTTTTAGCGATCACCCTTTTACCTGCAGCTTTTACCATGGAATACCACGTTTCGTCCGCCGACCTCGACACCCATGATGGCTCTGCGCTCAGCCCTATCGCCCCATTTCCGCCGCCGCACTGGTCGCCCAACTCTGAGGGTTCTGTTTCGCCGTAGCGCGAAACGGGACCCGGGTTGAACAAGCCCTTCGAGCCCGAGCAACATCAGCTGGGTGGCGGCGGCCTGCGGCGCGGCGACGGGTATCGGCGCTTTGCCGCGCAGCACGTAGGCGGCGGGCCAACTCATTTGCAGGCCGAGTTTTTCGGGCGTCGTGCGACCGGTGCGGTTACGCTGCGAGTGGTCGACGATGAACTGCCGGGCCAGACCGACGCAGAGTTTCTTGCGCGTCGCTTTATCGCCCTTGCGCGGTGTCTTGCGGCCCCGTTTTCGGGCTGCGCCCTCAAACGAGGCTACACGCCCGCGGCAAAACCTCCCTCACGAGTCAGGAGACCCGCGCCACTTCCCCATCACGTCGGGCCCCGCGCTCTCCGGCCATTCGACAGGCTCAGGCCGTACTGAGCGAAGTCGAACGGACGTGTTCTCCGCGTTGGTTGTATTTTATCGCGCTTCGCGGCGGAGTTGAGCTCATCCTCATTCCTGAGATCAGGATGTCTGAGCCGGTCACAAGGATCTCCGGGCGGATCCGATGCAAGACTTCGCTCCATTCCGCGTGCTTGCCCGGTTGGCCTTGATCAGGTGCGCTTCGGGCAGCAGCTCTTGCAGCCGGACGCGAAGTGCTCCCGGAAAGAAAAAAGCGAGTTCACGTTCAGCGAGGGAAATAAATGGGGTTGGTTTCATCAACCAGCTCCCAGGCTGCATGGCTAACCGCGCAGAATGGTTTGGTGCTAGGCCCCGCGTTGGTCCGGCGGGACGGCGTCGGTTTCCCAGACTGCGTCCCACAGAAGCGGCACCTGCAACTTCGGCCACGACGAGTGCGCCTCGTGCCGCCCTGCGAGTCGATCAATGACCACGCCGGATACCGCCTCAAACAGGCCCCAAACCGCCACGCCCCGCGGATAAAAGCAAAGCCGGTTACCGCCAAAGGACTCGAAGAAAAGGTGTGGTCCCTGCTGGTTGGTAAGCACCTGCCACTCCCAATAGCGGTCGGCCAAGCCTAGCAGATCAACGCCGCGGCGCAGCGCCGCCAAGTCACGCAGCATGTTCATGGATATCCAGCCGGGCTCACTCGACGCTCCCACGAGTCCACCCATCCCCGACTCCGCAGACGGAACGGCGGTGTAGTCGGTATGGATGCACCCGTATTCGCGAAGACAGCTAGCTGTCGCATTAACCAGATCGAGGCGAAGTCTCTCCCCGTTCAATCCGGCGTCAAATCCAACCATGTCCAGCAAGGGCACCACATTCGCCGTGTAGATGTGCGGAGCGTCCCAACCACAAATTTCGGCGTGGTCGGACCACTCACCGGTCCAAGGATTTTTTAGTCGGCCTGAAGCCTCAAGCAAAACCGCGTAGTGATCGCCTTGCCAGCCCTTCTCCTCGATTGTCGCCAGAATGCGCGCGGCGGTTGATTGCCACTCAGCCAACATCGCCGCTGGCTCCCAGGGCCGAAGCATTTCCGCGGCCGCCCGCAGCGCCGCCTGCGTCTTCATCGCGAGGTAAATCTGCCTGCGGCCATATTGGATGGCGGGCGATCCGTCATCCACCGTATTGGCCACGCCGAGCGCCGGGACGCCGGAACCGTCGGTATCGGCGGCGCGGAGGAAGCCGGCCAATTGGACCAGGAGCGTCCTATGCGACTCGATCAGCGACCGATCTCCACTGCGACGCGAATGCGCAAACATGAGGATGAGGAAATTCGCCGTTTCCTCCACCTCCATGGGGTGAGGATAAACCGCCGCGCCGACCTCGGCGTAGCGCCCGAGATCATGCGGCATAAAGCGAGTTCCCGCCATGGCCGAACCCATGCCGGGATCGCTGGCGCAGGATTTTGCCGCCCATTGGCGCAGTTGCATTCCCAGCAGCTCAGGCCACAGCGCGAGATAGAACGGTGCCTGAGTAAACTCCACATCGATGGTGGAATGAAAATAGCAACTGCCCTCCCAGATGCTCAGCCAGGGAGTATCGCCATCCACTGCCAACCAAGTGTTGATCAGCCAGGAATGTAGGGTGTAGGCATACAGATGATCGACCGCCGGCCCGAGATTGTGGGCCTGCACCATGGCATCAACCCGGGTGGCATTGCGCAGCAGCTCTGCACCATGGTGGCGCGCCCAGTCGATGACTGCGGTCTTTCGAGGAAATTGCCGGGCATGCCAAAAAGGCGACTCCACTCCGTCCAGTCGGAGCGCCGACCCCGGCCAAGCGCACCAAAACACATCCAAGGTGAGCGGCGAATCTAAGCGGACAATCCGGCTGAAACCACGAGGCAGGCGCGCGGCACCCGGTGCCACCAAGGTGTCGCGCTGGATTCGCCGATCCTCGGGGCGCCGCGGAAATTGCGGATCGTTATCCGGACGCAGCCAGCTCGCAAACTCCACGTCCAGTTCGTCGGGGGCCGTACCAGGCATCGGTTGCAGGTCGCCATCGCCAATCTCGATGAACAGTTCCACTGTTTCCGGTCTGGGCTGCACCTTGGTCCAGCGAAATTGCCCCGCCAGCTTTGCGACGGTCAACTGGAGTTGAACAACTGGGATTGAGGAGAACGACAGATCCCTCGGCCGGAAGGGAATAATCGCAGTCAGCGTGACCTTCAAAGCCGTATCCGCATCGAGTCCGATCCAGCGAATCGTGCACGGCGTCGTGCGCTGGTCAATCAGGTCGAAGCCCGTTCCCTCCCGGGTCAGAGGAAAGACGCGCTCACGCCCTTCCAGCCGCAGCCCGGCCCGCAAAGCGAACCGGGGAGCCTCTTCAAAAGTATCAAACCGCACCATGCGGCAATCGCGCCCGATCGGATCAAACATTATACCGTGGCGTGAGCCGAGCACGGCAAGTGCATCGCATAATAGCTGCATATTTAACTCAATATTGGTCATTAATGACTTGGCAGCAAAGCATTTGTAATTCAGTCTATTGAATATGCCCCAACGCCTCACGTACAAGGACGTTGCCCTCGCCGCCAAGGTGGACTCCTCGACCGTGTGTCTGGCACTTAACAACAGTCCGAAACTGCCCGCCGAGACCAAGAAACGCATCGTAGCCGTCGCCAGGAAAATGGGCTATCAACGTGATCCGATGCTCAGCGCGCTCGCCGCCTACCGGCGCGCGGGGTTAAATCCGGTGTTTCACGGCATGCTGGGCTGGATCGTGAATTCGCGCAACGGCTACGACTGGCAGCTCACACCCGAGTATCGTGATTATCACGCGGGGGCAAAGGAGCGTACCGCCCAGCTAGGCTACCGGCTGGCGGTCCTCGACCTGCATGAATACGAAAGCAACCCCCAGCGACTCGCAGGCGTGCTCCGCGCCCGAAACATCCGGGGCGTGCTGGTCTGTCCGCAACCAGTCGCGCACACCCTGCTCTCCCTAAATTTCGACAACTTGTCCGCCGTTTCTTTCGGATATACCGTCCAGAGCCCACTGCTGCACTTGGTGACATCCCACCACTACGCGTCTATCCGGATGATCTTGGACAACCTGAGGGCCCGGGGCTATCGTCGGATTGGCTACGCCATCCCGGATTCCCACAACGAGCGACTCGAAAAAAACTACATGGCAGGTTACCTGCTGGATCAGCGCGACTGGCCGGCTGACCAGCGACTCACGCCCTTCGTCGGTGAGCCACGACTTGGACCATTCCGCCAATGGCTCCGAGCTGAGCGTCCTGATGCTGTCGTCACCACACACTATATTTTCCCCAAGATGATTGATACCTTACGAATCAAAGTGCCACAGAAACTCGGCGTGGCCATCATCTCACTCGCGGACAACGTCCGCAACTATGCAGGGATTGATGAGGACTCGCGAGAAGTCGGTCGTGTAGCGACCGGCTTGCTTGCCACCCTCGTGGAGCGCGGTGAAAAGGGCATTCCAGAGCGGGCCCAACGCGTGCTTGTCCGGGGCGCCTGGGCCGAAGGGGCAACTCTGCGGCCGCCGCCGGCGTGAGCAAGTGCGCCCTGCTGGGCGCACATAAAAAAGGCCCGCCTCGCGGCGGGCCCGAAATAACAGTAATTTATCGCTGGCTTAGAAACTCAGCGACAGCGACATGGAAACGGTGCGCGGTTCGATGAAGTAATACACGTCCGGTTTCCCCGTGATGTTGGCAGCAGAATTATAGATAACATTATTTTGGTCGAACAGGTTGGTCACGTTCAACTGCAATTTGTAGTCCACCGGTTTGCCAAAAGTGCGGAGCCTCTTCTCGTAGCCCAGCTTGAGGTCCGACAACCAATAACCCCGACCGAACACCGGACTGCCACGTCCGGTGGTGCCGAGATAGGTCAGCACATTATTACCATATCCTTTCAGTCCGTAGCCGGCGCTGAAACCCCGCAAGGTCCCCGTGCGGAACTTGTAATTGCTGAAGAGTGTGAAAACTTCATCGCGCAGCCCGCGACCCTGGCGGCCTTCCGCCCGGGCATCACTAGCGAGGCGAGGATCAATCACATTGGTCAGACGGGTGGCAACGGTGTTGTCGGTTGTGACGTTGGGGATGATCAGGTTGGCATTGGCGGGCGAGAGCCAAAGCGAGCGAAACTCTTCGATATAGGCCTTGGTGCGGGGGTTGATGTTGCTCTGCACATTCCGGGGCCTGGCATAATTCATCCGCACCGACCAACTGTCGGTGATATTGCCCACGAGCTCATATTCCATACCCTGCGAGGTATCGTCCCGGGTGTCCTGCGTGCTGATCTGATCCAACCTGCGCGGTCCCGACGGCCCTTCGATGGCCTCCCAAATCTGGTTGATGTTGGTGACGGTGTTCAGGGAACTGAAAGCCCCGCGGTTCACCGCATTGCTCTCGTAATAAGTCGCGGTGGCATAAACCCGGCCATCGAGCAGCGACCAGCGTGCCCCCACGTCAAAGCCCTCGCCCTTAATGTTGCCGAGGGATTTTCCCTTGATATCAATCGGCGTCTGCGGCTGGAAGGTATTCGCGGTGTTGTATGTCAGCGCGAAGCCGCCTGCTACCTTCAGTACGGCCCCCAAACTACGGGTATTACCCGAAGCGGAACGCTTGGCCCCGAGGACACCGGAAGACACCACGCCCTTAACCGGATCAATGGTCTCGACGAATGGATTTTGATCCACATCGTCCGTGCGGAAACCATAGGTGATGGCCAGCCGGTTCTTGAAGAAGTAGCTCTGTCCGCCCAACAAGTTGCTGGTGACGACTTCCTTGTTGGGTCGGATCGCGGTGGCCACAAACTCTGGGGTCACCGTGCCAACCAGACCGTAGGTCGGATCAAATATCTGGTAGGTTTTTTGGTCGGCCCAAGGATCCGCCTTATAGCTCCGGTTACCGCCGTTGAAATTCAGGTACGTGCGTCGGTTGATGTAGTTGGCCTCCGAACGCAAATTGGGGAACAAAGTAGGGTTCAGCGGAGTTACGTTTGACTCGATGTAGTCGCGGGTCAGCGTCTCGAGCTTCTCGCGGCTGGCAAGCGCCACCCAGCGATGGCGTCCCATCCAGTTCGCGAAATCTTTTTCGTAGGTCAACGTGAGGCGGTAATTCTGCATATCTCGGCTACGGATACGCTGGATGGCCTGATCCTCGATGTAGTAGGTACCGACCTTGGGATTAGGTGCCCCGCCGGGGAGGAATGCGTTCGGGTCGGCGAAGATGCCGGCCCGGCCTTCCTGCACGGGATTACGCCAGTCTCGCTTTTCCGACTGCACGTTACCAGCCAGTTCAATGAAGAGGTTAGGAATGATCTGGTGCTCGAAATAGGCTGAATAGGTATACAACGGATTGTTGGTGGTGGCCGCAGGGCCGCGCAGATCGACCGTTTTCGGCACGAAGTTAAAATCGGTCAGCGGGATATTGCCGGGAGGATTGGGATTGGCCGTGCCGACCGCTTGGTTCTGCCAATTGACCGCCGTCCCCTGATCGTGATCAAGCGTCAGTCGTGGCGTGGTGGAGTTGGCGGACAGGCGGGCGGTGCCGGTCGGATAGGTCGTGCCACCGGAATAAACCGGCTGGCCCGCCGTCGCCCAGCCACCGAAACGATTACGGCCAGTGAAAGGCAGCGAGCGAAGCTGCTTAACATCGCCATACTCGGCATCAAATCTCACGGTCGTGTTTGGCGTAACCCGCCATGTGCCCGCCAAATATACGCGTCGCTGATTCTTGTAGGCTAGTTCCCGCCAAGTCTTGCCGTTCTCCACTAGGCCGGCAAAACGCAGGCCAAATTTATCGGAGATACGCATATCGGTGTCAGCGGAGACGCGCACCGATCCATATTCGTCAAAGCGAAAATTCACCGTGGAGCGATTGGCAAACCGGGTTTGCATCGTGGTTGTGTTCACAATGCCACCTGGGTCACCGAGACCGAACAGAATGGAGTTCGGGCCGCGGGAGAACGTAAGGGACTCGGTATTGAAGGAGTCACCGTTGAGGAACCACGTAAAATAGTTTCGGGAGGCCTGACGGAAACCGCCTCCAGCAAAACCGCGCGCCTGGATGTTGATATCGTTTTCCTGCTGGGGATTGCCGCCAGAATTGGTCCGATCCTCCTGAAAATTAACGCTGTATTCGATTGCCTTTAGGACGTTGCTGGCGTCGATGTCGGACAGGAATTCCGGGGTGAACACAGAAATCGAGGCCGGCGTGTCCGCCAACGCAGTGTTCAAGCGGCTGCCGGCGAGGGTGTTCGTCGCCACATAACCGACGTCCTTCGAGGAATTCACAACAAATGGAGATAAGATGATTACCTCTTCGGCAGCGGGAGAACCACCGCTGGGAGTTGGTTGTTGCGCTGACATGGCTGCTCCACAAGCAGCCAGCAAGCCTGCCAAAGGCAGGCGAAGCCGTTTCATGATACGGCAATCGATACGGGGTTTATTATTCATTAGAGGTCGTTTTATTAGGTTAGGGCACGACGCCCTTCAGCGATCCGAAGGGACGGGGATATACTGTTCAAAAAAAGTTAAAATTTAATTTTCCCGATTGAACAATCGAGAGTTCATTCAATTAATTGAATGAAAGGGACCTCAAGGCAGAACCGCTCCCACAGCGGCGGCCTAATTGAGTGAGGGCAGAGGCTCGAATGCGTGATCTTTACCGGCCACAAGTCAGCGGTGAAAACTTTCCCGAGCGGTACTCAAATCGTGGGCGTCTATCATGCGATGGAGCACGCGGGCCTGATGCTGGCGGCGTTGCTCGGCAAGACGAACGTGGATTATGCGCCGCGGCTCCACCCCCTCGCCCGCCCACTCAGGCCAACCCACGCCGAGCCTTGCGCAACCCCTGCGCAGCCGGATGGCCTTTCCGCCGTCATACTGTTGGCGTGCAAAAATCCACGATTTACGTTTTGCGCGCCCTGCCATCTTCCGGCCGAACGCAACGCCTTGAAAGCCGCCCTCAGGCCGGCATCGCGATCAATCATCGTACCCCACTCCTGATCGCCCGCCGACGGATGCTCGCTCCACCCCGTCCCCTTCTGGCAGATGGCTTGACCAGCATCAAGGCAGTCGCGCCCAACTCCCACTAACCTTTCCCCTAATGCAAACCGACGCCAGCCCGACTTCTCTTCCCGTGATCATTCAAGGCGGGATGGGCGTAGCCGTATCCAATTGGCGACTCGCGCGCACGGTTTCATCGCAAGGCCACCTCGGCGTAGTTTCCGGCACGGCTCTCGCGGCCGTCATGGTGCGCCGCCTGCAAGATGGTGATCCCGAGGGAGACGTCAGCCGGGCCCTAGCCCATTGCCCGTTGCAAGAAGCCGCGCGCGCCGTCGAAGCAAAATTTTTTCATGCCGGCGGCCGAACCTTAGCGCTGCCCTATCGCCTGACCCAGTTGTACTCCATGTCCACCCCGGACGAGCTGTCGACCCTGACAATCATCGGAAATTTCGTGGAAGTCTGGCTCGCCAAGGAAGGACACCCCGGCGTGGTCGGGATCAATTTGCTGGAAAAAATCCAGCTCCCCACCCTCGCTTCGCTCTACGGTGCCATGCTGGCCAACGTGGATTACGTCCTGATGGGCGCGGGCATTCCCCGTTCCATTCCCGGTGTGCTCGATCTACTCGCCATCGGGCAACCTGTGGATCTGCGCATCGCCGTCGAAGGCGAAACGGCGAACAACGAACACCGCATCACGTTCGATCCCGCGAAATTTATCCGCGGCACGCCGCCCACGCTGCGCCGTCCGTCCTTTCTCGCCATCGTTTCCTCATCCGCGCTCGCGACCACCTTGGCCCGCAAATCAAACGGCAAAGTTGACGGCCTCATCGTCGAAGGCATCACCGCCGGCGGCCACAACGCTCCTCCTCGCGGCGCGCCGCAACTCAACGACCGCGGCGAACCCATCTACGGACCGCGCGACAACGCCGATCTCAAAGCGATCAAAGCACTCGGCCTGCCCTTCTGGCTCGCCGGCTCCTACGCGCATCCCGATCAACTCGCCGCCGCCCTCGCCGCCGGCGCGACTGGCGTGCAGATCGGCACCGCCTTTGCCTTCTGTGATGAATCCGGCCTGTTGCCCGAGATCAAACTCTCCGTGTTGCGTCGTTGCGCCGCCGGTCTCATCGAATTGCGGACCGACCCCCGCGCCTCGCCCACCGGCATGCCCTTCAAAGTAGTCGACCTCGTCGGCACCGTCTCCGATCCGGCAATCTACGAAGCCCGCACCCGCACCTGTGATCTCGGCTATCTGCGCCAAGCCTACGAAAAGCCCGACGGCTCCGTCGGCTTCCGTTGTCCCGCCGAGCCGGAAGCGGGTTTCATTCATAAAGGCGGCGATCCCGCAGATGCCTTGGGCAGAAAATGTCTGTGCAACAGCCTCATGGCCGCCGTCGGTCTCGGCCAGGCGATCCCGGGCGACGAAAACGAACCACCCATCGTCACCGCCGGCGACGACATCAAAGATCTCGCCCGCTTCCTCACCGAAGGAAAAACGTCCTACCATGCCACCGACGTTTTGGAATTCATGCTCGGCACGAGCAAAGTCAGTCCAGCAGCGAGCTGATTTTGCTTCCGCTTTGCAGGAGTCTGTTTGCCGGCGATTGCAAAGTGGAGTTACCCACGGAAAACATGGAAGCCTCAGACATGAAAGGCGCTAAGTTAAGCGGCATGATCGTCGACTGCCTGACGTTTCGTCTGCGGTGATTTGCTGCGGAATTTCGCAGGGCCGCCCCTACATTCCTCATGCAAAATAGTTGGCCTGATCACGCATGGTCGAATGACGACCAACCTCCTTAACTTAGCGCCATTCGCCTCAGCCATCCTGATCCCGAGGAAATAGGGTGAGCTCAACTCCGCCGAGAATCGGAAAAAATACCTTCAACGTGGAGGACGCGTCCGTTCGACTTCGCACAGGACGGTCTGAGCCTGTCAAATGGCCGGAGTGCGCGGAGCCTGACTTGATTTCACTCCGCGTTGTCCCGTAGCTTGGCTTGTTTTCCCTTCGGGGAAATTCGTGCTGGCCGAGCCATAGCGCTGGGGCGACGGCTGGTGGTTAGTGGGAAGATCTGGATTTTCTCTCGGAGGATTGGCCTACGAATCACCCCAGCATCCCGAAAGATTTGGACTTTGGGTAGGGCGAACCCTCCGGGTGAGCCGCAGCTCGGCGGGGACGCCTCGCCCTCCTACCGCCTCCGAAATATCGCGGCGCGGCGGGACGCTGCCGAGTGTCGCTTACGCTCGGTAACGCCCGACCAGCGGAATCCTGTTTCAATAGGCTAATTTCAAGAGACGTTGGTCTCACCCGAATTGACCCGAATGAAGGCCCTGCTCCGAAAGGTCTCTAGCTAAAGCCCCGGCGCTTGGGCCCGGATATCTATTCGCGCTGCTTAGCGTGATTCGCGGGCCAACCCGAGCGCGTTGAGGTCAACTCGCTCCATCTGGAGGGCTCAGCTTATTTCCTCCTTCACCCTCTCTCCACGGGCTGAGGTCAGGAGTCTGAGCCTGCTTCAGGCCACACCCTCTCTCGCATCAAATCAGCGAAG
>Ga0163146_10005745_pt1 | contig 14349 bp, 9 predicted proteins | sample OliLakLV19MP7G1_FD_148648 | JGI IMG/M metagenome (GOLD analysis project Ga0163146, IMG submission 148648) | Freshwater microbial mat bacterial communities from Lake Vanda, McMurdo Dry Valleys, Antarctica - Oligotrophic Lake LV.19.MP7.G1 | ecosystem: Environmental > Aquatic > Freshwater > Lake >... | reverse complement strand
CAGCACTCCCGTCACAGCAGGCACCACCACGACGCGGCCCACGACGACGACGACCTCGTCGGTGGCGGCCGTCGTCACCACCAAGGCGCCGACGACGGTGGCCGCGGTCAGCCTGCCTCGTACCGGCGCCGACGGCACCTCGGCCATCCTGGGGATCTCCGCAGTGCTGCTGCTCGGCGGTAGTGCTGCCGTGTGGCTCACCCGGGGACGAAAGGCCGCGCCGGCACATCGCGTCTGACGCAGCACTGCGCAGAGCGCGGGATGGCACGAGCCATCCCGCGCTCTTGCGCTGTCCCGAACCAGTAGCCGTGCCGCTGTCGCCACGTGTCGGTGTTGCTGGGTTTCAAGGTTTTGATGACGTTTTGGTAAACACGCCCTCGTGCGTGGCGGCATATGGCTAGCGTCTTCCGCGTGTCACACGATCCCTTCGTCCCACTTGCGACCTGTGGCTCAGCCGAGGTCTCGGGTGAGCAGCTCCGCTGCGTCTACCGGGTGGTCGTAGTGCAGTCGCCACACCCTGGCCGCGCTGACCGTGGCAGCCGCGGACAGCAGGAAGCGCCGGGGCTCCCGGTAGTGGTTGAAACCGAGCGCCACGATCGTCGACAAGCCTTCACGGCGGGGCAGCTCGCTCAGCCGCGCCACCCCCACCGTGCCCCGGCGCGGAAGGACGATGTGGGCCACTGCCGTCGGCGCGGCGGTCACGTCGCCGAGAGCGTCCGGTGCGACAAGGAACTCGCGCGCACCGGGGGGACCGTGTTCGCCGTGCGTCTGCTCCGGGCGCATCATCAGTGCCCGCAGGCTCCAATCAGACAGGGCCAGCGGTTTGGGGTAGGGGATCGCGCGACCGTGATCATCCATGACGAACGCCTCGTCGGAGACATAACCGGCACCGGCGCGGCACAGCGCCGCCGCGAGAGTCGACTTCCCAGCACCGGACACGGCCGGTATCACAACGGCACCGCCCGGCAACTGCACCACGGCGGCGTGAACGGCCGGGAAGGGGCATGCTGCCACGGCAGCCCGATTGATCTCCGCGCAGCCAGCCGCGAGATCGGTCACATCCACCGCCACCTCCGCGGATTCGTCGGCGGTGAGGGGGCCCGGCGCACCGCGCTTCCCGGCAGCCACCCCGATTCGAAAGTGACCCCACAATCGTGACGCGTGATCGATGCTCGACGGCGAACCGCCAAGGACGACCGTCAGGGACCGGAAGAAGGCGATTCGCCTCGTCACTGAGCCACCCCGGTCCTTTCCACCAGTCCCTCGAGGATGAGCAGCGCCACAGCCTGGCCCACTCCCGCCCGGACCTCGCCCAGGTCGGCGCCATACGCGCCGGCCAGCAGCTCAGCGATGCCCTCGACATCCAGCGTGCCGTCGCAGAGAGCGAACACGTCGCTGGCGGTGCCATTGAGCATCACGACGCGGTCGGTGACGGGGTTGTAGGCGCTGACCTCACCATCGATTTCGACCGTCGTGAGGTCGGCTTCGGTCCTGCGAAGCGTCTCGGTCATTCGGTGATGCTAGGCGCAGCAAGTCGTGGGCTGTCCGCAATGGCCCCCGAACACGCGTCGCCCGATTCGTCCGATTTCGCCTGGTGCAGCGATTACGTTCTGTGCCGCGGTTCCGGCTGTGAGCAATCGTTGCGCGTCCGCGCAGGGGAGTTTTCCCTTGTCGTCGGCACGGCGCACACACGCCGTCATACAGTTCCAGATGTCCTGAGTGCTCAATGTTGAGCCGTTTGAACCAGGCAACGGCCGACCAAGAGAGAGGACGACAGTGATCGACCACAGTTTGATCGCAGGTCACTACGCGGCTCCAGTGATCGATGCTGGCAGCCCCGACTCGATCAGGGATACGAGGATCCCACGTTCACCGTCATCGCGTCCGACGGGCACACGGCGGCTGCGGATCGCAGCGACCGGGGCGCCGATCGCCCGGATGGTCCATGTGCTGCATCTCAACGACGCCGTAGCGGTCAGCGTGGCCGCCGCAGGCGTGGTGGGCGTGTTCATCGACCGTAGGGCGCACACTCTCGGGGAGACGTTCGGCTGGGCGGGGATGACCGTGATCATGGCGGCCGTGCTTTGGATGGCGGCGCTGTCCCTGGCTCGCGCCTACGAGCCCCGCTACCTGCTCTCCGGTTCGGCCGAAGTGCATCGGGTCGTCATCGCCGGCGGGATGCTCGCCGTCGCGGTGCTCAGCGTGGGATGGCTGCTGCTGGACCGCTCGGATGCCCTCCCGGTGCTGGCAGGTCTGGTGCTGACACTGCTGGCCACGCTCGGGGGTCGCTGGGTCATCCGAATGCGGGTCCAGCGCAGCAACCGCGCGGGAGCCGCCATGGTGCGGGTGGTCGCGGTCGGTGACACCCTTGAGCTGCGGGGCCTGGTCGATCGCATACATCGCAATCGTTATCACGGCTGGGATGTGGTGGCCGAGTGCGCACTCGATAATCGTGCGCGCGCGGACGCACCCCTCGATGCCCGCATCGAGGACATCGTCCAGCATGCCCGGCTCTACGATGCCGACCTGGTGCTGCTGGCCAGCAGCGGCAGCGCGCGGCTGCGATCGGTGGCCCAGTTGCAGCGTGCGCTGCGGTGAGGGACGGGGGATTTCGCCCTTGCGCCGCCCCTGGTGGAGGCCATCGGTCCACGGCTGTCCGTCGGCTCGGTCTGCGGGCTGCCGGTGCTGCGGATCGCGGCCCCGGAGATGTCGGGCCCACGGCGATTGGTGAAGCAGATCGCCGATCGTGGCGCCGCCCTCATCGTCAGCCTCCTCGTCCTGCCGGCAGCCGTGCTGCTCGCGCTCGCGATCCGGCTCGACAGCCCTGGGCCGGCGATCTTCCGGCAGACCAGGGTCGGTCGCGACGGTCGACTCTTCACGATCTGGAAGTTCCGGACGATGTTCGTCGATGCCGCCGAACGGCAAGCGGCCGTCGACGCCCTCAACGAGGGGGCGGGCCCGCTGTTCAAACTAAAGCGGGACCCGCGGATAACCCGCCTCGGGCGCTTCCTGCGCAGGTCCTCGCTCGACGAACTGCCCCAGCTGTGGAACGTCCTCGTCGGCGACATGTCGCTGGTCGGGCCTCGACCCGCGCTGCCACGCGAGGTCGCCGAGTACGACGACGTGACCCGGCGGCGGCTGCTGGTAGCACCCGGCCTGACCGGTTTGTGGCAGATCCACGGCCGTTCGAATCTGCCGTGGGACGAGACCCGTCGCCTGGACGTGCGCTACGTGGAGAACTGGTCGCTGGGATTCGACCTGTCGATCATGCTGCGGACGATCGACGCCGTCCTCAGGGGTCGAGGTGCCTATTAGGAACGAGCACGTCAGCGTCGTCGTGCCCGCTCACAACGAGGAAACACTCATCGTCCGGTGCCTGGACGATCTCGCCAGGCTGGCCGCCGACATCACCGTCGTGGCAAATGGCTGCGCGGATCGCACCGGGGAGCGCGTCCGCGCCTGGGAGCAGGAGAGCGGGCTGCCCGTTCGTCTCATCGAGTTGCCGGTCCCGTCCAAGACGGCCGCGATCCGGGCGGGGCTGGCCGCCGTCAGGGGAAGACCCGTCGTCATCTGCGATGCAGACATCGACATGCCGCCGGCGTCCTGGCAGGCGATAGTCGACGCCGTGACCACCCCGGCGGCGGTCATAGCGGTGCCTCGGGTCGCCATCCGCACGGCGAACAGCGCTGCCGTCGTGCGACGCTGGGCCACCGTGTGGTCACTGTTGCCCTATGTGCGGGGTGGGGTGGTCGGCAGCGGTGTGCTGGCCGTCAGCGCCGCTGGCGCCGAGCGGATCGCGGACCTGCCTGACGTCATCAATGACGATGGCTGGATCCGCCGCCAGTACCCGCCCGCGCGGCGGATGGCTGTGGACGCGGTGTTCGGCATCCGGGCGCCGTTGACCGGAGCTGCCCTGATCCGGCGCCGGGCCCGCGTCCTGCTGGGCAACCGGCAGCTGGCTGCGCTGCTCGGGCCGGACCCGGAGCGCACTCCCGCGGTCGGACTGCCGCGCCTGCTCCGCGACCGGGAGATCACGGTGCCCGACGCCGTCGCGTACCTCTGGATCGCCGTGGCGGCACGCCTGGTGGCTGGGTATCGGGTGATCAGAGGGAGGCGGCGGGAGTGGGCGGCTGACCGGACCACCCGGCAGCCGGCGGCGGCGTCATGAGCGGCGCCTCCGCACCGCTGCGCGCCGCGGTGCGGCTGCTCGATCCCAGGACGTGGCTGCACCTGCTCAAGATCGCGAATTTCTACGGCTACGCCCACGTCGAGCAGCGGCGGCGACTGCGCACCGGGGCTGGCCTGCGGATGTCCCCGACGGTCAGTATCCGGAACGGTGAACGCATCGTGATGGGCCGAGAGGTCCATATCGGTGAACGTTGCGCGTTATGGGCCGGTGATGCCACGGGTCGGATTACAGTTGGTGACCACGCACTGCTGGGTCCTGACGTGTTCATCACCGCCAGCAACTACGCCACCACGTGGGGAGCGCCCGTCATGTATCAACCGAAACGTGAGGCCGATGTCGTTATCGGGTCGGACGTCTGGCTGGGGGTGCGGGTGACGGTCGGGGCCGGAGTTGTCATCGGCGACGGCGCCATCATCGGCGCCGGGTCGGTTGTGACCAGGGACGTCCCGGCCGGAGCGATCGCCGTCGGGGCTCCTGCCACGGTCGTCGGGTGGCGCGAGGGCGCCCCACGACCCGCCACGGCGCAGGGCAGCGCGTGACGTCCCCGCCCGCCGTCGCGGCGGCCCGGCCGACCCTGACATCGTCCCGCGAGACGTTTGACGTCTCAATCGTCGTCGTCACCTACGAGGCCCCCGAATGGACGCGCCGGTGCCTGTCGGCGCTGACGGTCGAGGCAGTCCGGTCGAGCCGGTCGATCGAGGTGATCGTCGTCGACAATGCCAGCGGGCCGGCGACCCGCGACGTCCTGTCCGACGCGGGGGGGGCGACCGTCGTCCTGCTTCCGGAGAACATCGGATTCGGTCGCGCCTGCAATCTCGGCGTGGCCCGCTCCAGTGGCCGACTCGTCATGTTGCTAAATCCCGACGCCATCATCAAGCCAGGCGCGATCGACGCCCTGGCGGCCTTCTACGACGACGACCCGGGGCGCGGCATCGTCGGGGGCCGGACGCTGCGGCCGGACGGGTCGCTCGACCCGCGTTCGTGCTGGGCGGCGATGTCGTTGTGGAGCCTCACGACCTACGCCTTGGGACTGAGCCGGCTGGCCAGGGGCAACCGGGTCCTCGACCCGGAGTCGATGGGCGGCTGGCAGCGCGACAGCGTCCGAGAGGTCGACGTCGTCACGGGGTGCCTGCTGCTGACCTCGCGCGAGCTGTGGCAGGCCGTCGGGGGATTCGACGAAGCCTTCTTCATGTACGGCGAGGATGCCGACCTGTGTCGGCGGGTGCGGCAGCTGGGTTATCGGCCGGCGATCACCCCGGACGCGGTGGTGGTGCACGCGGTGGGTGCGTCGTCGGGCACCAGCCTGGACAAGCAGCGGTTGTTGCTGCGAGGCCGGGCCAGCCTGGTGCGGCGGCAGTGGCGCGGCGCGGCGCGGGTCCTGGCCCGGTCGCTGCTCGGCCTCGGTGTGCTGCTGCGTGCCACGGGCTCGCCGCGGGGCGACATGGCGACGTTGTGGCGGGAGCGGGCGACGTGGCGTCACGGCTGGCCCGACACCGGGACGTCATCGGGGGCGTCGTCACCGGTCGCGTCGTCACCGGGCCGGGCTGGGCAAGTCCTCGTCATCATCCAGAACATGCCTTACAGGTTTGACCGGCGGGTCCGGCACGAGGTCGACGCGCTGCTCGGGGCGGGCGTCACGGTGAGCGTGATCTGTCCCAAGGACACCGTCGACGAGCCCGACCTCACCGACGTCGAGGGCGCGACCGTTTACAGCTACCCGCCACCACCGGCGAGCACCGGCGTGCTCGGCTACGTCCGGGAGTTCCTGTACTGCTGGCTGCACACCGCCCGGCTCAGCCGCCGGGCCTGGAGCGACGCCCGCTTCGACGTCATCCAGGCCTGCAACCCGCCGGACACGTACTGGGCGTTGGCCCTGCTCTGGCGTGTGCGGGGCGTGCGATTCGTCTACGACCAGCACGACCTATGCCCGGAGGTGTTCGTCGACCGGTTCGGCCGCCGAGGCCTGCGGGCGCGGGTGCTGCATCGCGGCCTGCTGGCCCTGGAGCGCGCCTCATACGCCACGGCGCACCATGTCATCTCGCCCAACCCCGGCTATGCGGAGATCGCGCGCAGCCGCGGCAGGAGGACGGCCGCCGACACCACCGTCGTCATGAGCAGCCCCGACCCGGCCGTCGTCCGGCGGGGCGAGGGCGTGCCCGAGGCCCGGCGGTGGCGCGGCCGCGAGTTCGCCCACCTCGTGGTCTACGTCGGGGTGATGGGACCGCAGGACGGTGTCGACCGGCTGCTGCGGGCGGCGACGCAGGTGGTGGCCGCCGGTCGGCTCGACACCCGGTTCGTGCTGATCGGGTTCGGCGACGAACTAGCGGGCCTGCAGGCACTGGCGACCGCGTCGGGCCTCGACGACTACGTGCAATTCACCGGGCGCCTGCCGCACGAGGCGGTCCGGGCGTGGTTGTCCAGCGCCGACCTCGGGGTCACCCCCGATCCGAAGTCGGAGTTCACCGATCGCTCGACGATGAACAAGACGCTGGAGTACATGGCGTGCGAGCTGCCCGTGGTCGCCACGGATCTCACCGAGACCCGCCGCTGCGCAGGCGCCGCCGCCGTCTACGTCGACGACGAACGTCAGCTCGCAGCCGCTATCGACCGGCTGCTGGCCGACCCTGGCGAGCGCGCCCGGATGGGCGCCATCGGGCGGGCGCGAATCGAGGGCGAGCTGCGGTGGGACCGCTATGCGACCGCCTATGTCGAAGCCTTCCGAGCCCTTCTCCCGCTCGACCCCGGCACTGCGCCGGGCAGCGAGACCACGACTGTCCCGCCGGGTGTCAGCCTGGCGTTGATCGCGAAGAGAGGCACCTCGTGACCGTTCTGCCGCTGCATGCCGCCCACCACCGTCGCGCCCACCGCCCGAGGCGGACCGCCACCCTGGTGCTGGCGACCGTCGTCGCGCTCATCGCCGGCACGTTCGGCGTCGTCAGTGCCGGTGCCGCCGAGACCACCAGCCTGCAGGTGTCGGCGGCTGCCGACCGCAGCGCCCCGGTGGCGCTGAACGGCGCCACGCTGTCAGGCAACCGGTACGTGTTCGTCACGCCCGAGGCGGCGGTCCAGAAGGTCGACTTCTTCCTCGACAACACGGCCGCGACGGGCACGCCGACCAAGTCCGAGGGCAGGGGGCCCTTCGACTTCGCCGGGACAGGTGCCACCGTCGCGGTCGCCCTGCCGTGGAACACTTCGGTGTTGCCCGACGGCCCGCACACGGTCACGGTTCGGGTGACGCTGAAGACCGCCGCTGTAGAGCTGTACACCGCCGCCTTTACCATCGCCAACGCCGCGCCGACCACTCCTGGTCTGGTCGCGGCCCCGGGGTCCATCGGCGTCTCGGTGCCGCAGGGCAGTGCCGCGACCGACCGCGAGGTCGCCGTCAGTAGTTCGACCGGCGCTCCCTTCACTGCCACCGTGACGGGTTCGGCGCCGTGGGTCGCGCTGTCGATCCTGGCCGACGGCCCGAGCGCGGCGCGGTTGCGGGCCGTGATCAACCCGGCCGGCCTGGCCGCCGGGACGTACTCGGCCAGCGCGGTCGTCAGTGCGCCCGGCCACACCGCGGTAACCATCCCGATCACGCTGACCGTCACCGCAGCCGGCGGTGGCGGCTTCGCGCTGCAGGTGAGCCCGGCCGCCAACCGCAGCGGCGCCACCCCGCTCGCGGGCGTCTCGCTGTCCGGTGACCGGTTCGTGTTCCTCACCCCCGAGGCCGGGGTCACGTCCGTGTCGTTCTACCTCGACAACCCGGCCGCCACCGGCACCCCGGCCCGGGTCGAGAACGGCGCACCGTTCGACTTCAAGGGCGGCACGGCCGCGGCCGCCCTCAGGTGGGACACGTCGACCGTGCCGGACGGTCCGCACACGATCACCGCGAAGGTCACGCACGCCGGCGGCACTGTGACGGTCACGTCCACCTTCGGTATCGCCAACAGCGCCCCGAGGTTGCAGGCCACCCCGACGGCGCTGGCGCTCGGCGCACCCACCACCGGCCCTAGTGCCACCGGTTCGGTGACGGTGTCGTCGAGCAACGGTTCGGCGATCACCCCGAACATCACCAGCAGTCAGCCGTGGCTGACCGCGACCGCCGCCGGCGCCGGCGCCAGTCGTACCGTGACCATGACGGCTAACCCGGCCGGTCTGCCCACCGGTGCGGTCGACGGTGCGCTGACGATCAGCTCGCCCGGCCTCGCGGACATCTTCGTGGTCGTCACCTTCACGGTCACCCAGCCGGGTGCGACCGGACCGCAACTGCGGTGGGGCACCACCACCACCCGAGCCAACCCGCAGCCGCTGGACCAGGCGGTACTCACCGGAAATGTCTTTCCCTTCGTGACACCGTCCGGAGTGACTTCGGTGTCCTTCTGGATCGACGACCCGTCGATGACCACGCCCGTCTACCGCGTGGACAACTCGACCCCCTTCGACCTCGGCGGTTCGAACCCCAACGGGACGGCCAAGCCCTGGAACTCGGCCCAGTTGCCGGACGGCCCCCACACGCTGACGGCAAGGGTGACGACCACCGCCGGTCAAAGCGTCGTCCAGGCGGCCTTCAGAACGGCGAACAACACGAACAGCTTCACGTTCTCGCCCGACCGGATGACGGTCGAAGCGAATCAGGGCTCGCTGCCGCAGACATTCCAGAGCATCCTGACATCGACCGCGCCGGCCACGGCGACCATCACCAGTGACGCGAGCTGGCTGTCGGTCGGCGGTGGGTCGACGTTCGCCACCCCTCGCACCCTCGACGTGACGGTGGACCCGGGAACCCTGTCGCAGGGCACTTACACCGCGACCCTCTCCGCAATGGCCAACGGCGTCTTCACCGGCAAGCTGACCATCAACGTCGTGGTCGGCGGCGACAGCGGGTGCGCCCCCGTCGCCTGTTCCCTGATCAAAGTGCCCACCCCATTCACCCTGAACTGGCTGTACGACTCCGGCAACCTCCTCGACCGCCGTGGGGACGGCACCGGATTCACGTACGTCCTCAACGGCCGCGGTCCCGGCTCGGGGGTCTACGACCGCTCGAAGCTGAGCGTCGACACCCAGGCGTCGACGCTGACCATCGACACGACATCGGGTGGCTTCACCGAGGGCAACCAGGACAACGCGCTGGGCGTGGGGTTCAACGGTCCGCTGCTCAACACGACCATCGCGGCCACGCTGGCTGGGGTGCCGACGACGACGACAGGTCAGTACGAGCAGGCCGGGCTGTGGTTCGGCTACTCGCAGGACAACCTTGCCCGGGTGTCGATCCAGGACACCCCGACCGGCTGGCGGATGGAGTACACCGTCACCGTCGCGGGCGTCGTGAAGTACAAGAGGACCCGACTCGTCGACCCGATCGATGGCCCCGTCAAGTTCTACTTCCTGACCAACCCCGTCAACCGCACGACGACGGCGGCGTACCAGCTGGCCGCGGGCGGTACCTCGACGCTGGGGACCGCGAACGTACCGGGCGAGTTCTTCTCCTTCGACGCCGCGGGGCTCGACCCGCGGATCGGTACTCGATCGTTCACCGGGATCTACGGCAGTGACCGCAGCGGCCCGCCGACGAAGTTCGTCTTCGACGACTTCGGAATCTCTTCCGCGACCCCGGGCGGCGACACTGCCGGATTCGGCTTCAACCGCGTGTCCTACGACTCGCAGTTCCCGACGTCGATGGTGTTCGGTCCGGACGGCAAGCTCTACACCACCGATCTTTTCGGCAGAGTGCACCGGATGACCATCGGGCCCGACCACACGGTCGTCGGTGACGAGACCTTCTCGGTGCTCGGATCGCGGTTGGCCCTCGGGATCACGGTCGACCCGGCGTCGACTCCTGGGAACGTCATTCTCTACGTGGCCCACTCCTCACCCATCACCGATCACGGTGTGGTGGACACGGGAATGATCACCCGGCTCTCGGGTCCGAATCTGTCGATCCGCGAGGACGTGGTCACCGGGCTACCCCGGTCATACGCCAACCACGGTCCGAACTCGCTGCACTTCGGGCCCGACGGCAAGCTGTACCTGGCCTCGGGCGGCAACACCGGTGCCGGCTCGGGCAACACGGCGGGTTCGGAGTTCGGCGAACGCGGCGAGCAGGAACTGTCCGCCGCCCTGGTCGTGGCCGACATCGACCGGCCCGGCTTCGACGGCTCGTGCCAGAACCTCGCCGACATGTACGCACCGGCGCCCTGCGACGTCGAGGTGTTCGCCAGCGGGCTGCGCAACACCTACGACTTCACCCATCACAGCAACGGGCTCGTCTACGGTGTCGACAACGGCCTCGGAGTGGTCGGGACCTATCCGCCGCAGCCCACGGCGCCGTGCTCCGGCTTCGGTGATCCCACGTCATGGACGGTGGGGGGTGACAACCCGGGCACCCAGAACGACGAGCTGAACCTCATCGAGCAGGGCTTCAACTACGGCCATCCCAACCCGGCCCGGGACGAGTGCGTCTTCAAGGACGGTTCTTACCAGGGAGTGTCGGCACCTGCGAACTACCGCGCGGCGTTCTTCGACACTGGTACCAACCGCAGCTCGAACGGCATCATCGAGTACTCCGGTCAGGCGTTCTGCGGCGACCTCGACAAGAACCTGGTCTACGGCAACTACTCGGTGGGTGACAACCTGGTCCGCGTCGAGTTGTCGGCGGACGGCCGCTCCGTCGTCTCCTCGCAGAGCATCGTGGAGGGTCTCAACGATCCGCTCCCGATCACGCTGCAACCCGACGGCACCATCTGGGTGGGTGAATTCGGCAGCGGGCAGATCACGGCGCTCGTACCGAAGGTGACGGGCTGTTGGGCCACCGAATCCGTACTGCCCACGCAGATCCTCGACGCCGGCGGCGCCGGTATCGGTGACAAGCTGTACGTGGTCGGCGGCAAGAACAGCCAGCACCGGGACTCGCTCTACATCTACGACACGCTGACCGACACCTGGTCGAGCGGCCCTGCGTTGCCGGGCGGTGGCGTCGAGAACCCGGCCACCGCGGTGCTCGACGGCAGGCTGTACGTCTTCGGCGGGTCCACGGCCGCCTTCTCTGGTGCGTCGGGGAACGCGGCGGTCTATGACCCGGGCACCAACGCCTGGACATCCCTGCCCGCCATGCCCGTGGCGCGGGGAGGGGCCACGGCGCAGGTGGACAACGGCGCCATCTACGTCATCGGCGGCCTGGGTGCCGACGGCGCAAGCCTGGCGACCACCTCGGTCTTCACGCCGGGCCCGGGCACGTGGACGTCGGGTCCCACCATGGCGACCGCCAGGGACAATCCCGCCAGCGCGGTGCTCGACGGCACGGTCTACGTCTTCGGCGGCCGGACCAGGCTGGCCAACGGATCGGTGACGGCGGAACTGCTCACCTCCGTGGAGACCCTGTCCTCGGGTGCCTCGGCGTGGAGTGCCGGAGTCGCGTTGCCCACCGGGCGGCGCACCGCGGCAGCAGCAGCCCTCGGCGGCAGGATTCTCGTCCTCGGTGGTGAGGTCAGAGCTGACGGTCTGGCCTTCGACACGGTCGAGGTGTTCGACCCCGCTACAGGAGCGTGGACGACGGAGCGTTCGTTGCCCAGCGGCCGCCACGGCATGGCCGCGGGTGTCGCCGGTGGGGTCCTCCACCTGGTCGGTGGCGGTGCCGTTGGCGGCTTCGCGACGTCGGATGCTCACTATGTCTACGTTCCGCACCAGTGATCGCCGATACTCGACGTATGGATGCCCTGGAGATCCTGCAGATCCTGGTCAGGCGATGGTGGGTGGTGCTGCCCGTCATGGCCCTGACCGTCGGCGGAGCCTTCTCCGTCGGACAGAGTCAGCCGCCGGAGTACCAACGCGAGATGGCCATGCTCGTGCTCGGCCCGGCCGAGGCACCGACCGTCGACGGCGAGCCGGGCAGCGTGAGCAACCCCTATCGCGGGGTCGGCCTGGATACCACGGCGCAGGCACTGGCCATCGTGGGTCAGAGCGCGCCTGCCAGGCAGGCGGCCCGAGAGGCCGGCGTCGCGACCACCTACGGTGTGTCGTTCACCCGCAACAGCCCCATCATCAAGATCAAGGCGACGGGTGACGCTCCGGATGCGGTGATCTCCACGCTGACGTTCGTCTCGGGCTTCCTGTCGGCGGAGTTGGAGAAGCGCCAGGGGGCGACGGGTACCTCCCCGGAGAACCTGGTCACCCTCGATGTGCTGGACCCACCCGACGGCCCCATGATCACCGAGAGTGGCGCTGTTCGGGCACAGGTCGCCGTGGGTGCCGCGGGGCTGTTGCTGGCGGTCCTGCTCGCCGTCATCCTCGACCGCGTCCTGCGTGCGCGGCGACGGTCCCCGGACGTCGCCGAGCAGTGGCCGCTGGCGTCACCGCGACCGGTGACCGTGGTCGCGCGGCCGGGAGGTGCGGCCGCCCGGGTGCCCGCCCCCGGCGCGGGACCCCACATCCTCGATGCCGAGGTGGGCGGTGAACGGCGGATGACCGGGCCGAGGTCGGCGGATTCGGTCGAACCCGTCACCCAGTTCGACGACGCGACGATGCGACGTGTGAGACGCAAAGCCGCGCCGTGACAGACGTGGACGTGGCGGCGCCGTATCGTCGCCGTCCGGTCGACCCGGGAGGCGGGACGGTTGCCGGGTCAGGTCCGGTGGCCAGTCGGCCGCTGCCGCCGGCTGCCCGGTTCGAGATGTGGTTGCTCTGCGCCCCCGCGGTCCTCGCACTCGTCCTCCCCGCCCGACTCGTGGTTCCCGGTGTGGGTGCCGAAGGCAGGCCGTCGACCCTCATCGCCATCGGCCTTTTCGCGCTGTGGTTGATCGTCCTCGTCCGTGGGGTGCGGCGGGACAGCACGAGCCCGGCGGCGCGGATCACTCTCGCCCTGCTCTGGGTCGTCATCTTGTTGTCCTACGCCTCAGGTTTCGACCGAACGCTGTCCTCTGCCGAGGCGCTGGCGGCCGACCGGGAGCTGCTGCGCTGGCTGGCGATGAGCGGACTGGTCATCGCGCTGGCCGAAGGGGTCCGGTCGGTCACGGTCCTCACCCGGGTGTTGCAGGCGGCGGTGATGAGTGCCGCCGTGATGAGTCTGGTGGGCATCCTGCAGGCCTTCGGATTCAACATCGTCCCGCTCATCCGGGTCCCCGGCCTCATCCTCAACGCTCCACTCATCGGCACGTCGACGCGTGGTGACGGTGGCCTGGCCCGGGTCGCGGGCACGGCCGCCCACTACATCGAGTTCGGCACCGTCGCCGCGCTGCTGCTCCCGCTGTCGCTGCACTTCTGGATGAACAGCGCGGCCCCTCGCGCCCGGCTCGTCAATCGCTGGTCCGTCTGCTCCGCCTTGTTGCTGTCGGCAGTCCCCTTCTCGCTGTCCCGCACCAGCTTCCTGGTGCTGGCGCTCACCATGGCGGTATTCGCGATCTGCTGGTCCAGGCGGACCTGGGTCAACGCGCTCATCCTCGGTCTGGGTGCCGCGGTGACCTTCCAGACCATCCGTCCTGGACTGTTCGGGACCGTGAGGGCGCTCTTTGTCGGGGCCGAGAACGACCCGTCGGTAACCGGACGCCTGGAGGACTACCCCCTGGTCCTGGCCTACATCGCCGAACGGCCCATCCTGGGCCGGGGTCCCGGCACCTTTCTCCCCGACCTGTACATCCTGCTGGACAACCAGGTGCTGCTGACCCTGGTCAGCATGGGTGCGCTCGGTCTGGCCGCGATCGCTGCGATCCTGGCCGCTGCCGCGGTAGCGCTCGGCAGGGTCATCCGCCTGGCCCGGGTACCCCACGAGCGCTCGCTGCCGTACGCGCTGCTGGCCGTCATCGCCGGGGCCACCGTCGCCTCCGTCACGTTCGACAGCCTGTCGTTCGCGACCTTTGCGACCGTCCTGTGGTTGGCGGTGGGGTCCGCGTTCGGGCTGTACCGGCTGACTGTGGCGAGGGCAGCGGGGCCGCCGCGCAGGAACGTCACCAGCCGCCCACGGGTCCCTCGTTCGGTGATGTCTGCCGGGTTGACGCACGCCGGGGCATCGGACTGGGCGGAACTCCTCGTGACACGGACCTTGAACGTCGGTCTCCTCCCGCCCGCCGGGCCCGCCGGGCCCGCCCACGACGGCGGCGGAGCCGGATCCGGATCCGTGTCGGGCGGTCGTCCGGCTACGCTGCCGGCCGAGGGCGACCCGGCATCGGCCGGCAGCGTAGCCGGAC